>Ga0335073_10014633_pt1 | contig 10990 bp, 7 predicted proteins | sample Lox_Sample_22_FD_207093 | JGI IMG/M metagenome (GOLD analysis project Ga0335073, IMG submission 207093) | Soil microbial communities from Loxahatchee National Wildlife Refuge, Florida, United States - Lox_Sample_2.2 | ecosystem: Environmental > Terrestrial > Soil > Wetlands | place: USA: Florida... | reverse complement strand
CGTTCCGGGAGCAGGACGAGCGCCTCCTCATCTGCGCCACGAACTCGGTACGCGCCCTCGACAGCGCGTTCCTCCGGCACGGCCGGTTCGACTACGTGATCCCGATTGGCCCGCCGGATACGGCCGCACGCGAGGCGATATGGGACCGCTACCTCTCCTCGATTCCGCATAACGATCTCGACATGGCCGCGATCGTCGAGGAGTCGCGATTGTTCACTCCGGCCGACATCGAGTTCGCGGCGCGCCGCACGGCGCAACTGGCGTTCGAGCGCGTCATGTTCGAGGGCGGCGACGAGCGGGTGACCACGCGGGACATCCGCGACGCCATCGGCATGACCCGGCGCACGCTCACCACCGAGATCGTGGCGGAGTTCGAGCAGGACATCGAGGACTACGCCCGCGTTTAGCGGACGGTCGATCGGGCTATGCCGAAACCCGGGACGAAGCGGTATGTGCCGGGGCATTGTCAGGACATGGACAAGCCCGATCGCTTCCTGACCGACCTCGTCGCGCCCCTGCACGTCTCGCCGGGCAGCGACGTAAAGCTCAGCCGTGATCACGACCCGGGCCACACCGGCCAGCTCAGACGCAGCGACGCCGACGCCCTGCTCTCCCGCGGCATCGAGCTCCTGGCCGAGTATCAGGACAAGCTCGCCGCGCAGAGAGCGCTCGGCCTCCTGATCGTCTTCCAGGGAATCGATGCCTCCGGCAAGGACGGCACGATCAAGCACGTAATGAGCGGCCTTAACCCGCAGGGCGTCGAGGTACGCAGTTTCAAGGAGCCGTCGGCGGCTGAGCTCCAACACGACTTCCTCTGGCGCTACCAGACCGCGCTGCCAGGCCGCGGGCGCATCTGCATCTTCAACCGGTCCCACTACGAGGAGGTGCTTGTCGTCCGGGTTCACCCCGGTCTCCTGGCTGGCGAGGGCCTGAACCGGGCGGCAAGAAAGCGCCATATCTGGGACGAGCGCTACCACGACATCAACCGGTGGGAACAGTACCTGGTCAGCAACGGCGTGCACGTCGTCAAGATCATGCTCAACCTGTCCCGGCAGGAGCAGGCCAAACGGTTCCTCAAGCGGATCGACCACCCGGAGAAGAACTGGAAGTTCTCGGCCAGCGATGTGCGCGAGCGCGCGTACTGGAAGCAGTACCAGCGGGCGTTCGACGCGATGCTGTCCGCGACCAGCACCGAGTGTGCCCCGTGGTACGTCGTGCCAGCCGACCGCAAGTGGTTCACCCGCCTGGCCACCGCCGCGATCGTCGTGGAGAAGCTGCGGGCCATCAACCCGGAGTACCCGGCGGCCGACCCCGCCGGCGCCGAGCAGATGGCGCAGGTCCGGGCGGAGCTCATGGCCGAGCTCGGCTGACCACATCAGGACAAGCCGCTATTCAGGGGTCGGCCCCAGGAGAACCGGCGACCGCTTCCGCTGTAGCAAAACGGGGGATGCCGCACGCCCGCCGGGCCGGCCAGCATGCGGCTTGGGTTCTGGGTCATGATGAAACGGCTGCTGAGAGCAGGTCTGCCACCAACGTCGCGCATATGAACATCCCGGTCTTCCGCAGACGCCGAGCCACGCAGATCGGCACGGCGGCCCGAGCCATGGCCCAGCGCACCCCGGAGACCCTGACCGTCGTGCGGCGCCGGGCCCAGCCGACCGCGCTGACGGTGGCCCGGCTGGCCGGCACGGCGGTCTTCGCCTACCTGGTGGCGCTGCCGTTCCCGGTCACGCCGCGCCCGGTCCTCGCGCCGCTGACCGCGTTGCTGGTGGCTCAGGTCAGCCTCTATCAGACACTGCGCAGCGCGGTACGGCGGGTGGCGGCCGTGCTGATCGGGGTACTGCTCGCGGTGGGACTGTCGGCGGTGGTCGGCTTCACCTGGTGGAGCCTCGGGGTCGTCATCGTGGTGGGACTGGCCGTCGGTTATGCGCTACGGCTGGGCGAGACGATCCTCGAGGTCCCGATCAGCGCGATGCTGATCCTGTCGGTCACCGGGGCGAGCGCGGCGGCCTACGGCCGGGTCATCGAGACGCTGATCGGCGCGGCCGCCGGGCTCGCCGCCGGGCTGATCCTGGCCCCGCTGCGGGTACAGCCCGCGTCGGAGGCGATCCAGGACCTTTGCCGGAAGATGGCCGACCTGCTGGACCAGATGGCCGCGGGGCTGCGCGACGGATCGTTCGCCGACCACGTCGATGACTGGCTCCGGCAGGCTCGCTCGCTGGGCGGTGAAATCGACCGGGTCGACGATGCGCTGCGCCAGGCGGAGGACAGCGTGCGGCTCAACCCTCGCGGCGCGCGGGTAGTCACCGCCCCGGTGAGCCTGCGCAGCCGGCTGGAGACGCTGGAGCACGCCGCGATCACCGTCCGGGTGCTGGCGCGGTCACTTGCCGACAGCGCCCGGCTGGAGGAGGGCAACAGTCCCATGGAGGCACCGGATGCGCGGGAACGGCTGGCCGGGACACTGGCGGACCTGGCCGTGGCCATCAGGATCTCCGGCGGGCTGGCCGCGGTATCGGTTCCGTCCAGCCAGGACCACCTGGAGTCCGAACTCGACCGGTACCTGGCCGCGGCCAAGGATCAGCAGGACCAGCTCAGCGAGTTGCTCGGGACCGACCCTGCGGCCCGGCCGGTCGGCTGGCCGCTGCGCGGCGAAATGATCAGCCACCTTGACCGGCTCCGCGACGAGGTCCGGGAGGCGAGCCGGGTCGCCCCGCCGCAGCCCCGGCGTATTCGGTCCTGGCGGCGGCCGCTTCCAGCGGGCCGGCGTCAGCGGCGCTCGCCGACCCGGCGCCGCGATCACCGCCGGTGACCACGGTGACTCGGGTAACAGTGCCGGCCCCGTTCCAGAACTACCCGGTCTGACGGTGCGACAGGCCGAAGAAAGGACAAAGCTACCTGTTAGGGGCGGCCGCGCGGGTGCTGCACGCGGTGCTGAACGGCGGTGCTGCACTGCCTCGCTGCAGGCGGCGGCGCGGTCTTGGTCCGCAAGGGACGGCTCCGGGCACGCCCGGATGCCACGACGGGGGCAGCGATGGCAACAGCAGTCGGCATCGACCTTGGCACCACCAACTCCGTGATCGCGGCGACAGAGAACGGCAAACCGACGGTCATACCCAACGCCGAGGGGTCACGCACGACGCCCTCGGTCGTCGCCTTTACCCCGCAGGGGGAACGCCTGGTCGGCCAGCTCGCCCGGCGGCAGGCGATCTTGAACCCGAAGGGGACGATCTACTCGGCCAAGCGGTTCATCGGGCGCCGCTATGACGAGGTGGAGAGCGAGCAGAACGCGGTCTCCTTCGACGTGGTTCCCGGTCCCGACGGCGCGGCGCGGTTCAACATCAACGGCAAGCAGTACGCGCCCGAGGAGATCTCCGCACTCGTGCTCCGCAAGCTTGCCGAGGATGCGTCGAAGTCGCTCGGCGAGAGGGTGACCGAGGCGGTCATCACCGTGCCGGCCTATTTCAACGACGCCCAGCGCCAGGCCACCAAGGACGCGGGCCGGATCGCCGGCCTGGAGGTACTGCGGATCATCAACGAGCCGACGGCGGCCGCGCTGGCCTACGGCCTCGATAAGAAGCAGAACGAGACCGTCCTGGTGTTCGACCTGGGCGGCGGGACGTTCGACGTGAGCATCCTTGATATCGGGGACGGGGTCGTCGAGGTCCGCGCCACTGCTGGCGACACCCATCTGGGCGGGGACGACTTCGACCGGCGGCTGGTGGACTACCTGGCCGACGAGTTCCAGCGGGAGAACGGGATCGACCTGCGGGCCGACCCGCAGGCGCTGCAGCGGCTGTTCGAGGCGGCCGAGAAGGCCAAGGTCGAGCTGTCGGCGGTCACGCAGACCACGGTGAGCCTCCCGTTCATCACCGCTGATGCCTCCGGCCCTAAGCACCTGAACACCACCATCATGCGCTCGACCTTCGACCAGATCACGGCCGATCTGGTCGAGCGCACCACCGGACCGGTCAAGCAGGCGCTGGCCGACGCCAAGCTCAGCGACTCCGACATCGACGAGGTGATCCTCGTCGGGGGGTCCACCCGGATCCCGGCCGTGCAGAACCTGGTCCGCCGGCTGACCGGGGGCAAGGACCCCAACATGACGGTCAACCCCGACGAGGTCGTCGCGCTCGGCGCCGCCGTCCAGGCCGCTGTGCTCAAGGGCGAGGTCAAGGACGTGCTGCTGCTCGACGTGACGCCGCTCTCGCTGGGTATCGAGACGCTCGGCGGCGTGATGACCAAGGTCATCGAGCGCAACACCACGATCCCGGCCCGACGCACCGAGGTGTTCAGCACGGCCGAGGACAACCAGTCCGCTGTGGACGTCGTCATCCTGCAGGGCGAGCGCGAGCGCGCCGCCGACAACCGGGTGCTCGGCCGGTTCCGGCTGGAGAACATCCGCCCGGCGCCGCGCGGGATGCCGCAGATCGAGGTCACCTTCGACATCGACGCCAACGGGATCCTGAACGTGTCCGCCCGGGACAAGGACACAGGTACCGAGCAGCGGATCACCATCAGCGAGAGCTCCAACCTGGACCAGAGTGAAGTGGAGCGGATGGTCGCCGATGCCGAGCGCAACCGGGACGAGGACCGGCGGCTGCGCGAGGTGACCGATGCCCGCAACGAGCTCGATGCCGCGGCTTACCAGGTCGAGCACATCCTGGCCGAGCGCGGCGACTCGCTGCCGGTGCACGAAAAGGCCCGGGCCGAGAACCTGGCCGCCGACGCGCGCCAGGCGCTCAAGGAAGACACGCCGATAGATCGGCTGCGCACGATGACCGCCGAATTGCAGCAGGTCTACCAGATCCTCGGCACGTCGTCCGGCGCCCAGGTTCCGCCCGAGCAGGAGGTCCCGCCGCCGCGCGACAGCGAGGAGGACGTCATCGACGCCGACTTCACCAGCCATGAGTGAGCCCAGCGAGGGCACCGAGCCCGTCAGCGCCGAGCCGCTCGACGCGGAGATCGTCGACGACCCTGGGATCGTCGACGCCGAGCCTGCGGGGTCGGGCAACGGCGGCACCCCCGCCGAGGCGGCGGCGCGCATCGCCGAACTGGAGGATCAGCGGCTGCGCGCCCTGGCCGAGCTGGAGAACACGCGCAAGCGGTGCGTCCGGCAGGTGAGCGAGGCGCGGGATCGGGCGCGGGCCGAGGTCGCCGAGCGCTGGCTGCCGGTGGTGGACAACCTGGACCGCGCGCTCGAGCACACGCAGGCAGATCCCGCTTCGATCGTCGACGGCATCCGGGCCGTGCGGAGGCAGGCCCTGGACCTGCTGGCCGACCTCGGCTTCCCGCGCCGCGATGACCTCGGGAGGAGCTTCGACCCGAGCCGGCACGAGGCCATCGCCACACGGCCGGACCCGGACGCCGCGGAGGGCTCGGTCGTGGAGGTGGTGCGGCCCGGGTACGGCGACGGGGGACGCCAGCTCCGGCCCGCCCAGGTAATCGTGGCCAAGGCGGGCTTATGGCCGGCGCCGACCAGGATTTCTACCGGGTCCTGGGCGTGCCGAGGACCGCCAGCCAGGACGACATCCAGCGGGCGTACCGGAAGCTGGCGCGGGAAAACCACCCGGACGTCAACAAGGATCCCGCCGCCGAGGAGCGTTTCAAGGACATCTCCGAGGCCTACGACGTCCTCTCCGATCCCCAGACCAGGCGGCGCTACGACGCGTTCGGCCCGGACTTCCGGCAGGTGCCGGAGGACGTCGACCCCGAGACCTGGCGCCGGGCGAGGGCCGGTGCCGGAGCGGGCGCCGGTACCAGAGCGGGGGCAGGTGCCGGAGCCGGGCCGGGTGCGGGAGGCTGGAGCGGCGGCTTCGGCGCCGATGTCGACCTCGAAGACCTGCTGGGCGGACTGTTCGGCGGACGCGGCGGTGCCGGGAGCCGGGCCGGCCGCGGCTGGGGCGCCGTTCCCGGCGCCGACCAGGAGGCCGAGGTCGAGCTGACGGTCGAGGAGGCCTATCACGGCACCCGCCGGACGCTGTCGCTGACCAGCCCCACCGGAACCAGGTCGATCGACGTCACGATCCCGGCCGGTGTCACCGCCGGGCAGCGGATCCGGCTGGCCGGCCAGGGCGGGCGCGGAAGCGACGGCGCGCCACCCGGCGACCTGTACCTGGCCGTCCGCATCGCCCCTCATCGGGGCTACCGCCTCGAAGGCCGTGACCTGCACGTCGAGCTGCGGCTCTCGCCCTGGGAGGCGGCGCTGGGCACCTCGGTCGCCGTGGGCACTCCGGCCGGCGAGGTCAAGGTCAACGTCCCGGCGGGGACCTCAAGCGGCAGGCGGCTCCGGCTGCGCGGCCGCGGCCTGCCCAACCCCCGCGGCCGGCCAGGAGACCTGTTCGCCGAGGCACGAATCATGCTCCCGGCCAAGCTGACAGAGCCGGAGCGGGATCTCTTTGAACGGCTGGCCGCCGTATCCGAATTCGATCCGAGGAGGCGGCGGTGAGCCACGCGCTGATCCGGGCCAGGCGCCTTGATCTGGACCAGTTCGCCGCGGCGGCGGGCCTGCACCCGGAGCTGGTCTGCAGGTTCGTGGCGCTCGGCATTCTCGACGCCGACCGCGACCCGGGCGGTCGGCTGTGGTTCGACCCGGCCGAGCTTGCGGCGGTCGCGCGGATCCGGCGGCTGCGGGCTGGCTTTGCGTTGAATTACGCGGCGATCGGGCTGGTGACCGATCTGCTTGACCAGATCGCTGCCCTTCAGGCGAGCCTGCGCACGGCGCGGGGGCGAGAGAGGTGATCACATGGATCCGGCGCGCCTGACCCAGAAGTCGCAGGAGGCCCTGCATGACGCGCAGACCACGGCGCTGCGCATGGGCCACCAGCAGGTAGACGGCGAGCACCTGCTGCTCGCCCTGCTTGACCAGCCGGACGGCATCGTCCCGCGGCTGCTGTCCACAGCCGGGGCCGACCCCGACAAGCTGCGCCTCGAACTGGAGGCCGAACTCGGGCGGCGGCCGCGGGTGACCGGGCCCGGGGTAACCCCCGGTCAGGTCAGCGTGACCCAGCGGCTCGGCACGGTGCTGGATGACGCCGACCGGCAGGCCCGGCGGCTCAAGGACGAGTATGTCTCGGTCGAGCATCTCGTGCTGGCGCTGCTGGGCGAGGGCTCGGACGCCGCCGCCAGCCGGTTGCTGCGCGGGCAGGGGGTGACCGAGGACGCGTTCCTGCAGGCGCTGACCAAGATCCGCGGTAACCAGCGGGTGACCTCCGCGATGCCCGAGACCGCGTACGAGGCGCTGGAGAAGTACGGCCAGGATCTGGTGGCCGACGCCGCCGCGGGCCGGCTCGACCCGGTCATCGGCCGGGACGCGGAGATACGGCGGGTCATCCAGATCCTGTCCCGCAAGACCAAGAACAACCCGGTGCTGATCGGCGACCCGGGCGTCGGCAAGACCGCGATCGTGGAGGGCCTGGCCCAGCGGATCACCAGCGGCGACGTCCCCGAGGGGCTGCGTGACAAGACGATCTTCACCCTGGACCTGGGCGCCCTGGTGGCCGGCGCCAAGTACCGCGGCGAGTTCGAAGAGCGGCTCAAGGCGGTGCTCGCGGAGGTCAAGGCGGCCGCGGGCCGGATCCTGCTGTTCGTCGACGAGCTGCACACGGTGGTCGGCGCGGGCGCCGCCGAGGGTGCCATGGACGCGGGCAACATGCTCAAGCCGATGCTGGCCCGCGGCGAGCTGCACATGATCGGCGCGACCACGGCCAGCGAGTACCGGCAGCGCATCGAGAGGGACGCCGCGCTGGAGCGCCGGTTCCAGCCGGTGATGGTGGACGAGCCATCGGTGGAGGACACGATCTCCATCCTGCGCGGGCTGCGCGAGCGCCTCGAGGTCTTTCACGGCGTGAAGATCGCCGACAGCGCGCTGGTGGCGGCGGTGATCATGAGCCACCGGTACATCTCGGACCGGTTCCTCCCCGACAAGGCCATCGATCTGGCCGACGAGGCGTGCGCGGTCGTCCGCACCGAGATCGACTCCATGCCGGCCGAGCTGGACGAGCTCACCCGGCGGGTGATGCGGCTGGAGATCGAGGAGGCGGCGCTGGCCAAGGAGGAGGACGAGCCGAGCCGAGCCCGCCTGGAGGACCTGCGCCGCGAACTCGCGGACCTGCGCGCCGAGGCGGACTCGCTGCGGGCGCAGTGGGAATCCGAGCGCCAGGCCCTGCGCCGGGTGCAGGCGCTGCGCGAGGAGATGGAGCAGGTCCGGCAGGAGGCCGAGCAGGCCGAGCGCAACTACGACCTGGACAAGGCCGCCGAGCTGCGGCTGGGCCGGCTTCCGGAGCTACAGCGCCGGCTGGAGGCGGAGGAAGGTCATCTGGCGGGCAGGCAGGGCGGCCAGCGGCTGCTGCGCGAGGTGGTCACCGAGGACGAGATCGCGGCGATCGTGTCCCGGTGGACCGGCATCCCGGTCCGCCGGCTTCAGGAAGGCGAACGCGAGAAGCTGCTGCGCCTGGACCAGATCCTGCATGAGCGCGTCGTCGGCCAGGACCAGGCCGTCCAGACGGTTACCGACGCCATCATCCGGGCCCGGTCGGGGATCAAGGACCCGCGGCGGCCGATCGGATCGTTCATCTTCCTCGGCCCCACGGGGGTCGGGAAGACCGAGCTGGCCAAGTCGCTCGCCGCGGCCCTGTTCGACAGCGAGGACAGCCTGATCCGGATCGACATGACCGAGTACCAGGAACGGCACACGGTCAGCCGCCTGATCGGGGCGCCGCCCGGCTACATCGGCTATGAGGAGGGCGGGCAGCTCACCGAGGCGGTCCGCCGCAAGCCGTACTCGGTGGTGCTCTTCGACGAGATAGAAAAGGCCAACCCGGACGTGTTCAACACACTGCTCCAGGTGCTCGACGACGGCCGGCTGACCGACGGGCAGGGCCGCACCGTCGACTTCAGGAACACGGTCATCATCATGACCTCCAACATCGGGTCGGAGTACCTGATCGAGGATGCCTCGGCGGACGGCGAGATAAATCCGGGCGCGCGCGACCGGGTCCTGGCGGCGATGCGCGCCCAGTTCCGGCCCGAATTCCTGAACCGGCTGGATGACATCGTCCTGTTCAAGCCGCTGACCGAGACCGAAATCGAGCAGATCGTCGATCTCATGCTGGCCGACCTGCGGGCACGGCTGGCCGAGCGCCAGATGACGCTCGAGGTGTCACCCGAGGCCACGCGCTACATCGCCGAGCAGGGATTCGACCCGGTCTATGGCGCGCGGCCGCTGCGCCGGTACATCGCCAGAGAGGTCGACACCAAGATCGCGCGGGCGCTGCTGGCCGGCGACGTCAGGGACGGCGCGGAGATCCGCGTCGACTATGCCGGAGCCGACCTCGCCATCAGCTATCAGAACCCCGATGGCGGGTAGGCGTAGCGGAGCGGATGACCTACGGAAAGGAGTCGTGATGGCCACGGCCCGGCAGAAGGAAGCCGCGAGGCGCAACATCGCGAAGGCGCGAGAGGTGCAGAGCGCTCGGGCGCACGGCGCGAAGATCCCCCGCCAGCGTCAGGGCCTGAGCACCGCCCAGCAGGACCGGCTGGCGGATGAGGACTTCGCGTTCCCCAAGGAACGCAAGGAGCCACTGACCGACGCCCGGCACGTGCGCAACGCGATCGCCCGCTTCGACCAGGTGGAGGGGGTCAGCGACGCGGAGCGTGACCGGGCGTGGAAGCGCATCCTCGCCGCGGCGAAACGCCACGGTGTCAACGTCACCGAGAAGAGCTGGCGCGAACTGGGCAAGGGCGGCAAGACCCGAAAGTAGCCGATGCGCGGCCGGCGACCTCCCCGTAGCGGGGATGTTTGACCAGCCGGGCATGGGCAGCACCGGTGCATGACACGAAACTCTCGCCGCGCTTGGCCTGGCGTTGCGGCAGGTGACCGGGTCAGGCTCAGGCGCCTCCGGCCGCGGCCCTTGTTAGCCCGCCGCCGACAGCCGGGCGGCAGTTTCCAGCATCCCGGCGTGGACGAAGGCCTGCGGCAGGTTGCCGCGCAACTGGCGCTGGTGAACGTCGTATTCCTCGGTGTAGAGGCCGGCCGGGCCGCAGGACGCCCGGCTGCGCTCGAAAAACCGGGCGGCGCCGACGGTGTCCCCGCACGCCTGTGCCACCTGCGCCATCCAGAACCCGCACAGCAGGAACGCGCCCTCGGACTTGTGCAGCGGCCTGTCGTCATGCCGGAAGCGGTACACGTAGCCGTCCTCGGCGAGTTCCTCCGCAACCGCGCGGACGGTCGCGCGGTTGCGCGGATCGTCCGGAGGCAGGGCGCCGCGGATCACCGGCAGCAGCAGCGAAGCGTCGAGGCGCGGGTCTTCGGGTGAGCGCTGCCAGCGCCCCGTCGAGTGCACAGAGTCGGCGAGACTGGCCAGCATGGCGTCGGCCAGGGCACTCCACTGCGCCGCCTGCCGGTGCCCGCTGCCATATCTCGGCCCCTGCGCCGCCGCGGCGAGGGATCGCAGCCCGGACACGCACGCGAGCCGGGAGTGCGTCCAGTGCTGGTTGTCGAGTTCCCAGATGCCCGCGTCCGGCTCCTGCCAGCGCTTGCCGATCGCGTCGGCCGCCGCCGCGGCCGCCCGCCAGTGCTCCTGCGCCAGCATGTCCAGGCGCGCCGCCGCGGCGAATAGTTCCAGCGACTCCCCCAGCCCGTCGAGCTGGAACTGGCCGGCGACCTGGTTGCCGACCCTGGCCGCGCCCCCGGGATACCCCCGCAGGCGCAGCCGCCGTTCGCGGGGAATGCGCCGGCCGCCGACCGTGTAGGCGGGCATGAGGTCCGGGCCGTCGGCGAGGATCCGCTCGGTGAGGAACTGCACGGTTCCGGCGAGAAGAGGGTGCGGCCCGTGGGCGGCGACGGCGAGGCCCGCGTAACACTGATCACGGATCCACGCGTAGCGGTAGTCGTAGTTCCGGCCGCCCTCCATCCGTTCCGGCAGCGAGGTGGTGGCGGCCGCGACCATTCCCCCGCTGCCCGAGGTCAGCCCCCGCAAGACGGCGTAGGCAT
>Ga0335073_10014632_pt1 | contig 10990 bp, 9 predicted proteins | sample Lox_Sample_22_FD_207093 | JGI IMG/M metagenome (GOLD analysis project Ga0335073, IMG submission 207093) | Soil microbial communities from Loxahatchee National Wildlife Refuge, Florida, United States - Lox_Sample_2.2 | ecosystem: Environmental > Terrestrial > Soil > Wetlands | place: USA: Florida... | reverse complement strand
ACCCCGCCCGACCGGGCTGAGAACGACCACCCCGGTCGATCTGTCTCAGTACGAGGTGACGCGCGAGTTCGCGACGTCGAAAGACGGAACACGAGTTCCGCTCAACGTTATTGCCGCACCCGGCACCCCGCGGGACGGAACGGCGCCGGCGCTGCTGACCGCTTACGGCGGTTACAACATCTCACTGGCCCCTCGGTTCGATCCCGAGCTGCTGCTGTGGCTCGAGCAGGGCGGCGTGTACGTGGTGGCCAACATTCGCGGCGGCGGCGAGTTCGGCGAGGAGTGGCACCAGGCAGGCCGACTCGCCACCAAGCAGAACTGCTTCGACGACTTCATTGCCTGCGCGGGCCAGCTGCTCAGCAGCCGGATCACCAGTCCCGATCGGCTGGGGATCATAGGCGGTTCGAACGGGGGGCTGCTGATGGGCGCCGTTCTCACCCAGCGGCCAGAGATCGCCCGCGCCGTCGTTGCGGCAGTGCCCGTGATGGATTCCCTGCGATCCGAGACCACCACCAACGGGAGGTTCAATACGCCCGAGTTCGGCACCGTCGAGGATCCGGAGTTGTTTACGGCGCTGCTCGCCTACTCGCCCTATCACAACGTCGTTGACGGGACCGCCTACCCGGCGGTGTTGCTGACCGCCGGAGAGAACGACGCCCGGGTGGATGCCTGGCACGCCAAGAAGATGACGGCTCGGCTTCAGGAGGCGACGTCATCTGACCGGCCGGTCCTGCTGCGGCTGGAGGCGAAAGGCCACCTGGCCGGGTCACTCGACCAGACCATCGACGAGACAACGGACTGGCACGCATTCCTCTTCGACCAGCTGGGCCTCGGCTACCGTACCGCTCCTGCGTGATCGTTCGGTGGCTTGGCGGCGCGCGCCAGCGGTTAGCGCGTGGCTAGAACGCTCGAGGCGTCGCCTTCCTGTGTGTCATAGCAGGCTGCAGGGGAACGCCACGAGCATGTTGCTGCAGGGGCGGCCGTCGCGGTCTACGGCGCTGTCTGGTCAGGCGAGAGCGTGATGCGGTGGTGGCGCGACGGCCGTTTCCGCCTGCGGACAGGCCAGAGCCCATACCGGGCCGTGCACGGCGCCATGCTCCGGACCGCCGAGCGATTCTGGCACGACCTCCGGCTCAAGGATCTCCACCGGAGCGCCAAGGAGTTCGAGCTCATGCACCGGGCCATTGGTTTTGCCGCCCTGGCCATCCTGACCGTGATCCCGCTGCTCATCGTCGTTGCTGCTGCCAGCCCTGCGCCGCACCACGGCGTTGCCGGGTGGGTGGTCTACGGCATGGGCCTGACCGGCTCTTCCGCCGAAGCGGTGACACGGCTGTTCTCGGCGCCTGCCCGGGTGCTGGGCACGACGAGCGTGTTCAGCGCCCTCTTGCTCGCAGTCGCGGGGGTGACGTTCGCCGGAAGCGTGCAGGCCGGGTTCGAGAGGATCTGGGGCCTTCCCGTCGGGCCGTGGCACAAGATCTGGCGGCAGGCGGTATGGCTGGCCGCCCTCATCGCCTACATTTCCGCGGAGGCCACGGTGGGCACCGTAACCCACGGGGGAGCGGCCGAGACCTTGGGCCGGGTGGCGGTGGCGGTCCTGCTCGGCATTGCCTTCTTCTGGTGGGGGCTTTGCTTCCTGGTCGGCGGCCGGGTGAGCTATCTGGCGGCGATGCCGGGCGCAGCGGCCACGATCGTGTGCCTGGGTGGCTTGCGCGTCTTCTCCAGCCTCGTTTTCGAGCCGCTCATCGTCACCAACGCGGTCAGCTACGGTGCGCTGGGCACCGTGCTCATCGTGCAGTCATGGCTGATTGGCGCCGGCTGGGCAGTCTTTGGCGGCCAGTTGTTCGGGCGCTGGTTCCACGATGCCTGGCTGCGCGCCTGGGCGGAAAGCCGCCGAGACGACGGAAAGTCTAGTGGGGATTCGCCGGTCATTTCATGAACCGCGCAGCGGCGGTGACGTCGTTGCGGTCCGGCACTTCCCGGTACCTATGCCTCATGACGGCTGATTTCGGAGACCGTCATGCCGGGTGGCGGCCACGTCAGCAGCGCGTGTTTGAGTGGTAGGAGACCCGAGCGCCAGGGAGACGACCACGTAATGGAAGGTAACGCGCCGATTCCGCCACCGGAGCCTCGCGATGCGCAGGTCAATGAAATCCTGCCGCTGGGTGATTGGCTCCGGCATCACTCTCTGCGCAGCTGGCCGGTGCTGCTGTTCTTGGTGTTGATCTGCGTGCCGTCGATCGCGCTCGTCATCTCGGGCGCGAGGCCGAGCATCCGCACCTTCGATGTGGTTGCCTGGATCTTCGCCGCTTTTTTCGCGATCGCGTGGCTGCTGCTGCTCGGCGTGATCATCCGCCCGGAACACGTCACCAGACCGATGCTGATCGTGCTGACGGTGATCGCACTGGTAACGCAGGTGCCACTCGCGCTCACGCTTGAGACCGCGCTGCATAGCAGCAACACCAGCCTAGGCCTGAGCATCTTCACCGTCGGCCTACCGGAAGAACTCGCCAAGGCCCTGCCGATAGTGGCGGTAGCACTGATCTACTGGCGGCGGCGCCGAGACCTTGTGCCAGGCGACTACCTGTTCCTCGGCGCAGTCAGTGGCCTTGTTTTCGGGGCAAGCGAGGTCGTCCATTACTTCACCGTGAATGGAATCGATACGTTCTATTCGACCGTGCAGTCGTCCTCTCCACGCATCCGGCAGCTGATCGGCACTGGGCACTCCACATCGAGCTCGGTATTCGCCGTGCTGATCGGCCCGGTGCTGTACTTCGTGCTCGATTTCGTCTGGCGGTTCCTCACCGACTCGATCACTCATGCCTGCTGGTCTGGCCTGACCGGCTACTTCATCGGGCTCGCAGTGACCGGCCGGTACAAGTGGTACCAGGTTGCCTGGATCGGGGTCGCCGCCGCCGCCATCCTGCATGGGCTTAACGACTGGAGCCGGGTTAACGGGCATCCGTTGTGGATCGTTGTCGTCGTAGTCAGCGGGATTCTTTTCCTGGGCTACGCCAAGGTCGGATCTCGAGGCGACCTGCATCTTGAGGCTGGCGGATTGTCGGCTCACCTGCATGGGCTGCCGGCTCGGCACGCAGTCGGATCGGCGGCCGGGAACGGCAACGGAGCGGAAGCCAGACACCCCACGGCAACGACGGTGGGCCAGCACGCCCATAGCGCGTCGGCCCCAAGCAGACGCAGAAGACCTTGGTGGGAGCACTAACAAAGCGCTGACACTCGCCCGGCATCCGTCAATCCGCGATAGATCCCCGCCGGGAAGGGAATGACGCTGAATTGGTAGGTCACTGTGGTCCGGCTGGCAGGAGACGTAATACGTTCCGGCTGGCAGCAGACGTAATACGTACTTCGGGGGGAAGCGATGCAACGGGTCGAAGTACGCCTGGAGGATGATCTCACTGGCGGTCCCGCCGACGAGACGGTGAAGTTCGGCTTGGATGGCATGGACTACGAGGTGGACTTGAGCACCCGGCATGCCGCCGAGTTCCGCCGCCTGCTCGCACCGTTTGTGGACCGTGCACGCCGGGTGCGCCCGCAGCGGTCGCGCACCAGAGCCAGAACGGCAGCTAGCCGGGAGCGCAGCCGGGAGATACGTGCCTGGGCCGAGCAGCAGGGATTTTCCGTTGCTGAGCATGGCCGATTGCCGGGCAGCATCATTCACGAATACGACATAGCGCACGGCGGTCAGCAGCCTGCCGAGCGGAAGGCGCCGCGGCCAGCCAGCCGGAAGGTTACACCTGACCGCACCACGACGAAACGGCAGGCAAGGGCCAAGCCGTCTGGGCGGCGCCGCGCCGCGCGTTTAAGATCTCCCGCGGCAGGGCGCGGGCTCACCAGTCGCGCGGACCGGAGCCCGTGCCGTAGCCGACGGATCCGCCGCGGCGGCGAGGGCCGCCCTTGCGGCGCCAGATGCCGTAGCCGATGAAGGCCGCGATTATCGCGAAGAAGATAAACGGGCCGAAGGTGTGGATATGCCACAGGTAGAACATCAGGCGCCAGATCGCATGCCAGATGAAGAGGTGGATGATCAAGCCGCCGATCCCCCCGCCGCCGAGAGCCAGGTGAGACACGGCCAGCTGTGCCGGGACTGCGCCACCGTACGTGTGCATAGCGCTTACAGGATGCCACGTGCACGGGCATAATCGGCCGCAATGTCGTTAGGGTTTCGTTGGCATCGTGCGCGCCTGCGGCATCGTGGCCTGCTCATCTCAGCTTGTCACCATTGCAGACCACCAAACTCGCCGCTGACCAGGCGCAATCTCGGCCCAGATAGACTCCGGAGGATGGCAGCCTTGCCGGGGCGAGCTGGCGATGACCTGATCACCCGGGAACAGGCGGCGCTGCGGCGGGTGGCGACGCTGGTGGCCAGCGGGGCGCCTCCGGCACAAGTGCTCACCACCGTGACCGAGGAAGCCGGGCGGTTGCTTCATGCTGATCGCGCGACTATGAAGCGGTACTGTTCCGACGGCACAGTGAGCGTGGTTGCCACCTGGACCAGCAGCGGGCCCGCTGTTCCCGTCGGCGCTCTGGAAGAGCTCGGCGGGCAAGACGTGCACACGATGGTCTTCCAGACAAGTGGGCCGGCGCGGATCGACGACTATGCCTGCGCCTCGGGCCTGGTCGCGGAGGTCGTCCGCGAGTTTGGCCTTCGGGCCGCCGTGGGCGTACCGGTGAGCGTTGAAGGGCAGCTGTGGGGGGTTATGATCGTCGCCTCCCGGCTAGGCCCGTTGCCCGCAGACGCCGAAGCCCGGCTCGCCGGGTTCACCGAACTCGCGGCCACCGCGATCGCCAACGCCGAGGCTCAGGCCGCTCTTACCGCATCCAGGGCACGGGTCGTGGCCGCCGCGGACGCCACCCGTCAGCGCATCGAGCGCAGCCTGCATGACGGCGCGCAGCAGCGTCTGGTCTCGCTCGCGCTGGAACTGCGCGCAGCGCAGGCAGCTGCCCCGCCCGAGGCTGGCGAACTAGTTCAGCGTCTGGACCACCTGGCCACGGGACTGGATAGCGCCCTGGAAGAGCTGCGCGAGATCGCCCGCGGCCTGCACCCGGCGATCTTGGCCGACGGCGGGCTGCGCCCGGCACTGAAGACACTGGCCCGCCGCTCCGCCGTTCCGGTGCACCTAGACATCCAGGTAACGGGGCGGCTGCCGGAGCCGGTCGAGATCGCCGCCTACTACACCGTCTCGGAGGCACTGACCAACGCCGCCAAGCACGCTCACGCCACAGCGGCCGACATCGAGGTGGCGGAAAGCAACGGCGTCGTGCATGTGTGCGTCCGTGACGACGGCCGCGGCGGAGCAGACTTCGGCCACGGTTCTGGCCTGTTCGGGCTCAAGGACCGGGCCGAGGCGCTCGGCGGCCACCTGCGGCTGCACAGCCCGCCCGGCGCTGGCACGATCCTGGCGATCGACCTACCGCTCGGCCGCCAGTGAGTCAGTCATTGCGGCATAGCGGGTGCGAACTGGTGCTGACCGCTGCCCTGCTGTTCGGCGTGCCGACTGCGGTGCGCTGGATCATCGGCGCATCACCGATCTCTCGGGCGATCCCCGGCATTCACCTCGAACTGCTTTTGGTCGGTGTCGTCGTCGGGCTGCTCCTTGCCGGGCTAATCCTCAGCCCGCTCGGGAAGGCATCCGGCGGGCACATCAACCCGGCCATCTCGCTTGCTATGTGGCGCTTCGGGACCTTTCCCGGACGCGCGGTGGTGCCCTACATTGCCGCTCAGCTGGCGGGCTCTCTGCTGGGCGTACTGCTCGCCCGCCTCGCCTGGGGACCGTCTCTTGGCCGGCCACCGGTCGTCTACTCCGCCCTCAAGCCGGCGCCAGGCTGGTCCAACTTCGAGCTCTTCCCGGCAGAGACCGCCAGCATGGCCACGATCATCGTGCTCGTCGGCGTCTTCCTGTCCGTGCCGCGGCTGGTTCCGCGCGTTCCGTGGCTGGTCGGCGGTCTCATCGGCGCGGCAATCGCCGGCCTCGGGACGGTCACGGGCGGATGCGTTAACCCGGCCCGCCAGTTCGGGCCGGCCGTCTTCGCCGGACAATTCGGGTTCCTTGCCACCTACCTTGTTGCGCCACTGATCGGCGCAGTCGTGGCGACGTGGCTGCTCGGTCGCTTCCGGCAGCGCAAGGTGCTGACGCACCGGCTATGCGGTGATCAGGGTGCCGATGCCACTCGCGACGTCCCGCAGTGACCAGCAATCTGACGATCTTGATGGAAACCGCGTCGGGCGCCGGCACCGTTAGCTTGCGCAGTGCCGGCGCCCGGGCGGGTAACTCCAGCTGGCCTCCTCCCGAGGAGCGGTGACCGCCTTGCCGGCCGGTTACGGTGTGGCTCGGCCGGTGATCAGACCGGTGAGGTTCGGGGTGCCGATTCCGGTTGCCTCGTCGTAGCCGGGCGTCACTGGGTAGAAGCCGTTGTTATTGCTGACCTGGTGGAAGCCGGTGATGTCGTGGAAGTCGGCGGCACGCGCGGACGGGTTGTTGAAGAGCGCATAGAGGAGGTAGTTGGCGTTCCCGACGCGATGTCCGTCGAAAGCATCCCGGTCGCTGAAGACGGCCGCCAAGAACGGCGCGGACAGGCTGGTGCCACCGATATGGAACCAGCCGGGAGCGCCGGGGGTCTCGGTCATGCCGTAGCAGGCGCTCTTGTAGTCGATGCCGGTCGGGTTGGGCGAGACGTAGCTCGACCCGGTGCAGTACTCGGCGTAACCAGTGAGCGGGTCCGAGTCGGCCGAGATGTCCGGCACCTCGCGGCAGGCTTGGCCTGTTCCCGCCAGAGCGCAGTTGCTCGCGCCGTAGACCGTGTCGGGGTTGATGACCCCAGGTCCTCGCTGGTAGTTCGGCATCGGCCAGAAGATGCTGTGACCACCTCCACCCGCACCGTAGGTGTTGCAGTTGACGATGCCGGTTGAGCTGGCTGTCGATGAGTTGTTCCCGCTGCAGACGTCGAGCGTGTTCCACACTTCCTCGGTCCGCGAGTAACTCGGGTCCGGGTTGCTACCTGGGTCGAATGTCCCGAACGAGGTGCCGCCGGTGCTGGTCACCCAGGGCTGACTGCCCGGGTCGAGGGACTCCAGCGGAGCGTGGTCGCTGAAGCTCCCATCCCTGATGCACTCGAAAGCGCCGGTGTCGCCCGCCGACGAGAACATGCTCTGGCCCTGCGCGGCCATCTGCTCGAAGATGACGTTCTCGGCTTCGGCATAGCCAAGGCCCGCGTCCGGCTCGCAGAGCGCCCAGCTCGAGCTGATGGAGTCGGCCCTGTCCTGGTTGGCAATAGTGGCGTACTCGTCCAGCTCGGTCTGGCCGGTCTCGTCATTGGGCGCGTTGTAGACGAGGAGCGAGTTGGTGTCCGGCGCAATCGTCAGATCCTGCTCGATGTCCGCTTCGACCTCGATGTCACCGCCGTAGCCGTAGAAGCACGTGTCTCCCGTCGGGCACTGCGCGGTAGTCGTGGCCAGCGGGCCGCCGTCGACATTGATGTTAACGAGACGAGGGTGGTAGCGAGAGCCGTAGAACGTCCGCGCCCAGGTCGTGATATCCGACTGGTTGTAGGCGGAGAGCTCAAACACCGCCACGTTGGCGCCGGCGCCCTTGGCGCTCGGTCCGGCGTCGGGGGCGTTGTAGATGCTGTTGGTCTGCGACGGGGTCAGGCCGCTGCAGCCTGGACCGCCGCCGTAGCCATTGAACGGTCCGTTGGCAGGGATCGCTGCGAGCTGAGCGAGAGTGGTCGGATACGGGATCTCGCAGCTCGGCTCGCCGCCGTGCCCGCGTCTGGCCGAGCGCGCCGCGGTGACCTGACGCGCCGCGGTGACCTGATAGGTCGGTTGCAGCCGGACCGTGTTGGTCAGGCCGACTACGCCGAGTACGCGCGAGGCGAGGGTGGCAGGCACCGACGCCGGCGAGTTGTTGGAGTAGAAGTTCTTGCCCTGCGCGTTGCGGTACCTGTTGATGGTGGTTGCGAAGGCAGCATCGACGCGAGAGCTGCTCCCGGTCGCCCGAAGCAGGAACGGCGTCACGGTTCGCTGGACCGTCAGCCCCTCGGCCTGCAGGTACGCGGTCACCGCATGCACCGTGGCCTGCGACGGCGCGAACTCGGAGTCGAACTGGCCCGCGGCCAGCCAGCGGCCGTAGTCAGCGTTCCCCGGCGTGTACAGGCCGTGGAGCAGGGAGCTGAGGCCCGCCTCGTTCGCTGGCTGCAGCACAACCTCGACGCTCATCCGGCTGGTCGACATCTGGCCAGTCTTGGTAGCCCTGATCGGCAGGTAGCTTCCTGGGATATGGGCCATGGGCTTCGGCGCTGACGTCGTCGCCGACGCTGTCGCGGCTGCCGAAAGCGAACCTGCTGCAGTCAAGATGATTACTAAAAGCTGGACTCCTCGCCGGAGAGTCATGCCCGCTCCTTCGCGGTTTGCGGCGTCGCGTTCAGCCGACGGGATCGCCGCTCGGCCCGAAATGACAAGCAACAGCATGCTCCCAGGTCACGCATCTTGTCGAGATGCGTATCTCCTGCCCGGATTAACGCAATTCGGGGACTCTTGCGACACACGCGCGGGCGGCAGGATGTCGGGATCTACTTGATCTGCCCGATCGGTGGCGACGGGGCAGTTTGGCCTGGCCCCGAGCACTTGCCCGTGGCCATGTGGTTGGCAAGGACGCTGGCCTGATTGTTGATTACGTTGACCTGACCGATGTAGGAGTTAGCGCTCGCGATGGCCTGCGCCATGCTGGACTTGGCGGTCGCGATCAGCGCCGGGGCTGATGTCGGCCCGGACAACCCGGCCTTGCTCTCTCGGCGCAGGTCGGCGTTCACTGTCCGGATATCCATCCGGATTGCCGTGATGTCTGCGCTCAGCGACTCAATATCGCCGTGTACGGCCAGTGCCGAGCCATGCACCCCCTGGGAATCCCCGACGACGGTGGAGGTGGCGGCGCAGTAGTGGTTGTCGAGGGAGGTGTCCTGCTTCTCCTTGGCCAGGCGGGATCGTGCCGTCGCCGTATCGCTGGCGAAGTGGTTCACGTCGTTCGTGAGCTTCGCATGCGGCGCGAGACTGGAGGCTTGGTAGAGCGCGGCGAGGTCCATGTGCGTATTGCGCTGGTCAGCCCTGCTGTTGGCGGATGGATGGCTGCCCGCTTGCGCGGCCAGCAAGTTCTCGTGCTGAGCGCTCCGGTTCAGCGCCGCGACCGCGTGGTCATACTTGGAACGGCTGGATTGGGTGAACGTCGTTGCGCGGACTGCGCCGTCGGCATACGGAAGAGCCAGCGTCATCGTGCCGCCGGATAGTCTCCCGCTCGCATGGCTCTGCAGGAACAACCCATGGGCGAAGGTCAGGTTGACCGAGTTGCGGTGGACCGTTCCAGTGAAAGGCACGCTGTTCACCGAGAGTGACGCCGCTGGGGCCGCGCCGCCGATGGTGTCGGCCGTGAGCGTTCCCGTCACCTGGTCGCCGGTCGTGGTCCGCCACTGGACGAAGGCGATCTCCGACTTGTTATTCGCCAGGTACGTGGCCGCGGCGTCGGTAGGGCGCGGAGGAGCGTCAGACCCGCTGCAGCTCGCCACCGCAAGGATCATGGCGGCGGCCGCACAGGGAGCAATAAGGCGTTTCATCGCGTCAGCCTGGGCTTTGTGACACTAGAGACACTGGAGACAGTAGAGAGCCGTGAGCAGAATTGACCGGCCCACGACATCACTTCCGGTGTTACCCGCCGTGCGGCTGGCCAACCCGGCGCGCGGCTGTCGGCGTCGGTCATGGCTGCCGCTCAGGCGCCGTCGGTCATGGCTGCCGCTGAGGCCGTGGCCGTCCTCCTAGACTGCCGCCATGCCATTGCTCGAGGGGAAGTGTGCGCTCGTTACCGGCGGAACTACCGGCCTTGGCCTGGCCATCGCCGAGCGGTTCCTGCGCGAGGGGGCCCGGGTTGTCATCACCGGCCGCGACCGCGACCTTGGCCTGCGCGCCGAGCAGGGACTCGGGCCGCAGGCCCGGTTCGTGCCCGCAGATGCTGCCGACCCCGATGCGGTCGCGTTGTCGGTGGACGCAGCGGTTGAGTACCTCGATGGCCTGGATGTGCTGGTGAACAATGCGGGCATCGGGGTAAGCGCCCGGCTGATCGATACGCCCCTGGCGGACTATGAGCGCGTCATGGACGTGAACGTCCGCGGCTATCTCCTTTACGCCCAGCATGCTTATCCGCACCTGGCTCGCCGACGCGGCTGCATGATCCACATCGCCTCGGACGCCGGAGTCTGGGGCGAACAGGCAATCGGCCTGTATTCGGTCACCAAGGCCGCTGTGATCATGATGGGCAAGATGCTCGCGCTGGACGGGGGCCCGGACGGCGTGCGCTCGAACGTACTGTGTCCCGGCGACATCTGGCCCGGCATGCGGCATATGGCGCCTCCGGGCGAGGCCGACAGGCAGGAGGAGGAAGGCGACTGGCTGCTGCCTCCGATCGGCCGGCTGGGCAGCGCCAGCGATGTCGCTGCGGCGGTTGTGTTCTACGCCAGCCAGGAGACTGCCTTCATCACCGGAACCACGCTCCTGGTGGACGGTGGAATGACAGCTGGCTACCTGCAGCGCGAACGCAGCGGTCCGGCGGCCAACTAGAGCCTGTCCGGTGATCATGTGTCGGTAGCGTTCCGGTGTGGCCAGGACCGATGTGCAGGGCCCTGGAGTGTTTCCTGGATGTCTGATTGATCATGGGATGCCGTGGAGCGCGAGGACGCTGATCGGGTCGAGGTGGGCTCGGCGACCGGCTTCGTCACTCCAGGCCGGCCAGAGCACGGAACGCTCCGGGGCCCTGGGGCCATAGTGACGCGGCGCAGACAGCCGCGAATGTCAGACACCGCTATTAGGCTCCCCGCCATGCGAGAACTCATTGACGCTCTGGTCCGCTCTGCCGAACGAGAGGGCATGGAACTCTACGGAGTGCACATCTACCGCCGCGGTGCCGAGCCGGTCGAACGCAGGCTCCGCTGGGAC
>Ga0335073_10014631_pt1 | contig 10992 bp, 10 predicted proteins | sample Lox_Sample_22_FD_207093 | JGI IMG/M metagenome (GOLD analysis project Ga0335073, IMG submission 207093) | Soil microbial communities from Loxahatchee National Wildlife Refuge, Florida, United States - Lox_Sample_2.2 | ecosystem: Environmental > Terrestrial > Soil > Wetlands | place: USA... | reverse complement strand
GATGCCCGTGCCGATGCCCTGCTCGATGTCACGCAGGAAGAAAGCCACCGGCGCCTGAAGATTTTCCTTGGCGCCGCGCCTGGCGTCGGCAAGACCTACGCCATGCTGTCCGCCGCGCGCGAATTGAAGCGCCAGGGCGTGGATGTCGTCGTCGGCCTGGTGGAAACCCATGGCCGCGTCGAAACGGCAGCCTTGCTCGAAGGGTTGGAGGTGTTGCCCCGACTCAACCTGAGCTATCAAGGACGCGTGTTCACCGAGTTCGACGTGGACGCGGCGCTGGCGCGCAAGCCGGACATTCTGCTGGTGGACGAACTGGCGCATCGCAACGTGCCCGGCACCCGGCACGAACGGCGCTGGCAGGATATTGCCGAACTGCTCGATGCGGGCATCGAAGTCTACAGCGCGCTGAATGTGCAGCATCTGGAAAGCCTTAATGACCAGGTGCGGCGCATCACCGGCGTCACCGTGCGCGAAACCGTGCCCGACGCCTTCCTCGACCGCGCGCGAGATATCGTGCTGGTCGACCTGCCGCCGCGCGAGCTGATCGAGCGCCTGCGGCAAGGCAAGGTGTACGTGCCCGAGACTGCCGTCGCCGCACTGGATGCGTTCTTTTCGCCGACCAATCTCGCCGCCCTGCGCGAACTGGCGGTCGACACGGTCGCAGGCCATGTCGATAGCGACCTGCGCGAGCACATGCTGGCGCGCGGCGGCAAGATGCCGGTGCGCCGCCGCGTGATGGCTGCCATCGACGGTCACGCGCAGAGCGAATACCTGGTGCGGGTCGCGCGCCGCATCGCCGAGCGGCGCGGCGCACCGTGGGGCGTAGTGTTCGTGGATACCGGCGCCACCCTGGACAACGCGCGCCGCGAGCGCGTCGATACCGCCATGCGCCTGGCGCGACGACTGGGCGGCGACGCCACCGTCCTGCGCGGCCACGCCATCGCCGAGGAGCTGCTGGTGCACGCCGATCGCGAGGGCGTCGGCCAAATTATTCTGGGCCGCACGCGCGAGCGCTTGATCGCACGCATGATCGGTCGTTCGCTGACTCAACAACTGCTGCGCCGCGGCGCCCATCTGGAACTGACCATCATCGCCACGCCCGCCGAGCGCGTGCGCGCGCGCCGGCGTTTGCGCCTGATGCCGCTGTACGGTCGCCGCGACGAATACATGTTCGCCACGCTGACCACCGCAATGGCGATCGGCCTGGCGTTCATCGCCGATCGCTACCTGTCGGTGGCCAATCTCGCCTTGATCTTTCTCACCGCCGTGATGACGGTGGCGGTGCGCACGCGCATGGCGGTGGCGGTTTATACGGCGACGCTCTGCTTTATCGGCTACAACTTTTTCTTTGCGCCGCCGCGCTACACGCTGGCGATCGCCAATCCCGACGACGTGCTGGCAGTGACGCTGTTTTTTGCCGCCGCATTGATCTGCAGCCGCCTCGCCACGCGCCTGGCCAGCCAGGTGGAATCGCTACGCGCCGCGCACGATTACTCGCATGCGCTGCTCACCTTGGGGCAGCGCCTGTCCGCCAGCACGGATGCCGGCGGCATCCGCGAGGTGGGCGCGGCCGCGCTGGCGCACGGCCTGCGCTGCGAAGCGGCCATTCTGGCGCGCGATGTGGAGCATCGCCTGCAGATCGCGGCCAATAGTTCGCGCACCCTCACCCTGACCACCCAGGATCTCGCCGCCGCGGAATGGTGCGAGCAGCATGCCGAAGCCGCGGGACGCTTCACCGATACGCTCAATGCCGCGCGCTGCTGGATGCTGCCGCTGGGCACCGAGGATCATCGCCTGGGCGTGGCGGCGTTGCGCTTTGAAAGCGGCGTATCGCCCGACATCGAGCGGCGCAGCCTCGCGCTGGCCATGGCGCAGGATATCGGGCAGGCCTTGGAGCGCGCGCGACTGGCATCCGAGCTGGAGGGTGCGCGCGTGCAGGGCGAAACCGAGCGCTTGCGCAATGCCTTGCTCTCTTCGGTCTCGCACGATCTGCGTTCGCCGCTGGCGTCGATGATTGGTTCGGCCGGCACCTTGGCCAACTATGGCGAGCAGTTGCCGCCCGGCGAACGCAAGGAGCTGCTCGACGCAATCCTCGGCGAAGGCCAGCGGCTGGATCGCTATATCCAGAACCTGCTGGACATGACGCGCCTGGGCCACGGCACGCTCAAGCTCAATCGGGACTGGACCGATTCGGCCGAGATCGTGGCCTCGGCCATCACGCGCATGCGCAAGCTCTTCCCGGAACTGCGGGTGGATAGCGTGCTGCCCGACCAAACCGTGCTGTTGTTCGTGCACCCGGCCCTGATCGAGCAGGCGCTGTTCAATATCTTGGAAAATGCCGCGCGGTTTTCGCCGCCCGGCGAGCCGGTGCGCGTCATCGTGCGCGTGGCGGGCGATCGACTGTTTATCGATGTAATCGACCGCGGTCCGGGCATTCCTGCCGAGGAACGCGCACGCATCTTCGACATGTTCTATTCGGTGGCGCGTGGCGACCGTGCGCCGCAAGGCACCGGCCTGGGCCTGGCGATCTGCCGCGGCATGATCGGCGCGCACGGCGGCAGCGTGGAAGCCTTGCCGGGCGATGGCGTTGGTACCACCATTCGCATCAGCCTTCCCCTGCCGTCCCCACCTGCGCCATGACTGCTGCCAATCCTTGTGTGCTGGTCATCGACGACGAAGCGCAGATCCGCAAATTCCTCGATATCGGTTTGCGCGCCGAAGGCTATGCGGTGTTGCTCGCGGCCAACGCCGCCGATGGGCTGGCCCTGGCCGCCACGCGCAATCCGGACCTGGTGATTCTGGATATCGGCCTGCCCGATCGCGAAGGCCACGACGTATTGGCCCAATTGCGCCAGTGGACCCAGGTTCCGGTACTGATGCTGTCGGTACGCGACACCGAGCAGGAAAAGGTGAAGGCGCTCGATGCCGGCGCGAACGACTACATGACCAAGCCGTTCGGCATCCAGGAACTGATGGCGCGCCTGCGCGCATTGCTGCGCAATCGCGTCGCCAATGCCGAAGCGCCGCCGCGCTACGAGGACGATCGCCTGCACATCGACCTGGGGCTGCGCGAAGTGATGCTGGACGGCGCACCGCTGGCGCTCACGCGCAAGGAATACGCCGTGCTGGCGACGCTGGTGCGTCACGCCGGGCGCGTAGTGAGCCAGCAGCAGCTATTGCGCGAGATCTGGGGCGGGACGCACGTGCATGACACGCATTACCTGCGCATCGTGCTGGGCAAGTTGCGGCAGAAGCTGGGGGACGATCCGGCCTCGCCGCGATGGTTGAAGACCGAGCCGGGCGTGGGCTACCGGTTTTTGGCGGGGAATGGTTGAGCACCGCGCGTACGCGCATCTGCCGCCCGGCGCCCTCGTCATTCCTTCAACCGCGGCACCCCATGCACATCGCGTTCTTCCACCGCGATCGGCCGCGTATCCAGGCGTCCACCGACCACGACGCCTTCGGGCAGCGGCTCGGTCCGGTCGCCGCGCGCCATCGCGATCGCGTTGCGATAGCAGCGTTGCGCGAGCGCAACGTCGCCGATGCCGGCGTAGGTATCGCCCAGGGCTTCCCACGCTCCGGCGCTCGGCAGCAGGGCGAGCGAACGTTCCAGGTACTGGCGCGCCTTGCTCCATGATTTCAGCTGCGCGCACATGCGGCCCAAGGTGAGCAGCAGGCTGGGATCGTTGGGATGCGCATCGAGCCACGCTTCGGCGCGGCGCAGGCGCGCGTCCTGATCGTCGGCGCCAAGCAGTCCGTACGTTTCCACCAGCTGCGGCGACCACTCGCGACGCAGGGCCGATTCCACTTCGTCCATCGCCGGCAGTACCAGCCCGAAAGCGGCGGCCTTGCGCGCATAGGCATCGATGACCGCCGGCGCGCGACGCTGGCTTTTGGGCAGCTGCGACCAGAGCGTGTTCAATACCGCACCGTCGGTGGCGGCCTGGATGCTCGCCACCAGTACCAGCGTTTCCAGCGCGGTGTAGGCGCGTGCGCTCATGACGCCGCTTTTCTGCAAGGGCTCCAGCGCGTTGCGTGCGCGGCGGGTATCGCCTGCGGCCAGCGCCGCCAGTACAAATTCGCGCCAGCCACCCGGACTCAAGTTGCCGCTGTCGGCTTCCGGGCTAAGCAAGGCGAGTGCTTCGGCCGGCCTGGCGTCGCGGCGCAAAACACGGGCACGCAGTACCCGCGCCGCGCGTGGCGCGACTTGCGCCGCCTGATCGAGCGATTCCAGCGCGCGCCCATGTTCGCCGCGCCGCGACGCCGCTTCGGCGGCGGCCAGCAAGGCCGGGCCGCGCAAGGCATCCAGGCGCGAAGCGCGATGCAGATCGCGCTCGGCATCGCCATGGCGTCCTTCCATCAAGGCGACCAGGCCGTCGGCGAGCCGTTGCCGGCTGAGGCGGCGGTGTCGACGTGAGAACGCGCCGAACGGCCAGCGCAACGCGCGCCACAACACGCTGATCACGGCCCATGCCAGCACCAGGATCAGCACGGCGGCGAGCAAGCTGGTCTGCACCGTGACGCCGCGGAAACGCAGCAGCACGTAACCCGGATCTTCGGCAATCCAGTGCCAGCCGAACGCGGCCAGCGCGGCGATAATCACCAGCGCCAGGATCAAGCGCCATGCCTTCATGGCTTGGCTCCATTGGCCGGCGCCGCACTTTCCGCGCCCGGCTTGAGCGCATGCACGGCGCGCAGATTGCGCAGTTCGGCCAGCGCCGCACCCAGCTTCACTGGCGCGGCCGGCTTCAGCGTTACCAGCAGTGCGGCAATGCGCTGGCGCGCCTGCTGCACCGCCGGCGATTGCAGATCGAACTGCGCGGCCATGCCCGCATCGGCGCGCTTCAACGCAGCGGCCGCCGCATCGTTATCCCAGGCCAGCAAGGCCGCTTGCGCCTGCGCCAGATCCAGCGCCACCAATTCACGCGCCATGCGGGCGTCGGCCACGTCGACCGGCGCACCATTGTCGCGATGGATCTGGATGACGCCGGCCAGCGCGCGCCGGATGCGCGCCCACACACCGGTGCTGCCCGGCGCCGATGGTTCGTCCAGCGGCTTCAGCGGCAGGTTGGGAAGATCGTTGCGCAGCTGCACGACGCTATCGAGCTGTTGCGCCGGATCGGCGGTTTGGCTCTTGCTCAAGGCCTCGTGCTCGGCGTCGATGCTTTGCTGCACATTCTTGAAGGCGTTGTCGCTGACGCCGGCCAGCGTTTGCGCGGCCAGCGCGAAAGCTTGTGCCGCACCTTGTGCGTCATGGAACAGCTGGTAGCGCTCCGCGCCCATGCGCAGCAGTGACTCGGTTTCGTCCAGTCGCATCGCATCCTGCCCGGAGAGCGTCTTCTCGGACAGCCGGCCCACCGCCTCTTCCAGGTCGCGCACCCGCTGGTCCTGTGCCAGCAACTCCTCGCGCAGGGAGCGGTTGACCTGATCCGCATCGTTGAAGCGCTGCAGCAGCAGATTGCCCTGGCTGGTGGTGCCCGACAGGGTGCGTTCCACGGCATTGACGCGTTCCTCCAGCGCGGAGGTGGTGCGTAGTGCGCGGGCATTGATATGCAGCAGCTGCCACTGCCGCCACGCGATATACCCCACGCCGACGATGGCGAGCAGGGCCAGCAGCAAGGCCAGTGCCTGCGTGCCGCCGGCGGGTCGCGCTGGCGGCGCGGGCCGCCCGGCGCGCGCGGGGTCGGAGGGAGTGCCCATGCTGGGCGTGGTACGTACGCTGGAGGTGAGGTCGTCCTGGCTCATGCGCGCATGCTAGCAGCCTGCATCGCCGCCTTCGTGGCATCGCTGTGAACAAACTTCGCAGGCAGCGGCCAGCAGGTCGGCCTGGACGGCCGAAGCGGCGCCGTACAGATGCACGAAGCCCGCCTCGCGCGCCGCCGCACCGATCCGCTCGCTGCTCACCACCGCGTTCGCCCGGCACAACCGGACCCATGCCTGGGGCGGCAGTTGCCGCTTGAGGTTGCCGATCGCTTCGGCGCTGGACAGCAATACGCATGCAGCAGGCGGCAGCTGAAGCACGGCCGCGGCGTGGCGGCGGTTCAAGCGCGACGCGGTGCGCTGATACACATACACCTCGCGCAGTTTTGCACCCTGCGCCAGCAGTTGCTGTTGCAGCAGGCCACGTCCGCCAGGGGCGGTGATCACGGCCACGCGCCGGCCATGTGCCTGCTGCAATGCCGGTAGCGAGAGCACGCCTTCGCTGTCCTCCCGTGCATGGGGGCTCTGGGCCTGGATGCCATGGCGACGCAAGGCGCGCGCAGTACCCCGCCCGACCGCCACCACCGCGGCGTGACCGCGCTGCAGAGGTGCCAGCGCCAGTGCGTAACGCACTGCGGCGGGACTGGTGAAAATCAGCACATCGTCGCCGTGTGCCGCGCGCCACTGCGCGCGCGCCTGCGCCGGCTCGTCGATGCCGCGCAAGGACAGGCCCGGCAGCAACAGCGGCACGCCGCCCAAGGCGCGCACCTGCCGGGCGAGTTCGGTGCCGGTGCCGGCGGGTCGTGTGATGACCACGGTGCACCCGCCGAGATGGCCCCGTGCAGCGCGGGCCGAAGCGTCCCCGGACAGTGCGGAAGGGTCTGGCGGTGTGCGAGTCATACGCCGGCGTGCTGCTCCGTCAAGAAAGGGGCTACCGAAATAGGCTTCGCGCAAGCGGCCGCCCCCTCTGCTGCCGGGCGCCGAAGCGGCATCGCGCGCAGTGTAGCCTCTACACTACTCAGCCCCCTTCCCCATGCACGCCGAACCGATGCAGCACGCCGATACCCATGCCGCCGCCCAGGACCTGGTGGCCTTTATCCATGCGGGCATCCCGCTTGCACGCGCGATGGCACTTGAGCTGGGCAGCTACGACGGCGACCGGCTGGTGCTGCGCTGCCCGCTGGCGCCGAACGTCAACGACAAAGGCTGCGCCTTCGGCGGCAGCTTGACCAGCCTGATGACCCTGGCCGGCTGGGGCGTAGTGGAGCTGGCGCTGCGCGCGCGCGGCGAGGATTGCGATGTGTATGTGGGCCAATCCGCCGTGCGCTACCTCGAACCGGTATGGGGCGATTTCGAGGCGCAGGCACTGGGTGCCGAAGGCGCGGACTGGGAAGCTTTCTTCGCCGCCTTGGCCGCGCGCGGGCGGGCGCGCATTGCCGTGCACTGCCATGTTCCCGGCGAAAACGGCAAGCCGGCCGCCACGCTTGAGGCACAGTTCGTGGCGAAACGCCGCAGCGCTGCGGCAGAATAAGCCGCCTTTGAAGGGGAGCGTTGCCATGCGCCGTACTGTCGGACCGATGCTGCTGTCGCTGCTGTTGCTGCTGTTGTCCGGCTGCGCCACCGACAAGCGCAATGATTCGCTCGACCGCACCATGATCGCCTATGCCAACGCGGTGCGCTGGGATGGTTTTGAAGTCGCCGCCACCTTCATCGATCCGAAAGTGCGCGAGGCCCATCCGATCACCGATCTGGACCGTGCGCGCTTCAAGCAGGTGCAGGTCAGCGACTACGACGACGGCCGTGGCCCGATCGCGTCGGGCGAAAACGAAGTGCGCCAGATCGTCCACATCAGCCTGACCAACGTGCATACGCAGTCGGTGCGCACCATCGTCGACCATCAGGTATGGCGCTACGACACGGAAAAGAACAAGTGGTGGCTGGAGTCCGGGCTGCCGGATCTGAATCAGTAGCGTGGCGGCGCGGCGGGAAAGCGGCCGTTCGCGCCGGCCGCCCCGATCCGCCGGTTTCCTGTTCCGCGCGCAACCTGGCCTATAATTCCCGGCTTGCCTGATCCGGGCCGCCCCTCGTGGACCTTACATGAACGATTTCCTGCACAAGCTGCCTCAGTTCGTGGGCAACCATCTGATGCTGTCGCTGTTGTTCGTGGCGCTGGTGATCGCGCTGATCGTTACGCAGCTCATGGTGCTGCTGCGCAAGTACACCGAGCTGACCCCGGCGGGCCTCACCCAGCTCATCAACCGCGACAGCCCGCTGCTGATCGACCTGTCGGCCATCGCCGATTTCGAAAAGATGCATGTGCCCGGCGCCAAGCACGTAGCCATGAGCCAGTTCGACCCGGAAAACAAAGACCTGGCCAAGGCCCGCGAATTGCCGGTGGTTGTGATGGACAAGGACGGGCGCAGTTCCGAAAAGGCCGCGCAGCGCCTGATCAAGGCGGGCTTTACCCGCGTCTATACGCTCGGCGGCGGTGTGCTGGCCTGGCAGCAGGCGCAGTTGCCGGTGGCCAAGGGCAAGCACTGATCCGCCGCGCCGGCGGCAGGGCACGGCCGGCCGCCTATCCCTGCGCCGCTTCGGCGATGCCCGCGCGCCCGGCCAGAATCTGCGCCAGCACATCGGGCGCGTATTCAAACGAATCGTAGTAAAGGCGCTCTTCCGGCAGGCCCGCCTCGATAAACAGCTTGCGCCCGGCGTCGACCATGGCCGGCGGTCCGCTCATGTAGAGATCGTGGCCGGCCAGATCGGGGTGGTCTTCCAGCACAGCCTCGTGCACCAGGCCAATGCGCAGCGCCGCGTCGTGCGCCTGTTCCGGATCGGACACCACCGGATGAAAGCGCAGGCCATGCCGAGTGGCAGCCCATTGCGCGGCCAGCGCGCGCTGGTACAGATCCGCCTCGCTGCGTGCGCCCCAGTAAAAATCGATCGAACGACGCGTGCCCAAGGCCAGGAAGTGTTCAAGGATCGCCTTCACCGGCGCGAAGCCGGTGCCGCCGGCCATGAAGATCATCGGGCGTTCCGAATCCTCGCGCGGCACGAAGGTGCCCAGCGGCCCTTCGATGCGCAAACGGTCGCCTTCCTGCAAGGCATCGCTCACCCATGAGGTGAAGCCGCCGCCGGCGACATGGCGCACGTGCAATTCGATGGCGCCATCGGCCTGCGGTCCGTTGGCGATGGAAAAGGGGCGGCGCCGGCCATCCTCCAGCAACACATCGAGGTATTGCCCGGGCAGCCAGTTCAAGCGCGTTTCGCCTGCCACCGGCTGCAACTGCAAGCCAATCACGTCCGGCGCGAGCGGCCATTTGCGGCTGACCTGCACGTCCAGCTGGCGCCGCGCGATGTCTTCCACCGAGGTAACCTCGCGCGCCTGGACCAGCAGATCGCTGGCAGGCACCGCCTGGCACAACAACACCGCGTGCTGGGCACGATCGTGCACATCCAGGGCGGCAGGCGGATTGCGCGGGTACTCGCAGCGACCTTTGAGCAGCGTGGCCTTGCAGCTGCCGCATACGCCCGCGCGACAGGAATAAGGCAGGGCGATACCCGCGCGCTGCGCCGCTTCCAGCACGGTTTCGCCGGGCAGGACGTCAAAGCGGCGGCCGGAAGTGGAAAGGGTAACGGTAAACACGTGAACGGACCTGGGCGATGCTGCATTGTCGCCGCTAGGGTGGTCGACGGACAATGCGGCCTCCTTGCCCGAGTATCAACCGATGGCCATCTGGAAGCAGGACACTGACCTTGAACGCCTCAACGGCTGGAGCCGCAACACGCTGATGGAGGTGCTGGGCATCCGCCTCAGCGCAGTGGGCGAGGACTGGCTGCAAGGCACCATGCCGGTCGACCACCGCACGCACCAGCCCTATGGCCTGTTGCATGGCGGTGCGTCGGTAGCGCTGGCCGAAACACTGGGCAGCACTGCCGCCATGCTCACGCTCGATCCGCAGCAAGCGCGCGCCGTGGGCTTGGACATCAACGCCAACCATGTCCGCGGCGTCACCGAAGGCATGGTGACGGGCACGGCGCGGCCGCTACATCTGGGCCGCTCCACGCAGGTGTGGGAGATCCGCATTGAAGACGCATCGAGCAAGCTGGTGTGCATCTCGCGCCTGACCATGGCGGTAGTGCCGGCGAACGCCGTCGGTGCGCGTTGACGCGCCCGCACCATCCACCCATGTCCAGCGAAACCCCTTACGCACGCCTCACGCCGGATCTCGTGCTCGACGCGGTCGCCGCCTGCGGCTTGTGGGTGGATGGCCGGCTGCTGGCCTTGAACAGCTACGAAAATCGCGTGTGGCAGGTGGGGCTGGAGGAAGGCTCGCCGGTGATCGCCAAGTTCTATCGCCCCGGCCGCTGGAGCGACGCGGCGATTCTGGAAGAACACGCCTTCGCGCAGGAACTGGCCGACGCGGAGCTGCCGATGGTGGCGCCGCTGCGCTTCGCCGGGCGCACGCTGCTGCACCACGACGGTTTCCGCTACGCGCTGACGCCGCGGCATGGCGGTCGCGCGCCTTCGCTGGAATCGTCCGATCAGCTGGAATGGCTGGGCCGTCTGATCGCCCGCATGCATAGCGTGGGGGCACGCGCGAACTTCGCTTACCGCGGCTACCTCGACCGGGATACCTTGATCGTGCAACCGATGCACGCGGTGCTCGCCGCCGCCCTGCTGCCGAGCACCTTGCGCGAACGCTATCGGCAAGCGGTCGAACGTGTGCAGCGCCAAGTCGCCGCACGCTTCGAGGCGGTCGGCCCGATCCGCATGCTGCGCCTGCATGGCGATTGCCATCCAGGCAACGTCCTGTGGACCGATGCAGGTCCGCACTTCGTCGATCTCGACGACGCGCGCATGGGCCCCGCCGTGCAGGATCTATGGATGCTTGCGCACGACGAACGCGCCATGGAGGCGCTGCTGCAGGGCTATATTTCAATGCGTGATTTCGATCACGCCGAACTTGCCCTGATCCCCGCGCTGCGCGCCATGCGGCAAGTGCATTATGCCGGCTGGATCGCGGCGCGCTGGCACGACCCTGCGTTCCCTGCGGCGTTTCCGTTCGCGGCCGAAGCACGCTGGTGGGAACAACACATGACGGACCTGCATGAGCAGGCGGACGAGCTCGAATAATCATTGGCATAGGGTGTTTGCATGCGTCAGATTCTGTTTCGCCTGATCGGTATCCTCGAGGTGGCCGGAGGTTTCTACGGCATGGCCAGCATCCTGCCGCGGCTGCTGGCGGCCGGTCCGCTGCACACGGCGGCGATCGGGTTGATTGCGTTCGCGCT
>Ga0335073_10014630_pt1 | contig 10992 bp, 23 predicted proteins | sample Lox_Sample_22_FD_207093 | JGI IMG/M metagenome (GOLD analysis project Ga0335073, IMG submission 207093) | Soil microbial communities from Loxahatchee National Wildlife Refuge, Florida, United States - Lox_Sample_2.2 | ecosystem: Environmental > Terrestrial > Soil > Wetlands | place: USA... | reverse complement strand
CATATTCAGAAGAAGTACCCAAACATCAATCCAGAGAACGTAAGGCGCACAAGCCAGCTAATACAAAATACCAGAGGGAAAGCAGTTTACGTTGAGTGGTTGATATGGATATACGAATGTTGAAAGACCAAAACGAATTAGAGTATCGTTACGGATTAGGATTAGTTGAAACAAATAGGACATTGAAGAAGGGGCAACTCTACTATGTAAAGTTGATAAGAGAAAACGATGAGTATATCTCTATTGAAACTATGTCGTTCTTCGGAACAACATCAGAATCACAGATACCAAAGGATTCTTTTAAAGAGGAATAGATATGTATGGAAAACAAAAAATCGCCGACGGCTTCACTCCCCAAACTAAAGTTCGGGGTTTCTCGCCGTCCTTCGCTAGTAAATATCCCCCTACTAAAGTAGTGGGCTTTACTGAAAATCAAGACTGATATATATGGAAGACGAAACAAGAAAAAGGTTCTTCAGTTCAGAAGACCAGAAATGGGCTACGCCAAAGTGGTTGTTTGATAGATTTGATGAGATATTCAAATTTAAGTTAGACCCATGTTGTTCAGACAAGACAGCAAAATGCACAATTCATTTTACAGAAAAGGAAGATGGACTTAAACAGGATTGGCATAGCATAGGAAATACTTTTGTAAATCCACCATTCTCAAGAGAATTGAAGAAGTGGATAAAGAAGAGCTACGAAGAAGCACAACAAGGAATTATTGTAGCGATGTTAATTCCTGCAAGACCAGATACAGAAGCATGGCATACTTATTGTTTGAGACATGGCAAAGTCTTATTCATAAAAGGTAGAATTGTATTTGAAGACCAACGAGACAAACCTATGGAAAAACAGAATCCAGCATTTTTCCCATCATCATTAGTTGTATTTGGAAACGTCAAGAATTACAATCTTCATAAGATTGCAGATTTAGGAATCTGGCTCGAGCCCAAAATATTTGAGGAAGGGTTGAAACTACCACCCATTCACTCGCCCACCTTAAAAGGTGGGGTTTCTCTGGGTGCTGACTAATGAAACTAAGAAAGGATTTTAAACTAAATAAGGAAAATTACAAAGCAGGCAAGAAGAGCTTACATATGAAGAACCCCACACTAAAGCTGTGGGGTATCTAAGAAGGTAAGACTATGGAAAACGAAACAAAACTGGTTGGCAAGGCATTGACCTTTGTAACATTAGGTGCAGTTTGCGGTTTGTTTCAGATTGTTCCGACTGTGTACGCAACTTATACTACTTTAAGAATGGTATTATTGTTATCTGCAATTTGGAAGTTTTATTTATTCGCTGGCATTTTAGAATTGATAATTTTTCTGTTCAGAAAAAGAGTATATATATTAGGAATTAAGACGAGGTTGGCTCTCCTCACCCAGCTTAAAAGCTGGGGTTTCCGAGCCAAGATGAGTTAATGATTAACATAGATGAGGGAAGCTATGCTCATGGAGTCGCACCAAGAGATTATACAATGCCAGAATTTCTTAGAAAGAGATTTGAAGGTTATAGATGGGCTTGCACAATCCATAAGACTTATTACAAAAGTATGAGAGAGTGCAAGAAGCATCTTCTCAAGAACGAGCATTGTTTTATGATATACACGGAAGATAGACCTAAAGAGCAAGTAACCTTAGATACTATTAACAGAGATATAAGAGTTGGCAACATCTTCAGAATGTGGATGTATAAAAATCAAAAGGCTAAATTATGACAAACAATAAGAAGCTCAGGCAGCCATTCACCTATTGACCTTATAGCCATTAAATGCATATATGAAGGAGATGAGCATAGATTAGTGCATCGCTATATCCAATCCAAATCCATCCAGTATCTAAGCCCAAGCCAAAGGGCAGAGAAAGAGGCCTTGGAAAAGAAGCCTGGGATAAATATAGAAGTGATGTGATGCCATATTACCCAAAAGATACTTATCTTTCATTCTATTGTTTCAACAAGATTCATTACAAATGTCCAGGATGCGAATGCTATTGCCATAAGCGAAGAAGGAAAGAATGGATATACAAAGTAAAGAAAAGATCAATTAGCGTATTAAACATAGCTTAACATTATAAGTTAACATTTCATATACTGGGATTGGGATGTCAGTATTCAGATTGGAGGGTAAAAACTTAAGGATTTTGAATCTGATTGATGAAAAGATAAGGCCTCATAGGATAGCAGAGCTACTAGGAATAAGCAGATTTAACCTTGCAAGCCATATAAGGCAACTTAAGAAGCATGGTTATATCCAAAGCTATAAATGGGGAATATACCTAGTTACTCCAGAAGGGATAAGGGCTATCTATAAAGGGGGTGGTGGCACACCACAAGTTAACAAATCTAGTAAACGACTCCATGCATTAGGCCTGAAATATACTCTAAAAGACGAGCTAAGTCCAGCCTTCAAGCCAAGAGAGCTTGCTTACAAGCTTGAAGTGCCAGCAACCATGATAGATGAATTCAACCAAGCCATAATCTATATAGGAGTTACAGCCAGACTTACTTCAAAGAGCTTGATTTTATATGCACCTGAACTATACTATGATAGAGGCCAGCCAAGCATAGTTGCAGAAGCACAGGCTAAGACTATCTTGGATAAGGAAGCCTTATTGCTCGAACAAAAACTAGCCAAATTCACATCATTCAAGCTTATGCGTATAAGCCTTAGGGCTTCGGAACAAGTGCTTCTAAGCGATATAGTAAGCGAAGAAATAGCAGATGAAGGACATCCTATGGCAGAGGCATCAAAAAGCAAGCAGTCTAAGATAGTTTTAGCAAGGCATCCATTTGATGATAAAGAAAGGCTTATAATGGACGGCTCAAAGATGCGGACTAAAGGCTTGAAAGAGCTTGAGGCAGTAAGGGTAGAGAGTGCTGGGGAAGATAGCGACACAATAGATTCCCAATTCAATGGAGTCCTTGATGGAAGGATAGACCTATGGGACATACCAAAGCTTAAAGGAGAGTATGCATCTGCAGTGGTTTTGTTAGGAGAATACAAGAAGCAGATAGAGCTTCACCTTAAGATAATGAAAAAGATAGACAAGAAGCTAAGCCAGAAATCAATAAAGGAGTGGATATAGATATGGCTTACATACCTAGGAATCCAGACTTGATAAAGAAATATTTCTATGGGCAATGCTGGATATGCCTAGAATGGAAGGCAGTAAGCATAAAGAACAACAAGAAGCAATGTGACGATCATGATAATTTCAAGGTAATTGGATGACTAATGGATGGCCAGGAGGAAGGTATAGCAAAGGAACAAGGCCTCATGTTCATAGATGCATGACCTGTGGCAAAAGGTTTATTGATGATATAGGGACTAAACCTTATGAAGAAGTGCAACCTATAGCCATAGTATCTACAAAGCCAGAAACAAAGTATTGTGCTGACTGTGGTTATGTCAAGGCTTGGAATGGATTTTGTAACGGTTGCAACAGGTTCAGTCCTGATAGAGTAGATTAAGATGAAGCAAGAAACTAAGGAAGGACTGTACGGATTGCTTATTTTTCTTGCTGCTTGTGCTTTAGGTATATTGCTAGTTACAAGATTATTGGGCTGGTGGTAATCGCTATGCTTTATAAATGTTAATATTGTTGGATATGCCAATAAATATATAGTGTATAATACAAAGCTTTATAAATGTTAAATGTGTGAATACTAGCAAGCAAGGGATTGGATGGTTACTGTTCATACAATGCTTGATGAGGATGTTGTAATCAGGCTTAGGAAGATAAAGGCAACATCACCTACAGGAACTTCTTATTCTGATATAATCAGGAAACTACTAAACAACCAAAAGGTTTGAGAATATGGAACTAGCAAAAACAAGAGAACGATACAAAAACATTACAGGCCAGAATATTATAGACTTAACCGAACTAGGATTTCAAGGACAGGCCGATGCTGATGCTGAAGTGATTGAACTACAGAAAGCATACCCATACCCTGAAGGTGAGGCTGGATTCGTTGTTGTTGACAGCCTCCCTTCACTCCCATTAATATGATGATTGACGATGATATACATGGTAAACATAACTAATGGTTTGCTAAACATAGTGAAGCTAGGAAAGAAACCAAAAGGAAAGCCAAGGGAAAAGCAGATTCCTCAACTAAGAAGATTGGGATTTGATAGTATAGGAAGATATGAGCTAGACACTTCAAATAATGGGGCTAATTATGATTATGAGACTGCAGTAAGGTCTCCAATGATAGAGCCAGAGATGGCAGATGATGATGAGGGATGGCACGTTCTTGAAAGCTATGGAAGGAATAGCCACAGAGCTTTAAGAGGTCATGAGAAATGGAAGCTGATTGTAGAAAAAGTGGCCAAGGAGGACAGAATATTATTGCCTAAAGCACAGGTAGAGATAGAAGAGAAGCTTGATATTAAGGCTACAGAAAAACCTGCAGATGGAGTAGTTCAAGAAAAGCAAGAAAGAAAGCCTATAACGCTTTAAGTGGTTTATATGGGTGCGCTATTGGATACTAAGAATAATTGTGGTAACTGCGGAGACCAATATGATGAGCAAGTCCAGGGAAACAAGATAATATCAACTTGCCCCAACTGTGGAAGAAAAGTAGTTACAGATAAGAATTACCAGAATGCACAAGTGCTAAATGAAGGAAAGGAGCAGGAAGACGACGAAGAGGAAGATGAAGAAGACAGCGATCAGGAAGAAGAGGATGAGGAAGAAGAGGAAACAAGACCAACACCTTCACCAAAGCAGCCAAAGCCAAATTCAGGGACAGTAATAGTCCCTCCAATGAAAAGCAATGCAAGAAGCCCCATAGTGATATACTTGGGCTTGGGTTTGGTTATAATTGTTGCACTAGTAGTAGGCCTGCTTATGAGTGCAAGCTTGATGATAGGGGCAATAGCATTGGCCGTAATCTTAATAGGCTTGGCAGTAATAGGGATAAGGCAGGTAAGGCCAACCGAAAGAGGCCTTATAGAAAGGTTTGGCAAATACAACCGGTTTGCTATGCCTGGCTTAGTTGTTATGTGGCCATTGATTGAACAGCTTATAGTTGTAAACATAACAGAGCAGCTAGTGCCAGTAACAGGAGATAGGATAATAACCAAGGACTCACTGAACCTTGACGTAAATGCACAAATTTATTACAAGATAGAGGAAGATGAAGAAAGCGTGAAGAAAAGCCAGTATGCAGTAAACAGCTATGAGGTACAGATCATAAACTTAGCAAATACTACTTTAAGAAATGTAATAGGTTCTATGACATTTGCAGATGCTAATAGCAATAGAGGGGCTATCAACAATGATCTTGCATCCCAGCTTGAGCCACAGGTAGAGCAATGGGGCTTGAGGATAGTTAGGGGGGAGCTTAGTTCTCTTAACCCTCCTGAAGACGTTCAGCAGGCAATGAATGATGTAATCAAGGCAGATCAAAAGAAAACTGCAGCCATCAACAATGCAAATGCAGTTGAGACCGAAGCCAATGGATTGCAAAGGGCAGCAGTCCAAAAGGCAACCGGAGTTCAGCAGGCAGCAATCTTGGAAGCCCAAGGCGAAGCGAAAGCCATAGTTACAGTTGCAGAGGCAAAGGCAAAGGAGATAGAGCTTGTGAACACTGCAGCCAAGCAGTTCTTTGTTGACGGGGCAATAACACTTGAGCAGCTTAAGACAATACAAACTGCCTTCAAGGATAACAGCAAGATAATATTAGCCAAGGATGGAAGCAACTTCATAAATGTGATTGGGGAGCTAGGCCAACAGGTATTGCCAATCCCAGGTGTAAAGAAGTGAAGAAGGATCAGCCTTGTGGATGCAAGAAATGCATTTGCAAGAAGAGAAGCGTATGTGTGGTAAATGGCTGCAAGTGCTGCAGTGATTGATATGAAGGATGAAGAGTTAATATTGAAGGAAGGGGATAGGGTGAACTTTGCAATAAAGGGGCTTGATGAATCCTTGATAGGCAAGGTAAGGCAAACCTGCGGATCATGGGTTAAGCTTTCAGACACAAAGGATGATGGGTACAATACTGCAGAGCCTGGCTGGTACAATTGGAGCAGGATATTATGGTTTAATGTTATAGAGGAATCCAAATGAATGAAAAAAAGAAAGAGAAGATGCCAACAGTATTATTCCCAATCCTATACAAGGAAATGGAAGCAGACTTCAAAGCCGGTGCAACCCCACTGGATGAAGTAAAAAAGTTTAATCTTCATAGGAAATCTATTCCTAAAAGTACGATAGTATATGCATGGTATCAAAAAATAATGGGAAAGAAATGGCACAATACAAAGCCAAAGGAAGAGCCAAAGCTTAGGACAAAGTATGTTGAGAATAAAAACATAGAGGCAAATCTAGCCATTTACATAATGGCAATCAAGGAGCTTACCTCAGCGATAAGAGAGCTTAATGATACGTTAGGGGAAGTGAACTGGTCTGAAATAGTTCCTCCCAAGAAAGATGATCCAGATGATGTTGTTGCATAAGGGATTGCCATGAAACAAAAACGAGATAAAAAAGGCAAGTTCATACAAAAGCAAAAGAAGATTCCAGAAAAGATGACTGGCAAGCCTATTCCTAAAGTTATTCCATTAGTAAAGCCAAAGGAAGAGCCTAAGCCAGTTCTTGCCAATGAGGTAAAGAAGCTTGCAGAGGAGCAAAAGGCATTTGTAGGAAGTATAACAAAGGTTAATACAGATGTAAGTAGCTTGAATGCAGACGTACAGACATTGAAGACATTGGTAAGCAACCTCCATGAAAGCAGTTTATCAGAGATAAAGGGAATAAAAGTAATAGAAAATAATCTCTCAGACCTTTACACAAATCTTGCAGCCAAGCATAGTCAATTGGATACAGTGCATACTGCAACAAAGCAATCGGTAGTTGATTTAGGCAAAAAGCTTAACCAGACTGAAAGATATAGGTACGATAGGGATTACAGCATGAGGCAAGGGGAATCATGGTCATTAGGCCTGATGCTATGGATTGCAATAAATGCACTTTCAACAGCATCAAGTTCCTTTCAAGTGGTAGGATACACTTTGCCGGTCTTGATAATATCAATACCATTCTCAATATTTATAGCTATATGCTACATGGAAGCCTTCAAGCCAAAAGAATATGACTATCTAATGGAGAGGTAATATACTGTGGATTTAATCTACAGCATAACCATCCTTAGCATAATGGCCACCTGCAAACTAGAAAGAAGGATAGACCTTCGTGAGCTTTCAGTCAAGCTTAAGGGCTTTGAATACAACAATGGGGCTTCTTGGTTTGGGGTATTCAGGAATTATCATTTAAATGGAAAGATAGAAATAACGGTAAAAGGCACAATAATATCATTAGGAACTAGGAAAGAGGAAGATGCAAAGGCAGATATACTTTATACAATACAAAGGCTTCAAGGATTGAAAGGAGTATTCATTTAAATGGGAAACTGAGAAAAGAGTATTGTGCCGATGCAATTGGTTATTTGCTATCACTCGGAGGGTAAGCACGTAAAAGCCATCCACTCAGCCCAAATTCAAGTCAGGTTAAGTCCATGCTCGGTGCTATTGGCTATTGCATGGGCAACATAAGAATCATAGCTTCTGCAGGTAGAATTCATATAGTTGCTAAGGTTGCCCCAGTTTCCAGGATTAAGCCCATACTCATAGGCTATTGCTGAATCCCTCACCATATTTCCTACAGTTGCATTGCATGAGCCGGACAGGCTTGATGTGGCTATTATATGACCTACCAATACAACGTACCAAAGGCTCAGTATAAGCAATCCTAAGAGTATGCCGGCGATATAGGCAAATTTGCGCCTTTCAGGATTTATGGTGAATCTAGGCTCAAAATCATTGGGCTTCAAAGGAACAAGGGATAAGTCTGTTTCCTTTTCATCAGCCCTTTTGGTCGTGGGTATAGGATCAGCATTATTATTTTCCATCTCTATCACGTAGAATTCTTTTCATGGCAAGGTAAAAGTCATAGACATCAATAAGAAGTATTATAGGTATTACAAGCACAGTCCCAACATATCTTACCAGCTTATTCGGTATTGTTTCCTTTAAGGCTTCTTGGTTCATTTCTTGACACCATTGACTATTTGACGTTTCTCATCAGGAGTCTTTGCATAGTAAGCCATAATGGAATCTATTGGGATTCCACTGTTTTCGCTTGCAAGGAGTATAGGGACATAGCTCTTCTCAGAAGCACATCTAGTAATATATGTCCTTCGTATGGCAAGCCAAGTCTTCCTATGCCCTATCAAGCGTTCAGTCCATTCAGCTATGCGCTTGTTTGCAGTATTGTCAGACATAAGGAATATGAAGTCAACCGATGCATCCATATTCAAAATGTACTTTCCAAGCTCGACTGAAAGCCATTTTGGTATATATGCAATGCGTTCACGTTTCTTTTTCTTATCCCATATCTTGATAGTCTGTGCTTTGGAATCTATGTCTGCTTTGCGTATGCCCAAAAGCTCTTCAATGGCTATTCCACTATTCAGGCCTATATGGATCATAAGCCGGTCAACTGTGCTTGAAATGTCTGCAAGCTTGGCTATGTCTTCTTGGTGCATAGGCTTGTCATCCTCAGTCTCATGCTGGAATATGCTTGTTATTGCATCTGGTAGTTCCATCTATTACACCTTCTTGGGCTTCACGAAGCCATCATCATCAAAGTCAGGATGCTTTTCTAGGAATTCTGCCTTAAGTTTTCTCCATTCTTTATGCTTATCAAAGCCAATCATTATTTCATACAAGCCAAAGAAAGCAAAAGCCATAGCCACAAAAGCCAATAGTACGAATGCAAGTTGTCCTATCTGTGCGCTATTATAATTGGTAGAAGCTTTCAATGCAGTTTTAAGTACAGTTAGATTCCAATTGCTAGAATTCATTGCATGGGTATAATTTAAAGAAGCCTGCTGTAATATGGTAGCTCCATGAGCTAGTCCTATAAGTGCAAGACCAAAACCAAATATTGCCATGATAATATACAAAGCACCTATCATTATGTATTCCTTAGCATCCATCCTTTTGGCCTTGACTTTGCTTCTTTCATCCAATACTCGTATTGTTTCCAAATCCATCTTATTCACCTTTTGAATCTTCAACTCCTTCAAACCAGCAGCAATCATGTATGCATTTTTCCCTTGAACTGCATTCGCAATCAACACACTGGCATTCATCTAGTTCAGTCATATCTATCATTCTAACATAGTTTTAGCATCAAAAACGTGCGTTTTCTGCAACTCAAGCTTAGCACTCGTAGCTATAGGCAAAATAACAGGGGGGGATTTTTTAGGCCTTCCAAGACGCTTTCCTTCAGCCCTAGCCCTATCTAAGCCAGCCAATGTCCTTTCCCTTATGATTTCCCTTTCAAACTGGGCAAAGGCTGCAAATATGGCCAATTGGAGTTGCGCTGCAGCATTATACCTATTGCGTTCAAAGTCAAAGCCATCCTTAATGCTTATGAACCTTCCACCCTGATTTACTATCTCTTCAACATTCTGAACAAGCTCAATAATGCTTCTAGCCCATCTGCCTATCTGGACAATGACTACAGTATCAAATTCACCATCTCTATAAGCCTTAATTATGCTTTCTTTCACCGGCCTCGTTTTTCTAGTAGTCTCCGATTCAATAAACATCTTGCTTGTATCACATGGATTCTTCTCTAACCATGCATTAAGGGTTCTTATTTGGTTCTCACAATTCAAGTCATCCCTGCTTACTCTTGCATATAAAGCTACTTTCATATCAATACTCACTTCTATCTATCTTGAAATGTTTAGTACATATCCAAAGCCTTCCAACTAGCTGTACTTTTCTAGTGGTAAGTTTATTGCACAGATCACACCAACTTTTCTGATTCAATTCCTGCTGCATTATAATACCCTTGGTTTTATTCTAGTATATATTGAAAATGAACCTACAACAAGCCTTATTATCCAAGTTACAGCTAAGACTAAGGCTACAATGGGAAGTAAGCTTGCAAAGTCTTGGAATATTGGCTGTGGATTGAAATATGAACCTAATGCAACTAGCAGAGTTACAAGCACAAATGAGACCACATAAAACATGATAGTCACACTAGAACCAAATTTATTGCTCATTCCAAGTTCCAAGGCTATGATAAATATGCACATCATTATTGCAATTATGCACATTGACTCTACAGTCTGCCAGTCTAAGTTTGCCCCAGTATACTGGAACTTTGAAGCTAAAGTGGCATTGACTCCACTTATAGCCAAAGCTCCACTAACCAAGCCCATGAATAGCAAGGCAGTTCCAGCAACCTGTATTATCAATCCAATCCAGTTCATTTCTTCTCAACTGTTGTATTAGTTACGTTTTCCCCATCAATCACATTTTTCCATTGAAATCCTAGCACTACCACTATCAATCCTATTACAAAGATAGCTCCAAATAAGGAAATGCTTATAAGCCAAGAGCCAAAAAGCCCAGCAAGGACTAATACAGCTCCAAAGAGCTTAAGATACAAAGGCATCTTAGGCTTCAGCTTTACAGCAAGTTCCTCAAATCTATTCGCAGTTTGTTCTACATCCATTTTATCTACTCTTTATTCCTTTCCAATTCTTCATCATGCCGGATACCACAGCAAGTATGACCGGCAGTATCCTTAGCAATGCAAAGAAAAGCAGGAAAATAAACACTATCAATATAGTAAGAAATATCCCAAATGCAGTCATGTTCATATCATCTACCTCTTTCTAAATCCTCTCCAATTCTTCACCATGCCATTAAGCACGTTCAAAGTATAAGGCAAAAGGGCAATAGCATCAAAGATCAATATAACTACAGCAAGCACAAGGCTAAACCAGAATAGGATTATAAGTTCAAGATTGCCAGTAAATTCAGTCCAGAGCTGGAACAAGCAGATGACCATACAGACAAGAAATATGTACTTTGAAGCCTGCTTGAGTGCAAAGTCCTGGTTTGCAATAACATATATGACCGCAAAGGCCAATCCAATCAAAGCTTCAACTGTT
>Ga0335073_10014628_pt1 | contig 10993 bp, 13 predicted proteins | sample Lox_Sample_22_FD_207093 | JGI IMG/M metagenome (GOLD analysis project Ga0335073, IMG submission 207093) | Soil microbial communities from Loxahatchee National Wildlife Refuge, Florida, United States - Lox_Sample_2.2 | ecosystem: Environmental > Terrestrial > Soil > Wetlands | place: USA... | reverse complement strand
AACTGGAATAAGGGCTATAGTATGGTCTTTCCAAATCTCAGCGCTGCTTCCCACCCCTGACTATATCCAACTCGCACCACCATATAACAATCTGCATACATATTAGGCAAGAGTACGGTCACGCAGTTGGTGACAAGGTTTCCACCCTCTGATTTCCACATGTCGCTACTGGGCAAGTATTGTGCAATTAGCTTGGGAACCTCCTTTGTATCTTCGCGCAGCATTACGGAGTAGGGGGTATATTTTTCGTCTGGAACTAGACAAGTCAGGGCAGACCATCTTTTCGCTTCCTCGTCTGTAAAGAAGTTAGTATCTCGATAGGAATAAACTCATGGAGTACATCAGTTTGATCTCTACGGCGTGGAAGTGAGTGGTGTATCTCAGTACATCGAGTTGACTTACGTATAGGGAACAAAGCCCTCATAAAGTCGATATAACGGCGATTGCCGGTAAATCCCGCTTTCGCAGCAATTGATTCGAAGAAATTATAGTCCTTCAGTTTCAGTTTCAGCACGTACGGTTCGAAGCTATCCAGGCAAGCGAGATGGTTCGAAGCAGCGAGGAAGCCTTTTTGGGCGCAATCTGTTGGGGTAACCTGGAGTACAAAACCGAGAAAGAGGTGCTGGTTTATGTCTTGAATAGCTATGTACGTAGTTTTGGCGTGAGAGTTTCGCCATTGCGTTGTCGTTTTCTTTCTGGGAGGCTCGTCACCTGGCTCGTACCAACAGAGTTTTAGACGGTTTTTCAATATCTCTCTATCACTGTGGTTGAGGCCAGTATTGTTTAGTCGTAGGACTTCGTCGCGGATCTTGTTCTTGATCGCCTCAACGATGTCCGAGATCGAGACATTAGTTTCTGTATTTTGATCCATAGCATAGGGTGTAAGAGCGGGAATGGGATGGGATGGTGATGGTGATGGAATGGAATGGAATGGTATGGGATGGGATGGGACGGCACGGGCTCGAGATCATCTACGCCACTACCACAGAGCGCGCCACACTCCAACGGCCGTCGTCAATCACGCACGCTGAGAACAGTGGAAGTGTCTCTTCACACAAGGTTGAATTAACAGCTGATTTAGCCAGTCGATCTAGGTACCTCCATGTGTTCCCTGTATCTAAGCTTAATTTAGGATTACGATAATTGATATTTGAAGTAGTGCATGCAGGCTAAGGAAGGCACGAAAACATGCGATGTACACCTAGCTCCATTTTGCTTTTCATGAACGATGATATGTCTGCGCCGCAATGCGCTGTAAACGACGAGCATGGCATTAGCGCCCAACTCTGTTTCAGCGATGGAGGAAGTGTTAGATGGAATATGAAGGCTATGCATGATCAAATGCTTCGCTTAAATGCGTCGACAGCTCAGCTCGCAGCTCCTCTTTGAGGAAGTGACAAGATGAGGACGTAGGGTAAGCTAGCATTGAAATCTGCTTGAGGATCAATCCGTTCCGTGAGTTGGCTTTTGTGTTACTGAACAGTGCGTCAATGCTGACTTGGGCCGTTTCGTCTCTAATCTGAACATTCTTGCGGTAGTTTGTAGAGTTGGTCCCCTTCGGCAGGTCCATTCCAAGCTGCTGTGGAGGCACTGTTATCTAAGCACAACGATTTTGCAGGACTTCATATTCTACGGTGCTTTGAAGAAAGCGCCTAGCGATCGACAGAGCTGAGGCAGACTGACTGGTGAGATATCGAAGTCAGCGTCTTCCAGATATATCCGCTTTACAGGGAGGCCATATGGTGGCGTGAAGTCGTCAGTCCAATAGTCCTCCATCACAGTTTCTTGACTACAGAATCCTGGTTCAGCCTCGCAGCAGAATATGCAGCCAACGCTGGATGCTTGAAGCACAAGTAATCAAGCGTACAACATCCCTAGCTCCTGACGTGTATAAAGATGGGTAATTCCATTCCCATGACTTCCAGCTGTTCTACCTATGATCAACATTCATCTTCTTTGTAGCGAAAAGTTATCCAATAGGTATATCAGAATGATTCTTTTTTCGCCGCATACACTAACATTGTGAAGAAACCGACGTTAATTTCCACTTGTCATCATGTCAGGCGAGAAGCCGAAAGATCCAGTCCCTCCCAAAAAGGGAGACCAATCCGATAGCAAGCCTCCAAAGAAGGATCTTTCTACGGACGATATTGAAGATCACTCCTCCAAAGGGGAAGACACAGACACGGGCAATGGTGGTTCAAAGGGCAAATGACATATGCAGAAGCCGGACGACTTCACGTTGGTTATCACTGGGGATTTATCTGTTGATAATATTATTTATCTGCTTTGGTCGTTCGCGAAACAATTGACTGGTTGAGGTCTCAAGAGTGCTGAGCTTTCCCCGTGACGTACTCTAATGTGGCACTAAGGCGTGAAGGCTTAGGCGAGAAAAAGTTGATTAATTGTCTAGGGTTTTTGCTCTATGGAAATCACGGTAAGGCCCTTGCAGTTTGTGGCCTCAGGTTCTCAAGTGCCTCAGTTCGACAGGTGCAGAAAAACATGGAGATTGGGGTGGCATTACACTCATCACACAACCGAGCCAACACATGTCGTTTCCTGAATAGTTTCGACTGGTTTCAAATTCACATCTCCACAAAACAATCTTTGCTTGAACCATTCGACAGGTTCTCGAGTGTTTTCCTTTCATGCCGCTATGTCGTTAATGGTATCTACTCACCTTCCGAGGAAGAATCCACAATCCGAGCATTGATATCTGCCAACCTCTTTGGGGTTTTCGACGAGCTTGATGCATCTAAACGCGCCATGGCCATCTATGACACATATGTCGAAGATATTATCTGGTATGAAGGTTCAGATGGTATTATTTAAGGTCGCGCTGCTCTCAATGCTCGCGCTTCCTCGCTGCTAACGCAATCGCCTGGCTTTAAGTTCCGTGCCGACGGCATTTCGTCCGTGGGCTGGAATTGGATATACTGATGTGGCATTTTGAGCCAGAAGACAAGCCAGATATGGTCCGAGGCACAGACGTTATCATTATCAAGGGCGGTAAGATCAAGGCATTACGGACGACCATTGATAATGCTCCAGGGAAAGAATGCCTTCAAAGAAGCTTTCAACCAAGCCACGCATTTGAACGGTTGGCCTCACCCGTGGGTGAGAACGCTGTTGTGTAGAATATACTCTTGACGAATTATGGGTAACATCGACATTCTGAGAAGTAAATTAATGTTGGTGGAATTTTGTAATTTGCGAACTCGGATTCCATCCTGTTTTCGGATCTATTGACCACGGAAGAGTCTCGACGAAGGGCAATGTCAGACCTTTATACGGCGATGTCAACCCCTTTCTACGGGAATGTCAAACCTTTCTACGGCGATGTAGACTCTTCTACGTCGAATGGTAGTCTTTGCAACTTGGCTACTTGTTGGTGATTAAGACTGTGGATTGGAGTACTCATTTATCACTGCACTTGCAATTCCTAATCATATCTTCGTCCGCGACAATGACAGCACATATCCCAATCCTTTTTCTCCTCCTCTGCTCGGCAATTGCAGTTCCCAAGCAAACCCTTTCGGGAGCGAGAAGAATTGATGCTCGAGAAGACGAAAAGATCAATCAACTTCTCGGTATTTCATCAAACATTCAACAAGTTAGTAATTTGAATGTTCCCGCCGATCCTCCAATCTCAGCTCCTTGGAATTTGGCTGCACTTGGCTCTCCTCCACTTCCAAGCATTGCCATTACACCTGTGAAAGGAAATGAGCTGGGGTCAGAAGTAAATATAAACCCAGAAAACGGAAGTCCGCTCGAAGTCGCCAACGGCTTAAACGGTGAATTGTCAATTGCACAGAGGGGACAGAATAAACCACTTCTACCCCAACTTCCTCAGGTCGGATTTACTGTCCCAGCTTTACCGAAATTCAATCCTGCGCTCAATGGAGGCATTTTAAATCTGCCTCCTCTAACATCTATTCCGTTTGAGGCCGTCAACTCAATCGAAACGGCTCTTCAGCCTGTGGCATGTCTGTTTTGTCCACCACCTTCGGCTTGGACACAGCCAACGACGTTCACATACACACCACTCCAACCTATCGAACCCAGCATTCCTACTCCGCCGTATGAACAGCAGGGAGGCCGTATTCCACCGGACTTTGGACTTCCTCCGGGCCAAGCGATACCGCCTATACCTTCGTTGAGATTCATAACAGTCATTGTACCGGGCAAAATAATTGTACAGAGTACAACAAGAATAAAGTCGACCGTGACTACGACGACAAAAACACTTGCACGGACAACTAGGGTTAACACAGCCACTAGCACCGCTACACGGACCATCACCGATTTGGTGACGGCTTTGGCTGTTGTACCGCCTACTCAGGAGTTTGACGGCTCGAAGGATTGGTACGAGGAACCAGAAGAGGGTTCGTATTGCCAGGAGACGGAAGGGTGCAATTGTGAGTTAGAAGACGACGATTCAACATCGTGGAATGGCGATAGTCATTGGAAGGTGAAGAGATGTGCAAGAAAGTAATGTTTGCGGCAGCACTAGCATTCGGAATTAGTGCATAAGTCTTGAAGAATATTGATTTTACTGTCAAAGAGGTTCGGTACCGTGATGTAGAGGGGTTCGGTAATTGAAATGGCAATTGTATGTCTCGTGACAACTGTATCGCCGGGCTGTAAAATCGATGGACTGTTGGTGGCTCATGCTGAAAGTCATCTGCTTAATTTATCTCCTGTTATATGGTTTAATGTATTCGTCTATCCAGGTAGTAGGTTCCAGATCCAATCTAAATTCCACACTTGACCGGAATGTGGTGGCAGAGGCGGCTTCTCAGTTGGCAGCGTTGTAGCCTAATGTCTGCTGATACAGCCTATGTGAAGTATCTACAATGAGGTGAGCATTTAGAGAGTAGACCTTTCATACTTATGAAACATGTACAACGTTTTCTTCTTGTCTTAAATGTAAAGAAAGACTGATCGATACGTCTAAAACTGGTGGAGAGTTAGCATTGTGGGTCCGTGCACGAAAAGGACGTTCAGCTGTAGAAGGGAAATTTAGCTGAATGCTTCAAAATCGCAATTCAACTCCACAACTCCACAACCAGCCGACTCTGCCAATTTGATCAGAACTACACCTTAGATCCTTCGAAATCACATCAATCCAACCTCATCACTCCAACCATCATCGATCTCGCACTCCTATATACTCCCTCGGCAACTCCGTCGACTGCAATAGTTCTGATCGCGCCGTTTCCCCCCCGCATATCGCCTCTAAGTTACCGTACTCTACTCACTTCCTCCCTCTCCGCTCGTCCTTCTCGCTGCACGATTCTTTACCGATTAACCGATTGACCTCTCTCATAAGTCTCGAACAGAATTTCTCTAGTTCGGCGCTGCGCACCTTCTGCCTTCCTAGGTCGCCATCTCACTCCGCCACACATCCTCAACGACTCACCTAGCATCCTCCTTAACTTGCGCCTCCATTCACCGGTGTCCATCTCTATCGTGCCTGTTACTCCCACCAGATGATACTCGGGCGCTCATATTCTTGAGACCTGTCTACTCTGAGAACAACACATCGTTCTTGTACACGAACAGAACACACGACACACGACACATTGCGTGGCCTCTTACCTTTCATACTACACCCGCCCATGGCTGCTCCCGCAACAAGATACACCGTGGATGAGCTGCTGGCATTAAAAGATTCTCCTCTTGTTAAGAAACCAGACAGTCTGCCATCAATCCAGCAGTGGATAGAGTATGTCGAAAATGGCTAGTCTAGGATTTATGTACCTTACTAACCCTCCCAGTGCTCCTGCTGAGCAAAACGGTCCTCGTCGAAAACCACAAGGCTCACGAGTAGACGAGCAATACTCAGCTCTGGATAGTGGCGATCAGCGACCAAGACTTCATGCACGCCAGTCTACCAAAACTCCCGGCTCTGGTTCGTATTGCTCAATTTGCGCCATGCAAACTTGCTAGATTGAAATTTGACTAACAGCCGTTCCAGACGATATTGTGCTTGGTCCGCCCAAGCTCAACTTCAATTCAACCTCTCGCAATCAAAATCGATCGGTCGATAACACAGACAACAAAGGTACCGATGGACTCGGACAAGAAGTAACGTCACCGGGCCGAACGGGCCTCAAAGATAAGTCTTTCAAGTCTTTAGAAGATGACTTGCGCGAACGAGATTTCAACGAAGTGTTGGGTCTACGTAATCGGCGAGACGACGATGGCTGGACCAACGTTCGTTCGGCACGCAGCCACCGAAATCAAGACTCGGATCGTTGGCCACGTGGTGAAAGAGATAGAGACAGAGAGCGCATTAATAAAGACGGAGAGGTTTCAGAGGCGCCTCTGCGACGTAATGGCATCGGTCGTGGCCGTGTTGAGAGATCATGGCGTGAAGAGGCCAGCGGGACGGACAGCAGCAGGACGATGGGAGGCTGGAGAGATCGAGAACGAGATCGAGAACGAGATCGAGACCGCGAACGTGAGCGTGATGCACCTCGACGAGGTCGATTTGATCAAAAGGTCGAAGAGGAACCTGAGTGGATGTTGGACGACTCCAAGGACGAACCCGCGAAACAGCCACGAACTCAAGAAGATTTCCAGCGATGGATGGAAACCCAGAAACTCAGCAAAGCCAACGCTGCTCCAGCTGAAGACAAGGCCCAAACGAGCAGTACTACGCCAGAAGCAGCGAAGCAACCTAAGGAGCCTGCGTCGAAATCATGGCTGGAAATGCATTTGGCAATATGTTTGGAGGCTGGGATGATAAGAAACTTGACCATCTCAAGTCCGACGTAGCAGCGAAGCCAAAGATGTCCAAATTCTTCCCAAAGGAGGCCACTGCTCAAGCTCCAGCACCTGAACGACCGGCCACGGCAAGCCCTGCCGCTGCTGATACGCCAAATACGACGGATGAAGATAAGGAAGGATTCCAGCGTATTCTCCATATGCTCAACTCCAAGGCTCCAAGCGACGCATCCACCAGCATGAAATCACCTCCCCAAGACCATCAAGTTATGCATGAAAGAGCTTTCCCGCCTCCACCGCTGAATGGACCTCAGGTAGAGGATCCTGACTTTCTCGCCGAAGTTCTTGCCCGTCAAGGCCTTGGACGCGATGTTAAGAGTGTTCCACCGCTTCGAGGTGGGCCAGCTCTTCCAATGGATCAAGAACCTAGCCATCAGTATTTCCCGCCGGAATTCATGCATTCACCTGACGGTCGTGGTGAGAATATGACGCCTCGCAACGGAGCGTTTGGTCCTCTACCAGAAGCCGGTGGACCTCCTGGTCCTGGCGTACCGCAACTCGATCACTCACGCGAGTTTTTGCTCAGTCTAATGAATTCACGTCCACACCAACAACACCCTAGGCAACCCGAAGCTGAGTTGGAAGAGATGTACCAACGGCAGCAAATGCAAGCTCGCTCACAACCTCCACCCATGATGCAAGGCCCACCACCACCCGGATACTGGGCACCTCCCACCCAGCAACGCCGCGCCGGCCCTCAAGGCCCACCCGCCTTCCCGGAGCTGGACGAACCGCCAATGCTGAGCCTGCAGCGGCGCAAGACTTCGGACCTCCCGCCGCGCAACGCCCTAACAAACATGGGCATCCCGTCGGCGCACGCCCTGCCACCGGAATGGCTGAAAGCGCCGGGGCCGCCGGGGCCGCCGGGCATGGGCCTGGCGAGCCACGGCCCTGAGCGCGGGGCGATCCCGCCGCCGCCGGGCTTCGCGACGCGCGGCGGGCCTCCCCCGCCCGCCTTCCTCAACGGCCCGCCCATGGCGCCGCCGGCGCTGCCCAACGGCCCGCTGCCGCCGCACCCGGGGCTGCCGCGCGGCGCCGCCGCCGGCCCGCCTGGCGCTGCGCCCCCCGGCCTCTTCCACGGCCCGCCGCCCGGCTTCTTCGCGCCCGGCGCGGGGCCCGCCGGTCCGCCGCCGCCGTTCCTGATGATGGGGCCCGGCGGCGCGCCGGCGGGCATGCCAGGGCGTGGTGGTGCGCCGTTCGTGGACTTCCCGCTGCCGGGCGAGGGCCCGCGGCAGAGGGGCGGCGCGCCGCCCGGGTTTCCCGCGCTGTGAGACGCGCCTTGGCGAGGTGCGGTGCTGCTTTTGGCGGGGGCTTCGATCGTGGGAGTCTCCGTTGCTGCGTTTCTGTGTCTGTCTGTCTTTATCTCCGCCAGGGTTAAACGACTGATTGTAGCGAGGCGTTAGATCATTGAACGAATGCTGGCGGGCGTTACGAGCAATCGTATGCCTTGGGTGTTTTTGCGGCGCTGCACTGCTTTGCTACGAAGGTGGTTTCGGCGCCCCAATGTACATTACCTTGCTACTGTTTGATGCGCAATACGTATCTCAGGCGGTCGCTAATACTATGGGAATGGAGTTGAAACCTCGTTGGCTTGGAATGGTTACGAGGTTGGATGTCGAGCTTAAGAAAAATAAAAAACCATGTTACTTTTCTTGGAATTCTCCATAACGGAATCATTCATCGCTACTACTTTCCTGACTCGAATAGACATGTCTAACGGGTATATACTGCAAATGAACATCGCCAAGGAGACGAATTGCAACATACGTTGAAATGTTCCTCGTTGATCAATTGCTAGACAACCTTGACATCTCTTCGACCAACGTTCCCGAACTCCACTCCGCCACGCGGGCTTGATCACATCTCTGCAAGATAGCCTCTCTGATAGCCACGACAACAGCCTTCCCAGCGTCATCGACCCACCCAGCAGCAACCACAACATCCAACCACGCAAGCACACCCGCCCTGGTAACCAGCGTCGTGGCGCCACCCTCAACCAGCGCAACGCGCCCAATCAGCCTCAACACAAGGCTCCTCACGGCCGCCGCGCCCTCCCCACCGCCCACCTCAACCCTGCGAAACACGCGCAAGCGCGGGTGCGCAAACAGCGCCATGGCGAGCTCGAAGACGCCCCCGCGCCGCAGCACGTCGACGTCCTCGGGCGCGCGCACGCCGTCGGCCATCCACGCCAGCACCCAAGCGACGTCGCGCCAGCGCGCGGCGTCGGGGGCGCCCGGCCCGCCGGCCTCCGCCGGCGGCGCCAGCAGCGCGGCGCCGACCCAGTGGCGCGCCAGCGCGCGCACGGCCCACGCCGGCCCGCGGTTGAGGAAGCCGTTCAGCGGGGCGTAGAGCGGGTGGGCGGGGTCGGCGAGCACGGGGACGGCGCGGGCGGCGAGCGTCGCGGCGATGGCGGGGAGCGGCGCGGGCGGCGGGCCGCCGGCGGGGGGCGCGAGGTACGTGGTCGCGGTTTCGAGCGCTTCGCCGATCAGCACGTACAGCTGCGTTCGCTCGGGGTGGCGGCTTTGCTGCAGCTTCGCGGAGAAGTGCTGCAGTGCTGTGCGCGCTTGGAGCCGGATTGAGGGGTGAGGGCTGCTGAGGAGGAGGAGGAGGGTTGAGAGTGGGCCTTCTTCGATGGCCGTGGCTACGTCTTTGGTGTTCCACTTTGTGAGTACGCCGTGTTTGGAGTCTAAGGGAGGTGGATAGAGGACGGTGATGTCGAAATGTGGAACCCCCTTCTGTATTGAGTTGACAGAAGCCGGTTTGCCACCTGTTTTTGAGGCTACGTCGCTTGTCTCTTGGGCATTGGAGAGCTCCATGGTTGGTACGAACGTGGTTAGACTACTCTGAAGCATCTCCTTGGCCGCTGGGTTAGATGTTGACGCCGCGAGTTCTTTGATGACTGCGTTGAGGAGTCCCAAATCTTCCCCTATTTGTCGAAGGTAGAATATGATATGACAAAGCCACCTCGTTATACTCTGCATCGCAGGTTGTCTTACTTTCTCGACGTATGGCCACTGTTCGACCAGAGTCATTAACAGAAGGCTAAAGCGTGGTCTGATCCGTGGGAGTTCGCCCTTCACTCGTATTATGAGCTCATCGAGATTATCTTCATACGTGACGGGTCTTCGAACAGTTCGTTGAAGACAGTCATCAATGAATTCCAGTGCGGATCGCTCTTGTCGTATGGTCGAAAGGCTTTGTAAGAAAGCGCGAGTTGCAGATTCGTCTGAAGCCATGTGTAGAAGACCATTGTCTCGGACTATCGCCACTAGAAGGTTATTCAATTCTATTGAACCGACTGCGCCCGATTGAGTCAAGTTATCCGAAGCCATGATAGCCAATGTTAAAAATGGTGTATAGTGGAGATTCTGTGGCTTTTTCCACCAGCTGATACCGGGAGATCGACGTGCAATGAGAAGAAGATGTTCAAGATCCAAGAGCTTGAACCCATTTTCTCTGTGTGGTGAGGTTACACAATCCAGATCTTGGAGTGTACTTGTCAGAGCAATAGATATGTCGAACTTCGTATCGAGTGCCACTTGAGGAACGATCTCATAATACAACGAAAGGAGTCGAGTCACAGCTTCTCTCTCCACCAGATTCTTCTTATCCGTTCTTCGGAAAGCTGCAATGACATCGTTGATTTTTGGACATCGGCGGCCAAATTCTGATAGTAGCCTGGACTCTGCAGCTTCCCAGATCTTCGCAGCACCAGTAACCGCTGCTTGACTATAACTTTGTAACACCTCTCTCAATTTCTGGAAAGCTATGATGATGATTCGGATCGCGAAGAGCCGAATTAGACTTGAGTCGTGATTGAGACAACTTGTCAACACTTTCTGCGTCAACGGTTGTGGTAATAGATTTTCTATGACGCTCGCAAATGGTGGCGGTGTTTCTCCGTAGCCATCTCTTCTTCCTAAGAACGGCGGAATCGGAAGTCGTATGACTTCAAACAGTGTTGAGGCATAGCCGATCCACGTCATTGTTAACTTGGGATCGAAGGCAAAGCTTTTCCTACGCTGAAAGTAGTTCGCAACCAATTCCGGTGCCGCACCTAGAATTGCAAGGAACAGTTCCCGCTCATGACTAGACTTGTATGGTCGCAAGGTTTGAAGGAATTCTGACAGTGTCGAATTTCGTATTGCTTGAGGTGTAGAGTCATCAACATCATCGAGACGGAGATCAATGCGTGAATCAC
>Ga0335073_10014627_pt1 | contig 10993 bp, 8 predicted proteins | sample Lox_Sample_22_FD_207093 | JGI IMG/M metagenome (GOLD analysis project Ga0335073, IMG submission 207093) | Soil microbial communities from Loxahatchee National Wildlife Refuge, Florida, United States - Lox_Sample_2.2 | ecosystem: Environmental > Terrestrial > Soil > Wetlands | place: USA: Florida... | reverse complement strand
GTCCGCCGAGGACCGCCGCGGCGTTCACCGCCTCGCCCGCGGCCACGCCGGAGAAACCCCACCGGGTCCCGGTGCCGAGGTTGCCCGGCCCCTGCGCGACCACCGCCACGTCGGCCCCGGCCACGTGCCGAGCGGCGAGCAGGCCGCTGTGCACGGTTACCGCCTCCAGGTCGCCGCCGAACGACTGACCCGTCGTCACCGTCGCCGCCAGCCAGCCCGCGTCGCGGAGCCCGGCGACCGTCCGGGAGAACCACGCGGGCAGCGCCCCGCCGTCCGGCATGACGTACACCGCCCGGCACGACGGCCGCATCGCGAACAGCCCGGCCAGCACTGCGGGCAGCGCCGAGTGCAGGTCCGCGACCACCACCGGCATCCCGTCGACGGATCCGGCATCCCGCAGCAGCTCGTGGTGCGGCGACCCCTGCTCCTCGACGCTCGACACCATGGCCTGAAGGGGCGTATACCGAGATTTCACGATATGCCCGGTATCGGGGGAGTCCGCGGGCAGCCGGTCGGGGATCGCGACCACGAACGCGTAGCCGCCGGTCCCGAGACCCCGTTCCAGCGCGCCCACGTTCAGCAGCACCCGGTCGCCGACACGCGGCACGCCGGTAAGGGCCGGGTACGCGAGCGCGCGAACCTCCGCCCCGTCCACGGATACCATGATCTCGGCTGCTCCTTGCCATTCGCGCCGCAATGCCGTTACGGTCCCGCTTCGCCATCGGATCACGACGGCAGACTAGAACACACCAGGGAGGATGCGATGTCGAAGCGCAGGACCGAGCGCCTGCTGTCCATCGTCGTCCTGCTGCTGTCCTCCCGCCGGTACCTGACCGCTGAGGAGATCCGCGCGGCGGTGAGCGGCTATCCCGACGAGCACGAGGCCTTCAAGCGGATGTTCGAGCGCGACAAGGAGGAGCTCAGGGAGCTGGGCATCCCGCTGGAGACCGGCGTGAACAACGCGCTCGACGAGGAGCCCGGCTACCGCATCAAGAAGCAGGACTACGAGCTGCCCGAGATCAGGCTGGAGGCCGACGAGGCGGCGGTGCTCGGCATCGCGTCCCGGGTCTGGCAGAGCGCCTCGCTGGCGGGCGCCGCCGCCGGCGCCCTGCTCAAGCTCAAGGCCGCGGCACCGCCAGGGGCGCTCGACGCCGACGGGGACGATGACAAGCAGAGCCGGGGCATCGAGCCGCGGCTGTCCACCCAGGAGCCCGCGTTCGGCCCGCTGTGGGAGGCCGTCAGGGACCACCGCCCGGTGACATTCGACCACATCGCCGGCGGTCGCTCCACCGCGACCAGGCGGCAGCTCGAGCCGTGGGGCCTGGTCAACAGCAAGGGCCGCTGGTACGTGGCCGGCTACGACCGTGCGCGAAACGCGCCGCGGGTCTTCAGGCTCAGCCGCATCACGGGCCCGGTGAAGATGGCAGGCCCGGCGGGCAGCGTCACCGTCCCGCCGGACGCGGACGTCCGCGAGCTGGTGACGAGCTGGGACGTCTCGCCGGTCCGTGACCACGTCGCGGTGCTCAAGGTGCGCACGGACGCCGGTGTCGGGCTGCGCCGGTGGGCCAGCGAAGTCACGCCGGACGAAACAGAAGGCTGGGACCGGGTCACGGTGAGCTTCGCCGACGTGCCCTGGTACGCGGACCACCTCGCCTCGTTCGGCCCCGACGTCATGGTGCTCGAGCCGCCGGACCTGCGCGAGGCGGTCATCCGCCGCCTCAAGGGAGTCCTGGCGTGAGCACTAACCAGCCGCGGATGGTGACTTCCGCCGAGCGGCTCCGCCGTCTGCTCGCGCTGGTCCCGTACGTGGTCAGCAGGAAGGTCGTGAGCCTGTCGGATGCCGCCGCCGCGTTCGGCATGTCCGAGCGCGAGCTGATCGACGACCTGAACCTCGCCTGGTGCGTGGAGCTCAAGGCGCCGGAGCCGTACTGCCCGATCGACCTGTCCTACGAGGGCGGCGAGATCATGGTCAGCCAGGCCGAGTCGATCGCGCGCCCGCTGCGGCTGGCGGCCGACGAGGCGAGCGCGCTGCTCGTCGCGCTGCGGATGCTGGCCGAGGTCCCGGCCGACGGTTCCGCGGTCGGCCGGCTGATCGCCAAGATCGAGGGTGCGGCCGGCGCGAGCGCCGCGGCGAGCTCCCAGGTGATGATCGAAGTCGATAGTCAGAACGTACGCGGCCTGGCTGCCAAGGTCAGCACCGCTCTGGGCGCGGGCAAGCGCCTGCACCTGCGCCACTACGCGCACGGCCGCGACGAGGTGACCGAGCGCGACGTGGACCCGATGCGGCTCCTGGTGGTGGAGGGCCGCACCTACCTGGAGGGCTGGTGCCGGCGGGCCGAAGGGGTGCGGCTGTTCCGGCTGGACCGGGTGCTCGACCTCGAGGTGCTCGACGTGCCCGCCGAGGTGCCCGCGGAAGCCGAGCAGCGGGACGTGGACGCCGGGCTGTTCCGCGCGTCGGAGTCCGACGTGCGGGTGGAGCTCGAGCTGGCGGCCGACGCGCGCTGGGTAACCGAGTACTGGCCGTGCGAGTCGGTCACCGAGGCTGGCGAGGGACGGCTGCGCGCCGTGCTGCGCACCCCGGACACCAACTGGGTGCGCCGCCTCGCGCTGCGCCTGGGGGAGGACGCGCGGGTGCTGGCCCCCGCCGCGCTGGCCGAGGAGGTCCGCGCCGCCGCGGCCGACGCCCTCGCCCTGTACACGTAGAAAACCTGCCCGTCGACCTGGCCTGAAGGTTAGGCACTAACCTGTAGGGCGTGCTGAACGGAGAGCCGGGAAAGGTGGCGGCCACGCCCGACGCGCCAGAAGTGGCGGCGGCGGACGGCGAGCAGCCGCCCGGGGCCCCGGACCCGCGGCGGCAGTCGGCCGCCAGGGCACGGCTCAGCTGGGCAGGCGCGCTCGTCGTCGCGGCGGTAGCGCTGTTCTGGTGCTACCTGCTCCAGTCGCGGACCACGGCGGTGAACTCCGATGCCGCCAGCCAGGTGCTGCAGGGCTGGGACATGATGCACGGCAACATCCTGCTGCACGGGTGGTTCGTCTCCGACGTGTCGTTCTACACGTTCGAGGTGCCGATAGACGGCCTGGTCGCGGTCATTCACGGGCTCGGCCCCGACGCCGCGCACATCTCCGCCGCGGTCATCTACACGCTGCTCGTGCTCAGCGCCGCGCTGCTCGCCAAGGGCAGCGCGCGCGGCGCCGAGGGCGTCATCCGGGCGGTCCTCGCTGCGGGCATCATGGCGGCGCCCGGCTACAACCCCGGCACGCACGTCCTGCTGCTGGCCCCCGATCACACCGGCATCGGCGTGCCGATCCTGCTGACGCTGCTGTTCGCCGACCGCGCCAGGGAACGCTGGTGGGGGATCGCCGGGACCGGCGTGCTGCTGATCTGGGCGCAGGTCGACGACCCGCTCGCCAGGTACGCCGTGGCGGTGCCGATGGCGCTGGTGTGCGTCGTCCGTGCGGCCCTCCCGGTGGCGCGCCGTCGCCGGCCCGGCTGGTACGACGCGGGACTGGCGGCGGCCGCCGTCGCTTCCGTGGTCCTGACCAGCCTGGTGGTGCGGGGCATCAGGGCCGCGGGCGGCTACCAGATGCACTCGCTGAAGGTGCAGCAGCACATCCCGGTCTCCGCGTGGGCGGAGCAGATCAAGCTGACCGTGCAGAACGCGGCGATCCTGTTCGGCGCGGACTTCTTCGAGCAGCCGACCGCGATGCGGACGGCGATCGCGGTGCTGCACCTGGCCGGGGTCGTGCTCGCCGTCGCCGGGCTGCTGGCGGGCATCGCCTGCCTGTTCCGCAGCGCCGACCGCATCACCCAGGTGGTGACCGTCGGCACGCTCGTGATACTCGCGGCCGCCACGTTCGAGACGCACATGCTCCTGCTGCAGGGCGCGCACGAGATCGCGGTCGTGCTGCCGTTCGGCGCGGTCCTCGCGGGCCGCGCGGTCGGATCCTGGCTGGCGCACCGCCGGCTGCCGAGGCTCGCCCTGACGCCCGTGCTCGCCGTGGTGCTCTGCGGGTACCTCGCCGCGCTCGGGTGGGCGGCGTCACAGCCCAAGCAGCAGGCCGAGACCCAGGAGCTCGCCGACTGGCTGGTGGCCCACCACCTGACCGGCGGGCTCGCCAAGTACTGGGGGGCGGTGGGCACCACGCTGTCCACCGGCGGCCGGGTCCTGGTCGTCCCCACCGCCGACCTCGGGAAACTGCCGTACACGTGGGAGGCCAAGGCCAGCTGGTACGATCCCGCCGTGTCGCGGGCGACGTTCGTCGTCGCCGTCCCAGGGGCGGGCAACGCGTACGCGTTCTCCGAGGCAGGCGTCCGGGGCGTCTTCGGCAAGCCCGCGCAGGAGTACCGAGTCGGCCAGTACATAATCATGGTCTGGAACAAGAATCTGCTGCTTCAGGTAAGCAAGCCGGGGCCAGTGTGACGGGGGTGCGTTGGTGCAGCGGACCAGCCGTGACTCCGTGACCGCCACGGCGGGCGCCGCGACCGCGGCGGACCGTCGCCGGCGGTTCGCCGTCCGGCGGGCTGTCTTCGCCTGGGCTGGCGGCCTGCTGCTCGTCGCGACTGGCCTTTTCACCTTGTACCTGCGCCAGTCGCTGCTCGCGCCGTTCAACGCCGACGGCGCCTCCAACATGCTCCAGGCGCAGGCGATGCTGCACGGCAACGTGCTGCTCAAGGGCTGGTGGAGCGCCGACGTCAGCTTCTACACGACCGAGCTGCCCGAGTACATGCTCGTGGAGCTCGTCCGCGGCCTGCGGCCGGACGTGGTGCACATCTGCGGCGCGCTCACCTACATGCTGACCGTGCTGCTCGGCGCGATGCTGGGCCGGGGCCGGGCGAAGGGCCGGGAGGGGCTCGTCCGCGCGCTGGTGGCCGGCGGGATCATGCTGGCGCCGGGCGTGCTCGGCGGCACCGAGGTCTTCCTCGAGAACCCCGACCACGCGGGCACGGCGGTGCCGGTCCTCGCCCTGTTCCTGCTCCTCGATCGTGCCTCCCCGGAGGATCCGGGTGGGGGATATGCGCGGTGGTGGGTGCCGCCCGCGGCCTGCGTGGTGCTCGCCGCGATCCAGATCGGGGACCAGCTCGGGCTCGTCGCGGCCACCGCGCCGATCGCCGGCGTCGCCGCGGCAAGGCTGGCCATGCTGGCGCTGCGGCGCCGCCCGCTGCGGGAGTACTGGTACGACGCGGCGCTGTTCGCCGCCGCGGCGGCCTCCTACGAGCTGGCCAACATCACGTTGCGGGCGATCCGCAAGTTCGGCGGCTACGTCCAGGCGCCGCTCCCGAAGCAGCTCATCGCGCCGATGTCACAGGTCCGCGGCAACCTGCACGTGGTGCTCCAGTCGATCCAGCTGCTGTTCGGCGCCAACTACCAGGGCAAGCACCCGCAGCTGAACCTGTCGGCGGAGCTGCACTGGGTCGGGCTCGGCCTGGCCGCTGCGGGGCTGGCGGTCGCCGTCGTGACGTTCATCGCGAGCCGGACCGACCGGGTGTCGCAGATCGTCGCCGCGGCGACGATCTGCACGCTGGTTGCGGGCGTCTTCGGCACCCTGATCCAGTCGCTGGCCTACGCGCACGAGGTGGCGATCCTGCTGCCGCTCGGGGCGGTGCTCGCGGGCCGGATGCTGCCGCCGCTGCTGCCCGCCCGCTGGTGGGACGCCGGCCCGGACCGCCGGAAGAGCTCGCGGCGGGCCGCGGCGGTCGTGTTCTCCGTGCTGGGCGTCTGGCTCGCGGCCGGCCTGGCGGCGCTGTGCTTCGCCGCCAGCTGGGCGCCCCTCGGCCCCCCGCAGCAGCAGCTGGCGACGTGGCTCGCCAGCCACCACTACACCGACGGGCTGGCCGAATACTGGCAGGCCAACTCCACCACGGTGGTCACCGGCGGCCAGGTCCGCGTCGCGCCGGTCACGCCTGTGTCGCTTGATGTCAGGCACTGGGAGGCGTCGAGCGCGTGGTACGACACCGCGCAAAGCAGGGCCGACTTCGTGATCGCGGCGAGCGATCCAAGCGTTCCGCCTGGCGGCCTGAGCATCCCGACGGTGACTAGGAAATTCGGCCAGCCGGCCCGCGAGTACACGGTGGGGCCGTACGTGGTCATGGTCTACGACTACAACCTGCTGACCAAGCTCCGCTACCGCGCTTTCCCCGGCGTCCCGGGAACGGGCTAACGGTCGCCGGCGGGGGCGCCGGGCTTGCGGCCGATCACGAGGAACTGCTTGCCGAGCAGCCGCCACATCGCCGGCGTCCGCAGATAGGTCCTGGTGAGCGCCGGCGACGGCGGCAGCAGGCCGCGGAAGGAGAAGGGCAGGAACCTGGGCGCCACCGACTCCACCTCGAAGCCGGCGGCGTAGACGTGTTCCCCGATGCCGATGTGGCTGAGGATGACCGTGTGGTCGGCGCAGTCGAAGTAGTTCTTGGCGCAGTACCGGAAGTTCGGGCCCATGATCGCGATCCGGCCGCCCGGCCGCATCGCGTCGCGCAGCTTCGCCAGCACCGTGCCGACCGATTCCTGATCCGGCAGGTGCTCGAGAAAGTTGGACAGGAAAACGCCGTCGAAGTGCTCCCGCGGCAGCTCGATGTCCAGGATGTCGCCGATGATCATTTTCACGCCGGCCGCTTCGAGGTCGCCCTGCCTGACGAGATCCACGCCCCAGCGCTCGTCGGCGGGCACGGCGGTGATGAACTCGCCGCGGCCGGCCGCCGGGTCGAGCACGCTGCCCGGTTCGCCGAGCCGCTCGTAGATGTACCGGGCGATTTCGTTCCAGACCGCCTGCTTCCCGGTCTGGTCGACGTCGCGGAACCGGTAGTCATAGAGCCGCTCGTAGTTGATACCGGGCGAGGGCGACGCCGTGGCTGACGTGGTCTCGTGGCTTCGGGCTGCCATAAGGCGACTATATAAAAGAGGCGTGCAGTAAATGATCAGACTCCCCAAGATTCGGTTAAGACGCGTCCCCCTGGCCCGTCCGCCCGCCAAGCGGAGACAGCCGGCGCCGGTACAGTCACATCCGTACGTTCCGGACTGAAAGACTGAGCTCACGCCAGGAAGGACGGAAAGCGGAGCGGGGACAGCGCCAGAAGGGGCGGGTCGGTTGGATTGAGCAGCACTTCGGTGACGCCCGCGACGGCGGCCGGCGGCCGTCGCGCGGGGCGGCGCCCGGTCCGCGGCGTGCTGGCCTGGGCGGCCGGCACAGCGGTCGTGGCCGTCGTGCTGTTCGCCGCCTACCTGCTCCAGTCGCGGACCATACCGGCGGGACCCGACGGCGCCTCGATCGACCTGCTTTCCTGGGACATGCTGCACGGCAACCCGCTGCTGCGCGGCTGGTGGGTCGCGGACGTCACCTTCTACACCACTGAGCTGCCGCAGTACATGCTGCTCGAGCTGGCGCGCGGGCTGAACGCCGACCTCGCGCACCTCGGCGGCGCGATGACCTACACGCTGCTCGTGCTGCTCGCGGCGTTCCTGGCGCGCGGCAGGGCGCGCGGCGCGGCCGGCCTGGCGCGCGCCGTGACCGGCGGCGCGATCATGCTGGCCCCGCAACTCGGCGACGGCACCCAGACGCTCATGCAGGGGCCCGACCACACCGGCACGGCGGTGCCGGTGCTGGCCCTGCTCATCCTCATCGACTGGGCTGGCCGCCGCTGGTGGGTGCCGGTCGTCACCGCGGTGGTGCTGACCTGGGTGCTGGTCGGCGACGCCCTGGTGATCTTCATCGCCGCCGCGCCGCTCGCGGTGGTGTGCCTGGCGCGCGCCTGCCGCGGCCTGCTCGCGCGGGAAGGGCTGCGGGCCCAGTGGTACGAGCTGTCCATGACGGCGGCCGCCGTCGCGAGCGTGCCCGCCGGGCTGGCCGCCATCAAGCTGATCACGGCGCTCGGCGGCTGGCAGATCGGCACGCTGCAGACGAAGCTGGCGGCGACCGGGATACTGGCGCGGAACTTCCGGCTCACCGGGCAGGGGCTGCTGGAGCTGTTCGGCGCGGACTTCATCGGCGCGGGCTCGACGCGCGCCGTGGTCTTCGCGGTCCTGCACCTGGCCGGCGTGGCGCTGGTGGTGTGGGGCGTGTGCGCCGCGGTCCGCGGCTTCCTGCGCGACGACCGGTTCATCGAGGCGGTGCTGCTGCTCGCGATCGTCTTCGACGTGGCCGCGTACGCGTTCGGCGTGCAGGTCGCCGACCTGCTGAGCACCAGGGAGATCGCGCCGGTGCTGCCGCTCGGCGCGGCGCTGGCCGGGCGGCTGGTGGGGCAGCGGTTGCAGTCTCGTCGCGCGCTGCCAGCGCTGGCGGCCGGGGTCGTCGCCTACGCGGCCATGCTCGGCTACGGGGCCACCCGGCCGGCCCAGCCGCCGGTCTTCGAGGACCTGACGGCGTGGCTGACCGCGCACCACCTCAGCTACGGGCTCAGCGGCTACACGCAGGCCAACATCGTGACGGTGGAGGGCCAGGGGAACGTCATGCTGCGGCCCGCGGGGCCGGACGGGCGGTTCATGGCCGCGCGCCAGTGGGAGGCGAACCGCTCCTGGTACGACCCCGCGCGGCACCGGGCGAACTTCGTGGTCGTGTCGACCGTGGGCGCCGCCGTCGTGACCACGCCGGAGGCGATCGCGACGTTCGGGCAGCCCGCGCGGACGTACCACTATCACGAGTACACAATCATGGTGTGGAACGATAACCTGCTCGGCCGGCTGCGCTCCTGACTTCGGGAGGCGACCTACCAATCCGGACATGGCCGCGGTACGAATGACGTGTAGACTCAGAGCCGAAATGAGTCTCGGCGTGCTGAACTCACTACTTGTTATAAGGGACGCATATGTTTGACGGCCTGTTCGACAAACCGTGGCTGATCCTGGTCATCGTCATCCTGTTCATCGTGATGTTCGGGTCGCGCAAGCTCCCCGGCGCCGCGCGCTCGCTCGGCCAGTCGATGCGCATCCTGAAGAAGGAAATGTCGGGCCTCCACGAGGACGAGCCTGGTGCCCAGAACGCTCCGGCCACGGCGGCGGACGCCACTCCGGCCGTTGCCCCGGCACAGCTCCAGGCGGCGCCTCCCGCCGCCCCGGCCGCGGCTCCGGCCGCCCCTGACGCGCAGGCGCAGATCGCTGCGCTGCAGGAGCAGCTCAACAGCCTTCAGCAGACGGTCGGCGCCAATGGCACGAACTCGACGGATAGCAAGCAGACTCGCTGAACCCTGGCCCAACCCCGGCTGCGGAAGAGACGGTCATGGCGGATAAGGGCTCCGCGCTCGCAGGCGCCCGCATCGTTGGGCAGCGCTACGCACGCGCCAAGCGCCGGGAGAACCCGGACGGCCGGATGCCCCTGATGGAGCACCTGCGCGAGCTGCGTAACAGGCTGCTCAAGGCGATCATCGTGATCGCGATCGGGATGGGCGTCGCGCTTTACTACTCCAATCCCACGATCCAGTGGGTCATGCGCCCGTTCTGCTCCGCGACCATCAACGGGCACAGCGGCTGCCACATCGTCGGTGACACGCTCGTCGCCAACGGCGTCTTCGACCCGCTCTTCATCCGCATCAAGATCGCCTTCTTCATCGCGCTGATCGCCACGTGCCCGTTCTGGCTGTACCAGCTCTGGGCGTTCATCGCCCCCGGCCTGTACGCCCGCGAGAAGAAGTGGGCGTACCTGTTCACCGGCACCGCGGTCCCGCTGTTCGTCGGCGGCGCCTTCCTCGCCTACTACGTGATGGGCCGGGGGCTGCACTACCTGCTCGGCCTGGCGCCGCACGGGGTGCTCGTGCTGCCGAGCTTCGACACCTACCTTGGCTACTTCACCGGCATGCTGCTCGGCTTCGGCCTCGCGTTCGAGCTGCCGCTGGTCCTCGCCATGCTGAACATCGCGGGCATCCTCACCCACGAGCGCTTCCGCAAGTGGCGCAAGGCGCTCATCTTCTGCGCCTTCGTGTTCGCGGGCATGGTCAACCCGAGCCCCGACCCGTGGACGATGCTCATCTTCGGCGGGCTGTGCGTGGCACTCGTCGAGATCGCCGAGGTTTTCATCTACTTCAACGACAAGCGGCGTGCCCGGCTGAACCCCGACCCGTACGCGGGGCTGGCGGACGACGAGCTGTCGTCGATCGACGACATCGAGCCGGTAGACGCGGACAGCTCGCACAACTAACCGCACCCCATAGTCTTGAGGCATGAGCACACCGGCGGTGACTCCGGCTGAGCAGTACGCCAGGTTCCGCGAGCGGCAGGCGGCCCCGGAGTTCACCTCATTCCGTGAGCTTTACGACTTCGAGTTCGACCAGTTCCAGGTGGCCGCCTGCGGCGCGCTGACCGCCGGGGACGGGGTGCTCGTCGCGGCGCCCACCGGGTCGGGCAAGACGGTAGTGGGCGAGTACGCCGTCCACCTGGCGCTGCGGCGCGGCAGGAAGTGCTTCTACACGACGCCGATCAAGGCGCTGTCCAACCAGAAGTACAACGACCTGGTGCGCCGGTACGACGCCGACACCGTGGGCCTGCTGACCGGCGACAACAGCATCAACGGCAACGCGCCGATCGTGGTCATGACCACCGAGGTGCTGCGCAACATGCTCTACGCCGGCTCGCCGGCCCTGCGCGACCTCGGCTTCGTCGTGCTCGACGAGGTGCACTACCTGGCGGACCGCGCCAGGGGTGCCGTCTGGGAAGAGGTCATCATCCACCTGCCCGAGTCGGTGCGGGTGGTGGCGCTGTCGGCGACGGTGAGCAACGCCGAGGAGTTCGGCGAGTGGCTGTCCCAGGTGCGCGGCGGCACCGACGTGATCGTCGACGAGCACCGGCCGGTGCCGCTGTGGCAGCACATGCTGGTCGGCCGCCATCTCTACGACCTGTTCACCGACGACGACCACCACGAGGTGAACCCGGAGCTGACCAAGCTGGCGCGGCGGGAGACCTACCGGGCGTCCTCGCCGGCGTACGGGCGGGGCCGCGGCGGCGGACGCGGCGGCCAGACCGGGTACCGGTCGCGGCGCCCGGCGCCGCCGTACCGGCCGGACACCATCGACCGG
>Ga0335073_10014625_pt1 | contig 10994 bp, 9 predicted proteins | sample Lox_Sample_22_FD_207093 | JGI IMG/M metagenome (GOLD analysis project Ga0335073, IMG submission 207093) | Soil microbial communities from Loxahatchee National Wildlife Refuge, Florida, United States - Lox_Sample_2.2 | ecosystem: Environmental > Terrestrial > Soil > Wetlands | place: USA: Florida... | reverse complement strand
GCCCATGGTCTTGGCTAGCTGGATGCCGTTGATCGACAGTCCCTCCTCGATCGTGACGTTGAGGTCGGCCAGTTCCCGCTGCTGCTCGGTGGTTATCGCCCGGCGCATGCTGGCTACCTTGCGGGTCAGGTAGATCGCGGGCGGCATGACGACCAGTGAAATCAATGACAGGCGCCACGACAAGGCGACCATCGCCACTGCGGTCGCGACCGCCGTGGTGAGGTTGGCCGCGATGGAGGTCGCGGTCGACGTCACGACCGCTTCCATGCCGCCGACATCGTTAGTTATGCGGGACTGGACCTCACCCGTGCGGGTGCGGGTGAAGAAGGCGATCGACTGGCGCTGCAGGTGCGTGAAAACGCTGGTACGCAACCCGTGCATGACCTGCTGCCCGACCTTGGTGCTGATCCAGGTCTGGACGACTCCGAAGGCCGACGTAACGGCAGCCACGCCGATCATGCCGGCGACCAGGATTGCCAGCAGCCGCACGTTCCTCTCCGGCAGCGCGGTGTCGATGACCGCCCTGAGCAGGAACGGGGAGACGACGCTGACGAGTGATGAGGCGACGATGATGGCCGTGACCGTAGTGAGCTGCCAGCGGTAAGGCAGGAACAGGCGCCCGATGCGTGACAGGGAAACCTGGCGCGCCTGGGCTTTCTCGGCCGCCGTGACGGTTCGCCCGCTGCGGCGGCCTTCTCGGTTAACGTGTGGTGCTTCCAAAGGGCTGCTCCATTTGCTAAGTCTGAAGGGCTCAGTAGATTACTGAGGTTACCTCAATAACATCGGCCGCTGATAGGCTATTCCCGTGGCAGCCGCGGATCGCGACGGGGCGGGCGACCCCGGTTCTGACGGCGAGGAGACCTTGTCGGACGCCTTCATGTCCGTGGCTCGTCAGCTCCGCGGCACCTCGCAGGCGACCCTGGCGCCGTGGGAGATCACTCTCGCGCAATTGCGGGCACTGCGCGTACTGGGCCACCACGGCACCATGCGCATGTCGGAGCTTTCCGAGCGCCTGCACATCGCGGCGCGCTCCACGACCGAGGTCGTCGAGGCGCTGGAGTCCCGCGGCCTCGTCGAACGGCGCCCCGATCCGGCCGACGGACGCGCGACGCTGGCTGGGCTCACACCTGAGGGTTCCCGCGTGCTGAGCGCGATCCGCGCGGCCAGGGGAGCCGAAGCCGAGCAGACCTTCGACCGTCTAAGCGCCGACGACAAGGCCCACCTGGCCAGGATCCTGGCCAGGCTCCGCGACTGATGCCCTGCGACACCCCGGCCGAGGCGGCGCAGTCCGCTCCGGGCGCCAAGGTCAGCACGGGGGATTTCGGCGGCCGGATGTCGCGGATTCCGGCGCTGCCGCGCAGCCGGTAAAGTAGCGGGTTCGCGAACCCAAGCGCGTGACCCGCGGCGTGCTTGGCGTCGGCTTCAAGGGCGGCGATGACCGGCGAAGAGCCGCTGGTGCCGGCCTCGGTGACCTGCTGGTATCTGGTTCCAGAGGTGAAGGCGATGAGCCAGCCCGTCGTGGTACCGCCGATCGCGGAGATGTCGGGCAGTACCCGGTGCGCCTGACGTTTCCCGCCGGCGGTGGCCAGCGACGCGGGAACGACACCGCGCTGGTAGGCAGGTTCGGCGAAGGCAAGGCTGCGGCCGCCTTCTGAGCGCCCAGCAAGTCGCTGACCGGGCGGTGATCATGTCGGACGGTGACTTCGTGCTGGAGACGCGCGGCGTGCCGCTGCCCAGTGTCGGCGGGGGCCAGTACGGTGCGGGCATGCCAGATGAGCCTGACACCGTTGGCAACCCGCCGCCTCCTGACCGGCCCCCGTCAGCCCGGAGGCGGGGCGGTGCGCCTACTCCCCACGACTCGGTGTTCCGCCGGATCTTCGGCGTGCCCGCCAACGCGGCGTCCCAGCTGCGCGCGGTCCTGCCGCCAGCCCTGGTCGGCCTGCTTGACCTGGGCCAGCTGGCTCAGGTGCCTGGCAGCTTCGTCGATGAGGCGCTGAGGTGGCGGCACTCGGACGTGCTGTTCACCGCGCCGCTGCATGGACAGGCCGCCTACGTCTATGTTCTGGTCGAGCATCAAAGCAGCGACGACCCGCTGATGGCGTTCCGCGTGCTGCGGTACGTGACCCGGATCTGGGACCAGTACGAGCGTGAGCACTCAGGCGCCCGGCGGCTCCCGGCGGTCATCCCGCTGGTTGTTTACCAGGGTCCAGGCCGGTGGGCCAGCCCTGTGCAGCTGCTGGAAGTGATCGACCTCGACCCCGACAGTAGGCAGGCTGCGCGGGCATGGCTGCCTCAGTTCGAGTTCCTGCTGGACGACCTGACCGGCACCGGGGAAGACCAGTTGCTTGGCCGCGAGCTAACTCCGGCCGCGCTCGTCACCCTGCTGCTTCTAAAGACCGCGCGCGGCAACCCGCAGATCACCGCTGACCTGCGGCGGTGGGCCGGGCAGCTGCGGGCGGTTCTGGACCAGCCAGGCGGGGGCGAGGCGTTCGTCGCCCTGCTGACGTACATTGAGCTTGTGAGCGAGGGGCAGGTCGGCGAACTGCGCGACCTGGCCGCCTCTCTGGGCCCGGACGCAGAGGAGGCGTACGTGACCACCGCAGAAATGCTCCGCGCCGAAGGCGAGGCCCGCGGCGAGGCCCGCGGCGAGGCCCGCGCCAAGGCCGAGGACATCCTCGTTGTCTTCGAGCAGCGCGGCATCGACGTGGACGACAAGTCACGCGAGCTGATCGGGTCTTGCACGGACCTCGATACCCTGAACAGCTGGTTCCGCAGCGCGTTCAAGGTCGACACGGCCAGCGGCCTCTTCGAGGAATAGCTTCGGACGTCGGCGAAGCGATGCCGGAGCGGCCTGCCGCGCCCTGATCGCGGCCGGTTCCGGGATCCCGAGCCCAAGATATTTGTCACTGCTGGCTAAGGACATCGTTGGTTGTTTGATGCTGTTCGGTCTGGTTCCGCTATGACAACAGTGGAACTTTGATGCTGCGGGGTCAGCATCAAAGTTCCGCCAATGCGGTAACTCCCCTGCCGCGAACAGCAGCAACAAGCCAACCTTGCGGTAGCGCCAGGCACTTTAGATGATTTGTCCGGTCGGATGGCTCTTATGAATACGGGCCACGTAGAGTCGGGCGCTACTTCTGCGGGCCGCCCGGCTGGTCAGGGTTCGATTGGGAGGGCGTGAGCGGGTGGCGAGCGGGTCCGGCGTGGTTATCGGCCTCTCTGGTGGAGAGCTGGGGGTCGTATCTGACGCGGGAGCTCAGTTCCGAAGCGGGCCGGGCCTCCGCCCAGGCGGCAACCCCCCGCCGCGGTGATCACCGGCAGGAATCGCCAGGTGCCGACAATGCGACTCACGACAAGACCGCGCAGGCCAACACGTCCAGGCCGCTCGGGCCGCTGTCAGGGGCTCAGGCGTCGGGGAGCGGACCAGAAAGCGTGTGGACGCTCCCGTCATCTGACGGCTTGCCGATGCGACGCAAAGCTCTATCATTGAGATATCAGTTTTGGTGGCCGAGTCGGCGGCGCGGGCAGACAGGAAGAGCTATGGATTCAGTTGAGGACCTGGCTTACGGCCGGGTGAAGCGCCCGGCGGGCGCGCCGGTGCCCGCCATCGAGGTGCGCGGGCTGCGCAAGAGCTTCGGCGAGAAGGAAGCAGTGGCGGGGATCGACCTCTCCATCGGGGCGGGCTCCCTGGCCGGGCTGGTCGGGCCCAACGGCGCGGGCAAGACGACGTCGCTGTCGATGATGACCGGGCTGTTGCGCCCGGACGACGGACGGGTTGCGGTGAACGGGCTCGACGTGTGGGCCGACCCGCCGGCCGCGAAGGCGATTATGGGCGTAGTGCCGGCGGAAGTGCGACTGTTCGAGCGGCTCAGCGGCGCGGAGCTGCTCGACTACGCCGGCCGGCTGCGCGGCCTGCCGGCGGGCGAGGCGCGCTCCCGGGCCGTGCAGCTGCTGGACGTGCTGGACCTGGCCGAGGACGCGAACCGGCTGGTCGCGGACTACTCGACGGGCATGCGCAAGAAGGCCGCGCTCGGCTGCGCGCTCATTCACAATCCGTCGGTGCTCTTCCTTGACGAGCCGCTCGAAGGCGTCGACCCGGTCTCCGCCGACGTGATCCGCCGGCTGCTGAGCCGGTTCGCGAAATCCGGATCGACCGTGCTGTTTTCCAGCCACGTGATGGAACTGGTGGAGCAGATCTGCGACCACGTGACGATCATCGACAAGGGCAAGATCGTGGCCACCGGCACGACCGAGGAAGTGCGTGGCGGCAAGACCTTGCAGCGCGCGTTCATCGACCTGGTCGGCCCGCGCGCTACGGATGAGGAGGTGCTGTCATGGCTTGGCTCCTCGTCCAGCTGAAGCTGCGCCTGCTCCTGAACGCGCTGCGCTCGTCCAGGACGGCGAAGGTTTCCTTCATCACCAGCACGACGTTCGCGGTGCTGCTCGCGATCGGCACCTTCGTGGTGCTGGCCAGTCTCCGCGCCCAGACGACATCAGTGGATCTGACCGAGGTCATCTTCACCGTATTCGCTTTCGGCTGGGTGATCGCGCCGATCATGGTCTTCGGCGTCGACGGCACACTCGACCCGGCGACCCTCGCGCTCTACCCGCTGCGCACCGGCCCGCTCGCCGCAGGTCTGCTGGCCGCCTCGGCCACTGGCGCCTGGCCGCTGGCCAACGTGATCGGCCTGCTGGGCGTGACCGTGGGGCTGGCGCGCGGTCCCTTCGGAGAGGTCGTCGCGGTCGTCGCCGTGATCATGCAGGTACTGTTCTGCATTGCCCTGTCCAGGTTCGTGACCACATCCCTGGCCGGCTTGCTGCGCTCACGCCGAGGCCGGGACCTCGCGGCGTTCCTGATCATTCCGCTGTTCGCATTGTATGAGTTCTTTGCCCAGGTGGTACCCAAGGCCGCCAGCGAGGGCAAGGTCACCGCGGCTAGCTTCTCCGGTTTCGACTCCTGGATGCGCTGGCTGCCGCCAGGCGTGGCCGCGCACGCGATTCAGGATGCCTCGGACGGCCGGGCCGGCCTGGCCCTGGCGCTACTGGCAGTGCTTGCGGCCGTCATTGCCGTTTTCGTCTTGCTGTGGATGCGGTCACTCAGCCGCGCCCTGGTAACCGCCGACACCTCGGGCCGGTCAGCGCAGGTCCGCGCGGCGAAGCTGCCGCCGGCCCGGGCAGGACTGCGCGCGGCCGTGGCGGCGCGGTTCTGGCTTTACCAGCGCCGGGAGCCATTGTCCCTGGTCTTCTGGGCCATGACGGCGGTGATAACGGCGGCCGTCTCGGCCAGTTCGGTCTTCGGCCACAATCGTCATCCAGCGGTCATCATCGCGAGCGCGGTCTTCGGCGCCGCATTCGTCGGGATCTTCCACGTCAACTCAGCCGGACTGACGGGCCCGGCGTTCTACCTGGAAGCGACAGCGCTGAGCCGAAGCCGTGATTTGCGCGCCTACTTTTCCGGGCAGAATCTCGTGCTCGCAGTGATCGGGGCCCCGGTGGTCGTTGCTGTCTGCTTCGCGCTGGCGGCCACAGCCGGCAAACTGGGATCAGGCATCGAAGCCGCCCCAGTCGCGCTCGCCGCGCTCGGCGCGTCGCTCGGACTCAGCAACCTGTTCTCCGTCGTGCTGCCTTATCCAATGGCCCGGCGAGCCGGCAACCCGATCCTGGTAGCGGCACCGGGATACGGCGCCTACCGGCTCGGCAGTTACTTCGGCACCCTGGCCGGCACCGCCATCGCCGCCGCGCCGGTCATCGCTGCCGCCGTGCTGGCGGCCAGCGACTCGCTCGCGATCAGGATCGGGGTGCTGCTGCCGGGCGCGGCTCTTTACGGCTTCCTGCTGGCACTCGCGGGTGTCCGGATCGCGTCAGTGCTGGCCGTCGGCAAGCTGCCTGAGCTCTGCCAGGTCGCGATGAGCAGCGCCGTGGCGTGAAGTGACCGTGAACGTGGTGACCGCGGTTGAGCCCGTGTCGGACTCGGTGAGGACCTTGCCCTCGGCAGCAGCAACGTTCCTTGCCATGAGGCTTGTCTATCACGGTTAATGAGTGCCCGCCTTCAGCGGAACGGGCTGGTGACTGTGACGCCGCCGTAGTCTTGTCCGTCGTTGAGGTCTTCGGACAGGACGAGGGTGCAGCAGATCGCGCGGGCGGCTTCAATGATGGCGGCGTTCCAGTAGGAGATCTGGAACCGTTCGCGGGTGCGGGGTCTGGGTGCTATCCGGGCTGGGTGAGGAATCCCTGAGCGTGCTTGGACGCGTCGGTGTATTGGCCGCCGACGGCGCAGAAGCCGGCGGGAGGGCACGAGACTACCGGGTCGTAGCTGGCCACGGAGAACGGCTGGCTGCTGCCCTTGTTCAGGGCTGCCAGGCCGGGCACCTTGATCGCCTTGCCCCACGACCCCGTGGCCGGGACCGCCGCCCGGCAGTCAAGTCAGCTCCGCAGCCCGCCCAGCCCGCAGTTGCCGCCGACAGGGCCACGATCACCGGCACAAGCCCTTTCATCGAAGCGCCTCCCAGACCTGACCGGAATCCTTTCCGATTGACGTGCTGCGCGGCCTGCGGGTTTACCCGGCACCGGTCCGCCAGAGCACATCGGGTCAGGTCGCACCATCATCCTCATCGAAACAGCAAACTTCCCAATGCCAATAAAGTGTCCTCTTTAGGTCCGCACGCACGCTGGCCAGCGACATCGTTGGTTATCTGATGCTGTTCGGGCTGGTCCCGCTGCGACAACGCTGGAACTTCGATGCTGCGGGGACAGCATTGAAGTTCCACGGATGCGGTGAGGTCGGTGCCGCGAACAGCATCAGCGAGCCAGCGTTGCGGTAAGGCCAGGCGCTTCAGGTGATTCGCCGCCGCAGGCATCCCGCCCCCGGGATGGGCGTGGTTCAGGACGCGCGGCGGCGGACCAGCCAGATGGCCGCGACGATGAGCAGCGCTGACAACGCGAGGAGCCAGCCGCTCTCGATCCACCGGCCTGATCTCACCCGCCGCCGAACAAGAAAGGTCCAAGCAATACCCAGCGGATGACGGCCCGGCCTGAACGAAAGCCAGGCCTATTCCACCAAGAATGCTGTGAAGCTTCCGAATCTGACTCCCATCGATAGTTCACTTTCCGTCCTCTTCTTGCCAGGTCAGGTTGCGGACGGCGGGGACTGCCAGGACCACGAGGGTGCCGAAGACGGTCCACGCCGCTCCGAAACCGAGCACGGTCCGGGCACCGAATGCTTCGGCCGCCAGGCCTCCGGCGACATACGCGACAGCGCCAAACGCGTATGAGCCGACCAGGTTGTACGCGCCAACGCGGGACAAGGCCTCAGCGGGCACACGCTGCTGCATGACGGTCGTCGAGATCGCGCCGCCCAGGGCTGAGCCAATGCCCGCGAGCAGCGTGCCTCCCGCGACGGCGACTGCCGGCAGGTGCAGGGCGAGCGTCAAGGGCGGGAGGGCGTAGCCGAACGTGGCGAGCGTCCTGACCAGCAGCGGGCGCCTCGGCTTGCGGCCGAGCGCGAGCAGACCGCCGATAACCGCGCCGCCACCGTAGCAGCCGAGTATCAAGCCCCAGGCACGCGCGCCACCGAGGTACTCGCGGGCTAGCACCGGGCCGAGCACCACGTACGGTCCCCAGGTCAGCAGGTTGAACATTGCGAACTGGACGGTGGGCACCCAGAGCCACGTACGGCCCGCGAACTCTGCCCAGCCGTCTGCCATGTCGCGCAGCAGCCTACGGCGCTGGCGCCGGGTGTCATCGCTGCCGGGGAAGCTTAGCAGGGCCAGCGCGAGCGCGCTGACCGCGTAGCTCCCAGCGTCCGCCGCGATCGCCACGGCCGGGTTCGTGGCGGCGATCAATATCCCGGCCAGAGAAGGTCCGGCGATCTGGGCAGCGGGCTGGGCCATGCTGAACAGCGCATTCGCGTTGCCGATCTGATCGCGTGGCGCGAGCTGGACCGTCAGCCCGTACAGGGCCGGTGAGAAGAACGCGTTGCCGGTGCCGACTACGAACGCTGCGCCGATGAACAGCCAGATGTGCGGATTGCCCAGAAACAGCGTGACCGCGAGGACGCCCTGGGCTACGCACCGGGCCGCGTCGGCGGTCAGCATCACCTGGCGGCGACCGAGCCGGTCGGCCAGCACCCCGCCGCCGAGCATGAAGGCGATCTGAGGGACGATGTTCGCGGTGAAGACAATGCCAAGCGTCGTCGGCGTCCCGCCGCTGTTCAGCACGGCGAAAGCGATCGCGACTGACGACATCGAGGTGCCGAGCAGCGAGGTCGTATAACCTATATAGAAGTACCGGAAATTTCGTCCAGCCAGGGGACCCAGCCTGCCGGATTGCCATTTACGACGGCGGCTATCCTCATCAGGACCAATCATGCCGGATGATTTGCCTGGGCGATTAAGCCGTCGGAACCCGGTCGCGCGCGCAGCACCTGCCTACGCTAACATAATGACAAATTTGTCAGGACAGGAAGCCTGCCGGCCGGGACCTGGTCCCGACCGATCAACGCCGTCTGCGCTGCCTTGGCCCCGGAGCCCGCTCCGGCACGGTGAAACAGGCTAAGCTCCGCATCTTTCCGGTCATGACTGATTTCCTCCTTGCCGAAGTCCCGGTCACGCCAATTACAATTAAGACAAAGCACGATGACTAAAACCCTGTGAAAATGGCCGGCATTTGCGAGATCGTCACCGTGCGCCAGCTCATGCGGTCCGGGGCGGAGGTCCCTCAGGAACAGGCCAGAAGGCTCTTGTAGTGGCTTGCGGTGCGGAGGCAGCCTCAGATTGGCGAAGCCTCAAGGTAAGGCATGACGGCAGGTGCGATCCGGGACCGGCCGTGTGATCGCCGCCAGTCGCGACGACCCTGCCGGCCCAGCGGATGCGACCCTGTCCCCCCAGCAGAAAGGAAGGCGCTTCCGATGACAGCGCATATCAAAACCGCCCTTGCAGCGGTTGTAGCGGCCGGATCGATGGCAATGCTTGGCCTGACCGGCGTTAGCGGCGCGATCGCTAGCCCGGCGTCGGGATCTCCCTCACAACCCTCGGGCGCTAACTCCGTCACCTGGGTGTCAGCAACCAGGGGATGGGTGCTTGGCCAGTGGGCCTGCTCCAAGGGCAGCACGAGGGTCTGCACCAAGGTCCTTGGCACCGTCAACGCCGGGAAGACCTGGAAGCTGCTTGCCGTGCTGCCAGTGGCCATCTCCGCTGCGCGGCCTGGCGGCATCTCAATCCGGGGCATTAGCGAGATCAGGTTCGCTAACGCCAAGGATGGCTGGGTGTACGGGCCGTACCCGACCATGTACCGGACTGTTAACGGCGGCAAGACCTGGACGGCCAGGCCGGTGCCTGGCGACGGCAAGCAGATGTACGACATCGCTGCCACCGCGACCGGGTTCTATGGAATGACCTCTGCCTGCACCAGCGACATCACCGGAACGTGCGAGGCCAAGGGCCTGTCGCTGTGGCGGACCGGCCTGACCGGCGGTAGCTGGACAAAGCTCTATCGCACGCTTCCGTTCAACGTGCCTGGCGGCGCGTACCTGACCGCGCTCGGCAAGACCGTCTACGTCGTCGACGGCGACATGAAGACGCTGGGCAAGGGCCTTTTCCTCGTCAGCACCGACGGCGGCGCGCGGTTCGTCACCCGCACTTCACCATGCCGCACAGGCTCACCTCAATTTTCGGAGATGACAGAGGCCGTGCCGCAGAACGCGACCAAAGTCTTCATGCTGTGCGTCGGCAACCCCGGACTGAGCAGGTCGATGCAGTCGGTATACGAATCATCAGACAACGGCAAAACCGACCATTTCGACGGGCAACTTACCTCGCCAGGCATTGCCCCGTTCGCCTGGGGCATCCAGGCGCAACTGGCGGTCTCGCCAGCCGGCAACCTCGCGGTGGCGGCTTCCTCTGACGGGACGTTCATGTACATCAAGCGCAGCGGCATGAAGAACTGGAAGATGCTGTTCGGCTGGGGAGAGGAAGGCAGCCCCGGCTGGAACGACCTCGCCTGGGTGTCTGGCACTCAAGCCTGGGCGGTCTACTCACCGGTACAGATGCCGGTACCGCTCGGCGAACTCTTCCACGCCACCAAGGCGTTCGCTCACTACAACACCATCACGCTCAGCTAGCCGGTGAGCGCGTGCCGCGATTATGTTGCCTGCGGTCGGGTCGTGCCGGTGAGCGGTCCACCACAGTGCGATCGGCGGCCTGGAAGGCAACTGGCTCGCCCATTTCTTCGAGTTGCCCGATCATCCCGGCGAGCCTTGCCCACGTCGCCGCCATACGGTCAGCGTCGAATTTGGCCGCGATCTGTACACCGAAGTCTCGGCTCGCATCTGCCCAGCGGCCCGCCGCCAGGTCAGCGAACAGGGCAGCGCCGCGCTGAGCGGCACCAGGCAGGATCGAAATGGCCATTGGCTGGCCAGTGCGCGGATCGGTCGCCTTGCCGAAGCGCTGGAACGCGGCCTGTCTGGTTGTGCCAAGCACCTGCCCGATCTCCTCCCATGTGTGCCCCTCCTCCCGCGCGCGCTGCACGGCAACTCGCATCCCCTCTTCTACCGCGCTCGCCGTGCCCCGCACGAACGCGATGACCTCCAGCGCGCTTGCCGTCCCGCCAGCCGGGCCGTCAAGAAGGCCGAGCGCCGCCACTCGTCCGCGCTCTGCCGGATCGCCCGTCGCGCCGGTGCGTTCGTTCCGCACGATGTCAAGATTCGCTTTACGGTCCGCCTTTGTCAAACTATCCTTTACGCGCGTTCCTTCGTTTCTGGCCTCCCGCGCCCTGTCGCGCCGGGATGCACTCCGGCATGTGGGGCCGCAGTACTGTCGTATCCTGCCGATTGTTGCGGGCGTCTGAAGCGTCGTTCCGCACTGCCTGCAGGCGGCAGGACGATCAGCCGGCATTGCGGGTTGCCTCCATTACGTGCTGTACGGTCAGCACGTAATAATAGCACGAAATATCAATGCCGCAGCGGGGGACTTCGAAGCCCGCCCAGGCCGAGACGGGTC
>Ga0335073_10014624_pt1 | contig 10994 bp, 10 predicted proteins | sample Lox_Sample_22_FD_207093 | JGI IMG/M metagenome (GOLD analysis project Ga0335073, IMG submission 207093) | Soil microbial communities from Loxahatchee National Wildlife Refuge, Florida, United States - Lox_Sample_2.2 | ecosystem: Environmental > Terrestrial > Soil > Wetlands | place: USA... | reverse complement strand
CGATAGCATGACACTCTCACTACGTACTAACTATCTTTCTTTATTACAGCACTCACTCCGTTTCCCCGCTAGTCCGGACCCGATCTTCCTCATCTTCCACCGTATTCTTAACCGGTCATCCTTTATTTTATTCTCTTCCGACTTGTCTCAACATAAAATAAACCATCCAACTATCGCCTAGCTCCATACAAAAGTAAGTCCTGAATTCAGATATCAACAGCTAATATCAAGTGTCTCCAGTTCCAGGCGTCGAAATCCTCGGTCCCGTCTCTCAAGATGCAAAATCAATCTTGACCACAGAAGCAGTCTCCTTCCTCGCAAGTTTGCATCGTACCTTCAATCAAACTCGAAAACAACTTTTGAAGAAGAGACAATTGAGACAACAGCAAATTGACGCTGGTGTCTTTCTCGACTTCTTGCCCGAGACAAAATATATTCGAGATGATCCTAATTGGAGAGCTGCAAAACCTGCTCCAGGCCTCGAGGATAGAAGGGTTGAAATCACTGGACCCGTCGATCGAAAGATGGTATCTTCCCTCATCCCTCAGAAGACACTTCTCCCTGTCGCTTTCTCTCCTTTCTGAGATGTATGGACATGTCTAATTCTAGGTCATCAATGCATTGAACAGCAATGTCAAAACTTATATGGCCGATTTTGAAGACTCTCAAGCTCCTGTCTGGACTCAAATGCTAACAGGCCAAGTCAACCTCCGCGACGCAATCCTCAAAAAAGTCGACTTCAAAGCCTCCAACGGTAAAGAATACAAACTCCGCACAGACAAAAAACTACCTACTCTCATCGTCCGTCCACGAGGCTGGCACCTCGACGAGAAACATCTCCTTGTGGACAGCGAACCCATCTCAGGAAGTCTTTTCGATTTCGGTCTTTACTTTTTCCACAACGCATGGGAATTAGTCAAAACCGGAACAGGACCATACTTTTACCTTCCAAAGATGGAAAGTCATTTGGAAGCTAGACTGTGGAATGATGTGTTTTGTGTTGCGCAGGATACAATTGGAATGCCGAGAGGAACGATCAGAGGAACTTGTTTGATTGAAACTATTCCTGCTGCGTTTGAAATGGATGAGTTTATTTATGAGTTGAGGGATCATTCGAGTGGTTTGAATTGTGGACGATGGGATTATATTTTCAGCTTTATTAAGAAGTTTAGGAATCATGCGGAGTATGTGCTTCCTGACCGAAGCGATGTTACCATGACTGTTCCTTTCATGGATGCTTATGTTCAACTTCTCATCAAAACTTGTCATACGCGAGGCGTCCACGCAATGGTATCCCCTCCTTTAACACTTCTCTCTGTTTCCCAATACTAATCTGCTAGGGTGGCATGGCAGCTCAAATCCCCATTAAAAACGATCCTGCTGCAAACAAAGCAGCAATGGACAAAGTCCGCGCCGACAAACTTCGCGAAGTCAAAGCAGGACACGATGGAACCTGGGTTGCCCATCCCGATTTAGCATCAATCGCAATGGACATTTTCAACGAACATCTCTTGACTCCTAATGCCCTCCACGTTCGTCGTGAAGATGTCACTGTCTCTGCAAAAGATCTTCTCAACACCTCCATCCCAGGAGGAAAAATCACCGAGAAGGGAATTAAAGATAATATCGAGGTTGGCTTGCTTTATTGTGAGGCTTGGTTGAGAGGGATTGGATGTTCTCCTATTCATAATTTGATGGAGGATGCTGCTACTGCTGAAATCTCGGTACTTACTCCTCCTGTCTTTCATATTTTTCGATTATTGAGACTGATTATGATATAGCGTTCTGCTTTGTATCAATATGCAAGACATAATGTCACAACAGCCGAAGGCACGAAAATCACAGCCGACAAACAACTCGGATGGCTCCGTGATGTAGCCCAAAAACTCTCTTCAAAAGCCGGTAAAGATAACAAATTCGAACTTGCAGCCAAGTACTTTGCAACACAAGTCACTGGCGAAGAATCCAAGTTCCAAGATTTCTTGACGACAATGTTGTACGATGAGATTTTGGAATTGAAGAGTGGTGCTCCCAGACTTTAGGTATATTGGTATCTCGTAGCGTCCGATCTCAGGTCGTTGTTGGGATGGGGATGTCCTATCTTTTGAGTTTAAGTAGCCGTTCAAAACGCACATAGGTGTAGGTAGGCAAACGTGTTTCATGTTTGGAAGGTTCAATGCATTTTGTATCTGTAAATGATGATTGCATCTTGTGTCTGCGCTCTTGAGATCGACGATCTTCGAAGGGTTAGGGGAGAAAGTTGCGAAATTTTGAGACGACGGAGATTCGTTGCTTTTGACAACCAACATCACCGCAATGGAGGACGTAATTCTAGACACGTCGATGGGCCGAATAGTGTGTGAAATGTACTATGATCACGCTCCAAGAACTTGTAAAAACTTTGTCGAATTGGTACCTTCTTTTCCTTGGACGCAAGTGCTAATCCAACTTAGGCGAGAAGAGGATACTACAATGGAGTTATTGTACCTTCCCTCCTTAGAATCTGCTAATTCTAGTTCCATCGTATAATACCGGTACTTGACATCCAGTATCTAATATACTAACCATATAGGACTTCATGATCCAAGGAGGAGATCCGTATATTTCCTCTCGTCAATTTGTCTGACTTGTAGAACTGGAACCGGTCGTGGTGGTCAATCAATCTACGGGTACATCTCCCTTCTCGAACACAAAGTTAACGATGCAGTGAAAAATTCGCAGACGAAATACATCCTGCTTTAAAACACACTGGAGCGGGAATTCTTAGCATGGCAAATGCAGGACCCAATACGAACGGTTCACAATTTTTCATAACACTCGCTCCAACGCCGCATTTAGATGGAAAACATACTATTTTCGGAAGAGTCAAGGAGGGAATGAGAGTTGTTAGGGCGATGGGAATGGTTAAGACTGATGCTCAGGATAAACCGGTGCAGGATATTAAGATACTGAGAGCACGGGTGGAGGTTCCTGAAGATTCAGGACTCGCGTGAAGGGTGGTTATTTTGGTCCACGTGTGACAAGCATGGGGTATTCGGCGCCTTTTGTTTCGGATTTGGAAGTGTAGAGTATCGGACATGACGGTATCAGAGTTGAAATACATATATGCACTATGTCGAAAACGGAAATCATGAAATCCAACCTTCCGACCCTGCTCATAACCGATTTCAAGAATGAGCTGCATGAGGTACTGCAGAGAACTTGAGACGGATTTCAATTTCCGGACTTTACTTCTACGTTTTCTCTATGTTCTCGTTGCTATTTCAGGTTGCGAGACAACCAGATTGAGTGATTGGTTCGTTCCAATTAAGCTTCGAATCGCATGAGGAAATAACTTCGAAGATCAAACATCTCATTGGTATCACGGCTCGGCCTCAAGCTATCAATAGATCTGACCCCACCATGCTCTATAAATAACATTAACCGACAATGCCGCAAGCATGATGGCATTGCATACAATCAATCATCTGCCGGAGCAATAAAACGCGCCACTCAAGCGGTCAGATGACGATCTTCGTGTACTCCTTCCTCAAGTTATCATATCTCCAGCCAAATATAGCATCTAACCTTAGATTCGTTGGGCCTCTCCACAGAAGAACTTCTCCGACAAGGTGATACAAGGTCCGACCCTGCCGATTCTTGAAGTGTATTAAAACCGTTCTTCTCGTTCTTATCTGACCTCGCTCAATTTCCTCACACCTGCAAAGAAATGATCCTTGAAAGGAGTCTCTTTGTTGTCATCACTCTCGCCAGTATCGTCTGTGCTGCTCCTACAGAAAAGCGTCAGAATCCCCCGTACAGCTTCTTCGTTGCCCAATGTCCCTCTGAAAACATCAGTCCTACGGCAGCTGCTGAATGTGCACCTCTAGCAGGACAAGTATCTCCCTCTTCCTCTTGTCCAGATCTCACCATATAGTATCTCTACGACCTCGCCTACGACAAGGAACCTTATGGATCCATCTACGTCGGTAAATACCCTGGTGCATTCCCTGGCAATCCTCCAGCTTGGGATCCCATCCAATTTTCCTTCGATCCTGTTCACACGAGCTTCAATTACTCGGATGAAATAGAACGGGATAACCTCATTGTCGTCCAATCTTCCCAAGGACTCACAATTTCATACCCCTACCAACCTCCGTCGAATCAGTACTGGGTGGTCACCGGATTCAGCGTCACCAGTGATAAGGAGGTTGAGTTGTATGGATTTGACTTTCCTGCTTGGTCTGCTTGCGAGTTTACGAATGCCCAGACTGGTGTGAGTTATTATCAGGTATGCAGAATCCGCTGAACGTCGTCAGATGGACAGTGCTAACGAATAGTTGTTCTACCAGAACTTTGGGACAGGGTGTACTGCAATCCAATTGTTCTTGACCCAAACTCCTCCTCCAGGATATTCCTAGCTAGGACGCAAGCAGGAGTTCAGAGACACAATAACAATATCGGTCATCAAGTGCAGGTGAACGAAAAGTAAATAGGATAAGTTAGTATCTGATCAAATGGTAAAATTTCCTCTCTATGACACATACATCCCAATGCGCACAAGCTACCATTTGTCCGTTCGGAGGGATACCCACGCTCGGTCCATCCGTGAAACTCCGATCTGATCTCACGGACGAGGGGGGTCACGGTCCCTTGACGCCGGCCGCCGGCGGTCGAAAATGTCCGGCGTTTCTCGGTACACCGAATTCAGCGCCACAAGATTCCACTTTTGTCATCCATGGATGAATATTCTCCGAACCTTAAGTGAGGTACAAATCGCCTGTTTGCTATTAGTTCCGCTAGCCTTTAGCTGGCGCCAGATCGTTTATTCCGACAAGTCCGGTCGGGATTTCCGAGTTGTACAGATTGGGTCAAGTTAACCTGCATTGCTCCAAAATAAGCGCATTAGTACCGCATGCGTTAAATGCGATTCCAACGATATGTTTTGTCTTAGTGATGATGATATACGGCTTATAGAATAGATATTATGAATAATACGGTAGATAAATTTAACCTTGAAGTAGCACGACGCTGACTATCTGCCGGGATTCATTAATATGAGCAAGCCATCTGTCATGGCACTTTTATTTCCGCACGTTTTTTCAATATGACTTTGCCATGGCTGGCCTGGTCTCGGGCTTTCGCTAAACTTTATTCGCTGTGCTACCGGATGCGTTTCACTCACACTCTCCCTCACTGCCCGGTTCGCCAAAATGGCGAAATTACGCCATCGCTTCGTCGGGGTACCTCCGATTCATTGCTCGTCTTTCCAATCCCTTTTATAAAGTGCGATTTTTCGCATTTGTCACACTTGTAATGCGTTAAGCCACCTTGTCGCAAGAAATTGCCCTTGGCGGCATAACCCACACCCGAACAGATTTAGTTTGGCGTAGTGACGCCGTAGCGGGGACTGAGTCAGCAGCAGATCCTCGGCCGGACGGAAGGGGCTCAGGCAAAGAGGCAGTGAGTTACCGTGTCGAGTGGTGTGGTTTTTATCGACGAATCAAAGTGCCCGTTTAGAATATGCAAGGAGTCAACTATGTCTTACCGTAGCCGGATTCACTGCTAGAAATGGCAAAAACCAAAGATGATACGTAATGCCAGAAACATCACAGGCAGAATTCTTGAAAAGGGAGAACCTTCTTTCATGTGTTAACCTTGCAGACCCGATAGAATGGAAAATTTAAGTTTCAATTGTCGATCATGCACAAAAACGCGGAAGCTTTCAATCCCACAAATCTAATCGAATGAACGTTCAGGAGGCGTCATAGTCCGTATTTTGCGTATTTTAATAAAATAGGCAATTTGAATGCATGGAACAGATCGAATTCGGAATGGAGGTCAGAGAGTAGTAAAGTGCGGACCCAAAATGTTTGACAGCTTCCAAATTGAATCCGTTATGAAGTAACAAACTTCAGTTTGGCCGCCCTAAAACATAGGGGCCAAGGGCCCCACGACCCTTCTTTCGACTGGCCCGCTCAGTATTTCAGCGGGATAGCCGGATGGATCTAATGTCGATCGTTCTTTGTCAATAACCTGTTTTTTACACGTCGATTGGAATGAAAAGAAATTTAAAGTTCGGTTTGATGACTTAATTCGGATGCACAAAAGTGAAATTTACAACTGATGTCACTCCGCCGCGATGTTGATCCCCTCAATTTAAACTTTCCAATTTTCTGTGGTCGGCAAATTCCGAATTGATTCGAGGGAGCAAGGGATGATTCAACCATTATTTTAGACAAATCAGATCGCTGATCCATTGTCTTTGACACCGTCGCTTGACTGATCTAAATGGTAAGAGATCGGACGTTATTGACCGGAAGCATTGGCAATCTGGGACATAAAAATCAGAACGAGGAACCATACCTCGGTTCTCGAGGTTCCGCGGTACAGGGCGGCGAAACGGCTATTAGATTGGAATCTGGTGCTGTTTACAGCAGGGGGGTCCGAGCGCAGCTCGCGTAGAAAACTTCAGGGATCCGTGACACTGGGAAATGAAGAGATCATTTCGCACGGAGAATTTAATAGTAATTTTAGATTTTCAATTATGATTTATTACTTATGATGACGGAATAGGGGGATTGGGTATCCCACCGCCCCCTCCGCCATGTAACGAGACGAGCGAACGAGAGGTGCTTTCGTTCCCCCGGCGCGGGCGATCAATTCCAAGTTGACAAGCCAGCGAAAGCATGCATGCTGCCATTAAGAATTTCAATAATTAAAAAATTATTGGACGCATTGGTTGAATTCCCGTTGGCGTCAATTGGATTCACGAGATGGATCGGTCTCACCCACTGGCATTTGGGAAAAGATTGTCTCCGATAGGTTCCTCCGTGGGAGAAATGCCGCGGCTTGCGGCGCACACGTTGTGTCTCCCCCACGTCATTTCAGCAATCAGGGACCGTGTTTGCATCTTGCAGTTAAATTGACAGTAAATCAATCAAGTGTTCAGGTTTACTGTTGGAACATGTCGTTCAGCGATTCCGGTTACCCCAAGAATTTCCATTCGTTGTAAAACGTGGAGTGCGTAAATTGTAAAATACATGGGGTTGCGTCAATTTTCAACGCTCAGATCTCGCCAAAAAGAAAGGCGCTTCGCAATGCTATATTTAGGGAGTTGACGACGGGTGAGTCAGAGGGATTGAGGCAATCATCTATGACCTTGCTTTAGCTCCTGCATATGCCAAGTAATGCAATGATATGCATCTGTTCCTTTGCCACCGGAGACCCTCAACACCGAGAGGGACAGACGGAGAACGCGCCAGTCATGCCGATCTTCCAGGACAGATTGATTTAGGTCTCAAACCTCCCTGTCCACAAGACCCATTCTTGGTGAATCGACGGGACGGGAAGTGGATTATTCAATTTTATTTCGGAAAATGATCGAATCGATGGATTCAAAAAGGGTATAATTAAAACCGCTAATATTTTATCAAGATGCCGTACCCGGCCAGTGCTTTTTCCTAAATGGGGTGACGGGGCAATTCCTGACCCTCTTTGCCTTGGGGGACAGTGGGTCTTGGATTGCGTGGCGCCTTAGCGAACGCATTTGATTGAATGAGGTCAGAGGCACTTTGCAATTTCCGCCAATGATCTGTGCGTTGTGACACAATCTTTTACCTTATTTTATGATTCCACTTTTACTTTTGTTTTATGTCGGATCCATATTCAATTTTCGAGAGATGAAAAACGGGAGTGGGCCCCGGCCGGGTGAGACGGAGTTGCCCTCTTGTTTTTTTTCGTTGTTTCTCTTAGCGCTGCTTGCCCTAAAAGGCGGCGTAGCGGTCTAAGTCGATAGAGAGACATATAGTTGCACAACACCACAACGGTCATTTTCGATTGTAGCTATTCCTTGACGAATGATTGTATAATTATCTCGACAGCCAAGTGCGCCTCGCCGGCTTGTGAAGAATCGGTTCCTCAGCCGCAGTTCAGCCGTCAAGGCCCCACGGCGTTCATTCAGCTATTATCGATCGCGAGATTATATTTTCTTTTTAATTATTACAATCAGGTGTGTTTGCCCTGCCAATTTTTGTGTTTTGGCTACTGCCTTTTTTATTTCCCTTTTTTTGAGTAGAGCGGGGGCGTTTTTGTGGCATCGATCCACCGCTTGAGGGTGTGTTAATTCCGATCGAAATTATTAAGGGTCACGATTTTAGAGTGTCGCTCTTTGTAAACCTTCCTTTCGGATGTTCAGGGTCAAAACTTCCGCACTCAGTACAAAAACAACCCAGAATCCGACAAAAGTTTTGTTGATTGTTTCTTGTTGAATCTTCTTTTCTTGTATTGTTTATTGTTGCATATTTACAAGGCTGCTGGGTTAATCGTCTAGAGACGATTGGGAATCACGTTAATCACCCCCTTTTCTACCGTCATTTTTACGCATCCAAAAAGGGGAAAAAGAACAGCCAGCGGGACCATCTGTACTACTTACTTGGTTGGGCGGTCGGTAGAAAGGAACTCTATCGAAAAAATTCCCGACAAAGACAAAATCGCAAACGAACCAACCTTTTTTATTTTCCTTCTCTTTCCATTACGACGTCTACTGGTGCTGTTACTGATCATCCTTCTCCTGGTTTCCTACTTTCGTTTTCTCGGTCTGCTGTAAACGATATCTTCCTCTCCAGCTCTTCGTATCTTCATTTCCGGGTATGTATTTATCTCCCTCGGACCTCCGTGCAATTTTGTTTTTAATTTTGGTTGTGAAATTAGAAAGTTGAAACTGACTTTTAGAGACTAAAGTTCACTGTCCCCGACTTTTCATGACGCACCCAACTTTAATTACACCGACTCGTCTGTTATCATCATCAACAGTTCCAGTGCTTGGCGGTTTTGCTGCCTTCGATATACCCGCGCTTCTGCGCTCGTGAATGTCCAGAGGAGGTCCATCAAGGGAAATCCCTCGAGATCCACGAATACCACAAAGTTACTCGTCGAATAACAATAACAATACCTCTAATCCGATCGAACGACAAACAAGTATGTCTGTTGGATATCTAACAAGAAACCCACATAGTCGCGACCATCCTACGTATGATTTAGCCAACCAACAAAACTATATTTATACTCAACCCCTTGTGCAACAACAGAATAATATGCAATCCCAACCACAACATCCTCAGCGAGAACCCTACGAGCGTACAGGTCCTATTGCCGCGACTTCCGTTTCAGGCACCTCCTCCTCCTCATCAAGTCAACAAACTGCTAGGATAACACTCCCGCCACTTAGCGCTATCACTGAGAATCAAGAGAACCAGTCTGAAGGGACAACAGGGCAGAATGCACAGACCGCGCCACCGTCAGCGAGTCAAGTGTATAACCCCCAGCACCAGCAGCAGAGTTCATCGTCACAGCCACAGCCGTCACAACATCCCACATCTCAAACACCTCAACAGTCATCAAGTCAGCAACCTTCCCCATATTCGTCTCGGGCACCCTCTCAGTATGAACCACAACAAAGCGCTTATCCTCACCCTCAAAGACATTTACAGCCTTCCCCTCAATTAGCCCCAGATCAACCGAGATACTCCTCAGGTCCTGTCATGTCATCCCAAGTCCCTCTCCAAGCCCATCAGATGCCGGTGACTTCCCTACAACAAACTCAGCAAATGGGCCAATTTTCTTCTTCCTCCCCTTCGCCCTCTCACTTTCAGTACAATTATCAGCAGCCTCAGTATCCACATCCACAGTCGATCTATGGTGGCTATACACCTCACCAGATGGCTTCCCAAATGCCTCCAGGAATACCTTATCAGCCTGCATATGCAACTAGTCATAGACAACGACCACCTCAATTTAGCCCTTATCCTCCTCCACCATCAGGATTCCCTCCTCCCCCACCCCAAACCGCTACCCAAGGTTGGCCTCAGCAGGATTACATAGCTCAGCCACTAACACCATTACCCGGCCATTCGCAACAACAACCATACTCTCCTTCCATACAGCAGATACCCGGTGGTCCTGGAGGTCCAGGAGGTCCAATGCGAGTACGCAGACCGTCCATAGGAATGTCTGGACAGCCACCTTATCCTCCACCAGCAGGGGGTGAACAACAACAAGCTCCAGGACAATCTCAACCACAATTAAAACCTAAACGTAAACGCGCGACATCTCACCAATTAAAAACGCTCAACGACGTTTTTGCCAGCACTTTCTTCCCGAGTACAGAACTGCGGATAGCTCTTGGCAAGCAATTAAACATGTCTCCACGGACAGTCCAGATTTGGTTTCAGAATAAGCGCCAGTCCTGGCGAGCGAATAGAACGAAACAGTCTGGAGTGAATCAAACCCAAGGCCAATCAGGGGCACCAGCAGCACAATCTGGATCGTATCCTGGTGCAGGACAGTATGAACCTCACCCAGCGAAACAGGAAGAACATTTCGGACCGAGTGAACATAGTCGGCTGCCGTCATCTGCTGAGGAAAGTAGGGAAGAAGGTATGGAGAATGACGAAGATGGAGGCTGGAGAGCGTTGCGACAAGCTCAACAAGATAACCCAGATAATAGGGAGTATCGGACTGGTGGAGCAGGGGAAGATGTAGGATTTGACGACGATGGACTGAATAACCCTCATTCTCGTCATCGCTGACCGAAACAAAAAAGAACGGTGAACCTTGTTTTATAAGGAGTCGATTGGATCTTTTTTATTTATACTTATTTCAAATGGGAACGGGAGATTTGGCGGAGTTTTTTATTTCTTAATTTCTTATCCACTTTGTTCATCTTTAGTAGTTATTTGTTAAAGTTGTTAGAGATCTTGTTGAGATCTCAAAGTTGCTTTTAGTTAGTTAGTTTTAGTGCCCTTTTTAAGTTGTTTCGGGAGGGAGTAAGGTTGGTTTTCTGGCGTCGCAATGAAAGATTACGATGGGGAAGATTTCAACTATTCGAGACTTCTTTGCGAAGTTTCGTACTATCTCGGAGCAGGGCGTGTTAGATAGGAAAATGAACTCTCGAACCTAAATCTTCGTTCCAATGTGTTCCTGATTCTATGCCTATGAATAGTTTCGCAATTCGC
>Ga0335073_10014623_pt1 | contig 10994 bp, 8 predicted proteins | sample Lox_Sample_22_FD_207093 | JGI IMG/M metagenome (GOLD analysis project Ga0335073, IMG submission 207093) | Soil microbial communities from Loxahatchee National Wildlife Refuge, Florida, United States - Lox_Sample_2.2 | ecosystem: Environmental > Terrestrial > Soil > Wetlands | place: USA: Florida... | reverse complement strand
GGCTCGACCGAGCCCAGCGGGTGGACCAGGTGAAACAGCTGCTGAAGCAGGCGCGGGTCCTCCTGGTGTGGGACAACTTCGAAACCGTCGCGGAGATGCCCGACCCCGCCGCGGCCACCCCGCCGCTGGACGCGGACGGATGCGCGGAGCTGCGCGAGTTCCTGGACTGGGTGCGCGGGCATTCCGCCAGCATGGTGCTGATCACCAGCCGCGCGCCAGAGAACTGGCTGGGTCCGGTCCACCGGATCGAGGTGGGCAGGCTGAACCGGGCCGAGGCCACCGAATACGCGGGTCTGCTGCTGGCCCCGTTTCCAGCGGCCAGCGCCAGGCGGGAGCAGCGCTCCTTCGCGGACCTGCTGGAGTGGCTCGACGGGCACCCCCTGGCGATGCGCGTCACCCTCCCGCGACTCGACGCGACAGAACCGTCCGGGCTGCTCGCCGGGCTGCAGGGCACCATCCCGCTGCCCACAGAAGACGAGCACGAGCGGCTGTCGTCGCTGGGGGCGTGCATCACCTACTCCTTCGCGCACCTATCCGAAGACACGCGGCGCCTGCTGCCGGCGGTCACCTTGTTCCAGGGCGTCGCCGACGCCGACCTCCTGGCGACTTTCTCTTCGGCGGAGGTGCTGCTGTCGACCCGGTTCGCCGGGGCGGGACGGGAGCGATGGGTGCGCGTGCTGACGGACGCGGCCCGGGTGGGGCTACTCACTCAGTTGCGGGACGGCGTGTACCTCATCCACCCGGCCCTGCCCGCCTACCTGGCCGCCGGCTGGTATAGCGACGATCCCGGCCGGTACCAGCAAGAGCGGGAAGCGGCCGAGATCGCGCTATGCGCCACTGCCGCCGCTTTCAGCGAGTGGGCGATCGGGCAGATCGAGGCGGGCGAAGCCGCTATCGCCTATGCCGTCATCGGGCAGCACCGGCGGACCTTGGGTGCGATGCTCGGCCACGCCCTCGACCTCAGCGCGTGGCGGGAAGCCGAATACATCGCGCGCGCGCTGGATGCCTACTGGAATGTCCGTGGACTCAGCAGCGAAGCCGACGCCTGGGCCGACCGCATCCTGAGAGCTACGACCGAACCCGGCCAGGACACCCCCGACCCAGGCGGCCACGCCGAGTCCCTGTGGCTGTTCACGATCATGCGCCAAGGCGATAGGCAGCAGGCTGGGCGACCAGAAAAGGCCGCGCAGATCTATCAGCGCGCCGTCGAATACCTGCGCGGCCAGCCGGAATCCGAATGGACTCAGGTCAACATCTGCGTGCTGTACCACCAGCTTGGCAACACCGCTTACGTCCGCGGCCGCCTCGACGAGGCAGCGGACTGGTATCGCCAAGCCCTGGCGCTTGAGCAACTCGGCGATCGGACTGGCATGGCAGACGCCTACTACGCGCTCGGTAACGTGGCGCGGGACCGGGGGCAGCTTGACGAGGCCGCCGACTGGTGCGCCCGGGCCATCGCCATCTTCGAGGAGCTCGGCAACTGGCCGCGGCTAGCGGCCGGCTATCACCAGCTAGGCAATACCGCCTATCACCGGGGCCGGCTAGACGAAGCCAGCGGCTTTTACCGCAAAGCCCTGATCATCAAGCGACAACTCGGCGACCGGCCCGGCATGGCCAACACCTACCACCAGCTCGGCATGATCGCCCAGAACCGCGGGCACCTCGAAGAAGCCGGCGACTGGTATCGCGAAGCCCTCGCCATCGTCGAAGAACTCGGCGACAGGCCCGGGATGGCGCGTACCTACCACCATCTCGGCTGGGTGGCACAGGACCGAGGGCGGCTGGAAGAGGCCGCGGACTGGTATGCCCGGTCGCTGACCATCCGCGAGGAGCTCGGCGACCGGCGCGGGATGGCGCGTACCTACCACCAGTTCGGCTGTGTCGCCGCTCTGCGAGGCCGGCTGGATGAGGCCGTGGACTGGCTCGCCAGGTCGCTGGCCATCAAGGAAGAATTCGGCGACAGGCCCGGGATGGCGCTCGGCTACCTGCAGCTCGGGATGCTCGCCGAGGCGCAGGGCGATACCAGCCAGGCGCTGGAGTGGATTGTCCGGAGCGTGGCCTTGTTCAGCGAGTTTCCCCACCCCGCCACCGGGCCCGCGCCAGGGCACCTGGTCCGGCTGACCCGACAGCTCGGCGTCGCCGCCCTCGAACGCACCTGGCTGCGGGCCACCGGCCAGCCGCTTCCCCAGGACGTCCGCGACTACACCACCGGCCAGCGCGAAGGCCCTGAAGGCCAGTTCGAAGGCCAGCCGGATCAGAACAGCACGTAGACCTTGCGCACCGTCTCGTGCAGGTCCCAGCTGCCGCGCCAGCCGCGCGGGAACACCGCGCAGTCACCGGGACCCAAAGTCGCGGGCGCGCCCCTTTCCGGGGTGACCGTCAGCGTGCCGGACAGGATGTGCACGAACTCGTGCTGCTCCTGCACCCAGTACGACGGCCCCGCGGTGCACTCCCACACGCCGGCGCTCGGCCCCTCATCGTCGCCCGAAGACCACAGCTCGACGCCATAGGTCTGCATGGGCGCGCCGGTCGCCTCCGCGAGCGGCCCCCAGTCCTCGAGCGAAGCGGTGGCCGCCGCGGCGAGCAGCGACGTGTCGATGACCGGCGCACCGGTACCAGGCTGAACAGACATAGGTCACGCCATCTTTTCTGGGAACGGAAGGGCAATGGGGTCAGCCGCCAGCCGGCTGCGCCCGGACTCGTCGAACCGGTCGAGCCCGAGGTCGGTCAGGTCGACCACGGGCGATGATCCAGTGAGGGCCACGTCGGCGGTCGCCCGGGCGACCGCCGGGCCCCACATCATCCCGGCGCCGCCGGCGGACGCGACGAACACCCGGTCGAGTCCCACAGCCGGCCCGATGATCGGCAGGTGGTCGGGGGTGAAGTCGATCGTCGCGGCCCAGACCCGGCGCAGCCCGAGCCCGGCGGCGAGCGGCACGAGCTCCTCAAGGCGCGAGCGCATCCGCGTCATGTAGTCCCAGTCGACGGACCGGTTCTCGCCGGGCGGCTCGTCCGGATTGCTCATGCCGAACAACAGCCCGTCCTCCTCCGGCCGCCAGTACAGCCCCGACGCCAGGTCGAATACCATCGGCGACGCCGCGAACTCCGGCCGCACCTCGGTGACCGCGACCTGGTGCCGCACCCCTCCCGCCGGGATCCGCACGCCCGCGAGAGCGCCGACGGCGGCGAGCTTCGGCCCGCCGGTGAGGATCACAAGACCCGCGGAGATGGTGCCTCGCGAGCTCACAACATCGGACCCCGACAGCCCGGTGAACGCCGCCCGCTCGGCCACATGCACGCCAGCGGCGAGCAGCGCCGCCGTGTAGGCCGCCACGTTGCGCGGGGGAGTGATGAAGCCGTCCTCGGCGCAGTACGACGCGCCGAGCGTCGCGCCTGGCGCCATCGTCGGGTTGAGCTCCGGCACCTCCTCAGCCGTCACCCAGCGCACCGGGATGCCGACCGCCTGCTGCATGGCGATGCGCTCGTGCGCCGCCGCCACCTCCGCCGGGGTGAAGCACGGCAGCAGGTAACCCTGCTCGACGAACCCGGAATCGGTGCCGATCTCCGCGCGCTGGCGCAGGTAGAACTCGCGCGACCAGCGGCCGAGCCGAACGGCCTCGGGCGTTCCGCCCTGCATCCGGACCACGCCGGCCGCCCGGCTGCTCGCGCCGGCGCCTAGCTGCCCTTTCTCGAGCAGCACCACGTTGTCGAGACCGGCCTCGCGCAGGAAGTACGCACACCAGCCGCCTACCGTTCCGCCGCCGATGACCACGGCGTCGGCGGTGCGGGGAAGATCAGAACTCATCGGCACGTCTCGATGCTAGGCATAGACTGAACGTTCAGTCAATGGTTGAATGAGAGCCTGACGCGGGCAGAGAGGCGGCATGTGGTGAGCGACAGTGCGATGTACGGCTTGTCAGCCGACGACCTGGACATCCAGAAACGGGCCCGTGCCTTCGCGGACGAGCTGATCCCGTTCGAGGAGCAGGCGGAGCTGCACGGCCTGCCCGACGACGTCACGCGCGCCCACGCCGAACGCGCCCGCGAACTGGGCCTGTGCGCCACCAACATGCCAACGGAACTCGGCGGCGGCGGCTGCAGCACCCTCCAGCAGGTCCTGGTCCAGGAGCAGGTCGGCCGCGTGACGAACGCGCTCGGCTGGGTGGCCGCAACCCCGCCGTCCTGGCTGCCCCCGGTCGCCACCCCGGACCAGGTCGAGCGCTACCTCAAGCCCACCATCCGCGGCGAGCGCGAGGAGTGCTACGCGATCACGGAAGAGGGCGCCGGCTCCGACGTCGACGCCCTACAGGCCACTGCCCGCCGCGATGGCGGCGAGTGGGTGCTGAACGGGGTCAAGTGGCATGTGACCTCGTACAACACCGCTGACTACTGCTTTTTCCAAGCCAAGAAGTATTATCCCGAACGGTCCGGGGCTCCTGCCCAGCCCGAACACTTGATGTTCCTCGTTGACTTGCCAAGTCCCGGCGTGCGCGTGGTCCGCACCCCCGCCTACACGCACACGATCACCCACCACCACCCGATCGTCGCCTTCGAGGACGTCCGCGTGCCCGCGGCCAACCTGGTCGGCGCCGAAGGCGACGGGATGACGTTCGCCCGCGAGTGGTTCCGCTTCGAGCGGCTGATGGTCGCGGCCCGCTGCCTGGGCGCGGCCGAGCGCCTGGTCGCCGAGATGACCGCGTTCGCCACCACAAGGCACGCGGGCGGCGGCCCGATCAGCGAGCACGGCCTGGTCGCGGGGATGCTCGCCGACGCCATGACCGAACTGTTCGCCGCCCGCTCGCTCACCTACGAGACCGCGCGCGGCATCGACCGTGTTTCCGGCAAGCAGGGCGGCGGCGACACCAAGATCGCCCACGCGCAGTGCTCGATGGCCAAGCTGTACGCCTCGGAGATGGCCGGCCGGGTCGCGGACCGCGCCGTCCAGGTCTTCGGCGGCCGCGGCTACATGCGGGAGAACGTCGCCGAGCGGTTCTACCGCGAACTGCGCGTCGAGCGGATCTGGGAGGGCACCAGCGAGATCCAGCGCATGATCATCGCCGGTCAGATGACCCGGCGCGGCCCGGCCGCGCTCGCCTAGGAATCGCTCCCGCCGCCTACGCCGGCGCGGTGAACGTCACCCATGTCGGGCGCGCCGTTGGCGACGTCCACACCTCGACAGCCGCGCTGTCGCCAGGGCTGACGGCGAAACCGAGGTCGTACAAGGAAGTTGAGCCGTCGGCGCCGCTCGCCTCCCGCGGGCACGGGACGAACGTGAAGCCCCTGTCGCCGTTGAGCGACTGGTACTCGGCGCCCCAGCCGTAGCCGTCGATGAACTGGAAGTACGGGTAGGTCCCCGCCGCCGCCCGCACGGTCACCGTGGCTCCGGCGTCAACATGCACGAGCATCTCCACATCGCGCATGGCCAGGCCCTTGGCCGACGGCGTCCGGCCCGCGCTGGCGGCGCGGCCGAGCCGCACGTACCGTTGGCTCCGTCCGGCGACGAGCCACAGCGTGCCGACTCGCAGGCTGCCCGTCCGCCAGTCGGGCTTGAGCTGTTCCTGGACGCTCGAATCACAGGTGAGCAGGACCGTACCGGGCGCCACCTGGAGCTCGGGGGCAGGCGCGGGTGGCGGCACGACCACGCGCGGCACAGGCGGCACCGCCGACGCGGCGGGCGTGCTAGGGGCGGCGGCCGGGTGGTGAAACCCGCTCGTGCGGGTCACCGTGAGCACGAGAGCGACGATGACGAGGCCGGTGATCCCCCCGGTGGTCAGCCAGCGCCGCGAGGCGGACCACTGCCGGTCCTTGTCCGGCCCCTGGCCGATCTCGTCCATCCGCAGCACCCGCTCCGAACCCGGCCGGTATTACCCCGATCGTACGGGACGGCGCACCAGGCGACGAGCCGAGGAGACGGCGCGCTCGCCAGGACGTTCCCGCTGCCCTACGCCGCCTTCGTCGGCGCGGTGAACGTCAGCCACACCGGTCGCGCCGACGGCGAGGTCAGCACCTCGACGGTCGCCGCGTGGCCAGGGACGATCGAGAAGCCCAGGTCGTAGAAGTCAGTCCAGCCAACGGCGCTTGTGACGCCGCGCGGACAGGGCACGAAGGTGAACCCGCGGTCGCCGTCGCGCGCCAGATCGGCGCTGCCCAGGCCGGCCCCCGTGAACTGGAAATACTTCGACGATCCCGCCGCCGCGCGCATGATCACGGTCGACCCGGCGTCTACGTGCACCAGCATCTGCACCTCGCGGCGAGCGGTGACCTGGCCGGGACCGCGTCGCGCACGGTCGGCGGGCCCGGCGCGACCGACGCGGGCGTACTGACGGCCGCCGACCAGCCACAGCGAGCCAACCCGCAGGCTGGCCGCGCGCCAGTCCGGGTCCAGCAGTCCCGACAGAGCCGCGTCGCAGGTGAGCAGGAAGGTTCCTGGCGCGGCCGTCGGCTGCGGGCCCGGCGCGGCGGTCGGATCCAGATCCTGCGGTACGACGATTTGGGCGCCGAACACGTCCGCGGGCTGCGCGGACGGCTGGCTCGGCCCTGCCGCCGGCCGGGACACGCGCGATGGCGTCGCGGGCGGGGGCGGCGCGGCGGCGCGATGACCTGCGCCGAACCGGGCCAGGCCGACCACCGCGGTCACGGCGACCAGACCCGCGACGATCGCCGCGGTCACCCACCGCCGGGACGCGGAAGTCGGTCTCGGATCTCGCTCAGGTCCCTGGCTGATCTCATCCACGCGCGGTACCCGGTTCCGGTTCCCTGAACGTCAGCCAGACCGGGCGCGCCGACAGGGACGTCCAGACCTCGACGGCCGCCGTGCTGCCGGGTGCGATTGAGAAGCCAAGGTCGTAGAACCCTGTCAGGCCGCCGACGCTGTCCGCGGCCGGGCACGGGACGAACGTGTACCCCCGTGCCCCGCCGAGCCCACGGAAAAGGCCGGCCGGATCCGGACTGCCCAGGAACTCGAAAGCGGGCCCTGTTCCCGCCGCTGCCCGCATCACCACCGCGGCTCCGGGGTCGACGTGCACGAGCATCTCAACCAGGGTGGGGGCGACCCCCTTCGCCGCGGCTGCCTTCGCCGCCCGCGCGGCGGCGCGGCCGACGCGCACGTATCCCAGGGTCCGTCCGGCGATGAACCACAGGCTGCCGACCCGCAGGCTGCCCGCCTGCCAGTCCGGGTCCTGGCTGAAGATGGCCGAATCACACGTGAGCAGGACGGTGCCCAGCGTCGGCGCGGACGCGGCCCCCACGCTCGCGATGATGTGGTAGGACGGGGCCGGCTGCGGGAGCGGCGCGTTCGACGCCGACGGCGTCGTGCCGGGATCGGCCGCGGTGGCGCCATAGTGCTCGCCGAGGCGGCTGACCCCGTATACCGCGAAGGCTGCCACGAGGACGAGCGCGCCCGCGATGGCCAGCCACCGCCGCGGTCCGGATGGTAGCCGCGGGTAACGCCGCGGCTCGTGGCCGATCTCATCCACCCTCCTCGGCTTAGCAGACCGCGCCCGATCCCGCAATCGAGGGCCCGTGCCGGCACACTGAGCGTTGCAGCGGGCACCACCGGGCATTCTCTTACCATCTACCGGCAAACCGGTCGTATGAGATCGGATGCGCAGTTAAGCGTCACACTCTGGGGCACGCTAGATCGCGAGAAGGCGAGCGGGTTGCTGCACTTTCCTGCTACACGGGGTCCGGGGCAAATCCCTCATCGCGGACCGGTATCGGCGAACTTCATGCGGCGCCATGAACCCTACCCGATCAGGCCGGGGGGGCTTATGCGTGGGAGTCACTGGCTACAAGCCGGTGCTGTAGCCCTCAACGGCTTCTAGCCAGGCTCCTGTCGAGGCATCAACGAAGTCCACCCGGAAGTTCCGAGGAGGAGGTGATTGCTGTGCTGCCCCGGGTGGACCGCCGCTGGCGGCGTGGAATCCGCCTGCTGGGCTTGTCTCGATTGCCCACGCTAGTACGCCGGCTGGATGCTGAGCATTGGTGAGCATGACGAGACCTGCCGCCGTGGCCGACGATCCTGGAGGCAACTGGGCCAGGGCTGCCGCAACAGCGGATTGCTCTGTGACCGGTGCTGCTGCGCTCGTGGTGACGATCTGGACGTCGGTGGAATTCACAGCGCTGATAAATGCCGCGGAAAGAGCAGGGACAGGCGCGGTAGTCTGCGACTCGTTTCGGGCTGTATTGCCGCTCGCGGAGTAGCTGCCGCAGCTCACGACTGCGGCCATGGCCAGCGTCACAGCCAGCACCCAGATAGCCCTCCTAATCCTGGGCGACTGTGTGATGAATCGCCACGGAGCGTGCGTCATCTTTCCTCCCAAATCCCAGCTTTCCGTCTCAGTATGGGCAGGCGGAATCCCAGTCGAGATACGAGGTGTTGTCATACGTGCCGTAGTTAGAGACATTGTCCCACGAAGGCCCTGGGATTTGGCTGCGGCCTGGCCCTATGGTGCGGTCGCATGCAACCGTGGGGAACCAAGATCCACCCGATCCGGCAGGAGCGTCTGCATTAAGGTTAGAAGCTCCGCTTGGCGCATAGTAACCTCCTGGCATCTGAGAAGCCTGGTCGTGTATCTCGGCATCTGATTGCGCCTGGTTAGGCGTCCAGCTGTACTTTGATCCAGACAACCAGGTGCCGTTAGCGTACCAAGCGAAGCACGTCGCCTTGGGACAGGAGGGATTATAGGTCACCTCGTACGTGATCGCGGAGTTGATCGCGTATGGGGAAAAGTAGTTGTCCCACCCAGAGACATCTGGATCGTTGAACTCTACGAATGTGTAGCGCGCACTACCAGGGAACTCAATCCAGCCAACCTGTGCCCAGTCATTTCCGGCGGGTCCGCAGATGCGTGTCCAACCGCCGGTCGCCCACAGCCCCCACTCTGCCTCAGGCACCTCAGGCACCCCGCCATCCCCTCAGACCTGCGCCCCGCAGGTCTCCTCTACCACAGACGCACCGCACCAAGGGAAATGTTTGAATTAACTGTCGTCAGGACGACAGTTAATTCAAACATTTCGAATAAACGATCTTGAAGACTCGCGCCGGCCTACCCCGCCGTCGCCGGCGCCCTGAACGTCAGCCAGACCGGGTGGGCCGACGGCGCGGTCAGCACCTCGACGGACGCCGTCTGGCCGGGCACGATCGCGAATCCGACCTGGTAAAAGCCGGTCACGCCGCCGCTGTCCGCGGCCGGGCACGGGACGAACGTGTAGCCGAGGCCCCCGTCGAGCCCTTGGAAATCGCCGATAGATGCCGGGCTGTTCAGGAAGTCGAAAGCAGGCCATGCTCCCGCGGCCGCCCGCATTACGACGGTGGCCCCGGGGTCGACGTGCACCAGCATGTCCACCACGACGCTGACGACCGCCTTCGCCACCGGCGCCTGCCCGGACGGGGGGGGGGGGGGGCGCGCGCCGCGGGCGGGGCCCCCCCCCACCGAGCCGCGGCGGCGCCCGCCGACGAGCCACAGCGTGCCGACCCGCAGGCTGCCCGCCCGCCAGTCCGGTTCCTTGCTGAAGACGACAGAATCGCAGGTGAGCAGTTCCGTCCCCGACGCGGGCGCCGGGGCTTGCTTGGGCGGGACTTGAATGAGCGTCGGCAGCGGAACCGGCCCAGCCGAAGCCGGAAGCGAAACCGTCGAAGAGGGGACCCCCGCGGCGCCGGGGCTGTGGCCCCGGTCAAGCCGGCTGAGCCCGTATACCGCCACCGCCGCGACCAGGAGGACGGCGCCGATGCCTGCGAGCCATCGCCGCGGTCCCGGCGGCAGCACCTGCCTCGGCTCCTGGCCGACCTCGTCCATCCGCCGCACCCGTCCCGAAATCGACCGGTATTTACCGTGATCGTACGGGACAGCAGAGGCGTCGGCGAAACTCCGCCGCGCGGGGACTACGCGGCGTGGGGACTATGAGGCGCCGACTACGAGGGCGCGGGAGACTACGAGACCGTGTGCTCGGTGACGCGCTCGCCCAGGTAGCCGCGCGCGACCGTCGTGACGAACGCGTACACGGCGTCCTCGTCGGGCGCGAGCGGCCCCGGGGAGGCGTGCGGCGAGGACAGGCCGCGCTGCACCGACTCGCAGGCGCTCCAGTCCTGCCGGTTGGTCAGGTCCCAGAAGTCGACCGCGTACTTCGGGCTGAAGCCATCCCGCTCGATCGCCTCAGGCGCGAACGCCCAGCTGCACTCGATCCGCGTGCGGTCCGCTGCCACGGGGACCAGGCGGTGCGTCATGACGTAGTCGGGGTGCAGACTCATGAGGACGTTCGGGAAAATCTGGACATAGATGACGGTCCGCAGCCCTTCCCCCTGCAGCAGCCGGAGCGGGACCCCCTCGCTGTTCCCGTCGAGCGACATCGTCGCGGCGCCGTCCCGCAAGTACATCCAGCCGCCGACCCAGGAGCCGCTCGCGGTGTAGTTCTCCCCGCTGCGCGGCGGGCTGACCTGGCACAACTCCGGGTGGATGGACGGGCAGTGGTAGCACTCGTGGTAGTTCTCGGTCAGGATCTTCCAGTTGGCGGCCGCGTCGTAGGTGTGCACGGCGGCGGTGACCAGCCGCTCGGGCTCGTACGGCGCCACGAGCTCCTCGAGCGCGGCCAGCGGCAGCGGCCCGGCCGCGCCGCCCGACCCGTCGACGAAGATCAGGCCGTGCCACTCGACCGCCGGCAGCGCGGCCAGCGGCCAGGCGGACGTGTCGAACCCGGCGGTGCCGCGGAACCCGGGCGCACCGCGCAACTGCCCGGACAGCGTGTACGCCCAGGAGTGATAGGGACAGACGATCGCCTTGGCGTTCGCCGTCGTGCCGCACGGCAGCAGCTCGTGGCCGCGGTGCCGGCAGGTGTTCGCGAACGCGCGGACCGCCCCGTCCTCGCCCCGGACGAGCAGCACGCTGCCCGCGCCGACATCGGTCGCGAGCTGGTCACCGGGGGCCGGCAGCTCGCCGGCGCGCGCCACGCACATCCACCCGTCCCCGAAGAAGTGCCGCCGCTCCCACTCGAACACC
>Ga0335073_10014622_pt1 | contig 10994 bp, 10 predicted proteins | sample Lox_Sample_22_FD_207093 | JGI IMG/M metagenome (GOLD analysis project Ga0335073, IMG submission 207093) | Soil microbial communities from Loxahatchee National Wildlife Refuge, Florida, United States - Lox_Sample_2.2 | ecosystem: Environmental > Terrestrial > Soil > Wetlands | place: USA... | reverse complement strand
GCAGGGCCGCGCGCGCGGCGGTCAGGAAGCGCTCGAATTCCGGCGTGGTCACCGGTACGGTGACGAGCACTGCCCGCAACAGGCGGTCCGCCGCAAGCTTCGCCAGCAGCCCGGAGCCGGACAGCACGGCTGTGGAAAGGCGCTGCGGCCATTGCTCGTTCACCAGGCGCACGCCGGCGGCGATCTCGGGTGTCAGCATGACGAGGCTCAGCGCCGGACCGCGGAACACGAACGGAGCTGCCCAGGGCTCGGTGAGCGCCGCCGTGAGCGCGGCCCGGAGTCCTGGCTCGCGGCCGGCGGTGAATCGCACGGAAGTGATGCAATGAGCGAAGTCGGTCTTCAGCCGCCAGCTGGGCGCGTGCCTCTCGAAGTGGTCCAGAATCAGCCGCGCAGCCTCGAGCATCCGGCCGCTTGCCCGCATCGGCGCCACCAGGTGGTGGAGAATCTCTTCGGAGCCGGGTGCCAGGGTGAGGGCGCGGCGCAGGCTCGCCTCGGCTTCATCGCAGCGTCCGAGGGCGGTCAGCGCAACGCCGAGAGCGTCGTGGGCGGGCGCATAGTCGGGTCGCAGCTCAGTCGCCTTGCGCAGGCTCTCAACGGCCGCCCCAGGGCGGCCGTGCGCCAGCAACAGGGCGCCCAGATTGAAATGCACCTCCGCATACCCCGGATGGATCTCGAGCGCGCGCTGGTAGCTCGCCACCGCCTCGGCGGGGCGCCCGAGTGCGTCCTGGGCATTGGCGAGGGCGACGAAGGCATCCGCGAAGTCCGGCTTGAGGGCGATCGCCGCGGCGAAGTTCGCGAGCGCGAGAGTGAGTTCGCCGGCGGCGGCGTTGAGGTTTCCGAGGTTGTAGTGGGCTCCCGCGTAGTGCGGATCGCACTCGATGGCGCGCTGGTACGCGGCGCGCGCTTCATCGATGCGGCCGCCGCCGAGCAGCAGGTTGCCGCGGTTGAGGTGCGCGCGCGCGCAGCGCGGGTCCGCCTGGACCGCGGCGTCGTAACGCGCCATGGCTTGCGCCGGGTGTCCCTGCGCCTCGAGCGCATTGCCCTCATCGATCAGTGTCATGGCGGGGCTTGGCATCGCCCCGGGACATTCCCACAGGGTGCGGGGTTGCGGCAACAGGTGTGCGCCGTGCACGGTCGGTGCACAGGGCGCGTGACGGTGCTCACAGATAGCACCCCTGGCGGCTGCGCGGTGCCCGGTGAGGGGCAAAATGCCGGGACGGGTAACCGCCATGACCATGCTCCAACTCGTCACCGGAACCGCCATCGGCTTTCTGCTCGCCCAGGCGGTGCTTTACGGCTCGCGGCGCCTGCTCGGCTGGCTGCAAGGCGGCGACCTCGCGCCGCGACTGCGCGCCATGCGCGCCCCCGGGCCTACCGTACTCAGTGCCTGCATCAGGTACGCCGCCCCGGTCGCGATCAGCGTGGCGCTCGCGACGCTGTGCATCTGGGGGGTGAGCGACTACCTGGCGGCGAGGTCGGCGCGTAACGCGGAGGCGCACCTGTTCGACAACCCGGCCGCAGCGCCCGGGGAGGATTCGCCCCGGCTGGCAGAGGTGGCGCTGACGCCGCCGCCTCCCGCCGAGGCCGCCGAGGCGCCGGTGAGCGCCGCGGACCCTTATGCGGACCCCGAATTCAAGGTGCAGCGCAAGGGACGCCACGGCGCCGACGCGCTGCGCGACTCGCTGCTGCAGAAGTCCGAGCTGCGCGCGCGTAACGAGCTGCTGCGCGACCTGCAGCAGCACGCCCGGCGCTCGCAATATGACTGCGAGGCCGCCGCGCGCGCCGGCCGCTATCTCAAGGCCGGGCTCGACGTCTGGGGCTTCGCCAACTGGCAGCTGAAGTACTTCCCGACGGACAGCTACCGCGGCGCGACGCTCGATCAGTGCCGCACCATCAAGAACGTCGTCGCTTCCCCGGTCGACCTGCAGTCGGCCATCGCCCGCCAGAACCCGGACGACTCCGACCAACGCTGAGCTAGACTCCCTTCCCGGATAGCCGCGAGGGGGTGAGCGATGGCCGATGCCTGGGGCGAGCGCATGCCGCGCTCCGTGGGGCTACTCAACGCCGTCGCCGTGTCGATCGGCATCACCATCGGCAGCGGCATCTTCCGCGTTCCGGCGACGGTGGCCGGTTTGCTGCACGACCCGGGCTCGGTGCTCGTCTGCTGGCTGCTCGGCGGCGTGATGGCGCTGTGCGGGGCGCTCACCTTCGCCGAGCTCGCCGCCGCGCTGCCGCGCTCCGGCGGCATGTTCGCCTACATCCTCGAGGCTTTTGGACCGCTCCCGGCGTTCCTGTTCGGCTGGGCCGAGCTCACGGTGGTGCGGGCCGCGGCGCTCGGCGCCATCGCCACCATCTTCGCCGAGTACCTGGGTCACTTCATCCCGCTCACCCCGGCCGCGGTGCGCGAGGTCGCGGCGCTCACCATCGTCCTGGTCGGCGTGCTGAACTACATCGGCGTGCGGCGCGCCGCCGCGGTGCTGAGTCTCACCACCTACGCCAAGTACGCCGCGGTGCTCGCGCTGGCGTTCCTCGCCTTTACGGCCGTCGGCGGCTCGAGCGCCCATTTCGTGCCCCTGTGGAGCGCGGTGCCGCCGCTGTCGCTGATCGCCACGGCGTTGATCCCCGTCATGTGGACCTACGACGGCTGGGCGGACCTCGCTTTCATCGGCGGCGAGATCCGCGATCCGCAACGCACGCTGCCGCGCGCCCTGATCGTCGGCTGCCTGAGCGTCGCGCTCGTGTATCTGCTGATCAATCTCGCCTTCATCTACGTATTGCCGCTGCCCGAGATGGCGGGCTCGAAACTGATCGCCACCACGGTGGCGATGCGTATTCCGCTCCTGGCCGGCGTCGGCACCGCGCTCATTACCGGGCTCGTGATGCTCGCCACCTTCAGCGGGCTCAACGCCTCCATGATGGTCGGGGCGCGGGTCTTCTTCGCGATGGGCGACCGCGGCCTGCTCTTCCGCGCCGTGGCACGGGTCTCGCCGCGCTTCGACACCCCCTCGGTGGCCATCGCCATCTGCACCGCGCTCGGCGTCGTGTACGTGCTGCAGAACGACTTCGCGCAGCTCGCCGACCGGTTCATCATCGGAATCTGGCCGTTCTATGCGCTCACCGTCGCCGCGGTGTTCGTGCTGCGGCGGCGGCGGCCGCAGCTGCCGCGTCCCTATCGCGTGTGGGGTTATCCGTACGTGCCGGCCGTGTTCCTGCTGGCTTCGGCCGGCATGGTCGTGAATGCGCTCGTGACCGATCCGGTCATCACCGGTGTCACGCTGCTGATCATCGCCGTGGGGTTCCCGGTGTACTGGCTGCGCGGCCGCATCGGCGGCGGTTCATGAGCGCGCGCCCCGCGGGCCGCGCCGCGTTCGTCTTCGTCTTCATCGCGGTGCTGGTCGACTCGATCGGCTTCGGCATCATCCTGCCGGTGCTGCCGCGGCTCATCATGCAGCTCACCGGCGTCACGATCGACCGCGCGGCCGGCTATGGCGGCGCCCTCGCGTTCGTGTACGCGCTGCTGCAGTTTTTCTGCGCGCCCGTGCTCGGAAACCTGAGCGACCGCTACGGGCGGCGGCCGGTACTGCTGTTCGCGCTGTTCGCGCTCGGAGTCGACTACCTCGTCATGGGTTTTGCGCCGGCGATCGGCTGGCTGTTCGCCGGACGCGCGATCGCCGGCATCGCCGGTGCCTCCTTCACTCCGGCCTACGCCTATGTCGCCGACATCACCCCGCCCGAGCGGCGCGCGCAGAACTTCGGCCTCATGGGCGCGGCCTTCGGCATCGGTTTCATCCTCGGACCCGCCATCGGCGGATTGCTCGGGAACCTCGGGCCGCGCGCACCGTTTTTCACCGCGGGCGTCATCGCGCTCGCCAACGGCACGCTCGGGCTGGTGGCGCTGCCGGAGTCGCTGCCGCGGTCGGCGCGCCGGCCGTTCGAATGGCACCGCGCGCACCCCGCGGGGACGCTGCGCCAGATCCGCAGGTACCCCTCCGTCAGCTGGCTGCTCGCGGCGCTGTTCCTGTGGCAACTCGGCCATCAGGTGCTTCCCAGCACCTGGGCCTTCTACACGATCTCGAAGTTCCGCTGGAGCAGCGCCGAGGTCGGTGCCTCGCTCGCCTTCGTCGGCACGCTGATGGCGATCTCCCAGGGGGTGCTGACGCGCGTCATGATTCCGTGGCTCGGCGGAGAGCGGCGGGCGGCAGCGGCCGGCATGGCGGCTGCCGTCATCGCCTACCTCGGCTATGCGCTCGTGCCGCAGGGCTGGATGATGTACGTGGTCTCGCTCAGTACCTTCGTGTTCGCGCTCACTTACCCGTCGATGAACGCTGTCGCCTCGCGGCAGATCCCGGCGAACGCGCAGGGGGAGCTGCAGGGCGCGGTGGCGAGCCTCTACAGCCTCAGCTCCATCTTCGGGCCGCCGCTCATGACGCAGATCTTCGGTTACTTCTCCAGTGCGCGCGCCGCGGTACACTTCCCCGGCGCGGCGTTCCTGGCCGCGGCGCTCCTGACCGTGGCGTGCGGCGCGCTGTACGCCCGGGCGCTGCGACTCGCGCCGCCGGCGGCACCCGCATCCTCTCTCACTCCCGGAGGCTGAATGTCCCTGCGTGCATCGTCCCTGTTCCTCGGCGCGCTGCTCGCCGCAGCGGCGGCCGGCGCCGCGCCGGCCCCGGGCCTGCCACCGATCCGCCACGTGTTCGTGCTGGTGCTCGAGAACACGAACTATTCGCGGACCTTTGCGCCGCACTCGGATGCCCCCTATCTCGCGCGCACGCTGCCAGCCCGCGGGGCGCTGCTCACGCAGTACTACGCGGTCGGTCACGCGAGCCTCGACAACTATGTCGCGATGGTGAGCGGACAGGCGCCCAACCACGAGACGCAGCTCGACTGCCCGACCTTCAGCGACTTCCGCCTGAGCGCGCCGGCGCTCGATGCTTCCGGCCAGGCGCTCGGCGCCGGCTGCGTCTATCCGCCGATGGTGCACACGCTGGCCGATCAGCTCGAGGCGGCGGGCTTCACCTGGAAGGCCTACATGGAGGACATGGGCAACGATCCGCAGCGCGAGCCCGCCACCTGTGGGCACGTGCCGGTGGGCGCGGCCGATCCCACCGGTCTCGCGCGCCGCGGCGATCAATACGCCGCCAAGCACGACCCGTTCGTCTACTTCCATTCGCTCATCGACAACCCGGCGCGCTGCGAGAGCCACGTCGTGAATCTCACCCACTTGCCGGAAGACCTCGCGAGCGCCGCGACCACCCCCAATTACGTCTTCATCACCCCCAATCTCTGTAACGACGGGCACGACGCCACGTGCGTCGACGGGCGCGCCGGCGGGCTCACGGCGATCGATGCCTTCCTCAGGCACTGGGTGCCGCTGATACTGGCGGCGCCGGCCTGGCAGGCCGATGGCATGCTGGTCGTCACGTTCGACGAGGGCGATGGCGTCGGCAAGGAGGGCTCAGGGGCCTGTTGCGGCGAGCAGCCGCTCCCGGGTGCGCGTTACGCCCCCGGCTTCAACGGGCCGGGCGGCGGACGCGTCGGGGCGGTGGTGCTGTCGCCGTTCGTGAAGGCGGGCACCGTGTCTTCCGTGCCCTACAACCATTACGCGCTGCTCAAGACCATCGAGGCGATCTTCGGCCTCGAGCCGCTCGGCTACGCGGCCGCCGCCGGGCCGCGGGTATTCGGCGCCGACGTGTTCAGCGCCGCCGCGCCGCATCCACCCGCTCGATGAGATCCCCGACGAGCGGGTTGGGGCGGAACAGGGGACTCAGGAAACCCTGCTGCGGCGCGAAGCTGACCTCGCGGCCGAAGCGGCCGGCGTTGCGCAGCGTGAGCGTGATGCGCGGCGGGTTGGTGATGCCTGAGTAACTCAGGTTGATGATCTCACCGAGCGGCACGCGCTCGACCTCCTCGCCGAAGCGCACCCGCAGCGCATCCCCGTCGTCGATCACCTCGTCGGCCAGATCGAACACCAGCCGCCTGAACACCAGGTAGAAGATCACGGCCATGGCGAGCGGCGCGATGAGCGCCGGCCAGGGCACGCCCCCGGCGCGGCCGCGGGTGAGCAGCAGCGGTGCCGCCACGGCGAAGGCCAGCACCCCGAACATCAGCGCCGGGAGGACCCTCTTCAGGAAGAAGGTGTTACGTGAGGATATGCGCCTGCCGTCCATCACTGCGGGCTCTCTCGAAAGTATAGTCGACTGATGCTTGCCGAGGCAGTATTCTTACAAGCAGTGATTTGAACCGATGATGGCGGTCGACCGCCAGGGCGATTATCCCGTGAGTCGCAGAGCAGCTATCAAAGCCGATCCGGCAGCGCCGGCGCAACTACCGGAAGGGGGGTTGAGCGTCGGTTACCTGCTCGGGCGGGCGCGGGCGTCGCTGCTTTCCGGCCTCGACGCCGAGCTCGCGCCCTTCGGGCTGAACGCCATGCAGTACGCGGTGCTCAAGCATCTCGGCGAGGGCAACGCGCGCACCGCCGCCGACCTGTGCCGCTACATGTACTACGACACCGGCTCCATGACGCGCATCCTCGACCGGCTCGAGGAGAAGGGCCTGCTGCGCCGCGAACGCGGCCACGACGACCGGCGCGTGGTGCTTCTGCATGTGGCGGCGGCCGGCCGCGCGCAGCTGCCGCGCCTGCGGGCGATCGGCAGCCGCGTGCTGGCACGGCACCTCGCCGGCTTCGGCGCGGGCGAGGTCGAGAGCCTCAAGACCTATCTCGGACGCATGATCGAAAACGGAAAGCAGGCATGAAGACTCGCAGCTCCCGCCCCCTGGGCCTCGCCGGTGCGGCGCTCGCCGCCATGCTCGCCGGCTGCGTGGATCGCGGCGGCTGGCACGCAGCCCCGCAGCTCGCCCCCGCACAGCTCACCACGGCACAGGCGCTCGCCCCCGCGGCCATCGACGCCTCGGCCTGGCCGGCGGAGGGCTGGTGGCATGCCTACGGCGATCCGCAGCTCGACCGGCTCGTCGATGAGGCACTCGCGGGCAGTCCCTCCCTCACGGTCGCCGAGGCGCGGCTGCGCGCCGCGCAGGCGCAGGCGCTCGCCACCGGAGCGTTGAAGCTGCCGAGCGTGGCCCTCGACGCCCAGGCGGACCGGCAGCGCTATCCGGAGAACGGCCTGTACCCGCCGCCCTACGCGGGGAACTACTACAACGACGGCCGGGTGGCGTTCGATCTGAGCTACGACATCGACTTCTGGAGCCGCAACCGTGCGCTGCTCGCCGCGGCGCGCTCCGGGGTCGACGCCGCCGAAGCCGACCGGGCGGCGGCGCGTCTCGCGCTCACCGTGTCGGTGGTGCGCGCCTACGTGCAGCTCGACCTCTGGTACGCGCTGCTCGACGTCGCCAACGGCCAGCTGCAACAGCAGGCCTCGATCAAGGATCTCACGCAGCAGCGCGTCGATGCCGGGCTCGAGAACGTCGCGCGCGTGAAGCAGTCCGAGGGCAATCTGGCGCTCACGCGCGCCGGCATCGCCGCCGCTCAGGCGAGCATCGACCTGGCGCGCGACCAGCTCGCGGCGCTCGTCGGTGCCGGTCCCGATCGCGGCCTCACGCTGGCGCGGCCGCATCTCACGGCGCCCGCGACGCTGGCCTTGCCGGCAACGCTGCCCGCGGACCTCATCGGCCGCCGCCCCGACGTGGCGGCGGCGCGCGCCCAGGTGCGCGGCGCCGCCCAGGGCATCAAGGCCGCCGAGGCCGACTTCTATCCCAACGTGAATCTCGCGGCGTTCGCGGGACTGCAGAGCATCGGCCTCGACAAGCTGTTCGAAGGATCGGCGACGATCGTCGGGGTGAGCCCGGCGCTCAGCCTGCCGGTGTTCAACCGCCGGCAGCTGCGCGGGCAGCTCGAGGCCCGGCAGGCGCAGTACGACGCCTCCGTGGGCCAGTACAACCAAACGCTCATCGACGCGGTGCACGATGTGGCCGACGTGGTCGCGAACTGGCGGGCGCTCGAGCGTGAGAGCGCCGAGCAGCAGACGGCGCTGGCCGCCGCGCAGCGCGCCTACGATCTGACCACCGAGCGCTATCGCGCCGGGCTCGACGACTACCTGACGGTGCTCTCGACCGAGAACCAGCTGCTGCTGGCGCAGGCGGTGGGCGCCGAGCTCGCCGCGCAGCGCCTCACCTTCAGCGTCAGCCTGGTGCGCGCTCTCGGCGGCGGCTATACGCCGCCCGCGCCGGCGGGCTGAAGGAGCTTTGCGACCATGGACGCATCGGTGAATACCTCCGCGCCTGCGGCGGCGACCCTGCAGCGGCAGCGGCGCACCTGGCTCATCCGCCTGAGCGTGGCGTTCGGCGTCATCGCGCTCGCGACGCTCGCCTGGTGGTGGGTCTACGAGCGTCACTATCAGAGCACCGACGATGCCTACGTCGCCGGCGACCTGGTGGGTGTGATGTCGCAGGTGAGCGGCACCGTGGTGTCGATCGCCGCGGACGAGACCGACCGCGTGCAGGCCGGGCAGGAGCTGGTGCGGCTCGATGCGACCGACTACCGCATCGCGCTGCAGGATTCCGAGCAGCAGCTGGCACGCGCGGTGCGGCAGGTACGCACCGTATTCGCGAACCGCGACGAGCTCGAGGCGCTGGTCTCGCAGCGGCGCGCCGATCTCGAGCGCGCCCAGGCCGATCTCGCGCGCCGCCGCGGGCTGACCGCGAGCGGCGCGGTATCGACGGAGGAGCTCGGTCACGCGCAGGATGCGGTGAATGCCGCGCGCGATGCCCTCATCGCAGCGCAGAAGAACCTCGCCGCCGGTACCGCGCTGGTCGGGGGCACCGGCGTGGCCGACAACCCCGACGTGCGCGCGGCCGCCACCCAGGTGGAGCGCGCCTGGCTCAACGTGCAGCGCACCAGCGTGCGCGCCCCGGTGTCCGGCTACGTCGCCCGGCGCAGCGTCCAGCTCGGCGAGCGTATCGCCCCCGGCAGCCCCCTCATGGCGATCGTGCCGCTCGAGCGCTTGCGGGTAGACGCCAACTTCAAGGAAGTGCAGCTGGACCGCATGCGTATCGGTCAGCCGGTGCGCGTGATCTCCGACCTCTACGGCAGCGACGTCGAGTTCCACGGCCGGGTCGAGGGGCTCGGGCTCGGCACCGGCGCGGCCTTCGCGCTGCTGCCCGCCCAGAACGCCACCGGCAACTGGATCAAGGTGGTGCAGCGCGTGCCGGTACGGGTATCGCTCGATCCGCAGGAGCTCGAGCGGCACCCGCTGCGCGTCGGGCTCTCGACCCGCGTGCGCATCGATGTGAGCGACACCTCCGGGGTGCAGCTCGCGCCGGCCCCGCGCCGCGAGCCGGTGCTGGCCACCAGCGCCTACGACACGGATCTCGCCGACATCGAGGCACGCATCGCCCGCATCATCCGCGACAACAGCGTGGCGCCGTCCGCCCGCGAGATGGCGCGCAACTAGCGCGCCGCGCGCCTCAGTCCGTCTTGAGGTAGCACAGCGGCAGCGCGGTCGTGTACTTGATGGTCTCGAGCGCGAAGCTGGCGCTGACGTCGAGGAAGTCCACCGCGCCGATGAGGCGCTTGTAGACCGCATCGTAGGCGTCGATGTCCGGCACCACGATGCGGATCAGGTAGTCGACGTCGCCCGACATGCGGTGGATCTCGGTCACCTCGGGGATGTCGCGTACGGCGCGCACGAACTTCGCGAACCACGCCTCGCTGTGATTGGCGGTCTTGAGCGTCACGAACACCGTCGTGCCGACGTTGAGCGCATGCGCATCGAGCAGCGCCACGGTCGCGCGGATCACCCCCTCCTGCTGCAGCTTCTGGATGCGCCGCCAGCAGGGCACCTTGGAGAGCCCCACGCGGTCGGCGATCTCGGCGGCCGTCAGCGCGCCGTCGTTCTGCAGCAGCTCGAGGATTCTCGCGTCCAGCTTGTCCATTGAAACTCTGGTGCGCCTGGCCCCTGGGGCGCGCAACATTGTTGCGCACCAGGCGTCCCCGCGCCAGCGCTTCGCAATCGCGTCGCGGCGAGCGGCCGCTAGGATGGACCGATGAATCCGCTGCGTGCCTTTACGGAGCATCCGGCCTCGGTCGGCGAGAGCTATACCGAGCACCTGGCGCAGGCCGGCTGCTTCGGAGTGCGCATGATCGGTGCCGGGATCGCCTGCCTGGTGCACGCGCTGCTGCCCTTTCTGTTCGAGCGCACCGGAAGCGCCGCGATCGCCGAGCTGCACGATCGCATGATCGTCAATCGCCGCCGCGTCCCGCCGCCGCTCGCCAGCACCCCGCGACTGCCGCTTTAGCCGTGCTGGTGTCGCTGCGCCAGGCGGCTCCCGGGATCGCCGTTGCCGTCGGCCTCGCGCTCATCGCGCGCGCCATCGCCGATGCCCTGGCGCACGGGGCCCTGGGGCTGCCCAAGCTGCCGCTGAGTCCCGTCATGTGCGCGGTCGTGCTCGGCATGCTATGGCGGAACACGCTCGGCGTGCCGGCGTGGGCCACGAACGGCCTCAAGTGGGCGATGCACCAGCTGCTGCGCACCGGGATCGCCCTGGTGGGGCTGCGGCTGACGCTCGCCGGCGCGAGCTCCATCGCCCTCACCGCGCTGCCGGTCGCGCTCAGCTGTCTCACGGTCGGCCTGCTCGCCGGCTGGGGGCTCGCGCGCCTCTTCGGCGTCGGCACCCGCCTCGGCGCGCTGCTCGCGATCGGCACGGCGGTCTGTGGTTGCACCGCGGTGGTGGCGATGTCGCCGGTGATCAGGGCGCGCCATGCCGAGACCGCTTTCGCGGTCACCTGCGTGGTGCTGTTCGGCTGCGCCGCGATGCTCACCTACCCGTGGCTCGCCGGGCATTTCTTCGCCGCCTCGCCGGTGCACGCCGGGATCTTCCTCGGCACCGCGATCCACGACACCTCGCAGGTGATCGGCGCGGGCCTCATGTACTCGCAACAGGCGCACGCGCCGGCGGCGCTCGCCGCCGCGAGCGTCGCCAAGCTGCTGCGCAATCTCTCGATCGCGGTGCTGGTACCGCTCGCCGCCTGGCTGGCGCGG
>Ga0335073_10014621_pt1 | contig 10994 bp, 9 predicted proteins | sample Lox_Sample_22_FD_207093 | JGI IMG/M metagenome (GOLD analysis project Ga0335073, IMG submission 207093) | Soil microbial communities from Loxahatchee National Wildlife Refuge, Florida, United States - Lox_Sample_2.2 | ecosystem: Environmental > Terrestrial > Soil > Wetlands | place: USA: Florida... | reverse complement strand
CGGCGGTCGCGGCATCCGCCCGCAGCAGCGCTTCGAACGACGCGATGCCGGGAAGCCCGCCCACCGCGAGCAGCGCGTCGGCGTTCGGCTCGCCGCGCGCGCCGGCGGCCAGCGCCCGCAGCCAGGCGACGGCGTGCTCTCGCCAGCGGCCTCCGTCGAGCGCGGCGAGGCGGTCGGCGCAGTCGTCGACCACGGCCGCCTCGCCCGCCCACGCGGCACCGATGCCGGTCGTGACGAGCCACAGGTACGGGATCGCGCCGTCCGCCCGGGCCAGCGGGTCGCCGAAGTCGGCGATGCGCTGGGCGCGCCAGCTTCGCCGCTCGGCGTCGGTGCCCGCGAAGGCGAGGGCGGCGACGTCGGCCATGTCCCCGCACTGCACCGCGGCGGGCAGCGGTCCCGCGATCCGCGCCGCGCGGCTGGCCGCGATCGCGGGACCGACCGGCGTGCCCTCCACGACCGCGGCCAGCGGAGTCACGGCGACGGCGACGGGGTGCGGCGCGCCGGGCGGCGAGACGAGCGGCAGCCCGATGCTGATCGCGGCGCGGCGCCATTCGCCCGCGATCCACTGAGCGAAGCCGAGCAGCGAGTGCATGACCCCGTCGCCGAAGCCGATCGTGCCATCGCTGATCCGGGCCGCGACGAGCGAGAGGTCGTCGATTGCCTCGCGGCTCATCCCCGTCAGCGCGTACACCGATCCGCGCCACGACAGCCGCACCAGCCCGGCGGCCGACGCCGCGAGCGCGACGCGGTCGGTGCCGCGCTCGGACTCGAAGCCCCACAGGTCGCCCCCTCCGGTGAGCGCCGCCTGCGCCTGGCCGTATCCGAAGGTGAGGGTGCCCCGCATGGCGGAATCCTGCACGGCCGACGCAAGCGCGACCTCGAGGTCGGGCAGCGCCGTCCTCGGGTCGCGGCCCGTAGCGACGATCGACCAGCCGCGCAGCACCCGCGCCCGGTAGGCGTTGCGCGGCGACATCGCGGCGATGGCGTCGTCGGTGAGCGGATCGAGCAGCCGCGCGGCCTGTACCCACTGTTTGGTGACGGCGAGCAGCTGGGCCGCCACCAGCCGCCGCTGTGGGCTCTCCTCGGCGCCCGCCGCCACGTGCGCCGCGTCGTCGAGATCGTGCGCGAGGATCGCCTCGAAGCTGGCGTCGAGCGAACGCCGCTCCGCTTCCCGCGGGCCGGCGGAGGCGTGTGCGGCTTGCCGCAGGAACCGCGCGGCCTCGCGGTACTGCTCCCGCTCGTGCAGCGCGTCGGCGTGCGCCTCGAGGTCGCGGGCGAGCCCTTCGTCGGTCGCGGCGGACGCCGCGACCCGGTGCAGCAGGCGGTCGCCGACCGCGGGCAGCCGCGCGGCCGCCGCGCCATGCAGGCGGCGGCGCTGCGCGAGAGGGATGCCGTCATAGACCGCAGCGCGGATGACGGCGTGGAAGATCCGGACCCGGGGGACCACCGCGGCCCTATCGATCCGCACCAGCCCTTCGTCGCGGAGCACGGCCAGCGCGGCGTCGGCGTCGTGCACTTCTCCGATGGCGGCCGCGGCGCCGATGCCGCTCCACGTGTCGCCGAGCACGGCCAGCGCGTGCAGCAGCCGGGCGGCGTCGGCGTCGAGCCGGGCGACACGGGCATCCAGGTGCGCGGCGAGCTCCGCGGGCGCCGGCAGCTCGCCGCGCGCGGCGAGCGCGGCCAGCTCCGGCGCCGGGTGCTCCCGCAGGAGCGCGCTGATGTGCAGCGGGTTGCCGGCGGTGTGCTCCCGGAGCCGCTCCGCGAGCGGCTCCGGGGCATCCGGCGCCAGCGAGCTGACGAGCTCGGCGGCGGCCGCGGCGTCCAGCCCGTCGAGCCGGATGACGCGTCCCTCGGCATCGACGACGCGCTGCCAGGCCGCGTGGCGCCGGGCCAGCGGCCGGTACGCGGTGACGACCAGGAGCCGGTCCCCCGCCGCGCGCTGCACCAGGGCGGCGAGCGCGGCGGCCGAGTCGGGGTCGATCCACTGCAGGTCGTCGACCAGGAGCGCGACCGGGCCGGTGAGCTGCAGGCGGTCGACGACGTCGCCGAGCATGCGCGCGGCCTGCAGGGCGTGCCGCGGCGCCGCGGCGCCCGCGGGCACGGCATCCCACTCCCGCAGCAGCTGCAGTCGGTCGTCCTGCGCGCTCTCCTCGCCCACGGCGCGCAGCATGTGGAACCCGCCGAGCCGCCGCGCGAGCTCGCGCAACAGCGCGCTCTTGCCGTAGCCGGCCTCGCCCTCGAGGCTCACGACCATCGGCTCGCCCGCGCGGGCGGCAGCGATCGCGCCGTCGATCAGGGCCAGTGCGCCGCCGGGCCACCGCATGCGCTGCTCCACCTCCCGGCCGGCCAGGACTGTCCATTTCGGCCAGTCAGGCCGGCCGCCCGTTCCTCCAGGCTGATGCTATCGGCCGGCGCGGGGCCGGCCCCGTTGGAGGATCCCGCATGAACCCGCTCAGCATCATCACCGGTTTCATCCCGCAGCTCATCGCCTTCGCGGTCCTGGCCAACTGGCTGCCCCTCGGCTGGGCCGCCGTCGCCGGACTCGCGGTGGCACTCGCGCTCATCGCCGTCACCGCCTTCCGTGGCGGCATCAAGGTGCTGCTCGTCGTGCAGGCCGTCATTCTCGCCGTCTTCGCCGTGGTCGGGTTCACCGCCGGGCACCACGACGCGACGGCGTTCGAACCGTACGCGCGCGGCGTGGCGAGCCTCGCCCTCGGCGCGTTCATCGTCGCCACCAGCTTCTCCTTCCCGTTCACTGCGCAGTTTGCCCGCAGCAGCGTGCCGGAGCAGTACTGGCACAGCCCGCAGTTCCTCGCGATCAACCGCCGCCTCAGCCTGACGTGGGGGGTCGCCGTGCTGGCCGTCGGCGCCAGCCACTTGGCGGCCGCGTACCTCGGCAGCAGCGCTCCGGTGATCCGCCTCCTGCTGGACTGGGGAGTCCCCATCTTCGCGGCTTACCGGGCGTACTCCATCACCAAGCGCACGGTCGCCCGCGCCGACCAGCCGCAGCCCGACGGCAGCGACCAGCCCGCGGCGCCCTCCGCTCGCTGACCGCGCCAGCCCCCACGACCCGGTCACTGACAAGATCACGAACAAGGAACAGACACCATGACCACGAACACCACAGAAAAGGCCCTGGCCACCGCCGAACTCGACCGCCACGGCACCGCCTCGCACGAGGTGTACACCGCCGGCTTCTACACAGGCCGCGGAGAGTGGGACTTCACCGTCCGCACGATCCTCGGCAAGTCCCCTCGCGGCGGGTCGGACATCGGGGAGGTGCTGGCGACCGTGGCAGCGGTCCAGTCCGGCGACCGCGCCGGATGGTTCGGCGCCTGGATCGCGCTCGGCGAGCGCGTCGCGGCGATTGCCGCGACATCCGCCGCGGCCGGCCACCGCGTCAGCGCCGCGCGTGCGTACCTGCGCGCCGCGAACTACTTCGCGGTCGCCGTCAACTCGATCGACGGCCTCGACGGCGACACCGTGAAACTGCTTCCCGCGTTCCGCGCCCACCGCGCGGCGTGGGAGGGCTTCGTGGCGAACACCAGCTGGCCCGTCGAGCGCGTCGACATCCCCTACGAGGGGTCGAGCATGCCGGGATGGCTGTTCCGCCCTGGCCACTCCGCCGCCAGGCGCCCGACCCTGGTCGTGAACAACGGTAGCGACGGCTCGCTCAGCGGAAATTGGTGCGAGGGCGCCGAGGGGGCCCTCGAGCGCGGCTACAACGTGCTGCTGTTCGACGGCCCAGGGCAGCAGTCGATGCTGTTCGAGCGCGACATCCCGTTCCGCTACGACTGGGAGCGGGTCCTCACGCCGGTCGCCGACTTCCTCGTCGCGCGGGAAGACGTCGACCCCTCGAAGCTCGCGCTGTACGGCGTCAGCCAGGCCGGCTACTGGATAGCGCGCGCGCTCCCCTTCGAGCACCGGTTCGCGGCCGCGATCGCCGACGGCGGCGTCGTCAGCGTCGGCCGGACCTGGTTCGGGCACCTCCCGCCGCAGCTGCTCGCCCTCTACCGCTCCGGCGACAAGGCCGCCTTCGACCAGCAGGTGCGGCAGGCCATGGCCGCGCCTGAGGCGGCTGCCGCGCGCGAGACCTGGGCGTTCCGGGCCCGCCCGTACGGCGTGCAGGGCTACTCGGCCGTTCTCGACGAGGTCGCGAAGTACGACGTGACCGGCGTCGCGGGACAGACCACGACACCGCTCTACATCACCGACCCGGATGGCGAGCAGTTCTTCCCCGGCCAGCCCGCCGAACTCGCGGCGCTCGTGCCCGGGGCTACGCTCGTGCGCTTCACGCAGGAGGAGGGCGCGAGCTACCACTGCCAGCCGATGGCGCGCGAACTCACCGAGCAGCGCATGTTCGACTGGCTCGACGAGCACATTTACGCTTAACTTTTCCTAAAGAATGCCGGCCGGCCAGTACGGGGGGACAAATGACCAGCACGCATCCGGAGAAAGAGGACTGCCCGTGGGTAATCGCTGTCGTGGATCACCCGCAGCGGACCGACAGCCCCGCTTACACGCGAAGCCGCGCCCTGATGCAGAGCCTGATCGGTACCACCAAAGACTGGGTGCTGAGCGGCGACCAGTACCAGGACCATCACGGCGGGTCGGTCTGGGTGAAAGACGCGGCAGGCTGGCTCTGCCTGCAGCTGCCGCTCGGCATCGAATGGTCGTCTCAGTTCTGCGCCGATCCGGCCAAGGTGGACCGGCTGCGTCAGTACGCCGGACGGGTGGTGGCGGCCTTTCCGCAGACCCTGCCGGGTTATGAGTCCTTCGGATACCACGACGCGGAGAGCTTGCTGAGTACCCCGATTACCGATGCCAACGGCATCGCCGCGTGGACCGATTCCATATTCAACGCCTCTTACCCGCTGCCCGCTGCCACGCATACCGGCATGCTGCCCCAGGCCGCCGGATATCACCATTATCCAAAGCCCATTGTCGACATCGATCATTTCCGCTTCAGCGATTTCCAGCTATTCGTCACCGACAGCGCGGGGCTGCCGGCGGTGGTCGTCCCGGTGAGCCCGCGAGGCAGCGGCGACGGGCGGGTCCGCCTGCTGGCGGCGCACGTCGACTCCGCGTATTTCCGCAAGCTGGCAAGCCCGCCCGCGCCCGCCCCGGCCCCATCCGGCGAAGCGGCGCACGCGGCGAGCGTCACCGCCGCCCCGGCTGGCCAGCCGGGCGCCGGCGAGCAGCCGGACGTGCTCCCCGCGGACGACCCGCTAGCTCAGCAGGCCTTCGCCGCGCAGTAGAACGCCCTCGACACGAAGGCGTGGTTACTTTCTGGCGCCGATCCTGCCGGCCGGCGCGGCAAACGGTAGCCTCACCAGCATGCGCGATGAGACGATCGCAAGCTTCCTCACCCGGCTCGCGGCCCGCACCGCCGCGCCGGGCGGTGGCGCAACCGGCGCCCTGCACGCCGCGCAGGCCGCCGCGCTGCTGGCGATGGTCGCCAGGTTCAGCGACGGCCCGCGAAGCGACGCGGACGTAGTCGGCCGGGTCCGCGCCGCGGCGGACGGTCTTGCTGGCGAGGCGCTCGAGCTGGCCGAAGCCGACTCGGCCGCGTTCGAGAAGGTCATCGCCGCCTACGACCTGCCGAAGGGCACCGATGACGAGAAGGCCGCCAGGTCCGCCGCCATCGCGGAGGCCCTCGGCGCCGCCGCCAGGCCGCAGGCCGACCTGATGGCCGCCGCGACGCGGCTGGCCGGCCTGGCCGAAGACCTGCTGCCGGCCGCCAACAGGAACCTCATCACGGACCTGGCGGCCGCCGCCGCGGCGATCGGCGCCGCCGCGATCACCGCCCAGGTGAACCTCGAGGCGAACCTGGCCGGCGTCAAGGACGAGACCCTCGCTGACGAGCTGGCCGCGGTCGCGGCGCTCGGCGACGGCGTTGCCGACCGGGCAGGCCGCCTCGTGACCGCGGTCCGCGAGGAGATGTCGCAGTGACCGCGGCGTCGCTGACCGGCAGGGAGCTCGCCACCACCATAAGAGCCGCGGCCTCGGCCCGCGCCGCCGAGCTCACCGTGGCGGGCCGCCAGCCGCGGCTCGCCGTGGTCACCGCGACCGACGACGAGGCGAGCGCCGCGTACGTCCGGTCGATCGCCAACGCCGCGGGCAAGGAGGGCATCGCCTGCGACGTGCTGCGCACGACCACGGCAGCCGGGGTTTCCGCGACGCTCGCCCAGCTCGCCGACGATCCCGAAGTGCACGGCGTCATGCTGCAGACCCCGCTGCCCGACGGCGCGCTGCTCGCTGACCTGGCGCGAGCCATCCCCGCGGGCAAGGACGTGGACGGCGCCAGCCCGGAGTCGCTGGGCCGCGTGATGGCCGGGCTGCCCGCGTTCGCGCCGGCCACCGCGGAGGCCGTGCTCGCCCTGCTCGACTACTACCAGGTGGAGCTGCACGGCAGGCACGCGGTGGTGGTGGGCCGGTCCGTAGTGGTCGGGAAGCCGGTCGCCCACCTGCTGCTCGACCGGCACGCGACCGTCACCATCGGCCATTCCCGGACCGCGGACCTGGCAGCCATCACCCGGCAGGCCGACGTGCTGGTGGTGGCCGCGGGCCGCGCCGGCCTGATCGGCCCTGAGCACGTCTCCCCCGGTGCCACGGTCATCGACGTCGGCACGAACGTCACCGACGCCGGCCAGCTGGCCGGCGACGTCGACCCGGCCGTCGGCGGCGTCGCCGCGCTCAGCCCCGTGCCCGGCGGGGTCGGCCCGGTCACCACCGCGCTGCTGCTGCGCCACGTGGTCGAGGCCGCCGCCGCGGTCGGCTGAGAGCCGGGGCGAAGAAACTGGTGGCGGCGGCCCGGGCTGATGGCGTTAGCCTCGTTAGCAATGAACAGTTACGCTCCCCGCCGGGCCGACGCGCACCTGCAGCGGCTGATGGCCGACCTGCGCCGGTTCCAGCAGGAGGCGCAGGCGGCGCAGCGTGAGCTGGCCGAGGCGCGGCGCCGGATCTGGGAGCTCGAGCAGCCGGCCAGCACGCGGATCGGGCCGCTGCTCGAAGCCGCCAGGGAGCAGGTCGCCGGGGTCGTCGCGGCCGCCGAGGCGCAAGCCGACGAGATCAAGCAGGGCGCGCACGGGTACGCCTCCGAGGTCGGTGCCGCGGCGGAAGCCGAGGCCGCCGCGTCGCGGGCGAGGGTCGGCCAGGAGACCGACGAACTGCGCCAGGCCGCCAAGCGGGACATGGACGCGATGCGCGCCGCGGCCATGCAGAAGGCCGAGGAGCTGATCGCGCTGGCGCACCGCGAGGCGGCGAAGGTGCGGGACGGGATCGACAGCGAGCTGGCGGAGCAGCGGGCGGCAGCGGAACGCGACGCGGCCGCCATGCGGGCGGCCACCGAACGTGAGCTGGCGCAGCTGAAGTCCGCCGCGCAGCGCGAGCACGACGAGATCGTGCAGACGGCCAGGCGCAAGGCCGAGGAGATCAGGGTCAGGGAACAGCGCCTGCTCGAGGAGAGCGAGGCGCTGCGCAGCCAGTCGGAGGCGGACCTCGATATCGAGCTCGCGGCCCGCCGCGAGGAAGCCGAGCGGGAAGAGTCCGAGCGGCACACCGCCGCCGTGGCCGGGACCAGGGCACTGGTTGCCGAGGCGGAGCGGCGCGCCGCCGCCGCCCAAGAGCAGGCCGGCGCGGTGACCGCGCAGAACGAGCAGGCCAAGCGCGAGGCCGACGAACGCGTGCGGCAGGTTCTCGCGGACGCGAAGCGGGACGCGGATCAGGTGCTGGCGGACGCCAAGGCGGCGGCCACCCGGCTGCGCGCCGAGGCGGACGCCGACGCCGAGCGCCGCCGGGCGACCGCGCAGCGCGACCTGAACGAGCTCAACAAGCAGAAGGACGAGGTCGCCAGGCACCTGGCGCAGATGCGGCAGCTCGTCGGCTCGCTGCTGCCCGACGGGCTGGACTGAGCCGGCCCGCTAGCCCGCGAGCCGGTCAGCCGAGGGCGGCGGCGAGCACGTTGAGCTGGAGGCGGGTGCCGCCTTGGAGGTGCGCCGTGTCGTGGGCGCCGTCGGCGGTGTAGGCGAGGAAGACGTAGTGTTCGGTGTGGCGGAGGCGAGTGCCGCCGTCCCTCGGTGCCAGCTCGATCGTCACCAGCGACGCCCAGCGGCGCACGTCGTCCACGGTCAGGTGGTAGCTGAACACGACGCGCTCGTCCGGCACGATGTCGTGGAAGACGGCGCGGTAGTCCAGGCGCTCCTCCCGCTCCCCGGTTGGGGCGAACGCGCCGCTGGAGATCTCCGCCCCGCCGACGCGGAAGTCCAGCTCATAGTGGGTCCTGCCCGGCATGCGGAACCAGCGGCGGCGCCGGGCGGGTTCCGCGTAGGCGGCGAAGACGCGCTCCGGCGGCGCGTTCAGGTCGGCGGGCACCGTGAACGTGCCGTGGATGACGGAACTCACCCTTGTCATCATGCCCCAGGCGCCGTGCGCTGCCGCTGGCGCCGGCGGTGGCTGGCCACGTTGACCTGGTTGGCGCACCGGACGCTGCAGAAATGGCGGCGCCCGTTGCGGGACGTGTCGAGGAAGGCGACGCCGCACCCGGCGCGGTCGCAGGTCCGCAGGCGGGTGCCCCAGCCGCTGTCGATCACGTGCGCCACCCCGGCCGCGGTCAGCGCCCGCACCCGCGGCGCCAGGCCGGTGCGCACCGGCGCGTAATGCAGGTGGAAGGGCTGGCCCGCGCCGTGGCGGACCAGCCGCGGGCGGCAGTCGGCGGCCACGAGCAGCGCGTCGGCGAGTCCGGCTTTCTCGGGAACGGTGCGCGCTTCGAAGACCTCGCGCAGCCGGATGGCCCAGGGCCGCAGGGCCAGCGCGTTGGCGTCGGTCGCGGCCGGCTCGTGCACGTCGTGGCTGCGCAGGGCCGCGGTGAGGTCGCGCGCGCCGGGCACCGGATGGTTCACCAGCCACACGGCGACGTGCGCGCCCGCCACGGTGTAAGTGTTGAACTGCACAAGACCATTACAGCAGACTGGCGGCATGAAACGGGGCGCGCTGGCCGCCGGCCTGGCGGCGGTGGTCATGTGGGGTCTCGCGCCGGTCGCCACCCGGGCGGCCGTCGGTCACCTGGCGCCGCTGCCGCTGCTCACGCTCCGGATGACCGCGGCGACCCTGGTGCTGCTGCCCTGGGCCGTACCGCTGTTCCGCCGCCTCCGGGCGCGCTCCGCCGGCCGGCTGGCGGCCGCCGGCCTGCTCGGGCTGGTCGGGTACAACCTGCCGGTCACCGCCGGACTGCGGTGGCTGCCCGCGGCCACGGCCGGGCTGCTGCTCGCCACGGAACCGGTCTGGGTCATGGTGCTCGGGCGGCTGTTCCTCGGCGAGCGCGGCGGCCTGCGGGCCTGGCTGGGCAGCGGCATCGCGCTGACGGGCGTGGCGGTGCTGGCAGGCCCTGGCGCCGTCACCGGCGGCGGCGGCTACCGCGCGCTCGCCGGGACCGGGCTGGTGCTGGCGGGCACGCTGGCGTTCGCCGCCTATACGATCGTGCTCCGCCCGCTCAGCGCGGAGTTCGGCGCGGTGCCCGCCACCGCGGCCTCGACCGCCGTCGGGACACTCCCCTACCTCGCCTTCGCGGGGACGCTGCCGGGCGCCGGGCTCGGGCATCTCGGCGCCGCGGTCTGGGGGGAACTCGCGTTCCTCGCGCTCGGCAGCACGGCAGCGGGGATGCTGCTGTGGAACGTGGCGGTCCTGGCCGGCGGGGCCGCCCGGGTCAGCCTGCTGCTGTACCTGGAGCCTGTGGTCAGCGTGCTCGGCGCGGCGGTGTTCCTCGGCGAGCGCGTGACGGCGGTGACAACCGGCGGCGGCGTGCTGATCCTCGGCGGGGTCGCCGTGGCGAGCAGCGTGCCTGCGGGAGGCATCACGCGTACGTTCGGGAAAATCAAGAACATCATCCGGAACGGGCCCGCGGCTTCTCGGTAACCGCTGAATTGCACCGCGAGCACCCGGCCCCCGTGCGGGTGCTCCGGCTCTCAGCCCTGGCTTCCGGCATGGCGCAGCCATCTCCCCGAAACCGTGGCCTATGGCTAGGCTACGGACAATGGCATGGATAGGAAGAACCAATTGACCGCGAATACACAGACCAATGGCGCGGGCGGTGAGTTCCCCGCCGACCTGCTGGTGCAACTCGACCGGTCCAGGCCCCGCAGCCTCCGGGTTCAGCTCGAGCGCGGCCTGCGGCAGTCCATTGCCCGCGGATCGCTTCCGCCGGGGACCGCGCTGCCGCCGTCGCGCGTGCTCGCCGCCGAGCTGGACGTGTCCCGCTCGCTCGTCGTCGGGGCGTACGAGCAGCTGGTCATCGAGGGATACCTGGAAGCCCGCCAGGGTTCGGGGACGCGGGTCCGGGCGCAGGGACTGCGCGGCGACAGGACCGGTGACGGCGAGGCGGACCGCGAGCCGTCCGGCACGGGGCCCGCGCCGGCCACCCGGGACGGCGGCATCCGCCGCAGCGGGCTGCCCGATCCGGCGCTCTTCCCCCGCAGCGAGTGGCTGCGGCACTACCGCGACGTGCTGCGCGACATCCCCGACGACCGGCTGCTATACCCGCACGCCCGCGGTGAGCCGGAGCTGCGCGCCGCGCTTGCCGCGTACCTGGGCCGGGTCCGCGGCGTGCGCACCACCGCGGAGCAGATCATCGTCTGCGGCGGTTTCTCCCAGGCCGTGTCACTGCTGTGCCGGGTCCTCGGCCGCCGGGGCGTGACCCGCGTCGCCGTGGAAGATCCCTGCTTCTCGCTGTACCGCCGGATCGTCAGGTCGACCGGGCTCGAGCCGGTTCCCGTCCCGGTCGACGGCCAGGGACTGCGGACCGCCCGGCTCGCCCGGCTGGACGTGGGCGCCGTGCTGCTGTCGCCCGCGCACTCCTACCCGAGCGGCGCGGTGCTTTCCGCCGACCGGCGGGTTCAGCTCCTCGAGTGGGCGCGCGCCGCGGACGCGCTGGTGATCGAGGACGACTACGACGCCGAGCTGCGCTACGACCGCCTGCCGGTCGGCGCGCTCCAGGGCCT
>Ga0335073_10014620_pt1 | contig 10994 bp, 10 predicted proteins | sample Lox_Sample_22_FD_207093 | JGI IMG/M metagenome (GOLD analysis project Ga0335073, IMG submission 207093) | Soil microbial communities from Loxahatchee National Wildlife Refuge, Florida, United States - Lox_Sample_2.2 | ecosystem: Environmental > Terrestrial > Soil > Wetlands | place: USA... | reverse complement strand
GAACATCGAAGGCAGCGCGGTGCAGGTCCGCTCCGGCGACGGCGTGGTCACCAGCTACGACGCCGCGACAGTCTTGTGGACCGCGGGCGTGGAGGCACCGCCTCTTGCGGCGGCCGTGGCGAAGGCCACCGGCGCCCAGCGAGACAAGGCGGGGCGCATATTGGTCGGAAAGGACCTGACGATCCCCGGCCATCCCCATATCTACGTCGTCGGGGACATGATGAGCCTGGACAAGCTGCCCGGCGTGGCCGAAGTGGCAATGCAGTCCGGGCTCTATGTCGGGCACCGGATCAGGCGCCAGGCCGCCGGGCAGCAGCCAGCGAAGCCCTTCCGCTACCACGACCTGGGCTCGGCCGCCTACCTCTCCCGTGGCCGCGCCGTCGTCTCGGCGGGCCCGCTGCGCACCGGCGGATTCCTGGGGTGGTGGATATGGCTGTTCATCCACATCGCGTTCCTGACCGGCTACCGGAACCGGGTCGGCGCGGTGCTCACCTGGTGGCTGGCGTTCACGAGAGACCTGCGCCGTGAGCGGACCTTCACCACGCAGCAGATCGAGCGGCTGCGTGACGTCTACACGTCACCCTTGTACGCCGGCACGACCCCGCCGGACAGCCCTCCAGCGGATAACCGCTAATCGGGGGGCTGGCTGTCATCCTGCAGACGGCGGACCTCCAGGATCTGTACACCGAAGGTCTGCAGCCTCGCGAGCAGCCCGTGCAGCGCCGCCTGGTCCTGGAGCGGTCCGTGCACAACGGTCTCTACCTGATGCACGGACGCGGTAAGCCGTTCGAAGTCGAGCAGCGCCTCGGGTGGAAGGGTTCCAACTACGCGGATCTCATAGTAGAGGGACTCCACCGGAAGGGCTCCCAAGCTTCTCGGCTACCAGCAACGTGAGTCAAACGCTCCTCCTGCCCGGCAATCAGCGCCCCACTCGGCACGGGTGATTCGGCGTTTCCCTTGCTCGGGGCCGTCCGGGACGGTTGATCACCCTGGTGAGATCGGGTGAGGGTGATGACCAGTCACCCATATCCATGCGAGAAACCACATGTGGGGAGGGAGTAGCCCGCGCGGTGCCACATGGCTGTTTGGGTGCAGCGCTGGCGATCCAAAAGGTTCGCCTACCCGGGAAGGTGACACCGCATGGTGACCAGCGCGGCTATGCCCGCACCGGCCAGCACCGCACGGCAGACGGCGGCGGCTGGCGATCCGCTCCTCATCTCCAAGATAACCGTCCCTGGCGTGCCCGGCTGGCTCGTTCCCCGGCCGCGCCTGGACAGGCTCATCGCCGAGGGAACTCAGAACACCGTTACCACGATCACCGGGCCGCCCGGTGCCGGCAAGACGATGGCCCTCGCGCTGTGGACGTCGGCCAGCGCCCCGGCCGGCCCGATCGCGTGGGTCACGCTCGACGACTACGACAACCGGCCGCGGGCGTTCTGGTCCTACGTCCTGGCGGCGCTCCGGCAGGCGGGCGTCCCTGTTCCGCGGGCCACATCCGCCACCGCGCGACGTTATGCGCTTGATCATGAGTTCCTGCTCCGGGTCGCATCGCTGATGGCGGCGCAGGATCCGCCCGTCACCCTGGTCCTTGATGATGTCCACTTGCTCACCGCGCCCAAGGTCCTTGACGGTCTGGCGTACGTGCTCAGGAATGCCGGTCCGGGACTGCGCCTGATCGCGGCGTCACGGATGGACCCGCTGCTGCCGCTGCACCGGTACCGGCTCAACGGAGAGCTCACCGAAATCCGTGCCAGCGAGCTGGCGTTCACCATCCCCGAAGCCCGGCTGCTGATGGCGCAGCACGGCGTCACGCTCTCGGCAGAGTCGCTGGAACGTCTCACCAGGCGCGCCGAGGGCTGGGCGGCCATCATGCGCCTGGCCGCCATCTCGATGGACGGGCACGATGACCCGGATCAGTTTGTCAAGGGCCTGATCACCGAGGACAGCGCCGTGACCGGCTACCTGGTGGAAGAGGTTCTCAACGCGCAGCCGGCCAGCGTCAGGGATTTCCTGCTGCGGACGAGCATCCTGGACCGGATCAACGAGAACGTCGCCGCCGAGCTGACCGGCGGCGGGCCGGACCCGACGGTGCTCGCTGATCTGGTGCGCGCCAAGGCCCTCGTTCAAAGAGACGAGAGAGGTTGGTACCGGTACCACTCGCTGCTGACGGCGGTACTGCGCCTGAAGCTGAGGCGTGAGCACCCGGACGAGGTGGCTGACCTGCATCTGCGCGCAGCCATGTGGCATCGGCGCAACGGGCTCCTCGCCGAGGCGGTCCGGCACGCGGGTGCGGCGGGTGACTGGCAGTTCGCCGCCCGTACGGTTCTTGATGAGCTTGTTGTCGACCAGCTCATCTACCCGGGCAACGAACCCCTGGCCGGGAGCTTCCGGAAGATGCCACGGGGCCAGAGCTGGACCGAGCCGCAGCCGCTGCTCGTCGCGGCGGCGATCGACTTCGCCCGGGCCCAGGACGCAGCGAGCGAGGGCTTTCTCGCTGCGGCAGAGAAAATGCTGGGGAACCTTCCAGCCGGGGACGAGATCCCGTCCCGGCTGGCTGCATCGATGATCCGGCTGGCCCTGTCCCGGAGGACCGGAGATCTCCACGCGGCAGCCGCCGCGGTCGCGACGGCACAGACCCTGCTCGAGGCCGTCCCCGGGGAGCAGCTTGCGCGCCATCCCTGGATCCCGGCGCGGGTGCTGGCGGCACGAGGAGCGATAGAGCTCTGGTCCGGCCATCTCGACGAGGCATCGGCCATCTTCGAGGCCTGCCGGGCCACCGGGGATGCCCCGGAACGGGAGCGAGCCGACTGCCTGGGGCATCTTGCCCTGATCGAGATGCTGCGGGGACGGCTCACCCATGCCGCAGAGCTGGCTGCCGACGCGACGGGAAGGCCGGATGACGACGACAGCGTGGACCGGTCCGGTGGCGCGGCGAGCCAGGCCGCAGAGGTGGCTCTCGCTTCCATTCACATGGAGCGCAATGAGCGTTCCCGGTCGCGGCGCTGGCTGAAGCGGGCGCTTGACGCACTCCGTGCCCGACCCGACAGGCTGGTCGGCGTGGTAGCCCACCTCGTGGCGGCGCGGCACAGCCTGGCCGAAGGCCACGGCCACGCGGCACTGGAGATCATCAGTCATGCCCGTCAGGGCTGGACGCCCCCGGCCTGGGCTGAGCACCGGCTCACGGTGCTGCAGTCACAGTCCTGTGCCGCGACCGCTGACCTTCGGTCAGCGGTCGACCTGGCCGGGCGGGCCGACCCTGAATCCTCACTCGACGCGGCCGTCGCGCTGGCGCGCGCCCTGCTCGCAGCCGAAGACGTGGAAGCCGCCAGGAACGCGCTGGATGCGGCGCCGCCCGATGAGGAGGCCCCGGATGGCGTGCTGCTGGAAAGCCTTCTGGTCGATGCGCAACTCAGCTACGAAAGCGGTGACCGGGCACGCGGACGGCGCTGTCTCGAGCGTGCACTGCGGCTTAGCGAGCACGAGCAGTTCCGGCTGCAGTTCGGCATGGAGCGGGGATGGCTGCGGCCCGTCTTGCGGCGGGAACCAGACCTGGCTCAGGCGTACCGCCGGGTGCTCGAGCCGGAACTGGTCGGCCCCAGCACGGCCGTGGCCAGGCAGCCCGGCGTGGCGGAGGCCATGCCGGTGATCGTCGAGAAGCTGAGCGAACGCGAGCGCGAGGTGCTGGAACATGTGTCCGCGATGGAGAGCACTGCCGAGATCGCTTCCGAGATGTATATCTCGGTTAACACCGTCAAAACTCACCTCAAGAGCATTTACCGAAAGCTGTCAGTGACGCACCGAGGCGAGGCGGTGCGCCGGGCCAGGCAATTCGGCCTGCTTTAAGTCACTGCCGCTCGGCGTCACGCCGGCTGACGCTTCCGGTCCCGCGTGAACATCAGCGGCGGCACGGTCGATCGCAGCAAGCATCGCCGGCGCCGCCGCGCTGACGCGGGCAGCCCCCGCGGTGGGCAGCAAGGCAACGAGCACGCCTGCGATCTCGTCGAGCGTGACGCCATGGTCGAGTGCGATCCCGATGTGCTCGTCGTACGCTGTCCCGCTCTCGCCGGCCGCTACCAGCGCGGCCAGGCAGACCATTGCGTGGGTTCTGACGTCAAGCCCGGATTCCTCGATGTTTTCGTCCTTGGTGCAGGTGGCAGACGCGAGGGCAACCGGATCGCCTGCGGCGACGCTGGCCAGCCATCCGGTCAGGCCCGTTCTGTCGGGAATACCGCTCACCGGGCCGCGCCCAATGCGGTCCGCGGGCGCAGCACGTCGGCTCCGAGCTCGTTGAGGCTGACAATGTGCAGCGCGAATTCCTGGAACCGCTCCAGGAGCCCGTACAACTCGGATTCGTCGCGCACCGAGGCCAGAACGCAGGTCCAGCCGTGGCCCGATTCGACGTGCAATTCGTCGAGGAGCCCGGCCAGCAAATTCTTGCATTCACCCCGGATGACGATCCGGTACCGGCGGTTGGGCCCGGCGGGCGCTGCCATCATTCGAATTCCCCTCCGGTTGCGAGAGCTAGCATCCGGCGCGGTGCCTGTACTTCCCAGGCGGACGATGATATTCCTTTGTACGCAAAAGCAGGGTGAGAAACTATCACCCTTTGGGTCTGTTCACCCGGGTGACCTGAGGGCCCGGAGCTCGCGCGCATCATAGCCCCAGCTGTTTGCCCTGCTCAACGGCGTCATGTCGGCTCGACACCCCGAGCTTGCGGTAGATCGCCTGGGTATGGGTCTTGACCGTGTTGGCGGACACGTACAGTTCCGCACCGATCTCGCGAAGCGAGAGCGATCCGCCGAGCAGGCGCAGCACCGCCGCCTCCCGCTCGGTGAGCGGCTCGGCGGGCGATACCACGCGAGGTCGGCCTGCGATCCGCCGGTCCAGTTCTGCCAGCCGGGCTCGCAATGCGTCCGTGCCGTCCTGCAACAGGGTCAGCAGCCCTCGCGCCTCATCGGCGAGTTCCGCGGCGCCAGCCCGGTCGCCGAGGTCAGCGCGCACCGCGGCAAGCCAGAGCGTGGGCTCGAGCGTGGGCCACGGGCTCAGCCCGATTGCGTTGCGTGGCTCAAAGGCATGCTCGAGTTCGGCACGAGCGTCATCGAGGCGCCCGTACGCGGCATGGACCGCACCCATCGCGGTGTAGGCCATCGCACTCTGCGGAGCCTTGCCGAGATCGCTTCGCGCCGCCAGGGTGCAGGCTCGGCGCGCGAGCTCTTCTGCCTTGGAGAGCCTGCCCAGCTCGATCGCGACCATGGCCGCCACGGAGAGGACAAACATCGCGATGATCGGGACGCTGGCCCGGCTCTGCACCGCCTCCTCCAGCGGCGCGGCCGCCGCCGCTGCCTCGCCCGACAAGTAGAGGCTGTAACCGAGCGCGCCCCTGGCCAGCGCGTAGTACGGCGACGCCGGGTCGGCTTCCAGGTCCACAGCGATGGCGGCGGACGCCCGCATGGCCGACAGCCCGTCAAACCCGAAGACCCCGCGGAGCATGGCCGCTGACGAGCGCAGGGACTGTATTCCGTCGGGCAGCGGCCCGTCGTGCTGGCCCGAGTCAATCACCGGGAGCCAGCGGCGCACCGTTTCCCTGTCACCGGTGAGCGCCGCCGCCCAGGCCGCACAGTGGGCGGCCGCGGGGTTCGCGGCGATCCGGTCGTCGCCGAGCACACGCATCCATCCGCGGACCGTCGCCGGGCGGCCGACGTTGACATAGGCGAGCCAGTTGCGCGTGATGAGATCGACCGCGACGGCGATGTCGTCGGCCGCAAGCGCGTGGCCGATCGCCTCCTCGGTGGAGCCCGACACCTGATGCCAGGCGCTCGCGCGCTTGTGCAGGACGCGCACGGATCCCGGCTCGGCGAGCACGAGCTGGCTACGCAGCAGCTGGGCAAACAAGTGGTGATACCGATACCACTGCCGGTTGTCGTCCAGCGGCACCAGGAAGAGGTTTTCCCGCTCGAGGATCTCGATGATTTCCACGGCATTGGCTGACCCGGTGATGGCGTCGCACAGCGTCGCGCAGAACCGGCTGAGAATTGACGTCTGCAGCAGGAACTGCTGGACGTCGCTGGGCTGGCGGCCGAGCACCTCGTCGGCAAGGAAGTCGACGATGAACCGGTTGTCGCCGGTGAATGCGCGAACGAACTCATGGGGTGAGGGATGGCCGCGCAGGGAGAGCGCCGCCAGGTATATGCCGGCCGGCCATCCCTCCGTCCGCTCTGCGAGGTCGGCCAGGTCCGCATTGCTGAGCCGGACGCCAGAGATCGAGCGCACGAGCGCGGCCGTCTCGTCGAGGCCGAAGCGCAGCTCGCGCGCCCGGATCTCCACCATCTCCCCGGACGCCCGCATTCTTGCCAGCGGCAGCGGCGGGTCAACCCTGGTGACGAGCACGACCTGCGCCGAGGGCGGCAGATGGGCAAGCAGGAACGCTATCTGGTCGTGGCAGCTGCGTTCCTTGATCACGTGGTAGTCGTCGAGCACCAGCACGACGGGTGCGGGGAGGAGGGCCAGTTCGTTGGCGAGGAGCGGCAGCACCGTTCCGGTGACGTCGGGGGACTGCACCCGGAGTTCCGCGAGAATCGCCTCACACCTGAACTCGGGGCTGGCCCGTTGCAGCGCCCCGACCGTGTACCACCAAAGCCGGCTGGGATCATCATCGGCGCGGTCGAGCGAAACCCAGGCGAACGGCCGGCTCTCGTCCGTGCTGACGCGCCACTGCGCGACCAGCGTTGTCTTGCCGAAGCCGGCGGGGGCGCCGACGAGCACCAGCCTGGCAGGGGCGCGGGCCAGGTACTCGACAAGGTCGGGTCGCTTCACCCACTCATCCCGCACGTTCGGGGCATGGAGCTTTGTCTCGATCGGGACGTCCAGGCCGACGCGGGCACGCGGCACCGCAGGAACAGCGCCCAGACGTCGTTCGGGCCGCTCTCCTGCTCCGAGGCTGGTGCCGCGGCGCACCCTTTCGAGCTTAATAAAGACGCTCAATCATGCCTAGGAGCGACAAAATGTTTCTCCGCTGGTATTTCATTCGAAATTAGCAACCATGCCTGGACGGAACTGTCGGGTGGCCCGCATTCAGAACGGTCTGTAACGATCCCATGCGGATGCGTGACCGCGAGGCTAGCCCGTGGCGAGCGATGTATTCCGCTGGGCAACGGGCCACCGTATGCCCAGGAGGTGGCTCACCATGACAATCGGCGGCAGCATGGCTCTCATCGTGATCGGCGCAATCCTGCGGTTCGCCATCACCTGGCACCCTGCCCACGTGGACCTTCAGGTAATCGGAGTGATCTTGATGATCGCCGGGGCCGTGGGTCTGGCCATTTCGGCGGCTTTTCTCGTCGCCAGGCGGCGTCAGCGCGCATCGGCCGAGGTCTACGAGGAGCGCCGTTACACCCAGCCCCCTGCCTAACCGCTCACGGCCGCGTGACGACCATTGCAATATCACCCGTGACAGGTGGGGCAAGGTTATTCGGGTCTTGATGGACTTGGCGTATCTGGGCGCACCGCTCACCAGCAGAAGGAGAAGAGGACGTTATGGCTGATCTGATCGCCATCGGATATCCCGATGAGACCACCGCCGACGCGGCGGCGGACGAGGCGCGGGCCCTGGCACGGGATCTCATCATCGAGCCGGACGCCATCGCATCGATCGTGCGGGACAAGGACGGCCGGTACCACGTTCACACCAGCCACCACGCGGTCGGCGGCGGTGCGACGTGGGGCATGTTCTGGGGCCTGCTGTTCGGCCTGCTGTTCTTCATCCCGGTATTCGGCATGGCCGTGGGCGCCGGACTCGGCGCCCTCATGGGGAAGGTCACCAAGACCGGCATCGACCGCCAGTTCGAGGAGCAGGTACGCGGCATGCTGCAGCCGGGAACTTCCGCGCTGTTCGTGATGGTGGAGAAGGTGACCCCGGACAAGGCCGTCGAGGCGATGAGCAAGTTCGGCGGCACCGTGCTGAAGACCTCGCTGTCCAAGGAAGGCGAGCAGCAACTCCAGGAAGCCCTGCACGGCGGAAGCGGGGCGTAACGCGAGCACCAGCATCCACAAGCTGGCTGCCCGCCGGCCTCCCGCCCCTGCACGACCAGACGGAGGGTCATGGCGCAGGCATTCGATGTCCGGCGGGCAGCCAGGCGTGGCGGCCATAGCGACCCTGCAGGCCGCTATGGCCTGCTGCTTCTTACACTGATCTCGACCTACCTGCTGTCCGCCTTCGGTTCCGGCAGGCTGATCGAACGGCTGTCGGTCGTACTGTTCGCCGGGGTTCTGCTGCTCGCGCTCCGCACCTCTCCGCTGAGCCGGCGCCGGACGATACTTCTGGCCACCTGTGTACTGGTCGGATCGGCAGCGGCCGGGACTGCCGCGCTGAGCAGCCCCCGGACCGGGACTGGCATAGCCGATATCTGGGACGGGCTGGTGCTGCTCCTGACAGCGGTCATCATTGTGCGCCGTGTACTGGCTCGGCCCACGGTCACTGTGCAGAGCATCTACGGCGCGCTGAGCGCCTACCTGATCATCGGGCTGATGTTCGCCGCGTTTTACGGGGCCATAGAGCACCTCGGCGGGACCCCGTTCTTCGCTGGCCACCAGCCGGCCAACACTCAGACATTCCAGTACTTCAGCTTCACCACGCTCACCACCCTCGGCTACGGAGATTTCACCGCGGCCGGAAACGGCGGCCGGGCCATCGCGGTCATCGAAGCGCTCGTCGGCCAGGTGTTCCTCGCAACCCTGGTCGCCCGCCTCGTCGCGGCCTTCCGGGCGCCTGTTGAGCGCGCTGGGTCCGCCGAGCCCAGGCGCTGGCCGCCGCCAGGCGCCTTCCGGCGCGATGGCGCGACGTCTTACCGTCGCGGATCCGTTCGGAAAAGCCGCGGCAGATCGCCGGGCGATCGGGCCGCCTCGAGAGGTCGGTAACCATCCGGCACGGGTGATGCCCACGGCGGCGCCCTGACCGCACACTGCATGTCAGGAAGCGGCCGTGCCGGAACGCCGGCGGCCATAACCGGATGGACGTGGCACCCATGGCTGGAGTGTTCTGGGGGATAGGGCTGGGCGTCCTGTACCTGGTCCTGGTTTTCACCTTGGCCGTCATGAGCTTCCGCAAAGGCCACTGGGTGCTGGGCCTGATTGGCTTCATCTTCCCGGTGCTGTGGCTCATCGGCGCGATTCTGCCGTCGCGGTACCGTCGGGCCTGACCTCGGTCTCGCCCGCCGCTGGCGCCGGCTCCGCCCGGCTATCGGCGGCCTGTGGCGCGAGCCGTTCCGATGCCACATAGGCGACCACGACGGCGACGATCACCAGCGGCGTGACCGCTAGGGCATCGGGTGCGAGCAAAAGCGCGGGAAGCAGCACGGAGGTCATCGGCAGCCTGAGCATCGTCGCGCTCATCGCGCCGATTCCCATGCCCAGAGCCGGGACCAGCGGCAGCCCGGGAAGGTGTGACAGCGCCATCGCGCCTGCCGCCCCGACGAACATGGCCGGGAAGATCGGGCCGCCCCGGAAGCTGCTCAGCGACACCGCGTAGGCAATGCCCTTGCAGGCCATAAGCAGCAGGAGCGCACCCACGGCGTACTGGGCGCTGTGCGCGACGAACGGGCCGAGGGCGTCCTGCCCTGAGAACAGCACCTCGGAGGAGCCCTTTCCGGTGGCCGCGGCGTACCCGATGGCCAGGCCTGCGACGGCCAGGCCGGCGACCGGGGTGAGCACCAAAATCCGCCGCTCGACGGGCCGCCGCGCGAGCAGCGCACCGCGCCGGATCGCCGAGCCGACCAGGGCCGCGGCCACACCGACGACCAGCGCCCACCCGAACTCGGCGACGTCGGGCGCGCCGAAATGGGGAAGGTGGGGTATGGCAAGCGAGAACGTGCCGAGCCCGGTCCACGCGTTCAGGCCGAGAAAGATGAGCGAGCCGACGCCAGCGGCCAGCAGGCCGGGCAGCAGCACCAGCTCCAGCGTGGCGCCGCCCACACCCGAGGCCTCCATCAGCAGGAAGGCCCCGAGCAGTGGCGAGCCGAGCAGCGTGCTGATCGCAGCGAAGCTGCCCGCCGCCGCGACCACGGTGCCGGTCCGCGGCGGGGCATCGCGTTTTGCCAGTCGCAAGGCCAGGAAAGCCAGGCCGCCCCCCAGCGCGATCAGCGGCGCTTCCGGACCCAGCACCACACCGAGGCTCAGCGTGGCGAACGCCGCGAGGATCACGCCGGGCAGCTCAGCGGGCGTCGGCGGGCCCGCGCCCGCCTTGAACCCGTCCGCCGGCGAGTGGCCACCCGTCCCGGGCAGGAACCGGATGGTCAGGCCGACCAGGAGGCCCGCCAGCACGAGCGGTGGCACTGGCCACCACAACGGCTCACCATGAAAGGCCAGCGCTTTGGGCAGATCGGTGAAGATCCATTCCTGCATCTTCGTGACCAGCGCGAGGAATCCGTACGCCGCCGCCGAGATTGGCACGCCGATGATCGCGGCCAGCGCGAGCAATGCCAGGTAGCTGCGGGATCGCAGCGGAGCCAGGAGATCGGACGACGACGTCACTCGTCAATCGTCCGCTGAAGGCCGTGACGGGCACTTCACCTGGCTTGGGTGATTGGCGGGCCGTCAGGTGAGCAAGTAGATGCTCTTTCCCGCCAGCCAGAATCCGAGCAGCAGGAAGACCACTACGATCACCTGATCCTGGTGCGCGTCCAGCCAGGCCCGCAGCCGGCGCAGCCGGTCCGCAGCCGCTTCGGGTGTGAAGGTCGCGTAGAGCTCCAGGTAGAGGAAGGTGGACGTGGCCAGCATGCAGAAGCCCAGTAACGTCAGGTAGTCGCCCACGGTCGACAGCTGGGCCTGGGTGACGGTGGCCGCGCCGGCCGCGACGAGCGCCCAGGGCTGCAGGAACGCCGCCAGCCCGGCCGCCGTCCACAGCGACAGCCGGTCCAGCCGCTCCATCCAGGCCGGCGGCTTGTGCTTCCGGCCGATCCGCCGCCACTGCCGCACCGCGAGCAGGATCAGCACAAGGCCCA
>Ga0335073_10014619_pt1 | contig 10995 bp, 10 predicted proteins | sample Lox_Sample_22_FD_207093 | JGI IMG/M metagenome (GOLD analysis project Ga0335073, IMG submission 207093) | Soil microbial communities from Loxahatchee National Wildlife Refuge, Florida, United States - Lox_Sample_2.2 | ecosystem: Environmental > Terrestrial > Soil > Wetlands | place: USA... | reverse complement strand
GATGAGACCTTTGCGGGGCACCTTGAGTCCCTCGAGAAGCCGCGGAATTGCGTTCTTATAGCCATCTGTCCAGCCACCGACGGCGTACACCGGACACTGGATCGCCGCGTAGTCCTCGCAGACCGACCCGTGCTTCCAGTACGCATCGCGTCGCTGGTGCCGCAGCCACGTCTCGAGAAACAGCGGCATGCTCGCCAGACGCTCCCGCCACATGGCTCGCCAACGATCCCCCACCAGCGTCGGATCGGGCGGCAGGCACATCAGGCCGAAGAAGAAAAAGGCCCACTCCACGGCTGCGGTGGTGAGAAACGCGCCGCCCATGTAATGCGCATCGTCCGCATACCGGTCATCGGTCGAGCAGAGGGTCACGATGGCCTTGAGCGCGGGCGGACGGCGCGCGGCGATCTGCAACCCGTTGAATCCGCCCCATGAGATTCCCATCATGCCGACAGAGCCGTTGCACCAGGGCTGGGCTGCCAGCCAGGCGATGATCTCCATGCCGTCGTCCTGCTCCTGGGCGGCGTACTCATCGAGCAGGAGGCCGGTCGATTCACCGCTGCCGCGAATGTCCACCCGCACACCGGCATAGCCGTGACCGGCAAGGTACGGATGGGTCAGCGCGTCGCGCTCATAGGTGCCGTCACGCTTGCGATAGGGAAGATATTCCAGGATCGCCGGGACGGGGTTCTGCTCGGCGTCTTGCGGCAGCCAGATGCGCGCCGCCAGTACGGTGCCATCCTTGAGCGGTATCGGCGCATGCTCGATGACTCGGACGGTTCTGGGAAAGGTCGTGACAATCACCGGGGAACTCCCGCTCGCCGCCGTGCAAGCTATCTCACGCGCCGCCACGGCCGCAGCCATACCAACGTCCAATAGCCGCGGCGATGCGATCCTCTGAAAGTCACTCCATCAGCACCTCATCGCCAGGAGGCGCCCATGGATCCGACAGCGAAGAAACCGCAGGTCCGGCTGACGCAGCGCTCTCCCGGCTACGCGCGGGTCACGTTCGACAACCCGCCGCTCAACCTCATGGGTCCGCAGTTCTTGCTCGAGATCCGCGGCATCATGAACGCACTCGAAGCCAACGAACAGCTGAAGGTGGTGGTATTCGACAGCGCGGTCGAGGGGTTTTTCCTCAACCACAGTGATTTCACGGCGAAGCTCGAGGACATGACCGCCATCCCTCAGGGTCCGACGGGTCTGGAAGCATGGCCCGATGTGCTGGTGCGCCTTACGCGCGCACCGTTCGTCTCCATTGCGCTCATCCGCGGCCGCGCAACCGGCAACGGGAGCGAGATCACGCTGGCGTGCGACATGAGCTTCGCCAGCCTCGAGAAGGCGATCCTGTCGCAGTGGGAGGTCGGCGTCGGCATGGTCGCCGGTGGTGGCCCGATGGCGCGGCTGCCCCGGCTGATCGGGCGCAGCCGGGCGCTGGAGGTGCTGCTGAGCTCGGACGATATTCGCGCCGAGCTGGCGCAGGCCTACGGGTACGTCAACCGCGCGCTGCCCGATGTCGAGCTGGATGCCTTCGTCGACGCCCTCGCCGCCCGTATTGCCTCGTTCGACAAATGGGCCATCGCCAACACCAAGCGCCTGGTCAATGCGAGCCTGCCGCGGGACGTCGAGATCGCCGAGGGCTGGGACGCCTGCATCAAATCCATCGTTCGCGCGACACCGCAGCGCAACTTCAAGGCGCTGTTCGAGCTTGGTTTCCAGAAGCCGGGTGATCTCGAGAATCGCCTCGGCTACCACCTCGGCCAGCTGCGCTGACCTGGAGGGACGGGCAAAGCTCTGAGCCGCGAGGCAGCGCGCGGCGGTGGTGTTACAGTCGTCCCGGTGGCCGGACTACTCACCCTCGGGCTGTATTTGGTCACCGCGTTCGGCTCGGGCCTGCACGCGCTCCTTACCAAGTCCGACCCGCGCAGCGCGCTCAGCTGGATGGCGCTGTGCCTCTTCGTGCCCTACGGCGGAGCAGTGCTCTACTGGCTGTTCGGGATCAACCGGGTACGGCGCGGCCAGCTCTCCCGCGGCGCGCGCTTGCCTGCCGACAAGCATCGCGAGGCGCCCGTCGCCGGGCCCCTCGCCGCCCAGGTGCATATCGGAGACGCGCTGACGCGCCGGCCCCTCGAGCCGGGAAACCTCATCGAGCCGCTGTATGACGGTGAACTGGCGTTTCCGGCCATGCTGGCCGCGATCGACGCGGCGCGCGAGTCGGTCTGGCTCTCCACCTATATCTTTCAGACCGACGCGGTCGGCAGACAATTCGTCGCCGCACTCGCGGCCGCGGTGCGGCGCGGGGTGAGTGTGCGGGTGCTGGTCGATGGCATCGGCGAGTGGTACGACTGGCCGCACGTGGTGCCGCTGCTGCGCGGCGCGGGCGTGCCGACCGCGCGTTTCCTGCCGCCGCGCCTTCTGCCTCCCAGCCTCTCGCTCAACTGCCGCAACCATCGCAAGATCCTCATCGCCGATGGCCGCACCGGCTTCATCGGCGGCATGAACCTCGGTGGGCGCGAGGTCGGCGGCAGCTCGGGTCGCATGACGGACATCCACTTCAGGCTCCACGGCCCGGTGGTGGCCCAACTCGCCCAGACTTTCGCGGAGGATTGGGAGTTCGCCGCCGGCGAGCGGCTGTCGTTGCCGGCCGCCGCGCACGGGCCTGGCAGGTCCATCTGCCGCGTGATCACCGGCGGTCCGGACCAGGACGTGGACAAGCTGCTCCTGATCCTGCTGAGCGCGCTCGCGAGTGCCGAACACCACGTCCAGATCATGACCCCCTATTTCATCCCGCCACTCGAGCTCGTCGCCGCACTCGAGGCCACTGCTCTGCGCGGTGTGACTGTGTCGGTGGTCTTGCCCCAGCGCAGCAATCTGCGCTACATCGACTGGGCGACGCTGCACTGGATCCCGGCGCTGGTCGCGCGCGGCGTGCGCGTGCACCGGCAGCAGCCGCCCTTCTCCCATGCGAAGTTGCTGGTCATCGATGGCCGCTATGCCCACATCGGCTCGGTAAACGTCGACACGCGCAGCCTGCGGCTCAATTTCGAGGTGGCGGTGGAGATCTACGATGAGCGGTTCTGCGGCGCGCTCGCGGCCTTCATCGCCGAGCGCGAGCGCGCAGCTCCGGCGTTGAGCGTGCGCGAGAGCCAAGCCGTGCCCCTGCTCCCGCGGGTGCGCAACGCCCTCTGTTGGCTGGTGTCGCCTTACCTGTGACCTCGAGCTGGCCATCGCGTGCTGCTGCCAAGCCAGCGATTGAGGCAGCAGCCGATCGAAATCGGCCAAACCGATCCGGCACCCGACCGTAAGCGCGGGGTTGAGCGTCGGCGCCTGCACACCAGCAGGCTCTCGCTGACAGTGTTTTCGCGCAAAGAGTGGTAAACAGCACTCTGTCACCGAACGGAGCACTGCAATGGCCCACGAATCCACCAATCCCAATGTCGCCGGAAATCCCAATCCGTCATCAAACGCGGGCAATGCGCCCAGTGCTGGCGAGCAAGCCGAGACGGCCGCCGCGGCTCTCGGGCGCTCCGCTGCAAACAAGGCCGAGCGGATGCGAACGCGGGCGGCCGCCGGGCTCGAAAGTGCTGCACAGTCCGTGCACGCCGGCACCGAGCGCGCGGCCAGCGTAGGGCACAGCGCGGGCGATGCGCTCTCCCATAGCGCCCACTACCTGGAGAGCCGCGACGTCCGCGACATGCTCGAAGATCTCATGGACATCGTGAGGAACAATCCGGCAATCGCGCTGCTTGGCGCCGCCGCACTCGGCTTCATGGTGGGGCGGGTGATGATGCGCGACCGGTAGGCTCATGGACGTGCGCCGCGCGGACCGCCCCCTCACCGACGTGGTGGCGGCCATCTTCACCAACCTGCAGGACATGCTGCGCGCGGAGATACGACTGGCGCAGTCGCAGGCACGGGACGATCTGGTGCGCGCACGGCCGGCAGCCATGCTGCTGGGCGTGGGCGTCACCGCCGCCCTTGTGAGCCTGTGTTTCGCGCTGCTTGCCATCTTCGAAGGTCTGCGGCTGGCCATGCCGGCGTGGGCGGCGGCGCTGTGCGTCGCGGCGGTGCTGGCGGTCGTGTGCGCCATGGCCGTTTTCCTCGGGCTGAAGCGGTTTCGGGCGCTTTCCCCGGTCGGCGGAACGCGTTTGCTGGGCCAACCTGCGCGCATTGAGGAGAGCGTGGAATGGGCGAACGAACAGACCAGATAGAAAGTCAGATCAAGGAGGAGCGTGACGAGCTGCGCGCGAATCTCGATGAGCTCGGCGCCCGTGTACGATCGGCGACCGATTGGCGGCGGCAGTTCCGCAATAACCCCATGACCGGCATCGGCCTCGCCTTCGCCGGCGGCCTGCTGCTCGCCGGCATGCTTCGCCGCACGCCGCACGAGCTCAGCTCCGCTCCGCGCGCCGCCGGATCCGGCCGCGGACAGCTGCTGAACGCCTGGGAAGCCATTCAGAGTGCGCTGATCGGGGTGGCCACCAGCAAGGTGAGCGGCCTCCTGTCAGATATGGTCCCCGGTTTCCGCGAGCACTTCTCGGCAAGGGGCCGGACGCACGGTTCGCCCCGCTCCGGCAACGGGGACGGTATGCAGGGTGAGGGCAATTACGAAGCCGCGCGCGCGGCGCAGCCACGCGAGGAGGCCGAGGAGCTCGAGGCAGCCGAGGATGAGGGGCGCTCTCGCGCGAGCGCCGCGCGGAAGAGATATTCCTGAGACGGCCATTGCGGGCGGGCTGAGGGGACCGCGTCGCTTCGGGCCGGCCTCAGGGCTACAATCCAGGTGCTTCCATGCTTGGCTCCCTCCTCATTGCACCCGCGTGGCGGATCGCGGCCCTGGCGCTGGGCGCCGGCCTGTGCGTCGCCGCGATCCTGTGGCACGCGATCTTTCGCGCGGCGCTCCGTTCGGCGCCCTGGACCGTTGCCAGAGCGGCAAGCATCGTGGCCGGCGCCGTGCTGATGATCTGGGCTCTCGCATCCTATCTGCCGCCGCGGGCGCGGCCAGCCGCTGAAAGCGCCGCGGCGCATGCGGCCCCGGTCACCGTATCCGCACGTGATCTGGTGGGGAGCGCAGCCACCGCCCTCGAGGCCTGCTCACTCCCAAACCCGCCTGCGCTGCCGAACGGCGAGCAAGCGTCCCTCGATGAGATGACAGGAGCCCGTGCGGCGTTTGAGGCGTACGACGCGGCCACCAACACCTACACCCAGTGCGTGGATACGACGATCGGGCGGACGGCAAAACAGTTTGCCGGCGCCCTGTCGCCGTCCGATCTCGAGGCGCTCAACACCTTCGGTGCCAGGGCGCACAACGCCGCGATCGATCAGGAAAAGGCGATCGCCGAGCAATTCAACCTTCAGATTCGGGCCTACCGCGCCAGGCACCCCGCCAGATAGTGTCATGCCATGCGGCTTCGAGATGCGTAGCGGAGCAGACATCGCTCGACCCCAGATCCCATGGAGCGGTGGTGCAACGCAGCCTCGCCATCGGCGCTAAGCTAGTAAATGGCAAGCCCTATGGACTCGGCCCGCTGACGCAAGTCGGCCATGTCCTGCAACGACCGTGTGTCCAATGAGAGTGGTGACCTACAACATCAATGGTGTTGGCGCGCGGCTTGCGGGTCTCAAGCGCTTCCTCGCCGAGTATTCCCCGGACGTCGTATGCCTGCAGGAGCTCAAGGCGCCCACCGAGAATTTTCCGCAAGCCGAGATCCGCGAGGCCGGCTACGGCGTCATCTGGCACGGACAGAAGAGCTGGAACGGCGTGGCCATCCTGGCGCGCGGCGCCGAGCCGCGGGAGATCCGCCGCACGCTCCCCGGCGACCCGCAGGACGTGCACAGCCGCTACATCGAAGCCACCGTCCACGATCTGACCGTCGGCTGCCTGTACCTCCCGAATGGCAACCCGGCGCCGGGACCGAAGTTCGACTACAAGCTGAGCTGGCTCGATCGCCTGGTCGAGCACGCCGCGCAGCTCGTCAACTGCGGCTCGCCGGTGATCCTTGCGGGCGACTACAACGTCATCCCGACCGAGCGTGACGTCTACAAGCCCGAGCGCTGGGTCGATGACGCGCTGTTTCGGACCGAGGTGCGCGAGGAATTCGCCCGGCTGCTGCAGCAGGGTTGGACGGATGCGCTACGCAGGCGCTACCCGCAGGAAACCATCTACACGTTCTGGGATTTCTTCCGCAATGCCTACCAGCGCGACGCCGGACTGCGCATCGATCATCTGCTGCTCAATCCAGCCCTGGTCGATCGCATGACCGACGCGGGCGTCTATCGCAACGTGCGCGGCTGGGAGCGACCGAGCGACCACGCCCCGGTGTGGGTGGACCTGCGGGACTGACGGACCCGCGAGCGCGCCGCGCTCTAGCGCATCGTGCGAAAGGGCGTCGCGGCGCGGCGCTGCTCCGGGGAGCGCCCGCGGCGCCGGTGACCGCCCGCCGGACGACCGCCGGAGGAGGCATGCTGCCCGTGGGTATGCCGGCGCGGCTGCCCGGCGGGCTGGCCGCCGCGATTGGGCTGCGGCGCAGGCTGCGCGGCGGCGGACACGCTGAAGGCCGGCAGCGCCGTGACCGGGAGCGAGCGCTTCAGCACCCTCTCGATGTCCCGCAGCAACGGCGCCTCATCGGGTGAGACCAGCGAGATCGCACACCCGGCGCCGCCTGCGCGCGCGGTGCGGCCGATGCGGTGGACGTAGTCCTCCGGCACGTTCGGCAGCTCGTAGTTGACGACGTAGGGCAACTCCTTGATGTCGAGCCCGCGCGCCGCCACTTCGGTGGCGACCAGTGCGGTGACCCTGTTGGCCTTGAAATCCGCGAGGGCGCGCACGCGCGCGGCCTGGCTCTTGTTGCCATGGATCGCCGCGGTGCGGATACCGCCCGACTCGAGCTGCTGCGCGAGCCGGTTGGCGCCGTGCTTGGTTCGGGTGAATACCAGCACCTGATGCCAATTGCCGCTGTCGATGAGGTGCGCCAGCAGATGCCGCTTGTGCTCCTTCGGCACGCGGTACACCTGCTGCTCGACCCGATCCGCGGTCGCGTTGCGCACGGCCACTTCGATCGTTGCGGGCTCGCGCAGGAAGCGGCCCGCGAGCTTGCGGATCTCGTCGGAATAGGTCGCCGAGAACATCAGGTTCTGCCGCTGTGGCGGCAACAGCTTGAGCACCCGCCGGATCGCGGGAATGAATCCCATGTCGAGCATGCGATCGGCTTCATCGAGCACGAAACACTGCACGGCGCGCAGATCGAGCGCGCCCTGCTCCGCCAGATCGAGCAGCCGCCCGGGCGTGGCGACCAGCAGATCGCAGCCCGCGCGCAGCGCGTCGATCTGCGGGTTGATGCCAACGCCGCCGAACACGACGGTGGTGCGCAGGTCGAGATACTTTCCGTAGCTGCGGGCGCTCTCGGCCACCTGGGCCGCGAGCTCGCGCGTCGGGGTGAGTATGAGTGCGCGCGGCACCCGCCCCTCGGCACGGGCAAGCCTGTGCAGCATGGGCAGAATGAAAGCGGCGGTCTTGCCGGTGCCGGTCTGGGCGCCGGCGAGGACGTCACGGCCCGCGAGCACCGCCGGAATGGCCTGCAATTGAATAGGAGTAGCGGTGGTATAGCCCTTTTCGGCCACGGCACGCGCCAGTTCGGACTTCAGTCCGAGATCTGCAAATGTCATCAAAAAAACCTCTCGTCATGAGCTCGCTCGGCAGCGCCGTTGTGGCCCTGCAGGCCGCGAAGCGGCGTGCAGGCGTAGGCTGCGGCGGTCAGTCGCGAGGGTGTTGTACGTGGGGGATCGAAGTAAGCCGGAAGGGACAGACTGCGAGCAAAACGGGTGCTGACCGTGCACCCCTCTGTGTTTGGCCCGCGAACATTACACGTTTTGGCCTGCCTCGTCCAATCAGAGCGGCCTGGCGGGGAGCCGCCCGTCACACTTTTGACGCTGTTTCAGGAGGCGCCGCACCGGGCAACACCGGCAAACTATGCTCGCGCGACTTTCAAACCAAAGCCCCGATCGTGGCGTCCAAGGACGAACCGGCCAAAGGAGCAACACTGTGTCAAGGGCTGCAAAGCGCTGGGTCATCGCCTGCGGGCTCCTCGGCTTTGCCTCGCTCGCCCACGCCGAGCTGCTGGGCGCGAAGGCGGAGTCGATCGCATCTCACGTGCTCGGGCAGAACCGCGCGATCGAGGTCTATCTGCCCGAGGAAGCGCCGCGCCAGCCGTCGCAGCGCTTTGAGACGCTATACGTTCTCGACGGCGACTGGAACGCCAGGATCGTCATCCAGACGGTCAACTTCATGCGTCAGCTCGGCATGATCCCGCCGATCATCGTCGTCAGCGTGCCGAACTATTTCGACGCGCACGGAACCAACAGCCGCGACCGGGATCTGACGCCGAGCGCGGTGGCCGACGAGCCGCGCTCGGGCGGCGCCGCGGACTTCCTCACGTTCCTCAAGAGCGAGCTCATCCCCTTCGTCGATCAGCACTATCCGGCCAACGGAACCCATCTCGTTCACGGACATTCCTACGGCGGCCTGTTCCTCATGTACGTGCTCGAGAACGAGCCGCAGCTGTTCGATGGATACCTGGTGCTCGATCCGGCCATGTGGTGGGACCACGACGCCTTCAAGGCGGGGCTGCGCGCGCGGCTCGCAACGCTGCCGGGGCACGGCAAGGCGGTCTACATCGCCGGCCGCACCGGCCTCGGAGCGAAGGACATGGGGCTCGACGATCTCGAGCCCATTCTCCAGGCGGGCTTCCCCAAATCACTCCACTGGCAGATGCGGCTCTACGAGGACGAGACGCACGACTCACTGAAGCTCAAGGCCACCTACGACGCACTCAAGTACGTGTACGGCGGATATACCCAGGATCCCCCCGAAGTCGCACCGGAGCAGGGCATCATGCTGAGGAATCAGGCGGTGCGAATGGCGGTGTTCGGACAGCGTCTCGATGTGCATTACACGACCGACGGCTCCGAGCCGAGCGACAGCTCGCCCGCGCTGAATGGCGGTGCGCTCACCGTCTCGGATCCGGACAAGACCCGGATCCGGCTGCTTTCGACGCGCGGGCTGTTCGATCGCGAGATCCCGATTCACCTGAAGTTCGGCGCGCCGCTGCCGCCCACCCGCACTCCGGGCGCTCGGGAGCATGAGGCTTCCTGGCGCTACGCGCTGTACGCGCCCGAGGCCTGGGCCCGGCTCGCAGGCAAGCGCGCCGGGCCGGCGCTGCGCACCGGCACGGCCACCGATCAGCTGCTCCTCAAGGACGCCGGTCGCGAGCGGGTCGCCGGCCGCCTCGACCGCATGCTCGAGATTCCCGCCGATGGCTACTTCGTCTTCGCGGTCCACGCGAGCCAGTCGCGCCTGCGCCTCGGCGCGACGACGCTGATCACCAACGACGGGCCCGACGAGCGGCGCATGCGCTCATTCATCGTTCCCCTGCGGCGCGGCAGCTACCCGCTGTCGGTCGACTTCGTGACGGCCACCGAGAACCCTTCGCTGTACGTCGCGGTATTCCGCTGCGAGGACGACAAGCCCGCCTGGTGGACGCAGCGGCCCTGGCTCGAGCTGCGCACTCACTGAGCTAGGCCGCGAACGGCTCGAAGTCGCGCCTGATCCGCGCGGCCGCGCCGAACAGAAACCCGGCGGCCAGGAGGTAGAAGACCGTGCCGCCGAGAATCGCATAGCGCAGCGACTCGCTGCCGAATCTCGCCGCGAGCCTGTCGGATGCAAGCCCGAGGAGCAGCGCACCCAGGCCGAGGCCCAGCAGGTTGTTGATGAAGAGGAAGATCGCGGAGGCCAGCGAGCGCATGGTGGGCGGAACGAGCTGCTGGATTGCCATGATGACCGGCCCGAGCCACACCAGCTGCAGCGCGGCGGGCACGAGGAAGAAGACGAAGGCGGCAGGCCCCATCGGCAGCCTGGTGCCGATGGCGTAGCAGGGAAGGATGCACAGGAACGCCAGCGCCGGAACGACGGCGTAGGCGCGCCGGTCGCGGGCGCCGGCGCGATCGGCGATGTAGCTGCCGAGCAATATGCCCGGAATTCCACCGAAGATGAGCAGCGCACCCAGCAGCCGTGACACCGCGAGCACGCTCATGCCGTCACTGCGTATGAAAAACGACGGCAGCCAGAAGAGCAGCCCGTACCCCATGATGGAGCCGCAACCGGCTCCGAGCGACAGCAGCCAGAAGGCCGGCTTCGCGGCCAGCAAGCGCCACACCTCGGAAAACGGCGGGGCCATGCGCGCCGCCGCCGCGCCGTCGCGCGCCCCGCGCTCGGGCTCGCGGATGGTGAGCAGGAATACCGGGGCCAGCAGCACCCCGATCCCACCCAACATCATGAAGGCGGTGCGCCAGGTGAACGCGGTCGTCAGGTAGCCGCCGAGCAGATACCCGAGCGCGCTCCCGATCGGAATGCCGAGCGAATAGAAACCGAGCACCCGCGCGCGGGAGCTGGGACGAAAGTAATCGGCGATCAGTGCGTAGGCTGGAGCCACTCCTCCAGCCTCGCCGATGCCCACCCCGAGTCGCGCCAGAAAGAGCACCAGGAAACTCCCGGCGAAGCCGGTCAGCGCCGTGAACGCGCTCCAGCAAAGCAGCGCCATCGTCATGATGCGCACGCGATTGCCGCGATCCGCCCACCAGCCCACCGGGATGCCGAGAGCCGTATAAAAGAGTGCGAACGCCGTGCCGCCGAGCAGCCCGAGCTGGCTGTCGCTCAAGCGGAGCTCCGCCTTGATCGGCCCCACCAGGATGCCGAGCACGATCCGATCGATGAAGTTGGTGATGTAGACGAGCGTCAGGAAGCTGAGCACGTAGAGCGCATAGTTGTCGCGGCGCGAGCCCGCAGGGGCCTGGGCGGCCACAGCCGTCGGTACTTCTATCATGGCGTGGGCACCACTCCCCCCGGTCCGAAGTGCTGGAGACACGGCGCATTCTAGTCCAGCGCGGCGACCACCGGAGATCCCTGCTGGTATCGCTGGTGCCGAGCACCGCTTTCAGCGCATTTGG
>Ga0335073_10014617_pt1 | contig 10997 bp, 6 predicted proteins | sample Lox_Sample_22_FD_207093 | JGI IMG/M metagenome (GOLD analysis project Ga0335073, IMG submission 207093) | Soil microbial communities from Loxahatchee National Wildlife Refuge, Florida, United States - Lox_Sample_2.2 | ecosystem: Environmental > Terrestrial > Soil > Wetlands | place: USA: Florida... | reverse complement strand
ACCGTGTAAGTAACCGCCACGGGATCGAAGAGTGTGGGAGTTGGACTGTGCGATGGCGTTGCCGCGATCCATTGGTGATAGAGCAAAGTCAACTGGTCGGTGAGGGGCGATCCAAATGCGAAGATCTTCTCCCTTAGACTGGCGTCGAGCGGAATCTGCGTCGAATCGAGCGGCATCATGAAGACCGGAACACCCGATCCCAGCAGCGCCTTCAACCCCGCCGGATCATTCAGGATATTCCACTCCGGCTCAGGCGGCTTCGGCTTGCCCTGGGCGTCGAGCCCGTATCCCCGGTAAATGCTGCCGCCCATGATCACCACCCGCTTGAGCTTACGGAAAGCTGCGCGATCACGCTCGATGGCCGCCTGAACCGTAGACAGCGGTCCAATGCCGATAAGCGTGACTTCTCCGGGGTGCACCCGCGCCTGATTGTCAATAAACTTTGCGCCATCGCCAAAATTCCGCGCGGGCGAGCGTTCGGCGTACCTGGCCTGTGTCATTACGTTGTTCGTTTTTGTCATCGGCCCCGCAAACACGGGGATATCGCTCCGTCCTACCGCCGCCAGGTATCGCTCCACCAGCCGCGCCCGCAACTCCGTATTCCCGAAGGTGGTGGTCACGCCGAGAATCTTCAGTTCGGGACTTTCCAGCGCCAGCCCCAGCGCAAATGCATCGTCGATGTCATCGCCGATATCGGTGTCAATGATGACCAGTTGCGGCTTCGCGCCCGAGTTCGCCGCATCGGAAGAAGCCTGCGATCGAGCGGCCGTACTTGCGAGTGAGCCGGCGAGAAAGAAAAACAACGCTAACAGAGCTCGGCGATCTTTCATGGCAACACTCTACCGCCTCGACCCCGTCCATTACTCTGTTGACGGTCGCCTGTTTAAGCCATGCCCCATTCCTCAACAACTCGTCGTCATTTCTTGAAGCAATCCAGCCTCACGGGCCTGGCCTGTGCCTTGCCGACGCGCTCACTGTTCGGAGCACGGGACGTGGCGCCGACACCGGTCGTCAAGGATCGCGCGCCGCTCCATTCCGGAGCGCTCTATTCGTTACAACTTGGCTCCACGCGCCCGGCAGGGTGGCTGCGCCGCCAGCTTGAAATCCAGGCCAACGGCCTCAGCGGCCATCTCGACGAAACCTGGCCCGATGTAGGCCCCAACAGTGGATGGCTGGGCGGTACCGGTGAATCCTGGGAACGCGGCCCTTATTACCTCGATGGACTTGTCCCGCTGGCGTGGCTGCTCGATGATGCCCGCCTCAAGGCGAAAGCACAGCGCTACGTCGAATGGATACTCACCCACCAGGCGCCAGACGGCATGATCGGCCCTGCATCGAATGACGACTGGTGGCCACGCATCGTCGCCCTCAAGGCACTCACCCAATACCACGAATTCACTGCCGATCCCCGCGTCATCCCGCTCATGGATCGCTATTTCCTTTACCAGCTCGCGCAACTCCCATCGAGGCCCTTGCGCGACTGGGGCAAATTCCGCTGGCAGGACGAGTTGCTGAGCGTGATCTGGCTATACAACCGCACCGGCTCACCATATCTGCTCGATCTTGCGCGTATCTTGCACCAGCAGGGCTACGACTGGATGGCGCAATACGCAAACTTCCGGTTCAAAGAGAAAATCACTGCCGAATTTATCAAGCTGAATGAGGGTGGAGGCCTCAAGGACCTGGCTCTGGCCACTCACGGCGTGAACAATGGCCAAGGCATAAAGACCGGTCCGGTTTGGTCGCTGGTTTCCGGTTCCGAAACGGATCGCGAGGCCGCCTCAAAAATGATCGCCGAACTCGATCGCTACGATGGCCTGCCCAACGGCATGTTTTCGTGTGACGAGCATCTCTCGGGCCGCGACCCTTCGCAGGGATCCGAACTTTGTACCGTGGTCGAATACATGTTCTCGCTGGAACGCGCGCTGGCCATCACCGGCGACCCCGCATTTGGCGATCGCCTCGAAAAACTCGCCTTCAACGCGCTGCCCGGCACGCTCACTGACGACATGTGGGCACACCAGTACAACCAGGAGCCAAACCAGGTGGAGTGCAGCCTCCACCACAAGCCGTGGGTCAGCGATGGACCGGAATCGAATCTCTTCGGCCTCGAGCCCAACTTCGGATGCTGTACGGCCAACTTCAACCAGGGTTGGCCCAAGTTCGCGGCCAGCCTCTTCCTGCTCTCGGGCGGGCCGGACACAGACGCGCACGACGGCCTCGTTGCCGCGGCTTATGCTCCGTGCGAAGTTCGTACGAACATTCGCGGGACCGCCGTGCGCATCTCCGAAGAGACCGACTATCCGTTCCGCGGCACAGTGAAGCTCACCATCGATCCGTCTTCGCCCATTTCGTTCCCGCTGCAACTGCGCATCCCGGCATGGGCCGCGGGCGCCGGCATCACCGTGAATGGCCGACCGGAGCCCCAGCCCTCAGCCGGATCATTCGCGCGTGTCGAACACACGTGGAAATCTGGCGATCGGGTCGAAATCAACCTTCCGATGCAGCCGCGCGTCTCCCGCTGGTTCAACGATTCGGTCGCCGTTGAACGCGGCCCGCTGGTTTTCTCCTACAGCATCGGCGAAGACTGGGTAAAGCTGCGCGATCGCGGCATGACCGCCGACTGGCAGGTGTATCCAACGACTCCGTGGAACTACGGAGTCAGCGTCGACCCTTCCAATCCTGCAAGCTCCCTTCGGGTCAACGAGAGCGAAATCGGCGCCGTGCCCTTCTCGCGCCAAAACACATCCGTCGAGTTGCACGTCAAGGCTCGTAAAATTCCTGCGTGGCGCGCCGAGGATGGCGCTGCCGACCCACTACCGCAAAGCCCTATCGCCAGCGTCGAAAGGGAGGAAGAAATCACCCTGATCCCATATGCTGCCGCCAAGTTGCGCATCACTGCATTTCCGATCTTAAAGGCCTAGGCAAAGCGCAACTACTTGGTTGCAAGACGCTCACCATTTTTCGGGTTTTGTAAACGCCTGATTGCCCCATCCAGGCAGCGCTTTTGCTGCTTAGGTGAGAGAGCAATGCGCCGTGAATCACTCGGGTTGAGCTAACCGCGTCACAATCTTTTCGACGTCGTAAACGCACCCGCCCCAGACACCGCCGCTGGCCTCAACCAGCGCAGCCCACAGCCGCGTATCCTCGGGCAGGGCTGGATGCGGCTTCAGATCGGCTCTCGGCTTGCGCTCGGCTAATCTGCGCACACCGTCTTTTGCGCTGAAAGTGCCGCTCGCATCACCCACGAGATTTACCGCTCCGGCCAGCGAACTCCGATCGATCACGATCTGGATTAGATCACCGTTGAGCACTTTGCCGATCGGGCCTCCCGCCAATGCCTCCGGCGAAACGTGCCCAATGCACGCGCCGGTCGACACTCCGCTGAAGCGCGCATCGGTTAGCACTGCGACATGCTTGCAATGCGGCAGCTGCTTCAGCGCCGACGTCACCTGGTAGATCTCCTGCATTCCTGCACCTTTCGGGCCGCCGCAGATCAGCACAATTACGTCGCCTTGTCCGATCGCCCCACCCTTGATCGCGGCAATCGCGGCCTCTTCCGTGGTGAACACGCGCGCCGGCCCCCGATGCCGATATACATTGTCCTCCTCGATCAGCGAAGGATCGATAGCGGTGCTCTTAATAACGGAGCCTTCCGGCGCGAGATTACCCACTGGAAAACAGACCGTCGGCGTTAGTCCACGCGATCGCGCTCGGTCCGGCGTCATGATCACCTCGTCGGCATCGATGCCATCCAGTTCCTTCAGCCTCCGGCGCAGTGCGTGCCGCCGCTCGCTCTGTTTCCACCAGTCAAGGCTTGCGTCTAGCGTCCCGCCGCTGACCGTGCGAACGCTCGCATCCAAAAGGCCGGCCGCACGCAGATGCAGCATCACCTCCGGCACGCCGCCGGCAAGAAATACCTGTACGGTGGCAAATCCGCACGGTCCGTTGGGCAGCGCATCCACAAGACGAGGCACTTGGCGATTCACCGTCTCCCAGTCATCGCGCGTCGGCCGTTTCAAACCGGCTGAAAACGCAATGGCAGGCAGATGCAACAGCAGATTTGTCGATCCGCCAAACGCCGCGTGGAGCACCATCGCGTTGCGCACCGCCTCGTCGGTCAACACGTCATGCGTGCCCAGTCTCAATTCATGCAACCGAAACATTGCGCGTGCCGAACGTCGGGCAGCATCCAACCAGATGGCCTGCCCCGACGGAGCCAGTGCGGTGTGCGGCAGCGACAATCCCAGTGCCTCGCCGATCACCTGTGCCGTTGCGGCCGTCCCCAGAAACTGGCATCCGCCGCCTGGCGATGCACACGCACGGCAACCGACCTCCTGCGCGTACTCGAGCGTGATCTGCTGCTGCGCAAAGCGCGCCCCAATGGTCTGCACCTTGCCTGCGTCCTCGCCGGACTCCGGTAGCAGTGTCACGCCGCCCGGGACGAGCACCGAAGGCAGCGGACCGCCCGCGGCCAAAGCCATCATCATTGCCGGCAGGCCCTTGTCGCAAGTGGCCACGCCCATGACACCCTTGCGCGTCGGCAACGATCGCATCAGCCGCCGCAGCACGGTCGCCGCATCGTTACGAAACGGCAGCGAATCCATCATCCCCGTTGTGCCCTGCGTCCGCCCGTCACAAGGGTCAGTACATGCTCCCGCAAATGGAACCGCGTGCAGAGCCTTGAATTCGCGCGCCGCATCTGCCACCAGCAGCCCAACCTCCCAGTGGCCGGTGTGAAAGCCTAATGCGATAGGCCGCCCATCTTCCGCGCGAAGCCCACCATGAGTACTTAGAATCAGGAATTCGGGGTCTAAAAGGCGAGAAGCCTCCCAGCCCATGCCGGCATTCTGGCTCAGGCCAAAGAGATTTCCCGAAGGCTCCTTCAGCAGCATCTCCGCCGAAAGGGGCAACGCTCCAGCGGGACCGGCAGCGTGCGTCGTGACGCTGTCAAATCCTCCGGACTCTCCTTCCAACACCGATTCCAGCGGGATCACGCCGAAATCCTCCCCCCGCAGAAGACAGTTTTCATCGTGTGCTTTGGGTTGTACCGGCCTCAACCGGTATCAACCGAAAAACGTGCGGCTTGGGCGTGCCTGCTTCGTAGATCGAGTCTTCGAGGGAGTTTTCGAAGGCCTGCATTACATCCTTGCCCTCTTCTGCGCCGGTATCCGCGTTGCGCACGCGCATCCGTAGGTGAATGTAATGCGCCTCGTCGCGATCGCGCACTAACCAACTGACGCGCTGTGCCTGGTGGAACATCGGCGTTCCGTAATCGGCGAGATTGATACCCGCAGCAAGTGCATCCGGTGAAAACGTATCGACCGTTTCGCCATCGATGCTCAGCGTGTATCGGCCGGGGGGCAATCCGGTAACGCGTAGCATCTCCTGATTGAGTTGCTGCTCGATGTCAGACAGATCTTCGAGCATTGCCTGCGTCGCATTGCGGCGCGTGATCGGGAGTGGCAACGAGCCCTCGATCTCACTCCATTTCAATCCATTCGCAGATTGTTCCAACTGGCTGACCCCGGCATTCCGCTCTTCCGTCACGATGCCTGCACTCGCATCGATGGTCACATCGGAGACCGTGGCGGGCGCGTGCCATCCCTTCAGCAACGCCTCGGCCATCACCCAGTGCGCAACGGTGTCCGGATGCACGCGATCCGGCAGCAGCAGAACCGCCAGCTTCGGATCCATCCGGTCCGCCTTCTGTATCGCAGCGACCACCGCAGGATTCAGATTCACGAATGCCGCGCCGTACTTGTCGGCCAGCGATTGATCGATCTCCGCAAAATGCTGCATCACGGCGTTGTATCCGCCCGGAAACGTCACCGGCCGCGTGACATCATCAAACGGCGACGGTCCCAGCAGCGTGAGCCGGACGCCGGGCACATGCTCGCGAATCGAATCGAGCAAATGCTGGTAACCCTTCACGTAAGTCTGCTCGATCTCATCGGTGGTCGCGCGATATCCTCCGTCGTTCATTCCCAGCATCACCGTGACAACCGTCGGCTTCTCTGAGAACACGTCGCGCTCCAGCCGCTGATCGATCGGCCCTCCGGCGCCGCCGGTCACGCGGTCGCCGCCGACTCCGGCTCCGTAAAAATGCACCCGCATCAGCGGAAAACGGGTCGCCGTATACAGCTCCACGTACTGGTTGTAGTAGTTCTGCTCCGTAATGCTGTCGCCGTAGAACACCACCGTGTCGCCGTTGTGGAGGTAGAAGCCACGGGCATTTTCTGGCGCAGAGGAGACGGGCGCCGCGCCGGCAGCGGGTTCTACCGGAGGTGCGGAACTCGATTCCGGCGGGGTCATGCCCAGCGAATCGGCCCTCCCGGCTTCCGCCGGAGCCGTTGCCACCGCGACCAGCGAATCCGCGCATCCGTAATAGAGGAACCATTTGCCGTGGAAGAACACCAGCCCCTCGGCAAAGGTGGTTCCGGCAGCGTATTGACCAGTTTTCTCGTAGGGCAACTCCGGCTTGAGTACCGGCCTGTCAGTCTGCTCCAGCAGATGCGCGGGATTGCTTGCCTCGAACAGCGCCTCACCTGCGGCGTATGCGCTGGGGCCCAGCGACGGATCGCCACCCTCCGTGGTGTTCTTCCCGTTATAGAGCACAACGATTCCCGCACTGGTCAGAATCGGTGGCGGACCGGTTTCAGGAAAGGTGCTGTCGAAATGCCCGGGCCGCGGCTGCAGCAATTCCACTGGCTTCCCATCCGTGCCCTCGACCGGCGTCCAGTGAATCGCATCATTGGAGGTAGCCAGCCGGATCGAGCCTTCGCCCCAGTACATCCAGTAGCGGCCGGCAATCTTCGCCGCGATCAGCCGCCCATCCTTGATCTGCGTCACGATCCCGGCCGACTTGTACATCAGGCTCGCGTAGTTTCCGCCCAGCGCGGTCAGGAATGCCGGACCGTGTTTCATCCAATGATGCAGGTCGCGCGAGCTCGCGATACCCACCGAGTAGGTCTTGCGATTCCATTGGGTATAGGTCAGAACGTACGTCCCGTCCTCAAGCTCGACAATCCGCGGATCCTCAACACCGCCAGGCCATTCACGCGCTTTCTGATCGTCCTCGGCGGGGTAGAAAACCGGGTCGGCGGAGCGCTTGAAGTGGATGCCGTCATCGCTCTCGGCCAGGCCCAGGCGCGAGGTGTGCCCGCCAATCTCCATCGCACCCGAATTGTCCTCGGCGCGATACAGCACATAGACTTTGCCATGTCGGACAATGGCCGCCGGATTGAACGTGTGCAGCGCCTCCCATTGCACCGGCGCATGCAGAATGGGATCCTCGAACTTCGATGCAGGATTCGGAGTAATCACAGGATTCCCTGCTGCCGGCCTCGTAAACGGCGCAATCACCCATGGCGTCGAACTCTGCGCAGGGAGCCCGATGCCCCCGATCAAGGCGATCAGCCCCGCAATACACTTTCCGATCGTCTTCACCCAATCGTTCTCCGCACCCGCCCTCATCTTACGCACAATTCGATCTTTCCGTGCCGCACCAAAGTCCCGAGCAAAGTTGGCCTCAACTGACTGGGTTGATAACGGAAGACTGGGAACGGTCAACCGCCTCATAGAAACTCAAAGCCGCATCTCCCTGTTCCAGAAAACGCGACCTGGACAGCGTTCCATATCGATCCTCGAGCTTCTCCTTGCTCCGGTGCTCCGCAATCACCACGGCGCCTTCCGCGAGCAAGCCGCTCGTCTCGCCGCCCAGCAACCCCAGCACCAGCGCATATTCCTCGGCTGCATCGTAAGGCGGGTCGAGGAACACAACATCGAACCGCATCGTCGAACTCGGTGGACAGGCTCGACGCAAAAACACGGCCACACTTACCGCGTCGACGCGCACATCTCCGCGAAGACCCAGACTTTCAAGGTTGGTCCGCAACACCTTCAGTGCCGGCGCGGCTTGTTCCACCAGAACGACCTTCGTGGCTCCCCGGCTGACCGCCTCGACCCCCACTGCTCCCGACCCCGCATACAAATCGAGAAATCGCGCGCCCTCAATACGCGGCGCGAGCACATTAAACAAGGTCTCGCGCAACCGATCACTCGTCGGTCGAGTCGCAAGCCCCTCCGGGGCCTCCAGCAGCCTTCGTCGCAACGTTCCCGCAATCACGCGCATTGCCCATCAGAATATAGGAACCGATCCGGCTGACGGGTGGCGCAATAGAATAAAGATATGCGTGGCTGGACAATCCCGTTGGGCCGGTGGATCGGTGTGGAGATGCGCATGCACGTCTTCTTCCCCGCCCTTGCCCTGGTATGTCTTGGCCTCAGCGGATCGGCCGGCCCGGTGCGCGGCCTTGGACTCTTCTTCCTTTGCGTTTCCGCCGTCGTGGTCCGCGAAATTGCGCGACTCATGATGGCCGCGTATCTGAACCTGAAATTGCGCGCCGTGCTTCTGCTTCCCATCGGCGGCCTCTTTGCCTATGCCAATCCTGAAAGCCAGGAAGCTGCCAACCAGGGATTTGGCCAGTTCGCGATGGCTCTTACCGGCCCCATTGCAAACTGCTTGACCGCGCTGATCCTGGCCGCCTGCTTCATCGGAACCGGTGGCGACGTTCCGCTCCTCGCCAAACCTCTCGTATCCGCGGCTCACCTGGTTCGCAGCATGGTCTGGATGCAGGCCGGGCTCGGCGTTCTCCACCTGGTGCCTGCCTATCCACTCGATTTTGGCCGACTGCTCCGTGGAAACTTCGCCCGCGCTCATGGATTTGCCCCCGCCGGTCGCGCCGTTTCCGGACTCGGCCAGCTGCTCGCCCTCGCCATCATGATCGCCGGCATGGCGCTCCAGGCTTACTGGCTGATTATCGCCGGGTTCTTCATCATGATCGGCGCACAGATCGAGGACCAGGGCGTCTTTTTCCAGTCGGTCGTAGACACCGTCCGCATGCGGGAAGTGATGCTCACCGATTTCGCCACCCTGTCGCCCTCTGACACCCTTGCCGATGCCCTTGTCCGTTGCGTCCACTCCCTGCAGGAGGACTTCCCCGTGGTTCGCGGTCCGCAACTGGTGGGCATCGTCTCGCGGCAGCGCATCGTCGAGGCCCTGCGCAACGACGGCAACGGCTACATTCAGTCCATCATGTCGCGCGCCTTCCAGGTGGCACGCCCCGAAGACACCCTCGGTACCACTATTCGGCGCATCTCCGGCAACCAGGGGCTCTCCCTTATTCCGGTCACGGAAAGCGGAAAAGTGATCGGCATCGTCAGCGTGCAGAACCTGATGAGTTCGATGTCGCTTCTGGCGGAGCAACGCCGCATCGAAGCCCAGGAATCGAGCGAATAAACTCAAGCTCGAATGTCGCCCTGTGCCAAGCAGGCGAAAATCACGGCCCGTCGGCGCAGGGTTCGCGAATACTGCCTAGCTGGATTCCCGCACCATCGACTCTCGCGCTCGTATTTCTTCAGTCGCATCTGGCTTTAGCGACTGCAAACAGGCGAGCAGGCTCTTCGGGTCAAAGTTGTCTACGTAATGTTCATTAGGACCGCCGCGGGGGAACCCGCTCGCGGATGTGATCACGATCTCGATGTGAGGAGCAATCCCTTGCAGTGTCTCTATGAGCTGTCGGCATCCATCTAAGTCCGTTACCTGTGCGTTAATGACCACCCCGTCCACATTGGGAAATCGCTTGAGATACTGAATCCCTTCCTCCGGATCGTACGCCGTCAGCACATTGAACTTGGCAGTTTCAATCACCAGCTTCCGCGTCGAAATGCCGCCTGGATATTCGCGATCTACAACTAGAAAACACGGTCTCTCCATTGACAGTCGGATGCAGTTTTGACGGCTCCTCGCTGCTTGCCGCGCTCAGTATGTCGGGAGTCCTGAGCACCTGGTTGCCTGCTCGGAAGCCACGATGGTTAATTTGCATCAGGGGAAGAGTGGCCCATTCCCTCCCACGATTCCGCCGTAATCTCTGGTGTCAAGCGGTCCACGCAAAGATTTCCCCTAACTCGCTGCAAAGGAAGAGAAGATTCTGCCCGCTTCTTTGCAAGGTATTTCCCCTGCTTTCGCTATCCTCGAAGCACTGGAACAGCGACCGGGCACGGTTCGCCGCTTCCGGCTTGGAAAGCCGTCAACCACGATCGAACTGTCGTCTCTGTGGCGTGGGAAGAGCTCTGGTTCCTCTCGCACCGCTCGAAAACGCGCTAAAACGCGCAAAAAAGCGCCACAAAAAATTCTGCTAACTCGCGCTTAATCAAGTGAAAACGAGAAAAAACACCGGTAAAGAAAACTGGCCCCGCAAACCAGAAATTCCGCGTCGCCTCCCACTCCGATGGGTGCTCCAATCCGGACCCTCAGGTGGCGCTTTTAGGGGCGGAAAGCCAACAAGTCCATCGACGAAGGCAGCGCTCGAATCACGCGACTACCATGATCTAAGCAAATGTCCGACACCCTCGCTCCCGGCCTCTATCTGGTCGCCACGCCCATCGGCAACCTTGGCGATATCACGTTTCGCGCACTCGATGTCCTCAAGCAGGCTGACCGCATCGCGTGCGAAGACACTCGTCAGACGCAAAAACTGCTCAATCACTACGGCATCACAACGCCGACGATTAGCTATCACGAGCACAACGAGTTTTCCCGTGCGCCGGAGCTCATCAGCGCGGTCAAGGACGGGAAGTCCATCGCCGTTGTCTCTGACGCGGGCATGCCCGGCATCAGCGATCCCGGTGCCGTGCTGGTCCGCGAGGCCATTTCCGCAGGAGTGCCGGTGATTCCTATCCCGGGCGCGAATGCAGCGCTGAGTGGGCTCATCGCATCAGGCCTTTCGACCGAGCAGTTTCACTTCCTCGGCTTTTTGCCGGAAAAGGCGGGCGCGCGTCGAACCCGCCTTGAGGAAATCGCCGCCGGGGCGCGCGCCTCGGCGCAGACCATCATTTTCTACGAAGCCCCGCATCGCATCTCCAATACTCTCGCCGATCTTGAATCCGTCTTCGGCCCGGCGCTCCGCGTTGCTGTCGCGCGCGAGCTGACCAAG
>Ga0335073_10014614_pt1 | contig 10998 bp, 13 predicted proteins | sample Lox_Sample_22_FD_207093 | JGI IMG/M metagenome (GOLD analysis project Ga0335073, IMG submission 207093) | Soil microbial communities from Loxahatchee National Wildlife Refuge, Florida, United States - Lox_Sample_2.2 | ecosystem: Environmental > Terrestrial > Soil > Wetlands | place: USA... | reverse complement strand
AACGAGGCGTGGGAGCTCCTCCGGCTTCGGGGGAAGGTTCAGTAAGGCGAGCGTCCTGGGAAGGAGAGCGATGCAGCTGTTCCTCGACACGGCGAGCGTGACCGAGATCCGAACGATGTGGGAGACGGGGATCCTCGACGGGGTCACGACGAACCCGACCCTGGTCGCGAAGGAGGGCCGCAAGTTCGAAGACGTCCTGCGCGAGGTCTGCGCGCTCGGCGTCCCGTCCGTCTCCGCCGAGGTCGTCGCGACCGACACGGAGGGGATGCTGCGCGAGGGCCGGCACCTGCGCGAGATCCACCCGTCGATCTACGTCAAGGTCCCGATGACCGCCGCGGGGCTGAAGGCGACGAAGGTCCTCGCCGGCGAGAAGACCCGCGTCAACATGACCCTCGTCTTCAGCGCGAACCAGGCGCTCCTCGCCGCGAAGGTCGGCGCGGCGTACGTGAGCCCGTTCATCGGCCGGCTCGACGACCAGGGCCAGGTCGGCATGGACCTCATCCGCGACATCGTCCAGGTCTACCGGAACTACCGCTTTCCGACGCAGGTCCTGGTCGCGAGCATACGGCATCCGGTCCACGTCCTCGAGGCCGCGAAGATCGGCGCCGACATCGCGACCATGCCCTACGGCGTGATGGAGAAGCTCGTCCAGCATCCGCTCACCGACCTCGGGCTCGCCCGGTTCCTGAAGGACTGGGAGAAGGTCCCGAAGGGCTGAGCGTCCCGCCGCCCCCGGGCCCGGCCCGCCGGTGCTCGGCACGGAGGAGCGCTCCGGCGGCGGGGTCCCGCCGTCCGCGACCCCGCGCCCGGCGGGAGTTCGGCCGCGCGTCGCCGGGGGATTATATCGCGGACCCGGTTACGCGCTCCCGCCGTGTCCGACGAACCGCTGCTCGAAAAGTACCTGCGGCTCACCCGCGAGGCGCTCGCCCGGGTGACCGTCGCCGCCCCGTCCCGCTCGTACCTTCGGGGGGCCTCCGACGACTTCCTCTCGATGGCCCGGGCCTACCTCGCGGACGCCGAACACTTCGGCGCGGCCGGGGACCGGGACCGGGCGCTCGCGGCGGCGAGCTACGCGCACGGCTGGCTCGATGCCGGCGTCCGCCTCGGCCTGCTCGACGGAGGCGAGGATGACCAGCGATTCACCCTCTTCCGCTGACGGCTCCGTGCCCGCCCGGGCGGGCGTCCCCGAGAGCGTCCTCGCCGCGATCGAGGCGCACCTGCGCCAGCGCGAGCTGCGGCGCGAGGACCTCTACCAGCGGGCGCGCCGCCTGCGCCGCCTCTCCCAGGGGACGATGTCCCGGCTGCACGCCGAAGGCGCGGCCCCGGCCGAGCTCGCCGAGATCCGGCGGGCCACCGCGGAGCTCGCCGACTGGCTGCGCCGCGAGGGCCGCGGCGACGAGCCGCTCGCGCTCGACGCCTTCCAGGAAGCGGTCGAGGCGACGCTCCTCGGGGCGATCGTCGCCGGGGGTCCCCTCCCGGGCCCGACCGACCTCGGGGTCGACCCGGAGCCGTACCTCCTCGGTCTTGGCGACGTCGTCGGGGAGGTCCGCCGGCTCACCCTGGACCGGCTCGCGCACGACGAGCTTCCGGGCGCGGAGGCGACGCTCGCGCTGATGGAGCGCCTGACGCACGCCCTGCTCCGGTTCGATACGACCCGGGCGATCGTGCAGCTGAAGCCGAAGCAGGACACGGCGCGCAACCTGCTCGAGCGGACCCGCGGAGAGGTCGTGATGGCCCGCTTCCTCGCCCGCGCCCGTCCGCCGAACGCGCCGGGAGACCCCGCCCCGTGAGCGCATCGGCCCGGCGCACGGTCGCGGTGATCGGCGGCTCGGGGGTCACCGGGATCTTCGAGGGCGGAGCGAAGAGGACCCACCGCGTCGCGACCCCCTGGGGCGCCCCGTCCGGACCGATCGAGGAGGGCGAGGTCGGGGGCCTGCGCGTGCTGTTCCTGCCCCGCCACGGCGCGGGGCACACGATCCCCCCGCACCGGGTGAACTACCGCGCGAACATCGACGCCCTGCGCTCCCTCGGCGCCGAGGCGGTCGTGACCGTGAGCTCGGTCGGCTCGCTCCGCGAGGAGCTCGCGCCCGGCACGTTCGTGCTGCCGAGCCAGTTCGTCGACTTCACGAAGCAGCGGCCGACGACCTTCTACGACGGCGGCCGCGTCTTCCACGTGTCGCTCGCCGACCCGTTCTGCCCCGAGCTCTCGCGCCTTGCGGCGGCGGCCGGGCGCTCGGCCGGGACGCCGTTCGCCGACGGGAAGACGTACGTCTGCGTCGAAGGGCCGCGGTTCAGCACGCGCGCCGAGTCGGCGTACTTCCGCTCGTTCGCCGACGTGATCGGGATGACGCTCGTGCCCGAGGTGACCCTCGCGCGGGAACGGGCGCTCTGCTACGTCTGCCTCGCGATGGTCACCGACTACGACGTCTGGGCGGACCGGCCGGTCGAGACGAGGGAGATCCTCGAGACGATGCATCGCAACGTCGAGCGGATGGGACGGCTCCTCGCCGATTTCCTCCCGCGGACCGCAATTCCGCCCGGATGCGAGTGCGCGCACGCGCTCGACGCGGCCGGGGTCTAGGGGGCCGGGCTCAAACGGCGGCGCCGCGGCGCACGGTGATCGGGATCCGGCCGGCGGCGAACTCCCGCTCGGCGATCTCGACCGGGTCGACCAGGGTCGGCGGGACGTCGATCAGGATCGGAGCGCCGAGGCTGACCTGCAACGCCCGGGCCCCCAGGATGCGCGCCCGCTCGAATCGGGTGTATTCTTCGGAGCCGAGGGGCCGAGCCGGCGTGCGGTCGCTCACGGTCTCAATCCCACCGGCGGCCGAGCTGACCGCGGCCGTCAAGGGCGGGGCCACTCGGGGCACCGTATTTGACATTTGCCTTCGGTCCGTCGCCGCCGGCGCGTCGCCGGGGCCCGACCCGCCGCGGCCGAGGGTCCCGGACCCGCGGCGGGCGCATACGCTCAAGTTCCGCGGGACCTCGGGGCTCCGGTAGGGCGGACGGGAGCGACGATGACCTCGCTCGCACGCGGGACGAACTGGCGGGCCCTGTTGGCCCGCTGGGACGCCCAGCAGGAGGACTACCTTCCCCAGCGGGAACGCCGGTTCGAGGTGATGTTCGACGTCGTCGAAGCCACCGTCGGTCGGCGGTTCACCGCCGTCGACCTCGGCGCCGGGCCCGGGTCCCTCAGCGTCCGGCTCCTGCGGAGGTTCCCCTCGGCCCGGGCCGTCGCGGTCGACTACGACCCGGTGACGCGGCGGATCGGGGAGGGTGCGCTCGGCACGCTCGGCGGCCGGCTCACGTGGGTCGATGCGCGTCTCGGGGCCCCCGGCTGGACCGACCGGCTTCCCCCCCGCCGGCTCGATGCCGCCCTTAGCACGACCGCGCTCCACTGGCTAACGCCGAGGGAGCTCGGCCGGCTCTACCGGGACCTCGCCCGGATCCTCCCACGCGGCGGGGTCTTCCTGAACGGCGACCACCTTCCCTGGGGGCCCCGCGCCCCGGGGCTCGCCGAGCTCGCCGAGCGGGTGCGCGCCCTGCGCCGCCGGCGCCGCGGGCGGGGGCGCTCGGGCGGGTGGAGCGCGTGGCGTGCCTGGTGGGCGGACGCCGAGAAGGTCCCGGCGCTCGCGCCGTACTTCGCCGAGCAGGAGCGGCGGGCCGCCCGCCACCCGCGGCACGGCGACCTCCCGCTCGAGTTCCATGTCGCCGCGCTGCGCGCCGCCGGCTTCCGCGACGTCGGGACCGTCTGGGGCGGGTTCGGGGAGTGGGTCCTCTTCGCCCGCCGCGGACCGGCCCCCGCCGCCCGCGACCCCCTCCGCAAGCTTGACGTGACCCGGGGCTAGCGGAGCCGCATGCCGGGGTTGCGCCGACGCTACCTCGCCGAGCTCTTGCACCGGCTCGCGCCGTTCCTTCTCGTGTTCGGGTCGGTCTACGTCGGCGCCTCGCTCCTCTTCTACTTCCTCGACTCGGGCCGGGTCGACCTGTTCAATGCGTTCTACTGGGGGATCATCACGATCTCGACGATCGGCTACGGCGACGTCGTGCCGACCACGACCGGGGCGAAGCTCGATGCGATGGCGACGGCGTTTATCCAGATCTTCCTCTTGGGCTTCCTGATCACCGTGATCGCGACGACGGTCTCCTCGGAGCAGCAGAAGCGGACGCTCGGCCTCCTCGGCACCGACCTCAAGGGTCACATCGTCGTGCTCGGCTACTCGTCCGTTGGCCGGGCCGCCGTCCGCGAGCTCCTCTCCCAGGAGCAGCGCGTCGCGGTGGTCGCGCAGTCCGCCGACGAGATCGGCAACATCCGCGCGCTCGCCGGGGAGGACGTGCTCTACGTCACCTACGGTCCGGCGGCCGAGCGCGACATCCTCGTGCGCGCGAACGTGCCGGCGGCGCACAGCGTCATCGCCTGCACGCTCGACGACGCGACCAACATGATCGCCGCGCTCAACGTCCGCGCGCTCGCGCCCGGGGTGCGGGTCGTCGTCTCTGTGAGCCGGCCCGAGCTGCGCGACACGCTGCGCGCGGCCGGCGTGACGTACGTCGCGAGCCCCGCCGACATGGGCGGCCGCCTCTGCGCGGCCGCGGCGTTCGAGCCCGAGGTCGCCCACGCGCTCGAGGAGCTCACCGCGACCGACATCCGCTCCGACATCCAGGAGTACCTGCTCTCTGCGCGCACGCATCTCACGGGGCTCGCGTTCGACCCGGCCGCAGCGCAGGTCCGCGCCGAGACCGGTTGCCTGCTCGTGGGCTACGCCCGCCCCGGACCCGACGGCGAGTTCGACACGGTCGTCGACCCGCCGCCGGAGGCGCAGCTCGCGGCGGGCGACGCGGTGCTCATCCTCGGCACGCTCGAGAACGCGAAGCGGTTCCGCCGCTGGTTCGGGCGCGACCAGGGACGCTAGGGGGCGGGTCCTCCCCTCCGGCCGACCGTTTCAAAAGGCGGGGGCGCTCACCGGGGCGCGATGTCCGCGGTTCCCGAGGTCGCCTACTACGCGCTCCTCGAGATCTTCGTCTTCCTCGCGGTCGCCGAGCTCCTCCACTCCTTCGCCCGCAAGGTCGGCGTCCCGACCCTCGTCTCCGACCTCCTGCTCGGGGTCCTGTTGAGCAGCTTCGCGCTCGGCGGGGTCCTCAACTCGCTGATCGGCGTGCCGATCTTCGTCGTCAACGACTACATCCTGCTCTTCGCCGACTTCTCGGTCATCCTGCTCCTCTTCGCCGCCGGCCTCGGCGGGGGGTTCGCCGGCCTGCGGCGCGCCGGACCGCCCGCGGTGCTCGCCGCCGTCGCCGGGGACCTCGTGCCGTTCGCGCTCGCGCTCGTCGTGTTCTCGCGGTTCTACTCGGTGAACGTCGCGCTCCTGCTCGCGGTCGCGTGCGCCGCGACCAGCTCGGCGGTCGTCGCCTCGCTCCTGCAGAGCGAGCGGCTCACCGACACCCCGGTGGGCCAGTTCCACATGAACGTCGCCGCGCTCGACGACGTGGTCGCCCTCGTGCTCCTCTCGGTCGTCCTGACGATCGTCGGCGGCCAGTTCGACGTGATCGCCGTCACCGGCAGCATCGTCGAGCTCGCCGTCGCCTGGGTCGTGCTCCTGCTCGCCTCCGTCCTGATCATCCCGCGCCTCCTGCGCGTCCCGCAGCTGCGGGACGCCCAGCGGATGCCGTTCCTGTTCCTGTTCGTCCTGGTCGCGGTGGTCGTTGCCCTCGGCTTCTCGGCCGTCATCGGGGCGTTCATCGCCGGGCTCGCGGTCGCCGAGAGCCTCGCGGCGAGCCGGACGCGCCAGATCACCGAGATCCTCCTCATCCTGTTCGGCTCGCTCTTCTTCGTCGTCGTCGGCGCCCAGTTCGACGTCCACGAGCTGCTCGTTCCCGGACTGATCGTCTTCGCGCTCCTCCTCGCCCTGATCGCGGCCGCCGGCAAGGTCGTCGCGGTCTACCCGTTCGCGCGGCTGCGCTGGACGCCGGCGCAGGCGCGGGCGATCTCGGTCGGCATGATCCCCCGGGGCGAGATCGGGCTCATCATCGGAGCGATCGGCTACGCCGACGGCATCCTCACCCAGACGACGCTCGGGGTGGTCCTCGTCATGTCGATCGTCACGACGCTCGCCGGGTCGCTGCTCTTCCGGCGGGCGGACCGGGCGATCCGGCCGGCGGCCCCGCTCCCCCCGACCCGTCCGCCCGAGGTCGTCCCGTCCGGCCCCTCGGCCCCGGGGTGACCGGGACGCCGCCCCTCGGCCGGGCGTCGGGGCCCCGCGCCGCGCTGACCTCATCAGGCCGGACCGCCTGGGGGGGCCCGTGACGGCGCCGGACGGACCGGCGCCGCTCGGGGGCGAACGCTGCCCCCGATGCGGCAAGCCGGTGGGGCACTACGAGGACCGCGAGGTCCGGGTCCGCTGGTGCGGCTACCCCGAGCCGCACTACTGGGACTGGCAGCTCAAGGTCCCGAAGCTCACGATGCGCCCGTAGCCCGCTCGGGCGGCGGCCGCGGACGCGGGGGACAGGCCCGGACGTCGACCCGGAACCGCAGGACCTCGACGGCGCCCGCCGGGTCGATGTCGGGCCGGTCGGGGAACGCCCCGCCGACGACCGAGTGGACGAACCGACGGGCCTCGCGCCGCGCCTCGGCGAGGGTCGGGGCCTGGACGGTACCGAGGCCGTCGACCCAGGCGAGATACCCGGCGGGGGTGCGGAAGAGACGGACCTGGAACGCCGACGTGCTCCTCCCATCGGGCCCGGGAGGCAACCGCGTCGCGGTGAGGTCGCGAAACGGTCCGGCTACTCCGGGGCCGGCCGGCCGGACGGGAGGTGCGGGCGCCCCGCCCGGGTCCCCCCGGGGAGCTCGGCGAGGGCCGCGCGGTCCGCGGCCCCCCGCCGGCGGGCCCGGGCAAGGAACAGCGCGTGGCCGTCGCTCCCGGGTTCGGGGACGGGGGTGCGACGCAGGACGTCGAACCCGGCGGCCGTGAGCCACCGCTCGTAGGTGGCGGCGTCGGCGTGGCTCCAGTACATCTTCGCGTTCGACCCGAGCCAGTTCTCCTCGACCCCGGTGTAGGCCGTCTGGCCGGTGAGGAGCAGGAGGATCCCGTCCGGGCGCAGCCAGTCGTGCAGTCGGGCGATCAGCGCCGGCTGTTCGTCCACCGGGACGTGGATGAGCGCGTAGAGGCACAGGATCCCTCCGAACGTCCCCGGTCGGAACTCGACCTCGGTCATGTCGGCCCGCACGAACCGAGCCCGGGGGACACGCCGGCGGGCGCGGGCGATCTGGACCTCCGAGATGTCGACGCCCGTGACGCGGAAGCGCTCCGACAGGAGAAGGGCGTCGGGGGTCCCGCAGCCGCACCCGAGGTCGAGGACCTCGCTGCCGCGCGCGACCGTGCGGAAGAACGGGCGCAGCCACGCCTCATGGTCCGCGACCGTGTGGCCGAAGGCGTCGTCCGACCGATGGCCCGAACGGTAGATCGTGGAGACCTGGTTCCAGCCCGCGCGCACGACCGTCTTCGGGTCGAGCTCGGCGCCGGTCGCTCGAATTCCGTCCGTCGGCCCTCCCCCCGCGTGCCCGCAGTACGATCGTTCCCCCCGCAAAAGAACCTATAGGTCCCCGCAGGACCGGCACCGCGAATGTGCGAACGGCCGGGCGCGCGGCTCAGCCGTAGCCGAACTGGCGGCGGGCAAAGTCGGTCATCCGCTCGGGGCCCCACGGCGGCTCCCACACGATGTCGACCTTCACGCCGGAAAGGCCCGAGGCCTCCCGGGCCGCGCGCGTGACCTCTTCGGTGAACGCCTCCACCGCCGGACATCCCGGACTGGTCAGCGTCATCCGGATCGTCAGCGCGCCGGCCGCGTCCCACTCCATGCCGTAGATCAGCCCGAGGTCGATGACGTTCATCGGGATCTCGGGGTCGTAGATGTTCTTGAGCGCCTGCCGGATCCGTTCCTCGATCGCCGCCCGCTCGCTCCCGGCTCCGCGAGGCGCCGGCGTCGGCGGCTCGGTCGCCGCGGCCTCCCCGGCCGCCGGCGACGCCGGCCCCGTCGGGAGGAACGGCCCGACGACCTCGAACCCGGGGGGGTCGTGGTCGGTGCGGTACCGGACCTCGGCGTCCCGCAGGAAGGCGAGGCTGCTCTCGTCCAGGAGGAGGGGCACCCCGTCGAGGGCGAGCGGGACGTCGCGGGGGGAGGCCCGGTCGATCATCATCTGGGCGTGCGGACGCATCCCGCGTTCGACCCAGATCCGGACGCCCGACCCCGCACCGCGGCCGCGGAGCGCGGCGAGAAGGGCCTCGCGCGCGGCCGGCGTCAGGCGAAGGCGGACCGTGGCGGTCCGGGGGTCGGTCGGGGCGCTCCCGTCGTCGGGCATGGGCCGTAGGGACGGAGCCTTCGCCCCGTTTACCCCTGTCGATGGCGCCGGCCGGGACGGCTCAGCCGCCGGTCACGTTCTCGAGGAACTCCCGGATCGTGCCGAGGAACTCCCGGGGCTGCTCGAGGATCTCCATGTGGCTGCTGTGCGGCAGGACGCGCAGGTGGGCCGGCTCGATCCGCTCGGCCATCTCGACCGACGGCTCGAGGAAGAAATCGTACTTGCCCACGACGACCACGCCGGGGACCTCGATCTTGGAATAGTACCGTCGTCCGTCCCACGACGCGATCGTCCCGTCGACCGCGAACTCGTCCCCGGTCCGGGTCATCATCGCCCGGTAGACCGCGGGATTGACCTTCGTCGCCTTCCAGTCGGCCGGGGTCGACTCAAGGAACCGCGTCTGGAACGGGCGGCTGATCTCGAGGGTCAGCTTCTGGTACTCGGGCGAGTCGAACGCCTTCGCGCGCGTCAGCTCCCGCAGGCGGGTCCGCTGGCGCGGCGACGCCGCGGTCAGCATGAGCCGGTTCGCCGCGCGCACCTCCTCCGCGCTCCCCGCGGTCGCGCAGAGCAGCAGCGAGGTCAGCCGATGCTCGTAGCGATGGGCGTACTCGAGCGCGACGAACCCACCGGCCGAATAGCCGAGCAGGTGGAGCTCGCGGATCTTGAGCGCGCGGCGCAGCGCCTCGACGTCCTCGGCCATGTTGCCGATGGTGTACTCGCCCGCGTACTTCGGGGCCCAGCTGCGTCCGACCCCGCGCGGATTGAACAGGACGACCCGCAGGTTCGCGTTCGCCAGCCGGAGCAACCCCCGCAGGTAGTGGTAGGTCAGTCCCGGTCCTCCCGGATGGACCAGGAGCGTGGCCGGGCCCCGGCCCCGGGCCACGTATTCGATCGACCGGCGCCCCGGAAGGGTCACCGTACTCGCGCGCGCCATCGCCTCCGGGTAGCCCTCTCCGCCCAAAAACATCTCGACCCGGCCCGCCCGGGGCCGGGCGGGGCGCGTACCGGCGTGGGATACGGTGGTAAACGTCACCGGCCCCGGGGCGCTCGAGGGGGCGGGGGGCCCGGTTGGTCAGCCGACCGGGTCCGCCGTGAGTCCGTCGCCGCGCGGGTCGATCCCGACCTCGAGCGCTTCGCCGCAGACGACCGCCTGGGCGTGGCCGAAGAGCGACCGATCCGGGTGCGGGCGAGCGCCGGGGAGCCGGAGGCCCGGCTCGGCGTAGAGCGGGGCCGAACCGTAGATCGTCGCGGGGTACGCGAAGCGCGGGGCGGCGATCGCCTGCGGGACCGACTCCCCCCGGTCGAGGAGCCGGGTCAGGACCTGGACGTTCACCTGGGGCTGGACGTCCGCGCCCATCGACCCGAGGAGCACCCGCTGTCGCTCTCCGAGCACGACGAGCGCCATCAGCGTGTGGAACGTCCGTTTCCCGGGGCGCAGCGCGTTGTGGTGGGTCGGGTCGAGGGTGAAGTACGACCCGCGGTTGCTGAGGTTGATCCCGGTCGCCGCGACCGTCTGCCCCGCGCCGAACCCTCGGTAGTTGCTCTGGATGGCGCTCACGTCGACGGTCCCGTCGGTCACCGAGAACGCGGTCGTGTCCCCGTCGCCGTGCGGCCCCGGGGGACCCGGGGGAGGCGCGGCCTCGTACGGGTACCCCGGATCGAGGAGATCGGGCGGGAACGGGACGTACGCCGGGTCTCCGATGTACCGCGCCCGGTACTGGTAGGCGACCGGCATCGTGCGCACGAGCGCCGCCAGGTACTCCGGCTCGGAGAGGGCCCCGACGTCGAGACGGCCGAGCAGGTTGAGCCAGAGGAGGGCCGTGGCGCCCTGGCTGTTCGGCGGGGTCGTGTACACGTCGTGCCCGCGGTAGCGCGTGTGCAGCGGGGTCGTCCACTCGGCGTCGAACCCGTCGAGGTCCTCGAAGCGCAGCAGCCCGCCCTTCTTCCGCATGTCCCGGTCGATGCGACGGGCGATCGCGCCGTGGTAGAACGATTCGCCCCCGTCCTGTCCGACCGCCTCGAGCGTGCGGCCGAGCGCCGGCTGGCGCAACGGAGCGTCGCGGCGCGTTCCGGCATAGGTCGCCTTCCAATCCGCGTCCGCCCGGCCCACGGTCTCCGCAGCGGAAAGGGCCAGGCTCTCGGTCGCGGGGAAGCCGTCCTTCGCGAACCGGACCGCGGGGGCGAGCAGGTCCGAGAGCGGCATCGAGGCGTGGTGGGCGAGCAGCGCCCACGCGCTCACGAGACCGGGCACCGTGAACGACGAGAGCGGCCCCGAGCGCGGGACGGCAGCGAGCCCCTGCTTGCGAAAGAACTCGACCGACGCTCCCGCAGCGGCCCAGCCGCTGCCGTTCACCGCGCGCAGGCCGCCGTCGTGGACGACCGCGAAGAAGTCGGACCCGAGGCCGTTCATGTGGGGCTGGACGACGGTGAGCGCGGCGCTCACGGCGAGCGCGGCGTCGTATGCGTTCCCGCCCCGGGCGAGGACCTCCCGGCCGGCGCGACTGCTGAGCGGATGCGCCGACGCGACCGCGCCGGGGAAATTCGGCTCCCGGTGCGGCGTTCAGGTCCCCCCCGGACGGATGCGGGCACCGGGATTTGAACCCGAGTTATAGGCTTGGCAAGCCTATGTGATAACCAGACTA
>Ga0335073_10014612_pt1 | contig 10999 bp, 9 predicted proteins | sample Lox_Sample_22_FD_207093 | JGI IMG/M metagenome (GOLD analysis project Ga0335073, IMG submission 207093) | Soil microbial communities from Loxahatchee National Wildlife Refuge, Florida, United States - Lox_Sample_2.2 | ecosystem: Environmental > Terrestrial > Soil > Wetlands | place: USA: Florida... | reverse complement strand
CTCCTCGAACGCGCCCTCGTACTCCGCCGCGTCGATCGACAGTCCCGTGCTCGATTCGATCCGCCCCTCGTTCAACGGATACTCGTCGGGGTGACGGAGGGCGACGAACTCGTAGTCCTCCTCGACGTTCGGGAAGTCGAAGCCCGCGACGAACCGCACCGTCTCCTCGGCGAGAGCGAGCGCGTGCTCGACCGACCCTCGGAGCTCGGCGAGCTCCTCCGGGCTCGGGCATCGGTAGAACCCGCCCACTCGCACGTTGATCGGGTGGATCTCCCGGCCGCCGAGGACCCGCATGATGGAGTTCCCGGCCTTCTTGAGAGCGAGGCCACGCTGCACCGCGTCGGGATGGTCCCGCGCGAGCCGGAGGGCGTCGGGATACCCGAGGAAGTCCGGCGCGTGGAGGAGATAGATGTGAAGCGTGTGGCTCTCGATCCACTCCCCGCAGTACAGGAGCCGGCGCAGGTCCCGCAACGCCCCGTCGACGCGGATCCCGAGCGCGCGTTCCATCGCATGGCAGGCGCTCATCTGGTAGGCGACGGGGCAGATCCCGCAGATCCGCGCGGTGACGTCCGGCGCCTCGGCGTAGGCGCGGCCGCGCAAGAACGCCTCGAAGAACCGCGGCGGCTCGAAGATGCGGAGTTCGACCTCCTCGACGGTGCGGTCCCGGATGCGAACGCGCAGCGCGCCCTCGCCCTCGACCCGGGCGAGGTAGTTCACGGCGATGGTGCGCTCGGTCACGGCGGTGGCTCCGTGGCGGCGTCGGCGGCGGCCCGGAACGCCGGCGCCATCGCGTTGAACGTCCGGAACACCCGGGCGACGGACGGCCGATCCATGCCGAGAACGTTCAGCTGGGTGACGAGGGACGCGGTGTTCGGCGTGTCCTGGGGTCCGAAGCAACCGTAGCAGCCGCGATGGAACCCCGGACAGATCGCGCCGCACCCGGACTGGGTCACCGGCCCGAGGCACGGGGTCCCGTGCGCCACGACCACGCAGACGTGCCCCCGACGCTTGCACTCGATGCAGACGCTCTCGGTCGGCACGTCCGGCGCGCGTCCACCAAGGAAGGCGGAGATCACCTCGAGCAGCTGGCGCTTGTCGATGGGGCAGCCGCGGAGTTCGAAGTCGACTGGGACGTGGTCGCGGATCGCGGTGGAGGTGGCGAGGGTGCGGATGTACTCCGGTCGGGCGTAGACGACTTGGGTGAACTCCGCCACGTCCGCGAAGTTCCGCAGGGCCTGGATGCCGCCCGAGGTGGCGCACGCCCCGATCGTGACGAGGGTCTTCGCGTGGGCACGGATCTCCGCGATCCGCTCGCGGTCGTCGGAGGTGGTGATCGAACCCTCGACCAGCGCGAGGTCGTACGGACCGTCCAGGGTCGCGCTCGACGCCTCCCGGAAGTCGGCGAGGTCGAACCGGTCCGCGACGGCGAGCAGCTCGTCCTCGCAGTCGAGCAGGGTGAGCTGGCACCCATCGCACGAGGCGAACTTGAAGACGCCCAGTCGGGGGCGGCGTCGGTCGGCCATCTCAGAGCTCCCGGACGGAGAGGAACGGCCGCACCACGTCGTAGCGGAAGACCGGACCGTCGCGGCAGATGAACGCCGGTCCGAACTGACAGTGACCGCACAGACCGATCGCGCACTTCATGTTCCGTTCGAGGGAGACGTAGACCGAGGTCATCGGGACGCCGCGGGCTTCGAGACCCTGGGCGGTGAACTTCATCATCACCTCGGGCCCGCAGAGAAAGGCGACCGTGTTCGCCGCGTCGACCCTCAGGTCCGGCAGCCGGGCCGTCACTAGGCCGACGTCGCCGTACCAGTCGCGCCCCGCCGCATCGACCGTCGTCTGGAACCGCAGGTCGCTGCGCGCGCGCCACCGCTGGATCTCGTCGTAGTAGACGAGGTCCTTCGGCGTCCGCGCCCCGTAGATCACCTCGATGCGGGCCACCCGGTCCCGGTGGCGGAGCAGTTCGTAGAGCAGCGGGCGCAGCGGCGGCAGGCCGAGCCCGCCCGCGACCAACACGACATCCTTGCCGAGTGCCCGGTCGAGGGGCCAGCCGGTCCCATACGGTCCTCGGATCCCGACGGCAGTGCCCGGGGTGACCCCGGCGAGCGCAGCCGTCACCTTCCCGGCGGAGCGTATCGTGTGGACCAGCTGTTCGGGGCGGGCCGGATCCCCGCTCACGGAGATCGCGGCCTCTCCCACCCCGAAGGCGTACACCATGTTGAACTGTCCGGGCCGGAACGAGAGCGGTCGGCTTCCGGGCGTCGGCGAGAGCACGAGGGTGGCGGTGTCCGCCGTCTCGGCGGTGCGCTGCTCCACTCGGTACGGGGCCGGGGCCCACGGGTTCTCGACGGAGAGGTCGGCGGGGCTGGGGGGTCGCGCGTCAGTGTCCATGGAGGTCCAACAGCTGGATCCGGGTGTGTTCGAGCCGTTCCGCGACGACCGGCAGGAGACGGAGGAGGAATCGGTAGCCGTCCGTGGGGTTCGCGTCCAGCGCCGACCGCAGGGCGCCGCCGGGGATCTCGAGGGTCCGGGTCGCCTTCACCGCTCGCGCATCGACCCGCCAGCGGTGGGGGGCGACGAGCCAGGACCACCCGATCACTTCGCCCGCCCCGACGGTCTGGACCGTGATCGGCGGGCGGTCGGGCAGTACGATCTCGAGCGCGACCTTCCCGTCGAGCACGAGCACGAATCGGTCGGCGGGGTCCCCCTCCCGGAGGAGCGGCTCTCCCGGCGCGTACGTCCGCTCGCGCACTCCGGGGGCCAGCCGGCGCAGGAGGTCGCCCTCCCAGCCCCGGAAGAACGGCTGCGTCGCGAGCCGAGCGGCGGTCGGGTCCTCGGCGGCGCTCATGGCGACGCCTTCGTTGCAGGCGCGGGGGAAGGCGGTGGACGGAGCGCGGCGACCTCTTCCGTGAGGTCGATCCCGACCGGGCACCACGTGATGCACCGACCGCATCCGACACATCCGGACTCGCCGAACTGGTCGTGCCAGGTCCCGAGCTTGTGGGTCAGCCACTGCCGGTAGCGAGAATTCGTACTCTGACGAACGCTCGTGCCGTGAACGGCGCTGAAACCGGAGTTGAAGCAGGAGTCCCAGCGCCGCCACCGCTCGACCTTCTCTCCGTCGAGGTCCGGGACCTCTTCGGTCGTCTGGCAGAAGCACGTCGGGCACGCCATGGTGCAGTTCGTGCAGGCGAGGCACCTCCGAGCGACGATCTCCCATCGCGGATGATTCGGTTGATTCACCAGCAGGTCCCGGAGCCCGACAGGATTCATCGTCCGACCCATCGACGCCGCCGTCCGTGCGACGATCTCCTTCGCCGCGCGCTCCTCGCCGTCCGCCGGTGCGGTGAGCGGCACCCCTTCCAGGACGGCGGCACCGGCCGAGGACCCCACCGCCACGAGGAACCGGTGTCGGTCGGGTTCGATGATCTCCGTCAGTGCGAGGTCGTACCCGGCGGAGACGCCGGGCCCGGTGCCCATCGACGTGCAGAAGCACGTGGCGCCTGCCTGCCCGCACTGGACCGCGACGCGTAGGATCTTCCCGCGTCGCGCGCGGTAGCCCGGGTCGCCGGCCTTACCGAAGACGTGGTCGGAGACCCCGATCGCCGCGATCTCGCAGGCCCGCATGCCCAGGAAGGCGAGGGGCGACTCGTCGATCGACTCGGGGTGAACCTCGAAGGCTTCGGCGGTACGGACCGCGGTCCAGAGGCGTTCCCGAGAGGGAAAGAGGTACTTCTTCCAACTGTGCGGCCCGACGTTGTACCCGAAGAGCGCTGCGTCCGCCCGCCGCTCGAGCCGGTATCGGCCGGCGTCCTGGCGGTCGGTCCACCCGATCGGGAGGTCACTCTCCTCGCGGATCTCGCCGTAGACGATCGCGCCGTCCCGGATCGTGGGGCCGACCACGCGGTAGCCCGCTCGACGGATTGCCGTGAGCAGCGTCGGGAAGCCCGACCGATCGAGCACGTACTGACGGTCGACTCCGATCCCGTTCACGACCGATCGATCCCTCCTCTCGACGGCGGCGTACCGCTCCGCTCGTCCGATACCCCGGATTTGGTATAGAACTAACCTCAACCGCGCGGACGGGCCCGCTCAACTTCGGTTGACTGGCGGCTCAAATAGAGGGGCCGTGCCCTTTCGTACCATGTCCGGATCTCTCCCCAGCGATCGGCTTCGCCCCTACCTGGTCGAAGACGTCATGACGTCGGCGGTCTACACGGCGCGCCCCGAAGAGAGCCTCCTCTCCGCCACGGAGACGATGCGGCGACACCATGTGTCGGGGTTGCCGGTCGTCGAGACCGGGGGCCGCCTCGTTGGCGTGCTCAGCGAGAAGGACATCGTGCGTGCCGTCGACCGTCAGACGGGCGTGGGCCGGGCTCGGGGGATCCTCGACCTCCTGCTCGCCAGCCTGGAGCCGAAGCCGAAGGACCGATTGCACGAATCGGTCGCGGCGCTGCTCAACGGCTCCGTCCGAGACGCGATGTCCCACCCCGCGGTCTCGGTCGAGGCGGACGAGCCGTTCGGGGAAGCGTCACGCCTCCTGGGGAAGTACTCCGTCAACCGACTGCCGGTCGTCCGGGACGGGGCGTTGGTCGGTATCGTCACGCGTCAGGACGTCCTAAAGGTCCTTCGGGGCGTGGCGCCCGCGATGGCGCGCCCTCGACGGCGAACCGCTCGGGTGAGCGCCGTCCCGGCGTGACGGGCACTCGGGGTCCCCGGCCGATCGCCGACGTGGCCCGCGACCTCGGGCTCGCTCCGGAGGAGCTGGTTCCGGCGGGAGCCGGCGTGATGCGCATACCGGTGGCGCTCGTACGCTCGGTCGCGGATCGACCCCGGCGCGGGCGCGTGGTGCTGGTGAGCGCGATGACGCCCACGGAGCACGGGGAGGGCAAGACCGTGGTCGCGATCGGTCTCGCGATGGCCCTGGAACGGAAGGGCGTGCGATCGGTGGCGTGCCTGCGGCAACCGTCGCTCGGGCCCGTGTTCGGATCGAAGGGAGGGGCGTCCGGCGGCGGGCGGGCGACGGTCGAGCCGCGCCCTGGGATCGACCTCGGGCTCACGGGGGACCTCGACGCGATCACGAACGCCCAAAATCTGCTGGTCTCGCTCGTGGACGATCACCTCTACCGGCACCGCCGTCCCGTCATCGTACCGGACAGTGCGGACGTTCCGCGGGCGTCGGCGCTCGAGGACCGATCGCTGCGCCGCATCCGGACCGTGGAAAGCCCATTCCCCGACAGCCCGTCGCGCTCCGCCTCGTATGTGATCTCGGCCGCTTCCGAGACCGCGGCGATCCACGCCCTCGCGCGCGACCACGCCGACCTTCGGGCCCGAATCGCCCGCGTTCAGGTGGGTCGGACCCCGGACGGTGCGCCGGTGCGGGCGGAGGAGATCGGTGCCGCCGGTGGCAGCTCCGTGCTGCTGGCCGCCGCCCTCGCTCCCAACCTGGTGCAGACGGCGGAAGGGACCGCCGCGCTGGTCCACGGGATCCCGTACGCGAACGTCGCGCACGGCACCTGCAGCCGCCTCGCGATCGAAGCGGCCCGCGGCCTTGCCGACGTCGCGGTGGTCGAGGCCGGGTTCGCCACCGAGCTTGGCGCGGAGAAGTACGCCGACCTCGTGGCTCCGGCGGCGGGCCTAGAGGCCGATGCGGGGGTAGTCGTGGCCACCCTCCGAGCGCTGCGATACCACGGGGGCGGTGACCCCTCGACGGGCCCGGCGCCCGACGCCGTCTCCCGGGGCCTTCCGAATCTCGCGCAGCACCTCGAGAACTTCCGCCGGCTCGGACTTGCTCCGATCGTCGCGCTGAACCGTTTCCCGAACGACGCTCCGGAGGAGGTCCGCCGGGTCATGGCGTTCTGCGCCGACGAACGAGTGCCGTGCGTCAGCGTCACGGCGTTCGCCGACGGCGGTGCCGGGGCCGAGGAGCTCGCCGAGCGGGTGGTCGAGTTCGCGGGTCGGGGCGAACGGACCCGACCGCTCTACGGTCCGTCGACCTCTGCGGAGGCCGCCCTCGAAGTGATCGCCACCCAGTGTTACGGAGCCGCGGGAGTCGACCTGAGTCCTCGTGCGGTCGCCGACCTCGATCGGATCCGCGAGCTCGGGGAGGGGACGGGTCCGGTCTGCGTGGCGAAGACGTCCCGCTCGCTCTCGGACGACCCCCAGCTACGGGGGCGGCCGTCCGGCTTCCGAGTGCAGGTCCAGCGACTGGAGCGTTGGTCCGGCGCAGGGTTCACCGTGGCGTTGTTGCGTGGGGTCATCACCCTTCCGGGCCTTCCCGAACGTCCGTCCGCGGCGGCGATCGACCTCGCTCCGGACGGCCGTGTGATCGGGCTCCCGTAGGCGCCCCGCGCCGCGGTGGGGTCGGGGTCGTCGCCCGAGGACAGCACGGCGTTACGACGTGACGGGTCGGGGGACGCTCCGATGGAGCATCGTGGGGGTCGGGTGACCGACCCGCGGCAGGTCGGTCGCTTCGTAGGCGACACTGACGGCGGCTTCGGCGAGCACATCCATGGCGTCGACCGCGCGCACGGGGTACTGGCTCGCGGGCCGCACGACCGATAGCTCCGTGCAACCGACCAGGATCGTGTCGACCCCGTCTTCGTCGGCCATCCGCTGGGCGATGCGGCGCATCGCCTCGCGATCGTGGACGGTGCGCTGCCCGCCCATGATGTCGCGCACGATGCCGATGAGCGCCTTCCGCTCGGGAGGAGTCGGGACGACCGCGGTCATCCCGTTGGCCGCCAGCGGGCGCTCGTACACGGCGTGTCGGTAGGTGCTCTCCGAGGCCAGCACTCCCACCGTCTTCGCCCCGCACTCCTCCAGCTTCGCGACCGCGAGGTCGATGATGCTCAGGATCGGGACGGTCGCCGCGCCGCGCAGCCGGTCGACGAAGTGGTGGGCCGTATTGCAGGGGATCACCACGAAGTCGCAGCCCCCGCGGCTCAGCTTGGTGATCCCGTCCACAAACTCCTGCTCGAGCACCCTCGCGTTGCCGATCCCGCTCTCGTCGGAGCCCGTCAGCGACATCGAGTAGGTGAGGATCGGAGGGTACTCGCCGTCCTGCACGGCGCCGTAGAGTTCCTCGCAACGCACCAAGAGGCGACGGAGGAACTCGACGGTCGCCACCGGACCCATCCCGCCCAGGACCCCGATCGTTCGCATCGCTCGCCCCACGGGCTCCGGTGACCCCCGGTCCCGCATTCCATCCGGTCGGGCACTACATGTCCGCCGCGTCAGCCCAAATTGACCCCCGCCGTTCGCCGGTGAGTCTCCGCCTCCGCGCGGCGGAGACCGCCGAGCGTGACAGAACGCTCCCCGAAGCCGAGAGCGGTTGCGGAGGGTGAGCGGAGAGGAATATACCCCGGAGCGCTGGGTTCGTGGAGAGGACCACCGGAATGGCGCTTCGGGGGAACGCCGAGTCGCGGATCGACTTCGACGACGTCGGAGCCGGCCCTCGCCGCGGCGCCGCCGCGCTGCCCTCTCGGAGATGAACGGGTTGTGAGCGGAGCGACGAGCGGGTCCCACCGACCCCTGACCGACCCTGAGGCCGCCCTGATCGACGCCTACTGGCGGGCGGCGAACTACCTCTCGGTCGGCCAGATCTACCTGATGGACAACCCCCTCCTCCGCGTCCCGCTCGAGCCGAAGCACGTGAAACCCCGGCTGCTCGGGCACTGGGGCACGACACCGGGGATCAACTTCATCTACGCCCACATGAACCGCGTCATCCGCAGCTGGGACCTCAACGCGATCTATGTGATGGGCCCGGGGCACGGCGGGCCCGCGGCGGTCGCCAATGCCTACCTCGAGGGAACGTACTCCGAGGTCTATCCCCGCATCGGCCGGGACGTCGACGGACTGCGTCAGCTGTTCCGGCAGTTTTCGTTCCCCGGGGGGGTCCCCTCGCACGTCGCGCCCGAGACGCCCGGCTCGATCCACGAGGGCGGGGAGCTGGGGTACGCGCTCTCCCACGCCTACGGCGCGGTGTTCGACAATCCGGACCTGCTGGTCTGCTGCATCGTGGGCGACGGGGAAGCCGAGACCGGCGCGCTGGCGACGGGGTGGCATTCGAACAAGTTCCTCAACCCCGCCGCCGACGGTGCGGTCCTCCCGATCCTGCATCTGAACGGTTACAAGATCGCGAATCCCAGCGTGCTGGCGCGGATCGGGGACGTCGAGCTCACCTCGATGCTCGAAGGGTGCGGACACAACGTACTCTGGGTGTCGGGTGACGACCCGGCGCAGATGCATCGGCTGATGGCGGCCGCGCTCGACTGGGCGATCGGCGAGATCACCGCGATTCAGCGAGCGGCGCGCTCGGGCGGTGTCACGACCCGGCCGCGCTGGCCGATGATCGTGCTGAGGACGCCGAAGGGATGGACCGGACCGAAGACGGTCGACGGGTTGCCCTGCGAAGGCACCTGGCGCGCCCACCAGGTGCCGGTGACCGACGTGCGCACCAACCCGGAGCACCTCGCGCTCGTCGAAAGCTGGATGCGGGGCTATCGACCCGAGGAGCTCTTCGACGCGGGCGGGGCCCTCGTCCCGGAGCTGGCGGCCCTTCCGCCCAAGGCGTATCGTCGGATGAGCGCCAATCCGCACGCGAACGGGGGCCTCCTGCTGCAGGACCTGACCCTCCCCGACTTTCGCGCGTACGCGGTCGAGGTCCCGAAACCCGGAACGACGTTCTCCGAAGCGACCCGGGTGTTCGGGGGGTTCCTTCGGGACGTCATCCGGGCCAATCCGCACCAGTTCCGTCTGTTCGGCCCGGACGAGACCGTCTCCAACCGTCTCGACGCGGTCTTCCAGGTCACCGACCGTCAGTGGGAGGCGGAGCGCCTGCCCACCGACGACCACCTCGCCCCGGAGGGGCGCGTGATGGAGGTGCTCTCGGAACACCAGTGCCAGGGTTGGCTCGAAGGGTATCTGCTCACCGGCCGCCACGGCCTGTTCAACTGTTACGAGGCGTTCGTGCACATCGTCGACTCGATGTTCAACCAGCACGCCAAGTGGCTGAAGAGCACGAACCGGATCCCCTGGCGCCGGCCGATCGCCTCGCTGAACTACCTGCTCTCGTCGCACGTGTGGCGCCAGGACCACAACGGCTTCTCCCACCAGGACCCGGGGTTCATCGACCACGTCGTGAACAAGAAGGCCGAGGTCATCCGCGTCTACCTGCCCCCGGACGCGAACTGCCTGCTCTCGGTGATGGACCACTGCCTGCGGAGCCATCACTACGTGAACGTGGTGGTCGCCGGCAAGCAGCCGGCGCTGAATTACCTCTCGATGGACGACGCGGTGCGGCACTGCGCCCGCGGGCTCGGGATCTGGGAGTGGGCGTCCAACGACCGCGGCGACCCCGACGTCGTCCTGGGCTGCTGCGGGGACGTGCCGACGCTCGAGACGCTCGCCGCGGTCGACGTCCTTCGCCGTCGGCTGCCCGACCTCAAGGTCCGGGTGGTCAACGTCGTCGACCTGATGCGGCTGCAACCGGACACCGAGCACCCGCACGGGCTCTCCGACACGGAGTTCGACGCGCTGTTCACGCCGGACCGCCCGATCATCTTCGCCTACCACGGATACCCGTGGCTCATCCACCGGCTGACCTACCGGCGAAACAATCACCGCAACCTGCACGTTCGCGGGTACAAGGAGGAGGGGACCACGACCACCCCGTTCGACATGGTCGTGCTGAACGATCTCGACCGATACCACCTCGTGATGGACGTCATCGACCGGGTGCCGCGGCTCGGCTCGCACGCCGCGGACCTCCGTCAGGAGATGGCGGACGAGCGAATGCGTTGCCAGGCGTACGCGCGGACCGAAGGGGAGGACCCGCCCCGGATCCGGGACTGGGTCTGGCCGTACTGAGCGGTTCGGAGGGGCCATGCGGACGCTCATCGTCAACGCCGGGTCGAGCAGCCTCAAGCTCTCCGTCCTCGAGCACGATCGAACTCTCGCGACGGAGGAGCTGCCGGCGCCCGGAGGACGCATCGACGAGTCTGCCGTGCGGGCGGTCATCGAACGGTTCCGCCCGATCGACGCGGTCGGCCACCGGATCGTCCACGGAGGCACGGAGTTCCGCGGGCCGGTGAAGGTCGATGCGGGCGTGCGGCGGCGCCTCGGTGCGCTCAGCGACCTCGCGCCGCTCCACCAACCGAAATCGCTCCGCGCCCTCGACCTCGTCTCCCGCCTCCTCGACGGAGTCCCCGCGGTCGCCTGCTTCGACACCGCTTTCCACGCCCGCATGCCCGAGGCGGCGTCGACCTACGCGCTGCCCCACGAGTGGCGTCGGCGATGGGGGCTGCGTCGGTTCGGGTTCCACGGCCTCTCGCACGCCTACGCGTCCCGGCGCGGCGCCGAGCTCCTGGGCCGGGACGTGACCGCGGTGCGGATCGTCACCTGCCACCTGGGCGCCGGCGCGTCCTTGGCCGCGGTCCGTCACGGGATCTCGGTCGACACCACGATGGGATTCACCCCGCTCGAAGGACTGGTGATGGCGACCCGGTCGGGTAGCGTCGACCCCGGGCTCGTCCTCTGGCTCGAACAGCACGCGGGCATGCCCCCGTCCGAGCTGGCGTCCACCCTCGAGAACCGGTCGGGGTTGCTCGGCCTGACCGGATCCGCCGACCTCAAGGTGATCCTCGAGGCCGAGCGCCGGGGCGACCTCGACGCCGAGCGGGCGGTGGCCGTCTACCTCCATCGGTTGCGCGGCGGGATCGCCGCGATGGCGGCGGCGATGGAAGGGCTCGACGCCGTCGTCTTCACCGGGGGCGTGGGCGAGCGCTCGCGCGAGGTTCGCTCCCGGGCGGCGGAAGGGCTCGGCTTTCTCGGCGTCGCGATCGATTCCGCCCGTAACGAGGCGGGCCCGCCGGACCGGGAGATCTCGCCACCCGGCGCCCCCGTCCGCTCGTTCGTCGTCGCGGCCCGAGAGGACCTCGAGATCGCCCGGGGCGTCCGGGAAGCGCTCGGCGCGTCCTGACGCTCGGACGCT
>Ga0335073_10014611_pt1 | contig 10999 bp, 11 predicted proteins | sample Lox_Sample_22_FD_207093 | JGI IMG/M metagenome (GOLD analysis project Ga0335073, IMG submission 207093) | Soil microbial communities from Loxahatchee National Wildlife Refuge, Florida, United States - Lox_Sample_2.2 | ecosystem: Environmental > Terrestrial > Soil > Wetlands | place: USA... | reverse complement strand
TGCTGCTGTTGCTGCCGATGGGCTTCATCCGCCGCCTGCTGCAGGGAGAAACCGCGTGATCCATCGGCTTTCCCCCTTTCTCACGGTCATGCTGGCGGTGGGCTATGCCTTCCTCTATGGCCCGATCGCTTCGCTCGTCGTCTATTCCTTCAACGCCTCGCGGCTGGTGACGGTCTGGGCCGGATTCTCGACGCATTGGTATGTCGAGCTCATGCACAACGAGGCGATCCAGCAGGCGGCGCTGATCAGCCTGGAGATCGCGGTTACCGCCGCCAGCGGGGCGCTGCTGCTCGGCACCATGGCCGGCTACGCGCTGCAGCGCTACCGGCGCTTCCGCGGCCGGGCGTTGTTCGGCACGCTCGTCACCGCACCGCTCGTCATGCCCGAGGTCATCACCGGGCTCTCTCTCCTGCTGCTCTTCGTCGCGCTGGAGCAGGCGATCGGCTGGCCGCGGGGACGCGGCATCCTCACCATCGCCGCCGCACACATCACCCTCGGCACCGCCTATGTCGCCGTCGTGGTCGAGGCGCGGCTCGCCGCGTTCGACCGGTCCCTCGAAGAGGCGGCGCTCGACCTCGGCGCGCGCCCTTTCAAGGTCTTCCTGGTCATCACCTTGCCGCTCATCGCGCCGGCGCTGGCGGCAGGCTGGTTGCTCGCCTTCACCCTCTCGCTGGATGATCTCGTCATCGCCAGCTTCACCTCGGGCCCATCCTCGACGACCTTGCCCATGGTGATCTTTTCCAGCATCCGTCTCGGCGTCAGCCCGCAGATCAACGCGCTCGCGACGCTCTTCCTCGTCACTGTCGCGGTGCTGGTGACGGGCGCGGGACGGCTGATGCGAGCGCGCGAGAGCGAGCGCTGAGCTGCTTCAGGAGTCGTAGCTCACCACCGAGGCGAAGGGGACGTCGATCCGGCTGCGGCCGTTGAGAAAGGACAGCTCGATGATGCAGGCCGCCGCAAGCACTTCGCCGCCGACCATGCGGCAGAGGCGGATGGCCGCGCTGAGCGTCCCGCCGGTCGCCAACAGATCGTCGAGTACGATCACCCGTTGACCCGGTTTGATGGCATCTGCCTGAATTTCGATCGTGTCGCTGCCGTATTCGAGGTCGTAGGTGAAGGGAATCGTCGTTCCCGGCAGCTTGCCCTTCTTGCGCACCATGGCGAAGCCGCAGCCGAGGCTATAGGCGAGCGGCGCCGACACCAGGAAGCCGCGCGATTCGATGCCGACCAGCAACTCCGGCTGATACGGCCGCAGCGCCGCGTCGAGCCGCTCGACCGTTGCCTGCCAGGCTTCGGCATGCGCCAGCAGCGTCGAGATATCGTAGAAGAGAATTCCGGGCTTGGGGAAATCGGGAATCCCCCGGATATGCTGCTTCAGATCCATGCGGCGCTCCAAAGGGGCTCTGCGTCGGGCGCCCACTTTAGCCAAACGCGCATCGGGAACCAAACCGGGGGGCGGCTAAAAGCGGCATTTCGTCCGGGCATGGCTCTGCGTGTAGACTGCGGCGCCATGCAGTCCGCCGAAGCCGGCTTCGATCTCCGCACCGAGGGTGACGCGCTCGTGCTGCACGCCGCCGGGCGCTGGCTCATCGCCAGCGCCGCGGCGCTCGACCGCGCCCTCGGCCGACTCGCCGAGATCGCGCCGGGCACGCGGCTGCGCATCGACCTGGCCGGGCTGGAGCGGCTCGATACGGTCGGCGCCTGGCTGCTGTTGCGCACCGCTCGCACGCTCGAGGCGCAGGGCGTCGTTGCCAGCATCGTGAATGTCTCGCCGGATTTCGCCCCGCTCCTCGATCAGGTCGCCAAGGGCGAGCCGGCCCCGCTGCCCGCCCTTCCGCGCGAGAGCTTCGCCGGCCAGCTCGTCGATATCCTCGCGGCGATCGGCGAGCGGACGTTTGCGGCAGGGGCCGAAATTCGCGAGCTCGTCGGCTTCTTCGGGCTGGTCATGGTGACGGCGCTGCGTACCCTGCGCCATCCCTCCCGGTTCCGCTCGGCCGCGCTGGTGACGCAGATGGACCGCAACGGCGTCGGCGCGCTGCCGATCGTCGGGCTGCTGGCGTTCCTCATCGGCATCGTCATCGCATTTCAGGGCGCCGACCAGCTGCGCCGCTTCGGCGCCGAGATCTTCACGGTCAATCTGCTCGCCGTCGGCATCCTGCGCGAGCTCGGCGTGCTCATCACCGCCATTATCGTTGCCGGCCGATCCGGCAGCGCCTTCACCGCCGAAATCGGCGCCATGGAGGTGAACGAGGAGATCGACGCCATGCGCACGCTTGGCCTCGACCCGGTCGAGCTGCTGGTGCTGCCGCGCCTCGTCGGCCTGGTCCTCGTCCTCCCCCTGCTCGCGGCCTATGCCGATTTCATGGCGCTGGTCGGCGGCGCGCTCATGTCCTGGGGCTCGCTCGGCGTAACGCCGCCCTTCTTCGTACGACAGCTGCACCAGGCGGTCGGCGAATGGACGTTTTGGGTCGGCATCTTGAAGGCGCCGTTCTTTGCTGCCACCATCGCTCTGGTCGGCTGCCGCGCCGGGTTCCATGTGTCCCGCAGCGCCGAGAGCGTCGGCCGGCTCACCACCCTCTCCGTCGTCCGCTCGATTTTTCTGGTCATCATCATCGATGCCCTCTTCTCCGTCCTCTACTCCCGCCTCGGCATCTGACCGGCCGATGGTCCGCGTCCGCGGGCTCAGAACCCGGCTCGGCGGCCGGGTGCTGCACGACAATCTCGAGTTCGACCTGAGGCACGGCGAGGTGCTGGGCGTCGTCGGTGGCTCCGGCAGCGGCAAATCGGTGCTGCTGCGCACCGTCATCGGCCTGGTCGAGCCCGAAGCCGGCGACATCGAGGTCTTCGGCGAGGACTGGCGCCGGCTCGACGATGCCGGGCGCCGCGTGCTCGAAGCGCAATGGGGCGTGCTCTTCCAGGACGGCGCGCTGTTCAGCTCGCTCACCGCGGCGCAGAACATCGCCCTGCCGCTGCGCGAGCAGCTTCAGCTGGAGCCGCCGCTGCTCCACGAGGTGACACAGCTGAAGCTCAGCCTTGTCGGCCTCCCCGGCGATACCAGCGCCAAATATCCTGCCGAGCTGTCCGGCGGCATGCGGAAGCGGGCCGGGCTGGCCCGGGCTCTCGCCCTCGACCCGCAGCTTCTCTTCCTCGACGAGCCCACTGCCGGCCTCGATCCCATCGCAGCCGGCGCTTTCGACGAGCTGATCCGCGATCTGCGCGCCAGTCTCGGCCTCACCGTCTTCATGGTGACGCATGATCTCGACAGCCTTATCGCGATCTGCGATCGGGTCGCGGTGCTGGTCGACAAGCGGCTGATAATCGGCACAATAGCCGAACTTCTGCGCAATCCCCATCCCTGGATCCAGGCGTACTTCCGGGGGCCGCGGGGTCGCGCTGCATTGGCCGGATCGGACGGGCAGGCCGTCGGGTAGAGGATGGAAACGCGCGCAAATTACGTGGCCGTCGGCGCCTTCGTGCTGGTCATGCTGGTCGGCGTCCTGGTCGCCGCGCTGTGGATCGCCGGCATCGAGTTCAACCGCGAGCGCACCTTCTACGACATCTATTTCACCGGCTCGGTCACCGGCCTCTCGCGCGGCTCGGAGGTGAGCTACAACGGCATTCGCATCGGCCGCGTCGAGGAAATCCGCATCGACCCGCAGAACCTCGGACGGGTGCGCGTCACCATCGAGCTCGACCAGTCGGCGCTGATCAAGACGGATGCCGTCGCCTCGCTCGAGGTCCAGGGCCTCACCGGCACCGCCTATATCGAGATCAGCGGCGGCAGCCAGAACGCGCCGCCGCTCGAGGCGACGGCGGGCCAGCGCTATCCTGTCATCGCCTCGCGCCCCTCGGGGCTGCAGCAGGTCTTCGCCAGCGCACCTGAAGTGCTGGCGCGCCTCAGCGAGGTCGCCGACAAGCTTTCCGACATTCTCGACACGCGCAATCGTGCCGCGATTGCCGAGACGCTGGACAATATCCGGCGCGTCACCGGCGCCGCTGCCGCCCATGCGGATGACCTCGGCAACGCGATCGGCGACACGGCGGCGGCGATGCGCGACCTGCACAGTACGCTCGACACCGCCAATGCGACGCTGAACGATCTGCGCCAGCTCCTCGGGAGCCAGGGCGCGGCGCGCGGCGCGCTGCAGAGCATCGATCAGGCGTCACGCAAGCTCGAGAAGCTCACCTCCGACCTTGACGGCATGGTGCAGGACACCCGTCCGCCCTTGCGCGACTTCAGCCAGCGCGGGCTCCCCCAGTTGAGCCAACTGCTCATCGACGCCCGCACCCTGGTCGCCGAGCTGACGCGGCTCACCGAGCAGATCGAGCGCAATCCCTCGCAACTCATCCTCGGCGGCGACCGCCGCAAGGGCTACCAGCCGCCATGAGACAGCCGCAATGAGACACGTGACGCGCCGCCTCCTCCTGGTGGGGCTCGCCGCGACGCCGGCGGCCTGCGGCAGCCTGCTGCCGGCAGCGCCCCCGCCGCCCAAGCTCTTCACGCTGACGCCGGTGCCGCAGTTCCCGCCCGGGGCCCCAGTCTCCTGGCAGCTCCTCGTCGAGACCCCCGTGAGCACCGCCGCGCTCGACACCGAGCGCATCGCCCTGAAACGCAGCCCGATCACGGTCGACTATTTCGCCGACGCCGCCTGGACCGACCGCGCCCCCGCGATGGTGCAGGGGCTCATCGTCGAGTCCTTCGAGAATTCCGGCCGCATCCCGGCGATTGCGCGCGAATCGCTGGCCTTGCGCGCCGACTACATCCTGCAGCTGGAGCTGCGGCATTTCGAGGCCGATTACCAAGGCGCCGCAGCGCCCGAAGCGCATGTGCAGATCGCCGCCCGGCTGGTCAAGCTGCCGGACCGCGCCATCATCGCCGAGCGCAGCTTCGACGCATCGGCAAAGGCGGCCGAGAACCAGACCCCGGCCATCATCGAGGCCTTCAATGCGGCATTTCACCAGGTGACGCGCGACATCGTGGGATGGACGCTCGCCGCTGCCCGCTGAAGCCTTGCCAGCCTCGGCGGCCCCTGAGATAAGGGAGGCAGCCCAAGGGGGTTGGCGAATGCAGGATCTTTCCCACCTCGGCCGCGCCGAGCTGGAAGCCATGGCGGCGGCAGGCGACGAGGTGCTGGAGTGCCAGCGGGTGCTGGCGCGCAGTGGCGACACGATCCTCGGCGACTTGCTGCGCGGCGCCGGCGTCGTCGTCGAGTGGCAGCACTATCCCGAAGGCGACGTCTACGACCCGCTGTCGCACGCCCAGTACTTTTACCATGCGCATCCGCCGGGGCAGCGCACCGACCCTGAGCACGGGCATTTCCACACCTTCTTGCGGCCGCGCGGCATGGCGCCGGGGACGCGGCCGCTGATCATGCCCGAGCTCGCCATCGCCGATGCACCCTCGGCGCCGGTCGCGCCGCCGGTCCCGCAGCCCAATCAGGGCGCCGGCAATGACGAGCTGAGCCATCTTGTGGCCATCGCCGTGACCGAGACCGGAGAGCCGGTGCGGCTCTTCACCACCAACCGGTGGGTCACCGGCGAGACCTGGTATGCCGCCGTCGACGTCGCCGCGATGCTCGACCGCTTCGTCATCGACCTGGCACGACCGTCCTGGCCGCTGAACCGCTGGCTCAACGCCATGTTCCGTCTGTTCCGCCCGCAAATGGTGGCGCTCGTCCATGCCCGCGACGCCGCGGTCATGTCGTTCCGCCGCCGCCGGCGCGGCAAGGTGCATGTCTTCGAGGATCGCCGGCTCGAAATCCCCTCGACGGTGGAGATCGATATCGACGAGCAGATCCGCCGGGTCGCGCTCGCCTTGAAGCAGGTCGCCTGACGAAGGCGATAACCCGAATTGCTCATACCGGGTTAATCCGCCGCTAACCATGCCCTGTAACAGGACTTAATCAAACGTTAGGCCTCACGCGGCATGATAGCGCGCCAGCTGATGTGTTCTCATCGACGCAGCGAGGTGCGTCCGGTCCCATGACGAATTCGCTCTCCAAGTCCGATGTCGAGCGCCTGTTGACGGATCCCTCCGCGGACACGCGGGCCGTGATCGCCGCCAAGGTGGCAGAGCAGGTCGGCAGCCCGGCGCTTTCGGCCGAAGAGCGCGCCATCGCCGAGGACATCCTCCGCGTCCTCACCCGGGACGCGGCGCTGCGCGTGCGCCAGGCGCTGGCCGATCAGCTCAAGGAGAGCCGCACCGTGCCGCACGACGTGGCCGTGGCGCTGGCTCACGATGTCGATGCGGTGTCGTTGCCGATCCTGACGCATTCCATGGTGCTGACCGACGAAGACCTCGTCGAGATCATTCGCTGCAGCGGCGGTGCCAAGCAGGTGGCGATCGCCGCGCGCGGGCAAGTCTCCGCCGCCGTTGCCGATGCCATCGTCGCCGCCGCCGAGCCCACCGCCGTCGCCACGCTCATCGGCAATAACGGCGCCGAGCTGAGGGAAGAGACGCTGCAACAAGTGCTCGATCATCACGGCGCCGACGACAGCATCAAGGAGCCGATGGCGCGTCGCGCCCAGCTGCCGGTGACCGTGCTGGAACGGCTGGTCACGGCGGCCTCTGCCGGCATTCGCGAGGTCCTGTCGAAGCGCGGCGACCTGCCGAGCCATCTCGCCAGCGACCTCGTGCTCAACACGCGCGAGCGCGCCACCGCGACCCTGCTGTCGCCGACCTCGCCGGCGACAGAGGCGCTGCAGCTGGCGCAGCACCTGCAGCGCAGCGGGCGCCTGACGCCCTCCCTGATCATCCGCGCCATTTGCCTCGGCGACATCGCCTTCGTCGAGGCCGCCTTCGCCGTCCTCGCCGATATTCCCGTACACAATGCACGGCTGCTGCTGCACGATGCCGGACCGCTGGGCTTCAAGGCGGTCTATGAGCGCTGCCGCCTGCCGACCGAGTTCTTCGAGTTGTTCCGGATCGGCCTCATCGTCGCGCAGCAGACCGGCTTCGACGGCGGCGAGAACGATCGCGAACGCCATCGCCGCCGCACCCTCGAGCGCATCCTGACGCAATACGAGAATATCGGCGCCGAGGACCTCGACTATCTTCTCGGCAAGCTCCGCGCCGCCGCCGCCGCAGCCTGAGCCGCGACGGCAACGGTGTCGCGGCTAGACGAGGCCGCGCTGCACCATCTGTCGGCAGAGCACGTGGTGGCGCAGGCTCTGCGTCGTGAACTGATAGCGCAAGCCGCCCGGACCGACCATGCGCCGCAGCATGCTGCCGCGCTCCGGCTCGGTCAGTTTCTTGAGCGGGTACTGGAGCGCGAGCAGCGACAGCGCCTCGGGGTTGGTCTGCGCTGCCGCGGCGGCGACATCCGGCGCCGTGAAGCTGCCGAACTCGTCGGTGCGGCAGCGCGCGGCATAGAAGAGCACGTCGCGGAACGATGCGTTCTCGTGCGGCCCGACGGCAAGATCATAGGCTTCCTTGACGCGCGCCTCGGCCTCCTCGGCCGAGCGCTCGACGGCATAGCGCAGATCCTCGCGCTCGATTCGGCTCGACTGCCGCCGCGTCGCATTGCGCGCGGCGAAGAGCGCGAGAAGATGCGCGTGGTAGGGCAGCCCCTGCGCCAGGTCGATGAGCGATTGGCGCGTCCAGGGATCGAAGCTGAGGCCCGATTTCTCCTCGCCGACGGCGATGATGCCGTCGAGCTCGCGCCGCGTCATCAAGGGCATCGGCACGGTGACCATCGTGCGCTGGAGCGAGGGATGCTTGCCGAGGAGCTGGCCGACATTTTCGGCGACGCCGATGATCAGCAGCGTCACCGACACGTTGGCGTCGGAGAGGTGCTTGAGCAGCTCGGCGAGCTTGGCCTTGGTGTCCTCCTCGGTCACCCGATCATATTCGTCGACGATCAGGATCAGATGCTTCTCATAGACGCGCTCGAACAGCTGCACGATCTCGCCGACGCTGCAACGCCCGGGCAGGAGCTGGTCGAAATTGTCGATGCCGGCGCGGCTGGTGGCGCCGACGCCGTCGGGCAGCAGGCTCGCCGGCATGCGCCGCAGGAAGCCGCGGAAAATATCCTCGAAGGTGAGCTCGGAGCTGCAGGCGAAGCGCAGCACCATGTAGCCGGCTTCCTCGGCCTTGACCGCGAGCACGTTGGCAAGCGACGTCTTGCCGCTGCCGCGCTCGCCATAGACCATGACGTGCGCGCGCTCTTCCTCGATCGCGGCGATGATGCGCTGCAGCTGCTTGAAGCGGCCCGAGAACAGGGCGGTCCCGTGCTTGGGACGCGTCGGCGTGAAGGCATCGCGCAGCAAGGCGCTGGTGCGCGCGGCATCGGGGAGCGTCGGACGGTTGCGCTTCCACGAGATGCCGGGCGCGGCAAGGGTGAACGCGGCCTGCTCGGGGTCGCTGCCGGCGCTGGCGGTCGGCGCGGGAGCGCTCTGGGGCGCGGGCGGATCGCTCTCCACCTTGGTTTCGGCCACCGGCCTTGGCGGCGGGACGGGCTTCGCTTCGGGCGGCTCGGCGACGGGGCGCGGGGCGGGTGCGAGCTGCGTCGCGCCACGCCGCAGGGCAAAGGGCGAGGGTAGGACAGACATCGCGCCTTGCGCCGCGGCTCGCGCATCGAACCGGCGTTGCGGTTCGACGCTACGGACGATCTCGGGGCGGACGGCAAAAGCGCTGCGATCCAGGGTCATCCCCTCGCGGCGCGGCATGGGGGTGTGCGGCGGCGGCGGCACGGGCCCACGCTTTTCCACCATGATCGGCGGCTTGTGCTCGGCGGGCGGCTCGGCCTCGCGCAGCAGCGTCGCGGCGCGGCCAAGATCGAGGATGCCGTCGCTGCTGAAGGGATCGACGTCGCGCTCGGCGAGATCATCCGCACTCGGGGCGCGGCGGCGTCGGAACCAGTCTTTTGGGTTGGGCATGCGCTGCAACCGATGGAAGGAGGTGACCTCTTAGCCCGACCAGCAGGCGAAACGCCGCCGGCCTGGGCCTACGCCGAGGTTGAACAGCAGGCCCGGCCAAAAGTTGCAAAGCGGCGCAAAAATGCTCTTGTGCACTCGAAAACGCCTTTGTGAATCTATTGTTACTGCACTGGCTGTTGCGACGCCGGCGCCACGCTTGCGTCTCCCGGTAGATTGCGGGCGTCCAGGCATTTTTGCCGCGCGGCTTCGCGCGTGGCGTGAGCGCGATATGTCTTCTGCGCCGCATCGGCACACTGGTCCATGGCGCGCCAGACCGGGCTGCTCGTTTTCAAAGGCGCATGGATCAGGAGATAGGCCGAGAGCGGCGCCTCGATGAGCAGCAGCGACTTCGCTTGCTGCCGCGCGACCAGCCGACGCCCGGTGCGGCGCGCTTCGCCGACACAGGTCGCTGCCGCCGGCCGGACGGACTCCCCGCAGCGCTCCGCGACGTAATCAGCGTAGCTGATCACGCGGCCGTCGATCCCAGGCGTGTCCTTGAATTGCGGATAGAGGCGCCAAGCCATGGCGATCACCCAGATGGCGCACAACACAACCATATAACGCGACAGCTGCACTCGCTCTTCCCTTGTGACGGGCAGAGGCATAATCCGACACCCGGGGGGCCTGTCAATCCGGCAACGCGGCGTTCCCCGCTGATGCGCGAACCCCGCCACAGTGGGGTGGCGGGGTTCAGATTGGGTGGCTCCCTGAGCTCACCGCCCGGTCACACGACCGAGCTTGGGTTCCGGCGCTGGTCAAGACTGATCCGGTGGAGTCATGCTTGTTTGGCACCCTCCAGCGTGTTGCGCCAGAATTACACGTAAGCGCAACAGAGCGCCGATCAAGGACGCCAGCGCGAAACTTTCTTGCTTCTTTTCAAGCGTGGCGGGGCTGCGGCGCGGACCGCAAGGGGTGCGCTCACATCGGCGGCTTGACGCCGTCCTGCTCGGCGGTGACGCGCTGCGTGGCGACGGTGCCATCGGGCTGCTTGAACCCGCGCACGAAGACCGCGGCGCCCGGCTTCAGCAGCGATGCGTCCGCCGGCTTGAACGTCACCACCGGGGTGCGCGACGAGACCATGATCTCCTGCTCGCCGCCCTTGTAGCTGAGCTTGAGCACGCGCGAGCGCGCCTCGCTGACGACGCCGCTCACCGTCGCATTGGTCATGGTGTCGCCCTTGCCGCGCAAGTCCCAGGGGTAATGGCCTTCGCCGGTACCGCGCAACGCCGCGGGGAAGATCAATACTTCCTGAGCATGGAGCTTGCCGTCCTTGCCGGGAGCGGCGGCGACGCCGACGAAATCGCCCTGTTTGATGTCGATGCGCTTCAGCTTGACGACGCCAAGCACCGTATAGCCCGAGGCGAGCGCGACGTGGACATCGTCGCCCTTGCGCGGCTTGACCAGGAGGGTCTGGCCATCGAGCTTGACCACCGTGCCCCGGACATTGGTCGGCGTGCCCTGTGGCGTCTGGGCCAGCGCCGGCAGGGTAAAGAGGGCGATCAGCGCCCCGGCGATCAGCGACATCGGCTTCATCGGCTTTGGCTCTCCCCAGCGTTTTGATCGCGCTCCGGTAGCGCGCGGATTTCTCTACCATGCAGGCGCCGCGGGCGGGTCTTTGCCGGCGCTCACTTCTTCGTGAGACCCGGTTTGTGCCGATCCGTGCCGGGAAAGCGGCGCTTCGTCGCGCGCGATTACTCGCGCTGCGGGATCGGTTGATTTCGCCGGCCGGGCTCTCTATTTCAGCCGGCATGGACCAGCTCGCCGCCGAGATCGCCAGACGGCGCACATTCGCCATCATCTCCCATCCCGACGCCGGCAAGACCACCCTCACCGAGAAGCTGCTGCTGTTCGGCGGCGCCATTCAGCTTGCCGGCGAAGTGAAGGCGCGCGGCGAGCGCCGGCGCGTGCGCTCGGACTGGATGGAGGTCGAGCGCGAGCGCGGCATCTCGGTGAGCTCGGCGGTGATGAGCTTCGAGCATGGCGGCCTTGCCTTCAACCTGCTCGACACGCCCGGCCACCAGGATTTCAGCGAGGACACCTATCGCACGCTGACCGCCGTCGACAGCGCGGTGATGGTGATCGA
>Ga0335073_10014608_pt1 | contig 11001 bp, 7 predicted proteins | sample Lox_Sample_22_FD_207093 | JGI IMG/M metagenome (GOLD analysis project Ga0335073, IMG submission 207093) | Soil microbial communities from Loxahatchee National Wildlife Refuge, Florida, United States - Lox_Sample_2.2 | ecosystem: Environmental > Terrestrial > Soil > Wetlands | place: USA: Florida... | reverse complement strand
CCGTTGAGCAATGCGAACCTGGCCGCGTTCCACAGCTTGTTGCAGAAGTTCCGGGCGCCGGCCACCCACTCCTCGCTGACCGAGACGTCGCTGCCCGGGCTGGCCCCGCGGGCCAGGGTGAACCGGGTCGCGTCGGCGCCGAAGCGGTCGATCCAGTCCAGCGGGTCCACGGTGTTGCCGCGCGACTTCGACATCTTCTTGCCGTGCTGGTCGCGGACCAGGCCGTGTAGGGCGACCACGCGGAACGGCACGGCGTCGGCCGGGTCGGTACCGGACATCGCGTACAGCCCGAACATCATCATCCGGGCCACCCAGAAGAACAGGATGTCGTAGCCGGTGACCAGCACGCTGGTCGGGTAGAACGTGCGCAGGTCGGCGGTGTCATCCGGCCAGCCAAGCGTGGAGAACGGCCACAGGGCGGACGAGAACCAGGTGTCCAGGACGTCCGGATCCTGGTGCCAGCCCTCGCCGGCCGGCGGGTCCTGATCAGGGCCGACGCAGACCACCTCGCCGTCGGGCCCGTACCAGACCGGGATCCGGTGCCCCCACCACAGCTGGCGGCTGATGCACCAGTCGTGCATGTCGTCCACCCAGTCGAAGTAGCGCGCCGCCATCTGCTGCGGGTGGATCCGGACCCGGCCGTCGCGGACCGCATCCCCGGCCGCCTTGGCCAGCGGGCCGACCTTGACGAACCACTGCAGCGACAGCCGCGGCTCGACCGTGGTGCTGCAACGCTGGCAGTGCCCGACCGCGTGCAGGTACGGCCGCTGCTCGGAGACCACCCGGCCCTGCTCGCGCAGCGCACGGAGCACGGCGGGGCGGGCTTCGAACCGGTCCAGGCCCTGGAACGGGCCGTGCGCGGTGATCACGCCGCGCTCGTCCATGATCGTGATGCTGGGCAGGTCGTGCCGACGGCCGATCTCGAAGTCGTCCGGGTCGTGCGCGGGCGTCACCTTGACCGCCCCGGTGCCGAACGCCGGGTCGACGTGCGGGTCGGCGACCACCGGGATCCTCCGCCCGGACAGCGGGAGCTCCACCTCGGTACCCACCAGCCGGTTGTACCGGGGGTCGTCAGGATGCACGGCGACGGCGGTGTCGCCGAGCATAGTCTCCACTCGCGTGGTGGCGACCTGGACCGAGTTCGCCCCGTCGCCGTACCGGATCGTGACCAGTTCGCCCTCGTCGTCGGTGTGGTCCACCTCGATGTCGGACAGCGCGGTCAGGCAGCGCGGGCACCAGTTGATGATCCGCTGCGCCCGGTAGATCAGCCCGTCGTCGAAGAGCCGCTTGAAGATCGTCTGCACCGCGCGGGACAGGCCATCGTCCATGGTGAACCGTTCCCGGGACCAGTCCACGCTGTCACCGAGCCGCCGCATCTGGCCGAGGATCGCGCCGCCCGAGGTCCCCTTCCACTGCCACACCCGCTTGACAAAGGCCTCCCGGCCCAGGTCGTGCCGGCTCAGGCCCTCCTTGGCGAGCTCGCGCTCGACCACGTTCTGGGTGGCGATCCCCGCGTGGTCCATGCCCGGCAGCCACAGCGTGTTGTAGCCCTGCATCCGCCGCCGCCGGATCAGCGCGTCGATCAGCGTGTGATCGAGCGCGTGGCCGATGTGCAGCGAGCCGGTCACGTTCGGCGGCGGGATGACGATCGAGAACGCGGGCGAGGGCGACGACGCGTCGGCGGTGAAGTAGCCCCGCTCCTCCCAGATCCGGTAACGGCGGTCTTCCACGTCGGCCGGCGCGTACTGCGAGGGAAGCTCGGCGGGCTTTGGTCCAGTCACGACAGGTGAGTCTAGTGCCGGACGCCCCGGCGTCCGTCCCGGTGCGCCGCGGGGCTACTTAAGCCGACTTCTCCCGCGGGGTCCGCCGCTGCGCGTCGCGGGGCACGAGCGTCGGGTTCACGTTCTCCAGCACCGACTCGCTGGAGATGACAACCCGCTCCACGTCCTTGCGGCTCGGCACCTCGTACATCACCGACATCAGGACCTCTTCCAGGATCGCCCGCAGCCCCCGGGCCCCGGTCCCGCGCAGGATCGCCTGGTCGGCGACGGCCTCGAGCGCGTCGTCGGTGAACTCGAGGTCGACCCCGTCCAGCTCGAACAGCCGGCGGTACTGGCGGACCAGCGCGTTGCGGGGCTCGGTCAGGATCCGGATGAGCGCCTCGCGGTCGAGGTTGTGCACGCTGGTGATGACCGGCAGCCGCCCCACGAACTCGGGGATCATGCCGAACTTGAGCAGGTCCTCCGGCATCACCTCGGCGAACGGGTCGGCCGTGGTCTTGTCGGTCTTCACCCGGAGCACCGCGCCGAAGCCCATGCCGCTACGCCCGATCCGGTGCTCGATGATCTTCTCGAGGCCCGCGAACGCGCCACCGCAGATGAACAGCACGTTGGTCGTGTCGATCTGGATGAACTCCTGGTGCGGGTGCTTGCGGCCGCCCTGCGGCGGCACCGAGGCCGTGGTGCCCTCGAGGATCTTCAGCAGCGCTTGCTGGACGCCCTCGCCGGACACGTCCCGGGTGATCGACGGGTTCTCGCTCTTGCGGGCGATCTTGTCGATCTCGTCGATGTAGATGATCCCGGTCTCGGCCTTCTTGACGTCGTAGTCGGCGGCCTGGATGAGCTTGAGCAGGATGTTCTCGACGTCCTCGCCGACGTACCCGGCCTCGGTCAGCGCGGTGGCGTCGGCGATCGCGAACGGCACGTTGAGCAGCCGCGCCAGGGTCTGCGCGAGCAGGGTCTTGCCCGACCCGGTCGGCCCGAGCAGCAGGATGTTCGACTTGGCCAGCTCGACGCCGTCCTCGCCGGACCGCTCGCCCCCGGACTGGATCCGCTTGTAGTGGTTGTAGACCGCGACCGAGAGGCCCTTCTTGGCCTTCTCCTGGCCGATCACGTACGAGTCGAGGAACTCGTAGATCTCGCGCGGCTTCGGCAGGCTGTCCCACTTGAGCTCGGCCGGCTCGGCCAGCTCCTCCTCGATGATCTCGTTGCAGAGATCGATGCATTCATCGCAGATGTACACGCCGGGGCCGGCTATCAGCTTTTTGACTTGCTTCTGGCTCTTACCGCAGAACGAGCACTTCAGCAGATCACCGCCATCGCCCATGCGTGCCACCCAGATACTCCTTTGCCCTGGGGCCGCCGGCGGCCGCCCCGCCCGCGGCATGTCCTGCCCAGCCTGCTGGTCGTAGACCTAGACGGTACCGCCTTGGCGCCTGTCGTTGTGGCTTATGGACCGTTACCGCCCGCCGTGCCGCGGGCGGCGACAGTCCCCGGTTAGGACGACCCTACCTCGGTCTTGCGCTTAAGGGTCGTGAGAACCTCATCTACCAGCCCGTACTCCTTGGCCTCTTCGGCGGTGAAGAACTTGTCGCGCTCCACGTCGCGGCGGACCTGATCCTCGTCCCGGCCGCTGTGCCGGGCGATGATCTGCTCCATGGCGGTGCGCATCCGGAGGATCTCCCGGGCCTGAATCTCCAGGTCACTGGACTGGCCATAGCCGCTTTCCACGGCCGGCTGGTGGATCAGGATCCGCGAGTTGGGCAGCGCCATCCGCTTTCCCTTGGTGCCGGCGGCCAGCAGCACCGCGGCCGCGGACGCCGCCTGGCCCAGGCAGAATGTCTGGATGTCGGGCTGGATGTATTGCATGGTGTCGTAGATCGCCATCATCGAGGTCATTGACCCGCCGGGCGAGTTGATGTACATGAGGATGTCGCGGTCGGGATCGATCGACTCCAATGTGATCAGCTGGGCCATCACGTCGTTGGCCGACGCGTCGTCGATCTGCACCCCGAGGAAGATGATCCGCTCCTCGAAGAGCTTGTTGTACGGGTTCATCTCCTTGATCCCGTACGACGTGCGCTCCACGAAGGACGGCAGCACGTACCTGGATTCGGCCGGCTGCCACAGCCCTGCGGCGCGGCCCGGCCGGTTTCCTGCGTTCACGGTTAGCTCCTCCGCTCCGGTCCTGCTCAAGAGACCGGGCCTTCCGACGGGACCTCGGTGGCGCTGCGGATGACCCGGTCCACGAATCCGTAGTCCTTGGCCTCATCCGCGGTGAACCAGCGGTCCCGGTCGGAGTCGAGCTCGATCTGCTCGACGGTCTGGCCGGTGTGCATCGCGATGCGCTCGGCCAGCGTGCGCTTCAGGTACAGGATCTGCTCGGCCTGGATCCTGATGTCGGTCGCGGTGCCGCCGATCCCGCCGTGCGGCTGGTGCATCAGGATCGACGCGTGCGGCATCGCGTAGCGCTTGCCGGCCGCGCCGGCGCAGAGCAGGAACTGGCCCATGGACGCGGCCATGCCGATCGCGTACGTGGCGACGTCGTTCGGCACGTACTGCATGACGTCGTAGATGGCCATGCCGGCGGTGACCGAACCCCCGGGGGAGTTGATGTAGAGGGTGATGTCGCGCTTGTCATCCTCCGCCGCGAGCAGGAGCAGCTCCGCGCAGATGCGGTTGGCCAGGTCGTCGTCGACCTGCTGGCCGAGGACGACGATCCGGTGCCGCAGCAGGCGCTGGAACAGCTGCTCGCCCAGCAGGTTGGGCGGGGCTTCGGCGACACGTGCCACCAGGGGCGCTAGCGGGTCGTCAGGGGCGGGCGTGATCACAGTGCCCTCCTCGCTCTCTTATCTCTTATTCTCCGCGGCGGCGTCACGGCCGCCTGGCGGCGATGTCGTTGCAGTGACCATAACCCGCGGCCCGGGCCGGGTAGTCCGCCGCCGGCGCCTGTTCGCTGTGGGCGCAGGCTTGCGGCGCGCGACCCCGGCCCGCAGGTCACGAAGCGGGCTCCGGGTCGTCGCCGGCGCCGGTCTCACCGTCGCCCGCCGCGTCCTCGGCGATGGCGTCGTCGTCTTCGTCCTCGGCGTCCTCGGCCTCGACGTCCGTCTCCTCCAGGGCCTCGACGTCCGCCTCCTCCAGGAGCTCTCCGGCCGCTTGTTCATCGGCCTTGAGGTCGACCTCGTGCCCCGACTCATCGGTGACCCTGGCCCGCTCCGCGAGCAGCGTGAGCGCCTTGCCCCGCAGCACGTCCGCGGCCACCGCGGCGAGCTGGCCGCGCTCCCCCAGCTCCTTGGCCAGCCGGTCCGGCGGGACGCCCATCCGGTAGGCCTGCTCGGTCACGTAGGCGGCCAGCTCTTCCTGGCTCAGGCCGAGCTCCTCCTGGGCCGCCAGCTTGTCCAGGATGAACCCGGCCTTGACGCTGCGGCGGGCGTCATCCGCGAGCTGCTGGTCGAGCTGCTCGGCGGTGGAGCCGATGGCCTCGAGGTATTCCTCCATGGTGTTGCCCGAGCGCTCCAGCCGGTCGGCGAGCGACTGCCGGCGGCTGGCGATCTCGCGGTCGACCAGGTCCCCGGGCAGCGGAATGTCGACCCGGTCGAGCAGCGCGTCCAGCGCCCGCTCCCTGGCCTGTCCCGCCTGGCCGGCCCGCCGCACGCGTTCCAGCTGCGCCCGGGTGCCCGCGCGCAGCTCGCCGAGGGTATCGAACTCGCTGGCGGACTGGGCGAAGTCATCGTCGAGCTCGGGCAGCTCCTTGACCTTGACGCTCTGCACGGTCACGGTCACCTGAGCCAGCTTGCCCGCGAGCGTGCCGCCGGCCAGCAGGGCGGGGAACGTCTTGGTCTCGCCCGCGGACACCCCGGTGAGGGCCTCGTCGAGGCCGTCGAGCATCTGCCCGCTGCCGACCTCGTAGGAGACCCCGTTGGCCTGCGCGTCGTCCACCGGCTTGCCGTCCACCTCGGCGGACAGGTCGATCGAGACGAAGTCGCCCTCGGCGGCCGGCCGGTCGGTGCCCTTCAGCGAGGCGAACCTCTCCCGCAGCGCGCCGATGTACTCCTCGACCTGGTCCGGGGTGACCTGGGCGTCGTCGACCGTCACCGGCATCCCGTCGATGTCGGGCAGGTCGAACTTCGGCCGGACGTCGACCTCCGCGGTGAACGCGAGCTCCTGGCCGTCGTCGAGCTTGGTGATCTCCACGTCCGGCTGGCCGAGCGCGAACACGTCGTGCTCCTCCAGCGCCTTGCCGTACAGCTCCGGGACGGCGTCGTTCACCGCCTGCTCGAGCACCGCGCCGCGCCCGATCCGCTGGTCGATGACGCGCGGCGGGACGCGCCCCGGCCGGAAGCCAGGCACCCGGACCTGGCGGGCGACCTCGCGGTACGCGCGGTCCACGTTCGGCTTCAGCTCGTCGAACGGAACCTCGATGGTGAGCCGGACTCGGGTCGGGCTCAGCTCTTCGACGTCGGTCTTCACGTCGGGGTCACTCCTCGGCTCCCCGCCCGGGCAGGCATCACGCCGCCCCCGGGCACAGGTGGTTACACAGGGCCATTGGTCACGCACGGCTAGGCCGCCAAGTCTAGGGCAGCCGCGGGTCACCCGCGCAGCTGCCGGTACGGGCCGCCCGCGCGCATCAGCTCGCGGTGCGTGCCGCGCTGCACCACCCGGCCCTGATCCAGGACGATGATCTCGTCGACCTGGTCGAGTCCGTCGAAGTCGTGGGTGATGAGCAGCGTGGCGCGGCCCGCGGTGACCGCGAGCAGGTCGGTGGTGAGCGCGGAGGCGGCCTCGGGGTCCAGGTGGGTGGTGGGCTCGTCGAGGATCAGCAGGTCCGGACCGGCCAGCAGGGCCCGGGCCAGGGCGAGCCGCTGCCGCTCTCCGCCGGACATGGCCGCGCCCCGGGCCCCGACGCGGGTGTCCCAGCCCCGGGGCAGCGACTCGATCCAGGGGAGCAGCCGGGCGCTGGCCGCCGCGGCGGCCAGCTCGTCGTCGCTGGCGCCCGGCCGGGCCAGGCGGAGGTTCTCCCGGACGGTGGCGTCGAAGATGTGCGGGCCCTGCGGGCAGCCGCCGATCACCGTGCGCACGTCGTCGGCGGCGTAGCTGGCCAGGTCGGCACCGCCCAGCGTGACCGAGCCGCCGACCGGGTCGCAGAAGCGCAGCAGCACGGAGGCCACCGTGGACTTGCCCGCGCCGTTGGGGCCGACCAGCGCCACCCTCCGCCCGGGCCCGAGGTCAAGGTCGAACCCGTCCAGCGCGAGCGGCCCGTCCGGCTCGTAGCGGACCTGTACCCCCCGCACGCGCACCTGCGCCGGCCCGGCGGGCAGCGGGCGGGGCGTGACGGGATCGACGACCGGGTCGGGCGCGTCGAGGATGGCGGAGATCCGCTCGGCCGCGCCGCGGGAGTCGCCCAGCTGGAGGGCGGCCGCCGGCAGGTCGGTAACCGCCTCGAAGGCGGCCAGCGCGGTGAGGGTCACCACGGCCAGCGGCACGCGGGTCAGCGTCCCGCCGGCCACGGCCGCCACCGCCAGGACGAGGACTCCCCACACGGTGAGGCCGGCGACGGCGGCCATGAGCCCGCGGCCCAGGCCGGCCGCGGCGGCGGAACGCCGGGCCAGCGACGTCAGCCGCCGGTCCGCGGCGTCGACGGCGGCGAGCCCGGCGTCCTGGGCGCCGAACGCGTGCAGCTCGGCGGCCCCGGACAGCAGGTCAGTCATGGTCGCGCTCAGCTCGCCGCGCGCCGGGGCGGTGACCCGGGCGGCGCGGCGTGACGCCGCGACCGCCAGGGCCGGGACCGCGACCCCGGCGGTCAGCAGGCCCAGGGCGAGCACGCCGCCGGCCGGCGCGAGGATGAGCAGGCATGCGGTGACCGCGCCCGCGCCGACCAGCGCCGCGGCCAGCGGCGGGCCCACTCCGCGGATGAACAGGTCCTGGGTCGCGTCCACGTCGCTGATCAGGCGGGCCAGCAGGTCACCCGAGCGGAACGCGGCCAGCCCGGCGGGAGCCAGCCGCTCCAGTCGCCGGTAGATCGCGACCCGGATGTCCGCCAGGACCCGGAACGCGACATCGTGGGAGGCCAGTCGCTCGATGTAGCGGAACACCCCCCGGCCGACGGCCAGGCCGCGAACCGCGACCACGGCCACGGAGATCGCCAGGATGCCCGGATGCTGGGAGGCCCGGGCGAGCAGGAATCCGGACACGGCGAGCAGCGCCACGCCGCAGCCGGTGGCGGCCGCGCCGGCCAGGACCGATACCAGCAGCTGGCCGCGCATCGGCCGGGCCAGCCACAGCAGGCGCAGCAACGGGCGGCGCGCGGGCATGGTCATGGGATCACCGCCGCGGCCGACCGGGCCGGCGCGGGCGAGGGCGGGGCGGGCGAGGGCGGGGCGGGCGGGAAGGGCGAAGTGGGCAGGCCAGCCAGCTTGCCCTGGTCCAGGCGGATGACGCGGCTGGCCACCGGGGCCAGCCCCGGGCCGTGGCTGACCAGCACGACGGTACGGTCGGCCAGCGCGGTGTCGATGGCCGCCACGATCTGCCGGGTACTGGCCGGGTCCAGGTGCGCGGCAGGTTCGTCGAGCAGCAGCAGCGGCGCATCCCGCAGGAACGCCCGGGCCAGCGCGATCTTCTGCCGCTGGCCCGCGGACAGCCGCAGCGCGCGCTCCCCGAGCGCGGCCTGGTACCCGCCCGGCAGGGCCTCGATGAACTCGGCGGCGCCGGCCAGCCGCGCGGCCTGCCGGATCGCTTCGGGGCCCGCGGCCCGCTGGCCGAGCGCGATGTTGTCCGCCACGCTGCCCGCGAACAGGTGCGGCTGCTGCGGCACCCAGGCGATCTGCGCGCGCCACCGGTCGTCGCCGATCGCCGCCAGGTCGTCGCCGCCGGCCTGGATGGTGCCCGCGGCCGGCTCCGCGAACCGCAGCAGCAGCGCCAGTAGCGTGCTCTTGCCCGCACCGCTCGGCCCGGTCACCAGGATGCGCTCCCCCGGCCGGATCACCAGGCTCACCGCGTCGAGCGCGGGCCGGCGCCGCCCGGGATAGGCCACGGTGACCTCGCTCAGCGTGATCTCCTCGGCCCGCAGGTCCACGGGCCCGGCCGCCCGGCCGGGGCGCCCGGTGGTGGCTGGCGCCTCGTCGGCCGGCCCCCCGTCGGCCCGCACCCCGTCGGCCCGCACCCCGTCGGCCGGCCCGGAGTCCGGCTTGGTGTCCAGGATGTCCAAGACCTGCCCGGCCGCGGCGGCGCCCTCCATGCTGGCGTGGTACTGGGCGCTGACCGATCGCAGCGGCAGGAAGGCCTCGGGCGTCAGCAGCAGCACCAGCAGCGCGGTCTCGTACGGCATGTGGCCGTAGAGCAGCCGCAGCCCCACCTCGACCGCGACCAGGGCCGTGGCGACCGAGGCGGCCAGCTCGAGCACCAGCGCGGACAGGAACGCGACCCGGAGCGCGGACATCGTGGTGGCCCGGTACTCACGGGTGACCTTCCCGATCACCTCTTCCTGGGCCCGGGCCCGGCCGAAGATCTTGAGGGTGGGCAGGCCCTCGACCACGTCGAGGAAGTGCCCGGCGAGGGTGGCGAGCAGCCGCCACTGCCGCTGCGTGCGGGCCTTGGTGTGCCAGCCCACCAGCACGGCGAACATCGGGATCAGCGGCAGCGTGACCGCGATGACGAGCGCGGAGATCCAGTCGGCGGCCGCCACCCGCGCCAGCACCGCGATGGGGACCGCGACCGCCAGGATCAGCTGCGGGACGTAGCGCGCGAAGTAAGGATCGAGCCCGTCCAGTCCCCTGGTGGCCAGGGTGGTGATCTTCCCGGTCTGCTGGCCGCCCAGCCAGGCCGGGCCGAGTCCCAGGGCGCGGGCGGCGAGCGCGCGCCGCAGCTGTGATTTCACCGTGGCGGCCGCCCGCAGCGCAGCCGCCTCCCCGCCGTATGCCACCGCCGCGCGGGCGGCCACGACGCCCAGCAGCGCCAGCAGTGCGCCCCACAGCGGGGCTGCGGTCGGGCGCGCCGCTGTCGCGAGCGCCCGGGCCAGCAGCCCCGCCTGGGCCAGGATCAACGCCGCGGCCGCGAGCCCGAAGCCGACCGCGGCGATCAGGTAGCCGCGGGCGGCCCGGGCGTGACGCAGCAGGCGCCGGTCAGCGGGGTGCACGGATCACCCGGTGCGGGTGGCGCGACCGCCACCGCCAGCAGGTGCCGGGGCGGCGGGCGCGGTTCACGGTCGCGGAATGAGCGCGGCGCGGCCTACTGCGCGGCGGTCTCGGTCGACTCGCCGCCGCCGTGCAGGGCGTCCTGCAGTTCCTTCTCGTCGTCCTTGGACAGCGAGGTCTTCAGCACGGTCCCGCCGTACTTGCTCATCGCCTCGACGGCCTTGTCCGGGGTGACCTTCTCCAGCATCAGGAACAGGCACGAGGTGCCCGGCTTGACCATGTCCCGGACCTGGTCCTGGAACTGCTTGTCGATGCTGGTCTTGGCCACCTTGCCCATCAGCGCGCCCATGCCGGCGCCGATGGCCAGCCCGAGCACGGGGATGAAGAACAGCAGGCCGAACAGGAATCCCCAGAACATCCCCCAGGTTGCGCCGGCGCCGACGGGGTGGTGATCGGTGTGCACGTGGTAGGCGCCGTCCTTGTCACGGATGATCACCGCGATGGCGTCGGGCTGGATGATCAGGTCGCGGGCCAGCCGGCGCGCCTCGTCGGCGGCGGCGTCCGCGGTCGTCTCATCCGGGTATCCAATGGCGATCAGGTCAGCCATGTGTGTCCCTCCTGAAGGTGATGGTCCGGTCCAGTCCACCAGGTCCGGCGCTGGCCGCACGCCACCCCCGGCGGGTGATACGGGGCTGGCGCGGGCCGTACCGGCAGGCCATGATGGCGCGATCGGGGTAGGCTGACGCTCCCTCGGGAGGAACGAGTGCCGGAGAAGGAGGCGCGCCGCCCGTCGGCCATGGCGCGCGTGGCGGCCGTCGTGGCCCTGGTCGCCCTGGTGGCCGCGATCGGGCTGATCCTGCTGGGCGTGGTGCGGCATTTCCTGGCCGTGCTGGCCGGGCTCGTCGCCCTGGTCGTCTGCGTCATGGCGGGCTGGTATGTCGTGTCGAGGCGCGGGATCGTCCGGGTGGTGGCCGTGATCGTCATGCTGGCGGCGGTGGCGGGCCTGATCGCGAGCCTGATCTTCGAGGACTATCACGGGCTCCCGGTGCTCGGGCTCATCGTCGCGGCCGTGGTGTCGGTGGGGTCGGCGCGTT
>Ga0335073_10014605_pt1 | contig 11002 bp, 9 predicted proteins | sample Lox_Sample_22_FD_207093 | JGI IMG/M metagenome (GOLD analysis project Ga0335073, IMG submission 207093) | Soil microbial communities from Loxahatchee National Wildlife Refuge, Florida, United States - Lox_Sample_2.2 | ecosystem: Environmental > Terrestrial > Soil > Wetlands | place: USA: Florida... | reverse complement strand
AGCGAGGGGAGCGGAGTGCTAGTGAAGGGGAATGTGAGGAGGGGATGGGATTGGAGGGCGGGTCTAAGCCAGAACGCGTCGGCGGAGGACGTTTTGCGGATCCTGAGATATGCGATTGCTTGTGAACTTGGAACTGCATGGAGCGTGGACGATGAGGAGTAGAGTCACTGGATAGAGCTTGAGATTCAAAGACAGCTTCCGTACATGGAGCAGAAATCTAGCGTGATATAATGACAGCGTTCGGACAGTCGCATTGATTTAGATCCTCATACATGCAGCCAGTGGCGATAAAAAGAGATATTTCACACTTCCTCTGGACTCCATCGCAACATCTCATCGACGCGATAAGTTAGCAAAGCTAACATAAGCCATTATGCGTAATCTTCATCATCAGCAATAGCAAGCGTTCTACGTAGAGCTCGCATAGATGTAGCAGGTTTCACGAAGGAGAAAGATGAACTCAGCAAAGCACTACAGCTTCACTCCATCTGGATCACTGATACCACCGTTTGTGATGATGTAAGTCGCTTCACCCTCAGGCATGCCTAGAAACGATCAGCACTTAGGTGTAGGAGTCAATAGCATATAGCATAGTAGGACTGTACTCGGAGAATCCACCAGCTTTGCAACTCGTTCTTCCCCCCGCCCCTTTCTCAACAAAAGTCGGGTTGTCGAAGCATGAGCAAGAACGTGGCCACCGATGGGCTTCCTTCCGTCAACGCCGGCGAACAGCGCGCTCGCACCGGGATCGCTCTGGACCTGATTCGTCTGGACACGTCAGTTCTGGCCTGGAGCATCGACACGTCACTCTCTATCCCTCACCATGAAGACGCAGATGTTGTACTCCTCGGCTACATGCTTGACGGCCTTCAAGAACTGGTTTAACTTTCCCTGTCTATCGGGAAGCTCCTGTCGGCCCTGGAAGTCGACGCGGAAACACGCCATGACGCTGTCGATTATGAGCAATCGAAAGTCGCCGGTCACGAATTGTTCTCCAAGCGCGTCCAAGAGCTCGAGTTGATGTTCGCTGTTGGGGCACCGCGCATATGCGATGTTCTGCAGCGCAGTGTCGCCGTCGATGCCGAACCGCTCGGCGATCTGGATGATTCGTTCCGGACGAAAGGTGCCTTCGGTGTCGATGTATGCGGCTTTCCCTTCGGCTCCTCCCATATCTTTGGGTAGCTGAGCGATAACGCACATGGTGTGGCAGAGCTGGGTCTTGCCGCACCGAAATTCGCCGTACACTTCACTAATGCTCTGGCTTTCGAACCCACCACCGAGTATCCTGTCGAGTTGCTTGCTGCCTGTGGACAATTTGATAACTCGCCTGCGCCTGGCGAGAACTTCAATACCTGTGATGAAAGGGCTCGGGTTTGGCTGGTTGACGGAGGTATGTTAGTCACGAGAAAGGAATCATTACGACAGTAGGTATCTTGAGCTTTGCTAAGCGTCACTCACGAGGGTTTTCTTGATAGCATCTTTGATTTTGTCAACTTTCGCATCACTGAAGCCTTTGATTTGCTCGAGGTTCTTTCTCATTGTCGATTGAACCGACTGGGAAAGATAGGTAAGTCACACTGAACAGCTACGCAATAGAGAAAATGAAGCAGTACCGTAATCGTAAAGAAACCGGCAGCCTTCAGCTTTGCAATATCGACAGCTCCAATGCCTACGAGGTAATGTCAATGACTCAATTGACTGCAGTGTTCCTGTCCTAAACTACCATGATTCTGAAGCGTATCAATTTGCACAATCGTTGATTCCTGTGACTGATAAGGCTTTCCGAGGTGAGCTGGAAGATACTTGTATGCTCACACTTTCAATACAATCAGTCTCTTCAGAGACGGCTCGAACCATACTGAATACGTGAGATATTGGTGTCGAGATGGACGATACAAACCAAAGTCGAGAAGGCTGAAATGAACCAACAAGACTGAATCGAGGGAAGTGAAGCGGTGTCGAATGAGAAGTTGAAGAGAGAAGGCTTTCAGGGCGATTACCAACGTCAAACGGCAGAATGGTATCACGGCCTCAGGCTTGGCGATGGCCTTTCTACGTCAAGCTTCGGGCTCATCGTTTCAAGACAGCTTTGTCTTTTCCAAGCTGGAAAGGTAAATAAATGGCATGAGACTAGACAGGAAAATAATTGCGCGCGAAAGATTTCCAACTGCATTGATGGAGAGGGGGTGACGATCCGCGCAAAAAAAAGGTAGAGCAAAGTAACATCCTAAGCCAGGAAGTGTAGCCGTAAGGTGAAGCCACAGATCCATCTCCGACCGACAACTAGACCACCGCCATTCTTATCCACTCCCAGTACCACTCTTCCACCCGATCTCACTTCTCTTCCAGCCTCCTGCTGCCCATCTCACAGACTCTAAAATGATTTCCTCCGCGTAGGACCATGGAAGGAAGGTTTGGACGATGCCGCATTCGACCGGTCGATGTTGTTCGAAGGTAACGATGTAGGATGCAAAATCTGGGTATCGGGATCTCGTGAACCAAGTGTACTTTTCTTCGCTAGGTCGTGCAACGTAACATGTGTCGGTGCCGGATAGGGAAAAGGGGCAGCCGCGGGCATGATAAAAAACGATCGTGAGTTGAAAAAATGCAAACGGGGGATATGCCAAAAATGACGACGACGACGACAGGTGAGTACAGGTATGAAAGGAAATAAGAGTCCTAATCGTGGCACGAGAGTTCGGACGTTCAGAGCATAACTAGATCGAGAATCGATATGCAGTTAAGCGGCCGCGGGAGCGGCAGGGACGACAGCAGTCGGCTCTGGAGCAGCAGGAGTCACACCGTTGACCTCACCTGCCTGCGGGCAGTTCTTCGAAATGTGACCGACCTCACCACATCTGTAGCATGTCTTGCCGCCTTCGTTGTTGACGGCGCCGCCGTTCGGAGCCGTGCAATCGCGCGAGATGTGTCCAAGTTTGCCGCACGCGTAACACTTCATGGCCTGAGCCTGGCAATCGCGAGCGAAGTGATTCGGTCCTCCGCATTTGTAGCACGTAGCAGCGCGAGCATAGCCACCACTGAAGCCACCGCGCATCCCACCACCACCGCGGCCACCTGCAAAGCCTCCGCGAGGAGAGCCGCCGCTCGTACAGTTGCGCTTTGTACCTGATTAGCGAAAACTGTTGAGAAGACATATCCATCGAGGACTCACAGCGAGGTGACCAAGCTGACCGCAAGTGTAGCAGCGCGAGTTGCCACCACCGCTCAGGCGCAGCGTCGGGCAATCAGCTTGCACATGTCCGAGGCCTTGACAGTGGTAACATTGCTTCGCTGAAGTGTCTGTCAGCATCTCCTCCACTCCACCGTTGTAAACTGTTGCCTTACTCTCGGTTGTTCGTGGATGAGGGCAGCTATTTGACTCATGGCCTATGAAGGTCGATTAGGAAGTGCTATGTTGGGATCGATAGATCGCTTATACCTGGCTGCTTGCCTGAGAGTCGTTAGCCAACAGTAGAAGAAGTGTAAAGGTTGTCTTATGCACTGACAGTTGTAGCAGAGGCGTTCTGACGAAGAGCAGACCTCTAGATGTCACCTGTGAGCCAACATTCTTCAAGCGAGTAGGTGCGTCAGTCGTACCGGCGTAGTGGCCTACATTGCCGCATTTATAGCAGGCGCGACGAGATAGAGAACCAGACATTATTCTACGGTAACAGTGTCAGAGTTTCGATTTTCTTTTTAAACGGTCGAGGCAGCCTCAGCCGCCGCAAAAACGCTCCGCCATTTTGAAAGTCTTGCGCAGTGAACATTCAGCCGCCTGCACTGCGCCGCGCCGTCGAAAGTGGTTGCGCTGCATTTATCCAAGACCGAACTGGGTAATGGAGGTTTAAAAGCGGGCGAGGGCCTCGGCGAAGGCATTTGGAGGGCATTTGGGAGTGGTAAAGCGTATCAAGTCGTACCTCTGCTTGGTCCAAAAGCTTCAAGACCTTCACCTGCAAGGCGACAATAGTCAGCGGCAAACGCGCGCCGGGAGAAATTTTGGGAGTCGGGACCAGGGAGAGACGAACTCACACTCTCTGCGTCTGTCTTCCAGTCCAAGCCTTTCCGTCCCTCAGCGACACAGCTCTCCGCCACCAAAGACACACCGATGATGGGAAAAAAGGGGGAGAATTTGGGGAGAAGAAGGGTGGAGGCGCGAAATGGAGGTAAAACCTGAGAAGTCCTTCCGGGCAAGGGAGGCGGAGCGTCACCCTAATGCTAGGTGGGTTCGGTTTTTTGAGCCCTTTCGCTTTTCTGCACGGGTCAGGTTGAGCGATGCAGGGGACCCGTAGTTACCCAGTCGCCGGTCCAGCCAGCGTAGCAGCCTGTCTAGTTCGTCTAGTTCGTTCGTCGAATCTTTCCACAGAATCGGAAAGGCGGCCGATTATGGCCGACACACCTGAGAGTGACGCTCGTGGTCTGGCCAATCCAGCTGCGCGGGCCTCACCTTTGCGCCTGCCACCCATTCGCGACCTTCTGCACGCCGCACCCCCTCGTGCAATGCAGAAAGATGAAAAAAGATCTGCTGCCTCCCGTATAACGACGAGCCGGCAGGGTGGGCTCACGCAGTAGAAACACGTGGTTGCTTTTGTGCTACTATCTGACTGATCCTGCTCACCTTCCGTTCCCGCTGCTGCATGGCATACCGCTCTCCTTCAAGTTCCGTCTATCACGCCTCGCCTGTTTTCCTGACGCCTTTGCCAACTTTACTCCTTCTCCACCACTGCTGGTGCTTTGATTGCTTTGCCTGCCAGAAACTCAAGCCCCTCGCCCGCGTAGCTGATGAGCGGTGAGACCTCCACACCCGCGCCGTCCCCCTCGTCCTCGACAACCGCTCCCGCATCTGAAACCCATCGCCGGCCCTGGCTCATGATGTCGCGCTTGCTCGTATCTGGGTCATCCTCGCCGGTTCCTACGAACAGCAATCAGTGAAGTGCGCTTTGGCCGCCGTCAAATCACGGCGAGAGAGGGCTTGCCGCTTGGGCTGCTTACCACGTGCGTTCTTTAGCGGCGAGAATTCATCTTCTCGCTTAACCTCCATGCACGCAAACTCATCCACGCTCAATAACGGGAAGCAATCGAAGACAAACTGCTCCAGCTTGATCCCGTTCGGCTTCTCTGGCTTGATTGATTCACCCGTCTCCGTGTTGATGCATGGAATCTTCTTCTTCGCGACGTGATGCGGAAGCTTGGGAGCCCATTGCGGGATATTTTCAAGGAAACGGTACGCGTAGTAGTGATTGACGATGTTAGCGGCTCTGAATTTAAGGATCTCTGGATTCTTAGGATCCTTGGCTTCAGCAGATGCCGCATCGATCTCGGAGTATTCGATGACATCGGGTTTGCCATTCTTCTGGATGATCAGTCCAACCGACTCCTTCGCGTTTCGCTTTCGCACGACCTTGGTTCCAATCTCGACGTTTTTCGATGCCGAAAAGCCGATGAAAGTTGGATCAGCAACTTTAACAAGGCAGTTGTCGACGCCGTAAGTGTGAATGTGCTCGACACCTCGCTTTTTCATGTCAGAGACGGCTCCAGATTTGATCATGGCCAGGTAGATGCCGCCATTGCCATCAGGAGCCACTGCAACTTTGGATTTGCTGTCCATGAGAATCTTGCCGTCGTTTGAGATGCATGGCAGAACACCCTGTTCAAAGATAAAAACGTTCTCAGGCTTAAGCCCAAAGAAGTTATGCTCCTTGAAGTACTTCTCCGTAGGTGCTCTAGTTGGACCGCTGGTCATGACGTACCAAGGCACGGTGACCTCGCTCTTGCCATGTTTCTTCGCTGCCAATTGCTCAACCTTCCGTATCCTCTCCGCCTGTAATTCGAAAAGTGATTTTTTACTGGGCAGACCAATGTCGTAGCATCCTTTAGGCGCCGAGCTCCCCAACCTTGTACCTTGACCACCTGCCATCAGGACCACCGCAACCTTGTTCGCTGCCACAAGGTCAAGTCCATGCTCGTACCATGCTTTTAGGTCTTCCTCTTTTGAATCAAGCACTGACGAAGTCGCGGACGCCGGGAGAGGCTCGATCTGAGGCGCTGCACCGGTGGATTCGTCCTTCGGAGGGTGGAGCGCCTTGTTGGCGAGCTCGTTGATGTAGTCTGGATTGAAGCCGGATAGTTGCTCAAAGAGCTGGGCCTTGCCAGCGATATCCAGATCATCGTAGAAAGCAAAAACCTGGCCCTGACCAGCCTTTTCATACTTCTGTCGGAGCTCTTTCAGCTCCTCTGACGTAGGTTCCTTCGGCGGTGCTGCCGGAGCCTCATGGCCCAAAATCTTTTGCTCAAATGAATGTATAGCTTCTTTAACGAATTGAGCCATTGCTGCGGATGTTTCAAACTGGTGTATTGAGCTTCTCGAGATAGCAATTGAGGTGTGCAGAGGATGAGTAGGGAACAATGTCAGCGAGCTTGATTTAAATCATTCGAAGCACAGCCTCACCCAGCAGCTCTCTGTGATTTTGTAGGTTCAAAGTGCGACCAATTAGCAGCTCTGCCCTGGAACATGGACCCCTAAATTAGTACACAAGCTCCTAGGTGGGGCGCAAATCAATACTGTACGCCCGCTAATGCTTGCAGGGCATCCATCATCACTCTCCCAATTTGCCGCTCTATTTTTTTTTTTTACGGAATTCTCAATAATATTTGATACGGTAAGCCTCAGCAAAGGCGAAGAGCCCCTGGCTCATCATGTTCCCTAGGCGGAGCCTCCATTATGCGCCCTTGTTTTCAGGTGGATAATACTCTAAGGCACTCAGCTTCAAATTCAATCAAGGCTGGCAGCGGCAAGCTTCAATAGCATTGCCGACCGTACCATTCAGAACAAGCATATTTCCATCGCTCATGTCACACCATGACATCTCCGCCATTGATTATACAATTTTCAACTCCTGGCAATTTACCATTGACGAACATTTCTTTCATTTCTAGGACGATGCTTTCGTGGAGAATGAAGACCAAACGATCGGATGGCTTCCTACAACACCGTAACCCATTTACATCAGCTTTACTATTTGTTGTTGAGATGGTCCACAGACTACAATAACTACAATGCCTCATGAATCGAGGTGATCTGAAACGCCAGCTAATGCAACGCCCTCCAGCAAAAGAAGTCATATTCAAGCCACAATTCCATTCGTGTCGTTCGATCCATTCGTCAACGGGACCATCCTAGGTTCACCGGTGACATGATTATCAACCTGAGCGGGCTTCAAAGCTTTTGCCGGAGCTGGATTCAGGATGCTATCGGCGTTTATCAGTGGAGCCGACGGACTAAGCTCAAGACCGAAACCGGGCTTGTCCAGCTCCGAGACTTCCAGATAACCTTTTACTGGAATTGGCTCGTTCGTAAACAGATTGCCAAACACTGGCAGAACTGACTTGCCGTCCGGTGAATTAGCAAGATACTCCTGGAATGGAGAATTTGCTTGAGAAACGACAAAATGGTAACTGTACGGTCCGCTGGCATGTGGGACGACGGGTAGATCGTACGCCGCAGCCATGGCAGAAATCTTCAGCAATTCTGTCAATCCGCCGACCCACATAACGTCCGGCTGCAAAATGTCGATGTTGCGACCCTCAATCAACTTTCGGAAACCATATCTAGAGTACTCGTGCTCACCAGTCGTGAATTTCTGGGTGGGATGAGCACGCTTTAGTAGTGCCTGTCCATCGAAATCGTCTGGCGACAAGCACTCTTCGAACCAGTCAATCTTGAGGTCTTTGGTCCGTTCAACCAGCTCAATCGTATATGGAACGTTAAGGCTCATGTAGCAATCGACTCTCAGTGGGAAGTCTGGGCCAACCTCCGCTCGCTTTTGCCGCAGGTACTCAACGTTCTTTCGCATGCCTTCGATACCCTCACCGGGACTGTATGGAAGAGCGACCTTGCCTGCGGAGAAACCCATCTCCTTCGCTGCGGCAGGCTCCGGACCTGTGCAGTAGAAGTTCAGTCGGTCTCTGGTTGCTCCACCAATCAGCTTGTACACCGGTTCATTTCTGATCTTGCCCAATAGATCCCAAATGGCCAGATCAATGACTGAGATGACGGCAACTGGCAGACCTTTTCGGCCGTAGAACATAGAACCCCGATACATTTGCTCAAAGAGATTGTTGGTATCACGTGGATCTGTTTAATGTTAGACCTGTAATTGCACATTTCCAGCCAACTTCACACGTACCAGCACCGATTAAAAACCTATTGAAATGCTCTGCAGCCAGCCAGCAAGCAGGCGGTCCGCCGAATCCGGTTGCGAACCCTTTGGTGCCGTCGGTTGCCTCAATCTCCACGCAGAAGGACCCAAGAACGTTGATTCCCCATGAAGTCCTGGATTTCGTATACTGCTCGTAACCCGACATGGGAGTTGATATTTTGGAATCGATTAGCCAGTGTCCTCCTTTGACATTGTGGTAGTCTCCTCCTGATCCAACACCTTGGATGACGAAGGTCCGCACATCCTTAATCTTTGGGAATGACTTCACTCGCTCGGCTTGCACCATTTTGGCGACTCACGGTGTGCAATGGTGAAAATGATGGTGTAGTTTGTTTTCAACAAGAGGTACTTGATGGTAAAGAGACGACGAAGTCGTTTTTCGGTCCTTATATTTCTATCGGCATTCTCTGCGTCAGTGTCTAGACATCTTCCCTCGGGTGATTCTGGAGCGAGGCGGATGGCAATGGGCCGATCAGAGCCATCGAACTTTCTTCGCACTTGTACCTTCCATTGCTGAGTGGCGTAAAACGGAAGCCGACTGTCGACAGTAAGGCAGACCTTCAAGCACAGCAAGGATCTTCGGATACATGCCAGATTGACAATCATCAACGCGGGAAAACCCCATCGCCAAGTGGAAGAAGCAAGAAGCGGAAGTTACTCCGTACTGCCGAGATGATTCTTCGGAAACTGTTTGGTGGATGTTGTGATGGGGCCTTTCCGCTAGCCTCCAATGGCTTGGAACCTTGCTGGCTTCCCCGCCGTCCGCAGGAAGCCGAGAAAAAGCACAAAACCAAAACGGCCGCTCGCTCGGTCCCGGTGCATTTCTTCACGAAGTTCGGTGCAAAATGGGTACCACCTTCAACGAGCATGCGCAGCTGGCGAGTACTAAGCGATCTCCAGATACTAATGGCAGTGCCGAACAGGAGGAGTGGAGTGATGAAGCTTCCGACCAGGACGACGACGGCGCTGATGATGTCGGTTCCCGGAAACGCAGAAAGCCGAACTCCCAGAGGCCGCTGAGCGTCTCATGTGAGAAATGCAAAGAACGGAAAGTAAAATGCGATCGAGGACAACCCAACTGTGGTTGGTGCTTGCGAAACAACAAAGTATGCGAATACAAAGAACGAAAGAAGCCGGGCCTGAGAGCAGGCTACGGTAGAGAGCTCGAAGCTCGCCTTGGTTAGTAGTAATCGACCGGCCCACCACGTTATAACAGGAAGCTTATATGCATGCAAAGACAAGCAGCAAGAGATCATCCAAAGACATGAAGCCGCCATCGCCCAATTGATGAACACAATTCATGGCAATCAGTCATCACCGCACTCTGAAATCTTCGGGGCCCCTTCTCACCCTGTTCCGCACATCCCAAGGCCAGAAACAGCTCTGTAAGTGAGATCGATATTTCAATTAAAGCTTGAAGTCACATCTTTCACCTTTCCCAATCACGGCATTACAAATGACATTCCAAATTTGTAACCAGGTTATTCCTGGGTCATGCCGTCTCAGTCAAATTCTATTTTACCCTTTCAGTCTTTTCTTCCATATGAAATCTTCAGCGACTATAAGTCAAGCTATATATTTTCAATGTTGTCAAACAATTAGCAGTCCCTAAAGGGTATGCATCGAATTCAATCGCATTGAAATGCAAACAGGCAGGAGGAACATACCTAATGAACGTGGCATTTGAGACTTTGGAGGCTATGAATGGATTTATCAGCTATTGAATTTTTGAGCTTACTGCTTTACTTCCCTCACAAATCCTCGCTTACAACTTCTCTTCAGTTACATCCAGAAGCCGTCTAGCTTTTCGTTGCAGCCTCCCCTTCCATCTGAACTGGGAGGCCTTGGACCACCTCGAACAGCCAATATTTCGACTCCACATTCTGCAACCTTCCCACCAAATATCCATCCAGCAAACTCATTCCCTGGTAACCTTCCTCCTTTTACTGGGAGAGGCTCAGTCACTCCGTCGGATGGACTTCAAGATAACACCGGAATCCCTACCACGGCGCGAGACATTTATGAACAGCCGAATCCCACGCTGGAGTCTTCAAGTTTGAACATCCCAGAAGCCAGGCCTCAGAGTCAGAGTGTATCCATGGGCTCTGACGAATTTCCGCAGTATGATCTTCTTTACAAACTCGCCGATCTCTTCTTCAAACATATCAACCCTTGGTGTCCGATTCTCCACAGGCACTCGACGTTAAATAGGCTATTTCAGTCAAACTTGGAACAAGAGGACAAGATACTTCTACATGCGATTGTTGCAACAACCTTACGATATGCCAATGATGATCGTCTTACCCATGAGTTCAGAGAACGTCAACATAAGATCTCTGAGGATAAAGTCATCCTCTATGGTATGAAACACAGTTCCGTTAAATCTCTCCAAGCTCTGGTTATCTTGAGTTTGGATCTTATCGGCGACTCTAATGGACCACCGGGTTGGAATATGCTTGCGGTCTTGACTAGATCGGTGGTACAGCTCGGCCTGGCAGTTGAATCCACTTCACTATCTGTCTCTCCGATATTCCCTTCCATTTACACGTTACGCGCAATGATTCTTCCGGAGCCGACAGACTTTATCGAGGATGAGAGCAGACGCAGACTGTTCTGGGTTATCTATATGCTTGATCGATACGCAACCACGGCAACCGCCTTCGACTATGCCCTTGATGACAAAGATATCGACCGAAAGTTGCCTTGTCGAGATGATTTGTATAATAAGAATGAGCTCGTGGAGACTCGGTGGTTTCGAACAGCGGACAGAGATGATTATGTTGGCA
>Ga0335073_10014604_pt1 | contig 11003 bp, 8 predicted proteins | sample Lox_Sample_22_FD_207093 | JGI IMG/M metagenome (GOLD analysis project Ga0335073, IMG submission 207093) | Soil microbial communities from Loxahatchee National Wildlife Refuge, Florida, United States - Lox_Sample_2.2 | ecosystem: Environmental > Terrestrial > Soil > Wetlands | place: USA: Florida... | reverse complement strand
CGCGCAGCGCCAGGAGATCCAGGTCGCGCTCGGTCGCAGCCGGGCAAACCCGGCAGTCCCATGGTTCGACTGCGCCCTTACGGACCGGCAGGTTCAGCAAGGTGCTGTTGCGTGCTTCAAGGGTCGAGCGGCCGACCTGAACGAAATGTTTGGCGCCATCGTGATCGCGCCGGAACGTATGCGCGGACAGCGTCGCAGGCTGGGTAAAGATCAGCACGCGCCGATCGGTCGTATCGGCTGGCAACTCGTCCACTAGCGGCGTCAGCGGCGGTGCCACGCGTTCGCGGCATCGCTCCAGGACGCGGCCCTCCACTTCCTTCAGCCGCGCCGCAGTCAGGCCGGTCCGCGCCATTGCCGGAAAGCCATGCTCGTCGCGCACTTCCCGCGCGCCGCACACGACGTAGCCGCCGCCCAGGTTGGGCAGATCATTGGCGAAGGCGCACAGCGCGGCCACCACGTCGTCGATATCGGCGACGTTCTCTTTCCACTCGACTTGCTCGCTTTCCCGCGCGGCAAGCTGGTTCAGATCGATGGGCGGCATGGCGACAACTGTCCGGCGCTAGCAATCCTGGTCTCGAACCAGATTGCTTCGTCGATACGCTCCTCGCAATGACACCTTGCCGCGAACCCCGCGATGACACGTCGGGCCGACGCGATGACCCTCACCCTCGGCGCCTATGGCGTCTCGACCTCTCCCGCGAAGCAGGAGAGGTTTTGTCACCCCTCCAGCATCTCCCGCAGCGCCGCGCCGCCCAGGCTGGCCCGCAGCTTGCTCAGCGCCTTCGCCTCGATCTGGCGGATCCGCTCGCGGGTCACGTTGAACTGCTGGCCGACTTCCTCCAGCGTGTGATCGCGATCGGTGCCGATGCCGAAGCGCATGCGCAGGATGCGCTCCTCGCGCGGGGTCAGCCCGGAGAGCAATTGCGCCGCCCGCTCGCGCAGCACGGTCTTGGCCGCCGCCTCGAACGGCATCACCGCGTTGCGGTCCTCGACCAGGTCGCCGAGGCTGGCGTCGCCTTCCTCGCCGATCGGCGTCTCCAGGCTGACCGGCTCGCGCACCAGCTCCCGCGCCGCCTTCACCTTGTCGAGCGGCAGGTTCAGCCGATTCGCCAGCTCTTCCAGAGTCGGCTCGCGGCCGGTCTGATGCGCGATCCGGCGGCCGGCGCGCAGCACCTGCCCCGCCGTCTCCTTCATATGCACCGGCACGCGGATGGTCGGCGCCTGGTCGGCGATGGCACGCGTCATCGCCTGGCGGATCCACCAGCTCGCATAGGTGGACAGCTTGAACCCGCGCCGCCAGTCGAATTTTTCCACCGCGCGCATCAGGCCCAGGTTGCCCTCCTGGATCAGGTCGCCGAACATCAGCCCGCGGTTGCGGTAGCGCTTGGCGATGTGCACCACCAGCCGCAGGTTGGCCTGCATCATCTGGTCGCGCGCATGCCGCGCCTCGCGCTCGCCGCGGTTGAGGTCGTGCAGCACGCGGCGCAACTCGGCCGCCGGCAGGCCGGCTTCCAGCTCGAGTTGGGCGATCTCGGCACGCACTTCCGCCAGTCCCGTCTTCAGCCCCTTGCGCTTGCCGGCGGCTGCCCCGACCGCCTTCCGCTCGATCCGAGCGACGGCCGCCGCGCTGCCGTCCCATGCCTTGAGGAACACTGCCCGCTCCAGCCCGACCCCATGCGCCAGGCCAAGTGCGGTCCGGTCCAGCGCCGCCAGGCGCCCGGCGGCCGCCTTCAACTCGCCGATCAGCGGGTCGATCCGGCTGCGGCGCAGTCCGAGCCGCTGCATATCGGCGACGATGGCCTGCAGCCTGGGCTGGTACCCCGCGCCGTCCTGCTGCCGTGCGGTCGCAAGGCTGCGACCACCGGTCAGGATGCCGTCGAGACGCGCCAGGGTCTCCGGCCGCAGCCCCTCCTCAGCCGGGGCCTCGGCCGGCTCGTCTGCCGCCGTCGCGGTGCCCGGCACCGTGTCCAGCTCGACCAGGTCGCGCAGCGCCAGCCGGCCGTCCTGCAACGCCTCGCGCCAGGCGGCGATCGCGGCAAACGTCGTCGGGCACTCGCAGAGTGCCGTGAGCGTCGCGGTCTCGCCCGCCTCGAACCGCTGCGCCAGCGCGATCTCCTGCTCTCGGGTGAGCAATTCGGCGTTGCCGATGTCGCGCAGAAACATCCGCACCGGGTCGGTCGTGGTGGTGCCGGCGGCGCCAAGGTTGCCCTGGCTTTGCTCGACCGCGGCCAGCGGCTCCGCCTCGTCCGGCTCCGCCGCGTCCTCGACCGGCTCGACGGCATCTTCTTCCACCGGCGCCTCGACCTCCGGCACGTCCTCCGCCAGAGGGGCATCCTCGGCCACCAGCAGGGTGTCCGCCGCCTGAGCGAACCCCTCCGCAGCCTCCCGCTCCTCGTCGATCAGCGCAACCAGTTCAAACGTCTTGTCCATCACACGTCCTGCATTCACCGCCGCCCCGGCGGCCCGAAACCGCCTGTCGGGCGCACTCATTCGCCACTGCCCCACCCACACGTACGAATCGACGTCACGGTCGCGCGGCGCCACCCATTGCCTGGGTTACGCTACAATCCGACCGTTTGAGATTGCCGAGCCTCAGCGGCAGGCAAGCAGATGTGGGCATGCCGGCCACCCTATCCCAGCGAAATCTCACATTCGCGCGCGGCCCTTACCGCAGATTGCTACAGAATCGTCAAGCTTCCTTTCGCGACGGGGGCGGGAACGAGCCGCCAGGAAAACGCGGGGCTCCGGGTTGCCCCGCGACGACCGACTGTTTCGGGGCGGAGAACATGCCCTGTCCGCTGCGAGTTCCAACCGCCAGCGACACCGCGGCCGAGCATGTCAGGCACGGCGGCCTCCGCTCTCGCATGGCGGCAGGAGCAACCCGGGGCCGCGACCCAGGCGCAGCGACCCACTCGCCGCGACCCAGGCGCAGCGACCGAGGCGCCGCGACCCGGGCGCAGCGACCGAGGCGCCGCGACCCAGACGCCGCGACCCAGACGCCGCGACCCGGGCGCCGCCGCTGGACTCGGCCGGCCATTCCAGCCGACAAGAACGCCGCACGTCCATCGGCGGAACATGGCACCCATCCCTTGCAAATGTTGCGGCGGGGCGAGCTTACCCTTCGCCACCGTCGATTTCTCCCGCTCCTGCGTCGACCGGCCGGAGCCGGTCTTCGCCCCCGCCGGCGAGCCGGTGCCTTACGTGCGATGCGAGCGATGCGGCTTCCTGTTCACCTGCCATTTCGACGCACTGACCGCGGCAGAAATGGCGAACAAGATCTATAACGCCGACTACATCAAGGCGGATCCCGAGTTCGCCGACAGCCGGCCGCGATTTTTCGCCGCGATGCTGCAAGAGTGGCTTGGCCCCGCGAGCAACGGCTTCGCCGCACTCGATTTCGGCGGCGGGCGGGGACTCCTGGCGCAATTGGTGCGCGCCGCGGGGTTCCCCGAGTTCGCCAGCTACGACCCGTATTTCGACACGACCCCGGTACCGGCAACACGTTTCGACCTGGTGACCGCATTCGAGGTGGTGGAGCATACGCGCGACCCTTTGGCGACATTCCGCGAGATGCTGGCATTGCTGCGCCCGAACGGGGCGGTACTGTTCTCGACCTTGCTCCAGCCACGTCGGGTACAGCCGGACTGGTGGTACATGGCGCCGCGCAACGGCCATGTGTCGCTGCACTCGCGCCACAGCCTGGCCAGGCTTGCGGATGCCGTGAACTGTGGCTTCGTGTCGATCAGCGCGGGCTTGCACCTGTTTCATCGCTCGCCCGCGAACGCCGCCACGCGGGCGCTGGTGCGCCGCCACGCCCGGCCGATCCTGCGGTTCGCCTCGCAGCACGGAATCGCCGCCTGGTTCGATGCCAGCCGGCAGGTGGCAGGCCTGGGGATGCCTCGCGCGGCCCTGGAACCACGCCACGTCCTGCGCGCCGCGCTGTGCCAGATCGGCGTGCCGATCGCCCGCTGAGCCTGCCCGTTTGCCCGCGCCGCGCACTGCCGCGACCCCGCTGCCGCCGCGCCGCGAAGCGCCCTGGGAAATGCGCGATGCGCCGTGGGCAGCGATGCGCCGTGGCAGCGATGCGCCGTGGGCAGCGATGCGCCGCGGGCAGCGATGCGCCGTGGGCAGCGATGCGCCGTGGGCAGCGATGCGCCGTAGGAAGCGATGCGCCCTGGGCAGTGTGCGCTGCGTCGTGGGCAGTGCGCGATGCATGGTACGCGGGGCGAGACCTCGCCGGCGACGCTCTCAGCCCGAGGGGCCTCAGCCCGAGGGGCCTCAGCCCGGCGGCCGCCGCGCCAGCGGGGCGGCGAACTGCAGTTCGGTGTCCCAGGGGAACAGGATCCAGGTATCCTGTGAGACCTCGGTGATGTAGGTGTCGATCAGGCCGCGCCCGGCCGGCTTGGCGTAGATGCAGGCGAAATGCGCCCGTGGCAGCAGGCCGCGAACCACCCTGGCGGTGGCGCCGGTATCCACCAGGTCGTCGATGATCAGGAAGCCGGCGCCGTCGCCGGCCGCGGCGGGCGGCTTCGCCACCTTCGGCTCGCCGCGGCGATGCTCGTCCGCCAGCGTGCCGGTGCCGGCGGCATAGGTGACCACCGACACCGTCTCGACCAGGCGGAGGTCCAACTCGCGCGCCACCACCGCGGCAGGGATCAGCCCGCCGCGCGTCACCGCGACGATGCCGTGGAACGGACCGGCCTGCATCAGCCGCCAGGCGAGTGCCCGCGCGTCGCGATGCAACTGGTCCCAGGTCACCGTGTAGTAGTGCGTTGCCATCACGATGGCTTCCCGGTTAGAATGTCGCACGTCATAGGTCAGCAGCACGCCATGCTTAGCCGAGCCGTGCCGTTTCGTCAGCAGACGGCGTGGAGCCGTGCATTCGGTCGCTGCCGCAAACCAGGTCGCAGGAGGTTTGACCGGCAGCGAGACCCCGCAACCCAATGACCCTTATTTCACGCCGTTGGAACGTCACGATGTTGGAACGACTGACCTGCGGTTCGCACCGGAGTTTGCATGGATCAGCCACTATACCGATCAGCAGCGACGCTGGCGCGCGCCTATTTGCAACATTTTCCGGTCTCCGCCGGAAAGCGTCAGCTCTGGGACAATGTCATCAGACGCCGCATCGCCTATCGCAATCTGCAATTCCAGGCCAGAACGGAATCCGGCATCACCCTGGTTCTGAACACGCGGGACATCATACAGCGCCATATCTACTATTTCGGTATCTGGGAGCCGGCCATCACCGAGTATTTCAAACAGAACCTCAAGCCGGGCGATACTGTCATCGATATTGGCGCCAATATCGGCTATCATTCGTTGCTGGCGTCCCGTCTGGTCGGCAGCAACGGCAAGGTTCTGGCGATCGAGGCTTCGCCCTCGATCCTGGCTGCGCTTCAGCGCAACATCGTGTTGAATTCGGCCACCAACATAACGACCATTCATGCCGCGGTATTTAGCGAAGCGGCGGAGCTGCCGATCTATCTCCACGACCTGGACAATCTCGGCGCCACCACGGTGATCGGCGACGTCGCGAACCGGCGCCACGCCGCGATCGAGGCGACGGTGCGCGCGGGAAGGCTGCAGGACCTGGTTGCACACGAGGACCTGGCGCAGGCGCGCCTTATCAAGATCGACGTCGAAGGTGCCGAATGGCCGGTCGTGCGAGGCATGGCCCCGGTTCTGCCGAGCCTCTCCCCTGCCGCCGAAATCCTGATCGAGGTCGAACCCGAATCGCTGCGCGAGCAACACACGACGCTGGACGAGTTCATCGGCACCTTTACCGCTGCCGGCTTTCGTCCCTATGGGTTGAACGTCCACCTCGCGGATGATTACGAAAGCAGAATAGAGGCGCTGCTGTCAGCGCCTGCCCCGCAAGTGGGACCGATCGGCGATTTCACCGCCGATCGAACCGAAATTCTGTTCCGGCGATGAGCGCACCAGGGCCACGACCGGTCGAGGCCACACACAGCGACAGCGAACCCGCGCGCGCCGTGCGCTTCAGCGTCATTGTCCCATTGTACAATGGTGGTGCGACGCTTGCCGCGACTCTGGATGCAATTCTGGCCCAGACCCGGCCGCCGCTCGAGGTCATCGTGGTCGATGACGCCTCAACCGATGACGGCGCGATGGTTACAGAGCAGTACCGGAACGCCATCAAGCTGTTACGACTTAACAATAACAGCGGCGTGCAGGCGGCACGCAATCGGGGCATTGATCACGCCGCGGGGGATTGGATTGCTCTCTGTGATCAGGACGATCTGTGGGCGCCGGACTATCTGGCGCGCCACGCGGCACTGATAGCAGCCGCGCCTCGGCTCGATTTCGTGTTCGCCAATTTCCGCCGCACGGTGCACGGCAACATGGAGCCACAAGCAAAATTCGACCAGGCGCCGCCGGGTTTCTGGCAACAGTGCGGCCGGCGCGTGCTGGCCGAGGGCTGGGTGTTCGATCGTTGCATTGCCGGCCAGACCTTCGTCTGGCACCCGATGTTCCCCTCGGCCACGGTCATCTCGCGCCGCCTGATCGAGACCGTTGGCGGCTTCGATACCGCCATGCGGGGCCTGCGGCCGGAAGACGGCGAGTTCACGCTGCGCTGCCTGTATCGCGCCACTGTCGGGGCGATTCCCGATCCCGTGGTGACGATCCAGCGGCATGGCGGGAATTTCTCGCGCGATCAGATGCTGTCCCTGGTCGACGAGGTGGCGGCGCTCCGGTTCGTCCGTTCGCACCACGAGGCTGCACGCCCGTATTGGCCGATCATCGATGACCAGATCCGCCGCCGGCGCATCAGCGCCGCCCATGCGGCATTTGCCCGCGGCGAGCACTCGTTACTGCGCCGGCTGGGCGGCGAAATCGACCCGCACGACCAAACTCTGGCATTGCGCGTCAAGCTCGCGGTCGCCGCGCTTCCCGCGCCCCTCGACAACTGGATCAATGCGGCATTGCAACACGCTGGGGCTGCCTGCCGTGTCGTGGCGAGAGGTGCGCGGCACTGAGAGGCAGGCGCGATAGCGGCACGCGTCGCGTCGAGGCCATGGATCACAGCACACGCCGCGCCGGCGCCATGGCGGGCGGACAGAACAATTTTGGCGTGGCGATGCACGCCGCGGCCCCGGCTTGAGCGACCGTCATGGCGGCGGTCAGAACAACCGGCCGCCGTTCGGCACCTTGAAGTCGGGCTTGATCAGCACGACGCCGGCGTCGTCATCCGGCAGCCCCAGCGTCAGCACCTCGCTGACGAATGGACCGATCTGGCGCGGTGGGAAATTGGTCACGGCGCAGACCTGGCGGCCGATGAGCTGGTCCGTCCGGTAATGCACCGTAAGCTGCGCCGAGGATCGTTTGGTGCCCAGCTCCGGCCCGAAATCGATCGTGAGCTTATAGGCGGGCTTGCGCGCCTGTGGGAAAGGCTGCGCGTCAACGATGGTGCCGACGCGGATCTCGACCCGCTCGAAATCGCCGTAGCTGATGGTCTCCGCCATACCGGGCCTCCCTGCCGCGCGCTCGCATCATGGCATAATGGCTGGCTCGCCGTCAGTGTGGATGCCCAGCCGTCGGTGTGGGTGGCCAGCCGTCAGTGTGGGTCGCTCGCCGTCGGTGTGGGTGGCCAGCCGTCAGTGGTGCGGCCATACTGATGCGAACCACAACCTTGGCGAACCTGCCGCATGCGCGATTACCACCTGCCGGGCCGCAGCCCGGTCTATGCGACCCACGGCATGGCGGCCACCTCGATGCCGGCCGCCACGCTGACCGCGTTGGACGTGTTGCGCCAGGGCGGCAACGCATTGGACGCCGCGGTGGCCGCCTGCGCCGTGCTGTGCGTGATCGAGCCGCAATCCACCGGCATCGGCGGCGACTGCTTCTGCCTCTACGCCCCGGCCGGCGAGGGCAAGGTGGTGGCGTTGAACGGCTCCGGCCGCGCGCCTGCCGCCGCCACCATCGATTGGTATGAGCAAGCCGGGATCGCGGCGATCGAGAACACCTCGGCGCATGCGGTGACCGTGCCCGGCGCGCTCAGTGCCTGGGAAACACTGCTGAAGGCGCATGGCCGCAAGTACCTGGATGAATTGCTGCAGCCGGCGATCCGCTTCGCCGCCGATGGCTGGCCGGTGCACCCGAAGCTGGCCTGGGACTGGAAGCGCCTGGAAGGCAAGCTGCGCAAGAATGGCACGCACCATTTCCTGCCCGGCGGCAAGGCGCCGGCACCGGGAGATATCTTCGTGCAGCCGGCGCTCGCCGAGACACTGCGTGCGGTGGCCCGCCACGGCGCCAAGGCGTTCTATGAAGGCCCGATCGCCGCCGACATGGTGAAGACGCTGCGCGAGCGCGGCGGCCTGCACACCGAGGCGGATGTCGCCGCCGGGCTGCATGGCGCCGACTTCGTCGATCCGATCAGCCTGAACTGGCGCGGCTACGACGTGTTCGAATGCCCGCCCAACGGCCAGGGCATCGTTGCGCTGATCATCCTCGGCATCCTGGGCGGCATGACCACGGCCGCCGACGGACCGCTCGGCGTGGAGCGCATGCACCGTCATATCGAAGCGGGACGCCTGGCCTATCGCGACCGCGACGCCTTCGTTGCCGATCCGACGCAAGCCGACGTGCCGGTCGCGAAGCTGCTGAGCCCCGACTACCTGAGCGGGCTGCGTGCGCTGATCCGTGACGATGTCGCGATGCCGGTGATGCCGCTGGCCGGCGAGACGCTGCTGGCGCCGCACCGGGACACCATCTATCTCTGCGTCGTCGATCGCGACGGCAATGCTTGCAGCTTCATCAACTCCTTGTTCGAGGGCTTCGGCTCGGCGATCCTGGCGGAGCAATGCGGCGTCATGCTGCAGAACCGCGGCTTCGGGTTCCGGGTGGAGCGCGGGCATCCGAACTGCATCGCCCCGCGCAAGCGGCCGATGCACACGATCATTCCAGGCATGCTGATGCAGGATGGCCAGGCGGTGATGCCGTTCGGCGTGATGGGCGGGCATTACCAGCCGATGGGTCACTCCTGGTTCCTGGCCAACATGCTGGAATATGGGCTGGACATTCAGGAGGCGATCGACCTGCCGCGGCTGCTGCCTCGGCTGGGGAAGTTGCAGATCGAGCGTGGCATTCCGGCGGAGGCCGTGGCACGGCTGACGCGCATGGGCCACGATCCTGAACTCGTGGAACGCCCGCATGGCGGCGGCCAGGCGATCTGGATCGACCGCGACCGCGGCTGTCTGGTGGCGGGATCGGAGCCTCGGAAGGACGGGCTGGCGCTGGGGTACTAACGCCTGCCGCCAGGCAGGCCCCCCCATGGCTTCGCCGGCTCCCGACGGTGCGGAGACCGCGCGGGGAATACTCTGGCCGGGTGGACGCCCGATTGGCCGCAAAGGACATGGCAGCGCAGTCCGCCTGCTGGCGGGTGGCGAGACAGCGGCCGAGACACCATTCTTGAGGTTGACCAAGGGCGGGACAGACAGGACGCCGTCCGATCATCCGGGACGGCTGATGCTGATGCCACGCGGCGGCATGATCGACCCATTGCGGACTCTCGGAATGCTCTCCTCGCCGCCTTCTGGTCGTGTCAATCGTTGCGTACCGGGGTCGCCGTGCGTTCAGCGCTGCGTATCGTTCACCCCAGGTGCGGTCGGGCATGGCATATGGGACATGTCGGCCGATAGCGTTGCCGCGCAGGGCATGCGAGGCTCGCCGGCAAAGCGAGGAGGAAGCAGCATGCGCGATCCGCGGGCCTTGATCAGCACCGGTGAACTCGCAGCCATGCTCGGCGACCCGTCGCTGCGGATCTATGACTGCACCACCAAAACCGTGCCGCCGCCGCCGGGCAGCGACGTGCCGTATGTCGCGGTGCCAGGGCTGCCGGAGTTCGAGGCGGCCCACATACCCGGCGCGGACTTCCTCGACATCCAGGGCGAGTTTTCCGACCAGTCGACCAAGCTGCGCTTCATGATGCCGCCGATCCCGCAGCTCGAGGCGGCGTTCGGGCGGCATGGCCTGGGGCCGGGCACAACCGTGGTGCTGTACAGCGGCGGCACCATGTGGATGTCGACGCGCTTCTGGTGGATGCTGCGCTCGCTCGGGTTCGACGCGGCGGTGCTGGAAGGCGGCTTCGAGAAGTGGCGGGCCGAGGCGCGGCCGACCGAAAGCGGCAAGCCCAAGGGTTACCCGCCCGCCGCCTTCGTCGCCGCGCCGCGACCCGGCTTGTTCGTCGACAAGGCCGCCGTGCTGGGCGCGATCGGCCAGCCCGGCACGGTGATCGTCAACGCTCTGGGCGACGACCTGTATAGGGGCATTGGCCCCAGCCGCTATGGCCGGCCCGGGCGGATTCCCGGCAGCGTTCAGGTCTCGGCCGCCACGCTGGTCGATCCGGCCGGCCAGGGTTTCACCACGCTGGCCGACGCGGGGGCAAAATTCGCGGCCAAGGGCGTCACGCCGGACAAGCACGTCATCGCCTATTGCGGCGGCGGCATTTCGGCGACCATCGACTTGTTCATGCTGCACCAGCTCGGCTACGACGACATCGCGCTGTACGATGCCTCGATGGGTGAGTGGGCGCGCGACGGGTCGGTGCCGATCGAAACCGGCTGAGCGCTACCAATCCGCCATCACGTTCGGCCATCATGTTCGGCGCGGCATCGCGCGTCGCGTCGTCGCCGTTGGCATGCACGGTCGACCTGCTTGCCGGCGTGGCAAGCTTAGTGTCGGCCAATCCCTGAATGAATGTGCGGCGTGCCCCTGGTTGTGGTAAAGGGAGAGTCACCCTGGACAGCCCGTGGCAGCCTATCGCCGAGAGAGGTCCGCCATGAGTTCGGATGTGTTAGAACAGACAACAGAGATCGAGGACGAGTATCAGCTCGGCCTTGATGCCGGCATCGACGACGAAAGCGCTGACGAAGCCACAACCGTGAGCTTTAGCATTACCAGCTACGGCGCCGACGATCCAGTCGACACGCTGGTCAAGCGGATGAAAAATGAGGCATTCTACAGCCCCAAGTTCCAACGAA
>Ga0335073_10014603_pt1 | contig 11004 bp, 9 predicted proteins | sample Lox_Sample_22_FD_207093 | JGI IMG/M metagenome (GOLD analysis project Ga0335073, IMG submission 207093) | Soil microbial communities from Loxahatchee National Wildlife Refuge, Florida, United States - Lox_Sample_2.2 | ecosystem: Environmental > Terrestrial > Soil > Wetlands | place: USA: Florida... | reverse complement strand
GACGTCAAATCGTAGGATGCGGTCGATTCTTTGAAGGCAATGCAACTGAGATGGACACGGCATTGAACAAAGTGCTTGGATCTCTACCTGATGACACCAAAGTCTACGTAAGTGAATCATCTTGCAGCATTCTCTGGTCGATTCGGAATGCTAACGTCCAATTCAAGCCCGGTCATGAGTACACAAAGGGCAACTACAAATTCGCACAATCAGTCATCCAGGATGAGGCCATAATGAAGTTGGAGGAGCTGGTCACAAATAACAAGGAAACTCAAGGGAAGTCGACGATTGGTGATGAGAAGGTAACGTGCAGACTGTCACGCATAAATTTTGGGCTCGAAAACTTACTTTTTCCCAGAAATATAATGTGTTCATGAGAAATCACGTAAGTAATCTCAAAGCCGGTGTTTATATTCCTCGCTGACCTTGTTTAGGACGTTGCAATCCAAAAAGCAGTTGGCTTAAGCGATCCAATTGAAGTAATGCAGAAGCTGAGAGACTTGAAAAATGGGTAGTAACTGTTACTCATCAGAAATAAAAATTCATTCCCGCCTGCGTCTCCATTCGTTGCTTGATGCTGACAGATTTCAGAGTCAAAATTTCGTGGATACATGCACATGTAGCCACGAACGGTGATGACCAATGCATAACACAAATACATGTATTCGTGCAGGGAGATAGGAAGCAAAGAGGCTAAGTACATGACCTTGCCAAGGGCGGAATGCCGGTGATACCGGAGTAATCACGTAGTTAATGCACAGCTATGCCGCATGAACAAAGGGATCGAGGATTAAGGTAAACGAGAGTTCGACGATGATGTTCGTGATTAAGACATAAGACCTCGAATTTCTTATTGCGACACTACATAGTAGTGTTTATCTGGCTACTTGAAATTCTTTGTCACAAATTTTCGGCTTATCGGTATGAATGCCGTTGGAATTACTTGATATTGGCAGGGAAGAGTACGTGTTGGAGATCATTTGAACTTCGATCCCACTGTGAAAACACAGTTACCATCATGCATGTTCAAAAGAGAGGTAACTAGAGGAAAAGAAAAGAGCGCAAACCCGGAGATTGCATAATCCAAAGAACGTAAGGTACCCTTAGGTACTTGATATCGAGATCCGTAAGACTAAAGCAATAGCCGCGGCAGTCTCAAACGTTGGTGTTGTGCGCTCCGCATCGCATCGAGCCACAATTTTCAAATCAAAATAGGTCCCTACAATTTTGAACTTACTTAAGTCTGACTTTAGGCCGGACAGTATTCGTTGCAACTAACTAGATGATGGGGTTGTGCCGATCGGCTCGCTTCGACATAGCAGCTGCCGATTTTTCCGTCTGTCGGGGCAGAATGAGGAGTTTAGCTTAAGAGTAACTGCACTTCTTATTGCATCGTAACTTAGCGGTTGGTCAATGATGTTTCAGTCTTGCTTCAATTTGTCAAACCACGATGTGAAGGGGATTTCCCGTCCTTCGGTACAGTAAGTCAGTCAGTAGGAAATTAGTAGCGGTGTAGAATGTCCTTCTTATGACATTGATATCAGTCATTTTCGGCCCTTAGTGCGGATTCGCAAAAGAACGCACTGAAAAGAGCCGTACTTCGGGAAGTCGGGTAGTAAAATGGTGCAATTGTTAACATAATCTCTCAATATCATGATGCATTCGAGGCTGCTAATCGAGGCTTCAGAGCGTTGCAGCGAGCGCCATAGGAGGGTCTGGCCCAATGAATAACACCCTGGCCGTAGTATGGTCAAGGGCCCTCGTAAGCCACCTTCCCGGCTATCGGCACACTCAATCACCTTTCTTGCGCTCCCGAACACTCCCTTCCAAGCGCCAAAGACGCTTCCTTTGCAACTTGGGTATTCCTGACCGGGAGTACGCAGGCCAAGATGAATCTTCTATGGACAAGACACTCAATGGCGTTCCTTAGCCTACATCTAGTAAACCAAGCTATCCCAAGCCGTCATGCCTTATATACCAAAGGTTTGCAGATGACTTTGCCACACTGCCGGTGGATTTTAATGCTCTCTGCCGAACAAACTTCGCGACGCCTTCTTTTCGCTAGTTTCTTTGAAGTGTCTAAGTACCTCACTTCTTTTCGCATCCCTTCGTTTTCTCCGTAAGCGTTTGTGTCCCACCATGAACTCCTCAACATCTCCAGGCGAACGTGAGATCATCGACCTTGCGGTAGCTGAAGGTCACGATGCCGAAATCCCTTCCAACGAAGGGTATATTACTGCCATGGGCTTCGTGAAGAGAGTCAAGTCAAATCACTCAGCGTCACCGTCCGGGATCACGCCCTCCACCAAGTCAATGCGGGTGAAAGGCCACAAGGAAATCGACGTCGAGAAAGAGTCAATATCGCGACAACATTCTGAAGCTGACGATAGTTTGGATGACGATGATGGCCGTTCTGGACTGGATCCGAACATCGTCTCATGGGACGGTGATAATGACCCACAAAAGTAACCTCTCGCAAGCCTCTTTGCTTAATGGAAGCGATCAACTCACCGTGTTTACAGTCCGATGAACTGGCCCCCATTCCGAAAATGGGGAACGATAGCTGTGGTCTCAACCTTGACTTTCCTTACACCTCTTGGATCCTCTATATTTGCGTATGTCTTTGCACTCGCCATCCACATGTCAAATGCTCAAGCTCCAATTGCAAGCCCGGTGTTCCGCAGGTCATGGCCGATTTTCATTCTAACAGCGAGCTTCTCGAAGGCTTCGTAGTTTCCGTTTATGTTCTCGGTTTCGCTTTCGGTCCACTCATCATTGCTCCAATGAGTGAGATGTGGGGACGATTGAAGCTCTACCACATCTGCTCGCTTCTGTTTCTTATATCCACAATCTTATGCGCCGTCTCGAAGACCATGGGTATGCTCATTGCATTCCGATTTATTGCAGGCAGTTTTGGAGCAGCACCTCTCGCGCTTGGTGGAGGAACCATTGCTGATCTCATCACGCGAGATCAGAGGGCTACGGCGATGTCGGTTTGGGTAATAGGTCCAAGTCTGCATATTGAACCCTGCATTCATGTGGCGAAACATGAACTAACTGCTATAAAAGCCGTTGGACCAATGTTGGGCCCCGTGGCCGGAGGCTTCATTACAGAGTCTCTCGGATGGCGCTGGAATTTTTGGATTCTCGCCATCGCCGTAAGCGGCACTCCGAGCATTATGAAATGTTGCTGACCGACTGTAGACTGGAGTATTCATGGTTATGATATGGTTTCTCATGCGTGAGACGTACGCACCTGCTATCCTCGCCGCCAAAGCCGCTCGCCTGCGTAAAGAAACTGGCAATCCGGACCTCAAGTCAGCACTTGACTCTGGACTTACTCCGAAAGATCTATTTTGGTTCTCGATCATACGGCCTACCAAGCTACTACTTTTCAGCCCGATCCTCATTTTGATATCGATGTACATCGCTCTCATCTACTCATATATGTACATTCTTTTCACGACCATCAGCGAAATCTTCGAGGCTCAGTACCACTTCCGTAGCGACCTTGTCGGTCTCTCTTATTTGGGTATCGGCCTCAGCTCTTTCCTAGGCCAGTTCATCTACGCGCACTCTGCCAACCGTTCATATCGTCGCCACATGGAGAACGGCGGCTTCAAGCCGGAACATCGACTCGAATTCATGGCATATGGCGCCTTTATCGTACCAATCGGTTTGTTCTGGTATGGATGGGCTGTCGAAGCCAAGGTCCATTGGATAAGTCCGATCATGGCAACCGCCGTATACGGCATCGGCATGCTACTCATCTTTATGCCGGCAAGCACGTACCTCATCGATGTATTTACAAAACACGCGGCCAGCGCCATGGCTGCAAATACTGTGCTCAGGAGTGTTGTGGCAGCTATTTTACCTCTTGCAGGCACGTCACTGTACCGCACGTTGGGATATGGCTGGGGAAACTCGCTGCTCGGTTTCATAAGTTTGATTATGATACCCATTCCATTCTTATTCTTTAGATATGGTGAGTACTTGCGTACGAGGTTCGCTGTCAAGCTATAGATACAGACGAACACCGGAGACGTCCAGACACGAAAAAGCATAGCGTGAAGGAGTTGCACTGCTGTGGAGTTATAAATTGGTCAATCCATTGGTAATGTATGGAACTGAGGCATATTATAGGTACGTAGGTTACATGTAGAAAACACATAGATTGATAGATTGCGCGTAGAATGGCGACCAGCTTTCACATCCTATCGTACGAGAAGAGAAGCCTCAACTCACAAGTACTTGGTGTTCTCGGCTGCGGCATCCAGACCCTGGATCAATGTTGTCAACTCGTATTCTCCGATACCCCGTCATGTCCCGAGGTGTCTTAAAATTGACAAATGCATACGTTACCTACCTAGAAACGTTGAATTCAACGCGAATGCACACCGCCACCTACGCCACATTCCGTAATTTCTCACATTAAACAAAAATCAACACAGATAAAGGAGGTGCTCGGGCGTGATCCACCGCACTTCTCCAGATTTGTTTGCCTACCTTAAAACCCTCAATTGCTCATATCTCCCACAATCTGCTTGTTATTCCGAGCATGGCACAAGTGAATGGCTTCAATAGCTACGTGAGCGGAGTCAGCAGTCACGTAAAGCCAGGCAACGGCCACGTAAATGGGGTCAATGGCAAGTTGAATGGCGTGAACGACTACGTGAATGGATTTAATGGTGTTCCGGAAGAGAAGGGAGCAAAACTATGGGAACACCCGGACCCTCAATCCACCCCAATGTTCGAATTCATGCAATATCTCAATGTTAATGATCGCCTTGCTTTGAAAACGTATGACGAGTTGTATCGCTGGAGTGTAGATAACATCCCGGAATTCTGGGAAGCGGTCTGGAAATTCACCAAAGTCAAGGTGTCCAAGAATTATACAAAAGTTCTCGACCGAGATGCACCAATGTTTCCACCGCCGGAGTTCTTCGAAGGCGCAAGACTGAACTTCGCAGAGAATCTTTTGTTTCCAGCCGAAATCGATGAGTCTCAACCCGCCATTATTGCCGCTACGGAGATTGATCGTGAAACTATTTCATGGAAGGATCTTCGGAACCGTGTCAAAGAGTGTCAAGAAGCTATGAAAGCTATTGGACTTAAGATTGGAGACCGAGTCGCTGGATACGTCGCGAATCATGCCAATGCAGTAGTTGTCAGTCTGGCGGCGATATCTCTCGGAGCAATTTGGACAGGAGTTAGTCCTGACACAGGTATTCATGCAGTTCTTGAGCGACTGCAGCAGATCGAACCCATCTTGCTCTTCGCCGACAATGCATCATACTACAACGGCAAGAGTCATCCTACTATATCCAAGGTCGCTGAGATCGCAGACGCCTTGCCAAGCTTGCAGGCGATTGTCATCCTCAACACAGTCTCTGCCGTCTCTGCGAATACGTCTACAATCAAGCTCGCACATGGACAAGCGTACACGTACAGCCAATTCGTCCAGTCTCATCCTGATGTCGAAAGCGACACATTATACTTCGAACAGCTTCCTCCCAATCATCCAGTTTACATTCTCTATAGCAGTGGCACTACAGGTGCCCCCAAATGCATCGTTCATGGTGCAGTCGGCACGTTACTCCAACATAAGAAGGAACATTCAATCCACTGCTCTATTAAGCCGGGAAGCCGACTTTTCTACTTCACCACATGTACATGGATGATGTGGCATTGGCTAGTGTCTGGACTTGCTTCAGGTGCGACATTGGTGCTATATGATGGATCTCCGTTCCGCTATCGATCACAATCAGAACCATTTGAATCGCTACCAGATGATATGGCCATGCCCAGGCTCATCGACGAACTCAGCATTACTCATTTCGGGACCTCAGCTAAATATCTATCTGTTCTTGAGCAGAAATCCATACATCCTCTCAAATCTGGCTTGCACTTGAAAACGGTAGAAGCGGTCTACTCCACCGGTTCCCCCCTAGCGCCTTCCACCTTCCGTTACGTATACGACGCATTCCCGCCTACCATCAATCTCGGCTCAATCACAGGCGGTACTGACATTATATCACTCTTTGGAGCTCCTACACCTCTCACACCTGTCTACGCTGGCGAAATCCAGAAGCTAGGACTCGGCATGGATGTGCGGGCGTGGGACTACGAAGGCAAAGACGTCACGACCACGGGCGAGGCCGGTGACCTCGTCTGCACAAAGCCATTCCCATGCCAGCCCGTCTTCTTCTGGAGAGGAGAAAAGGGCATGGCCAAGTACAAATCCAGCTATTTCGAACGGTTCCCAGGCGTTTGGCATCACGGCGATTTCATCAAGTTCAACCCGAAAACTGGCGGCCTCATTATGCTCGGAAGAAGCGATGGCATTTTGAAGCCTGCTGGCGTCAGATTTGGCAGCGCGGAGATTTATAATGTGCTTCTGAAACACTTTCCCGAGGACTTCGCAGATGCACTGTGCATTGGTCGACGGCGAGAGAGCGATGCCGACGAGACTGTCGTGCTCTTTGTGAAGATGGCGGATGGTAAGACGTTCAATAGTGGACTTGTGCAAGACATCAAGGTGGTAATTCGGAAAGAGCTGAGTGCTCGGCACGTTCCAGGGATTATCGATGAGTGTCTAGAGATTCCGATGACAAGCAACGGAAAGAAGTGAGTTCTTGGCTTCCATCAACAAATTTTGCTGCTAACCCGTGATTTAAGGGTTGAAACTGCTGTGAAGCAAATCCTCTGCGGTTTGAATGTCAAGACTGGCGCGAGCGTGTCGAATGCGGAGTGCCTTAATTGGTACAAGGAATGGGCCAGCCGCAATGCCTAATGTATAATTACTAGAGAGATATACTCTCAACCTTCATCCGAACTACTGTTCCTTCGCCGTTCAACCTCGCCTCGGCCACCCTTCCACCGCTCTGCGCTCCTCCTCCTGTAGCTCTCCATTCCACCCTGATGTGTACGGTTTCTATCCGACTCGACTTCCTTCTCATCTACCTTCGTCTCGCTATCACTCTCATGCGCATCCATCCAGGCTTGTAACATTTCTTCGACCTTCGGCTCCCACTCGTTCTCTCCTTTCTCCAAGTCGTTATACTCTAGCACGTTCTCACCGAGCGCGAATTGCGCCTGACGTGTTCGAACGAGAGCGGCCATCAGACCGAGAGAGCCCACAGCGGCACCAAGATCATGGCAGAATGACCGAACATAGAAACCACTCGAGACGGTCATACGGATTCTAGCTCCTGGCGGCGGCGTAGTCAACAGCTGTGGAGAACTTGTAACGATGTCCTTTGTAGAGACCTTTTCGGCGTCTGCATCAACAAAAGACGAAGTTTCCAATGGTTGTTCTGGCAGGCCACCAACTGAAGACGGCTTGGACTTCTTCGGTGAAAGTGGATCTGGATGTGGATTTAGGTCTTTGTCCTTATCTTCGCGTTTGCGTTTGAGCGAGTTGTTCTCGCCACCATGGGTCTTTGTGTAATTTGAGTCCTCGGAGTCGAGATGGAGTAGCTTCTCTGCTGCCACTTTCTCCTCCTCTGGCGCTTCAACGTCCGGTATCTTGAATTCATGTTGTCCAGGTTCCAACCACTCTACAAGCTCCATTTTCTCAACGGTGAGAGGTCTCGGCTTCATCTCAGGTATATCGCCGCCTTCCCTTGCATATTCATACATTCTCTTGCCTTTGACTCTAAGCGCCGAAAATATCGGAGGAATCTGCATGATCTGGCCTCTGAACTTTCCGAGTGCTTGCTCAACCTTTTCCTTGGTGACACCCTCTGCGCTCTTCCTCCCAACGACCTTGCCCAGAGTGTCATATGTGTCCGTAGCTGCACCAAACAGTACCACGCACTCATACTCTTTTTTACACTCTAAAAATGTACTCAGACTCTTTGTGCCGGTTCCCACACCCACGATGAGTACTCCCGTGGCCATTGGATCCAGTGTACCGCCGTGGCCGAGCTTAACCTGCACAGGTGCTTTATTTTTTCGCTTTCGCCACCCATGCTGGTTGTGCTTGTCTCTATGATCGGGTTTTCTGAGCTCGCGTTCCGCGGCAAGCAGAGGCGCAAAGAGTCTCGAGGAATTGAAGTGTGATTGCAGGTGTCGCAAGCATTCGGCGGAGGAGATTGATGGAGGCTTATTGATGGCTTTTGACAGTTAGCCGCAACGTAACTCATAGGTTGGTTCGCGGAATTACCGAAGACGCCTTCGAGGACGGGACTTTGAGAAGCCATAAGAGAGTAATGCAGATGTCGACGCTGAGGTAGCCAGAACAAGCCGGCAAGAGATTTTATGTGGCTGCAGAAGCCATTGAGGAGCATAAAGCTGAGATAGCTCCTCAGCGAAGCTTGGAGAAGGTTTAGAAGATATGATTGCGGTAGATCTTGATCGGTATCTCACTTCTATCCTTTGGTCATACTAACAGACATATGCCTGTGCAATTGCAATGACGGCGAAAAGTTGAAGGTGTCGAAGTCACGTGTAGATGTGGTTTATGTTTATTAGAACGAATATCTAGAAGCTCTTGGCTCTCTGTAGGGCTGATATGACGAACGACATGGGTTTCATCATAGCTCTAGATTCTGAGAAGGCCGTGATTTCTCCCGTGTAGCGTACGGTACCTTTTAGCCGCGGGTCACGCTTCGGAACCGGGCTCTTAAAACACTGGCACCAGAGAAGTAGAAATATAAATTCACAACCCGCTGGAGGCTTTGAAGACCCTTCTGCACCAACGTTTCCGCCTGAAGTCTATATTCCTATCATTTCCAATCTCGACTCGCCAGCTTGCTAAATCAACATGCCGTCGCCAATCGAACCTTCAGAAGCACCACGTGTACGGAGTACCTTCATGGCATCTGCTGACATCATCCCCGGCTGCTCAGATCGGCTGAACGGTCCTTTAGAATAGGGACTGAAGCGGGGAGATGACATTTAAATGGTTCTTCTCCAACCAGATGAGTGAAAGCCCACGAAAAGACGTTGAAACCGGAAAACAGTCTAGAAATGGTGATGGGGAGTCTTAGAAAGAAGTTCTTTAAATTGAATGGACTTCTATTTTACCATCTTATGGTCAATAAAGAGCTTTGGAGATGGCGGTGATGGCTTAAAGTTGGTGGTTGTTCCTGCACCACTGTAACAAGAACAAAACGCACTACTGCCCTATGGAAGGGCTGAGATGTCTCGCCGACGGCACTCCACGAGCGATCTAAGGGTCTAGAACGAAATTGAGCAGTCATGGCCAAAGAATTCGAATAGTCTTGCTTTTCCTGGGACTTAGAACAGGCCTCCTTCCCGTGACACAGGTACGAGGCAGACTCCACACAGCGGACAGAAGTAGCAGATTCAGCGCGGCTTGTGACGGACAATGACAGCAGAGAATTGAAAGCTGCAGTGTCATGATCAAGCCTGTGATGCGTAGCAAGAGGTATGCGCCTGTTGATAGGTGACAGAATGCAAGGCCGAATATGCTTTCGCTTCGAGCTGAACGAGTTCAAGTGACCGAACAGCCTGATTGGACTTCAGAGTCAGCTCCGGAAACCTTCTCACATCACACCATAACACCACAAGTGGGGAATTCGAAAATGTCTCGTCTGAAGCCGTCAATTTAAAGGATCCTTCTCTCTGTGGGTTCTTTCTTTCTTGTCAAATCTCAATCTCTGACTGAACAACGTGCATCTACCTAAGAACACTCGATAAGACAAAGCATTTGAAGTAAGCAATTTTATCTCTTATCTAAATGTACGGAATGCATCTTCACCATAGCAATGTTCCATTGTTAATCTACTGGCATTGAGTGGACGTGTCAAGGCCAAGAGCAAGTTCAATGAAGATTCAAATTACTTATCCGTTTCTTCTCACATTTTGACCCCTTTCTCTAACCCATTCAATAAGCAGATATACGACGAATCATCTTTAGAAATGGCATCACCAATCGTCGACTATTTCTTCTCTGGTGAGCGATACATTATCGTCAAACGTGAGGAAACCGGCCCTGGGAAAGTGGTTTCAGGACCTAACCCGATTTCTGACTGGCAATGGCCCAACGGATTTGGAGCCACTGGCATTGATGCTGCACTGTACAGCGGCTCAGTATGTTACTTCTTCAAGGGTCCTGAATACATCCAAGTAACCCGAGGAATCAACGGCTTCTTCTTGACGGGACGGGGTGGCAAGCCTGAAATTGAAGGTCCATATCCTATCTCGAAATGGGGTTGGCCCGATGGTTTTGGCAAAAATGGCATCGATGCCGCGTTGTGGAGCGGCACTGTCACTTACTTCTTCAGCGGTAATGAATATATCCGCGTCACTCGAAAGACAGACACCGATCCAGGCACTACTGATGCGGACTATCCAAGGACTATCTATGGCGGCTGGGGATGGGACAACGTCTTCAACCAGGGCGTTAAAGGTGCACTACCCAGCGGTTCACGCTGCTACTTCTTCCACGGAAAGCAGTACATCCGTGTTAGCCGCGGTTTCGAATTGGGCGGATTCATCGACCCGGGTTACCCTGCGAACATTTCACCCAACTGGGGCTGGGGCGACTTCGGCGCAAATGGCATTGATGCTGCGCTCTACAGTGGCGGTCCTTTGGTTGCTCCTGGTAGCCTTGCGCTCAGCAGTCGCTTCAACTACGTACTCACGGCCGGCGGTAAAAATATCACTGGCTTGGTGGTGACGATCCGCATTGACAACGACGTCGTCACTCCGACCACTGATAATGGCTTCAGTTTCCAGCTCAACTGCTCCTCGCCATCCTCCAGCGATGGCAATGGCGAGACCATCGTTCAGCAGTATATGCTTGATAATCACCCGAATGATACAGCGATCTTTGGCTGGATCAACTTCTGGGGCTTCAAGAACGGTGCATGGGCCGAGACATACGCCGCGAACACGAATGGATCTTTTATCTTGCCAGCGGATAACACAATCAAAGCTGGCTCAGTCTTCACAATTGCTCCCGTGTTTGACAAGACCACTGATGATGTAACGGCTTGCAATTGGACCTACACCGACCCACAAGGCACCACCCAA
>Ga0335073_10014602_pt1 | contig 11004 bp, 10 predicted proteins | sample Lox_Sample_22_FD_207093 | JGI IMG/M metagenome (GOLD analysis project Ga0335073, IMG submission 207093) | Soil microbial communities from Loxahatchee National Wildlife Refuge, Florida, United States - Lox_Sample_2.2 | ecosystem: Environmental > Terrestrial > Soil > Wetlands | place: USA... | reverse complement strand
TGCCCGGTAACGGCAGTGACCCCCCTCCTCTCGCAAACGATCCCGCATGGGGACTTGGAGATGGCGGCAAATGGAAAACTTCAAACAGATTTCCTGTTTACGCCATTCCTAGCTCGTCCGGGAACCTCATCATGTCACAACTCGCCCTCTACACTGGAAACTTAACGGCTGTCCCAAATGGACATGAACTCGCAGACGAATATCCAGCTTCAGACTACGTTCGGCTGGCTGTTCAAATAGGTATTGGTATGCAACCGAACTTCTCCCACTCTCCATCCTTTGCTTATAGCTCTTAGCCGGTGAATCCAATCTTCCGTCTCTCTGGGTGTTTCTTCTGATTGTTCTCGGAATCCTCATCCTGATCATTGGATCGACGTCCTTTGTAATGCACTGCGTACAGCAGCGACGCCGGGAATCCTTGCGTCGTCGCGTAGCTTCAGGCGAAATTGACCTTGAGGCTCTCGGTATTAAACGACTCACCGTACCACAAGACATCCTAGACAAAATGCCGCTCTACACATACACATCGGAAACGGGCGGCGACAGCAGCGAAGCGGTGGCACCGCAGCGGCCGTCCGCCGACGCCGACGGCAGCGCGGCAAAAGAAACATCTCCGGAGGCGGAGGCGCGGGGCTTCACGCAGCCGACGTGCGCGATCTGCCTGGACGACTTCGCACGGGCGGAAACCGTGGTGCGCGAGCTGCCGTGCGGCCACATCTTCCACCCGGACTGCATCGACGCCTTCCTGCGCGAGAACTCGTCGCTGTGCCCCATGTGCAAGAAGTCAGTCCTGCCGCGCGGCTTCTGCCCGCCCGTCGTCACGAACGCTATGGTCCGCCGCGAGCGCTTGCTGCGCCGCTTGCGCGCCCAGTCGACGCGCGACGGCCGCGACGAGGACGACGACGACGACGACGAAGACGACGCTGCGACCGGCCGCCGCTGGAGGCGCGCCATGACGCTGCCGGGCGTGCGTCGCGCTGTCGCGTCAGCGGGCCGGCGTGTGTTCTCAGCGCCATCTCCCACGGGCGCGATGATGATGCGGGCGCGCCTGTCGCCTCCGGAGTCGCCCAGGGCGGCAGAAGCGGCAGCGACGCCCGCGCCCGACGCTCCCGCTCTGCCGGCCGCGGTCCACGCCCACGACATGTCGCCGGCTGCGCCGCCGGTCGAAGTCGAGGCCGCCCAGCTCGCGGAGCGGCGCAGGCCCGGCCGGCGCGAGTGGGCGCGCCAGCGCGCCCTCGCTATGGTCAGGCGCATCTCCGAGCCGCCGCCCGATGCGCCGCCGCTGCAGACGCCGCAGCGAGAGGGTGAGACGGCGCGGCCGAGCGGCTGGGCGAGGATGGTTAGACGCGGAGCGCCGAGCGCGAGTTAATGACATCTACTGTTCCGTGGTTCTTCGCACGACGGCGTTTTTGGGAGACACTCTAAGCCCGCAATTGGGTTCATTGGGCTAGAAGCATGGGTTTTGGGATCTTGGAAGGCGTTTCTGAGGCCGCTCTCTCCTTGTGCGAGTTACTCGTGGCCATGTCCGTTTTCCAATGAGGGTTTTCAAAGACTATATGGGCTTGCGTAGAGCTAGCTACGACTATTGGGATGATGAATGACGCTTTCAATTGATAGGCATAGCGAGCATGAAGAGGAGGGGACCATATACCTTAACGACTCATGGTCGAGGCAGAAATATGATACCCGATCGATTTGTTCCTGGTAGAATGAAGATCTGGAGGCTACATCTATGCCAAGTACAATACTCGATATTCTAGAATGTGAGTGACTCAATGGAATTTGCCATATGAGTCGAGTTTTGCCAATAAGAAAGGCTACCTCTGATCGATCGCATATCATCATTACTTAACGCTCAGTTCATAGTTCGATCTCATGATCATTCTCTTTGATGCAATTCAAACCTCCAAATGCTTCCCAACTATCACAATCTTCATCCAACCCTAGAGTGGCGAGATACGCCCATTGTCTGACAGTTCTATCACGCCTGCGCATGTTAGGGATATGCTGTGTCTCCTCCTGCCACTCTTCCATCTCCACCACATCCCGAATGTGTGAGTCTGGCTGGAAATGCACCGAGCGGTCTACTATCGATTGCTCTCGTGGGATTTGGGATGATATAGCTGCTTTCTCCCGTTCTGGTGACTGACAATGGCAAAAGTCGCTACTCGTCAATGACGGACTCGAATGAGGAGCGGATTCTCGAGAAGGTTCATTACCAAGGGACTCTCCAGGCGCCGCTGCCTCTGCTCCCGTTCGCGGTGTATAGTAAGACTCTGTTGTTGGATCGATCTCGCTGTTCTCAACTACTCTTTGGCTCTCTGTTCTTTGACTGTCAACAACCATTTCGTGTTGTTTTCGCCCTTGACGCTCTTGATATCGGTCCATCATGTATCTATCGTGTTCAAAAATGTCTGCAGAGCAGAATTGGCCAAAAAGAGCCTTCATACTGACAGAAGGATCCCATATCTCTTCCACAACCGTACAAGGATAGATGTCGCGAGGCTTCAGCATCTCTACCAAAGCGCACAACTCCTCATACGAGCTATGTCGAGAGTATGGAAAGGTTATATCCCGTGGAAGATCTTGAAGCGTTTGTCTGTCTGGTCGATCTTTCGCAACTGTCTGGACCTCCGTCGCCTGTTCGATCAGAAGTTGGATAAGCTCATCCAAGTTGATATCTTGATGGATATCCTCTCTTTGTGTAAGCTCTAGTTCCAATTTCGACGATTCAGTCCTCAGAATGTGATCCACCCTTGACAGAGTCTCTTTATCCGTGACCTTCTCTGCACAAATTTCTCTTAGCCTGCTTAGAGTTTCTTCGTTCTTCAAGTCCACCACATGCGTTTGATTCAAGTCTCCTTTCCCGCCTCCAACTCCCAACTCATGCAGCTCAACACCATCCTCAGTTCGCGAAATAATCGGCACAATCCTCACAAAGTCCCTGTTCTCCCAGTCCTTAGCTACGGGACAAAGCCAGCGGTGTTCGCAGCTATGAATCCGGGCAGCGGGATCCGTAGTCAAGCAGCCCTCAACGCGATGATTGCCCAGCTCAAACCCAGCCAGCGGCGGGCCCTCAGGACACACCGACCCACCATCCACACCCGCCAGCGCCGCGTACACGCCGAAGCGATACCGATCCAGGTGCACCCGTTCCCCCAAGAAGCCCGCCAGCGCCGCCCACACCTCCTCGTAGCCCAGCGTCCAGGCCTCGACGTAGAAGCGCGCCGCCGGCGGACAAGCCGCCACCTTGCGCAGCAGCTCCGCAACGCCGTCGGCCTTGCTCGGGAACGCCCGCAGCGGCGCGTCCTTGGCGGCGAAGGTGGTGTCGAGGTACAGGCGGTGCAGCGGGCGCAGGCCCGCCGCGTACGGCAGCAGCGGCGGCTCGCGCGCGAGGCGCTGCACCACCCACGGCTCGGCGCGCACGTCGCCCGTGTAGAAGATGGCGCTGCCGCCGCCCTCGATCAGGAACGAGACTGCGCCGGGGCAGTGGTTCGCGTCGAAGAGCGTGACGCGCAGCGCGTGGCCCGGCCGCAGTTCGATTGGCGTCGGCGTGCGCAGCGGGACGGCCTTCAGTAGTTTGCGCAGGTGCGTGTAGCTTTGCACGCGTGACTCTAGGATCCCTTTGGCGAGGTTCAGGCGGTGTGGGTATTTTTCCAGGCGGAGAAGGAGCTGGAGGGTGGTTAGAATGCGGATACTAGAGGTCAGGAGTGTAATTTCGTCGGGTGATGCGGCAATGAGAAGATACCGAAACTTAGAGCACGAGATATAAGACGCATTGAAGCGGGTGTAGAGCTGGATGACTACAACTTCAAAGGAAAGTCAAAAGTACAAACCGTACCTCTCTCGTGGCCGCGGAACAATAGACAAATGGAGCCTTCAGGGACTCCAAGCCCAGCAGATGATCTGAGTGCACATGGCTAAGGAAGCATGCCAAGGGAGGTGGTGCATTGGATATGGTTCGGAAGTAATCAATTCGGATTTCTGGGAACTCTATCCATCACATTAGCAATTGGCAGACTTCTCGCATTAAAGAAGCTTCACCTGCTGGGATGCCTTTGAAGGTTGACATATAGCTATGGTCGAAGAAGAAGGATATGTGGCGTGTTTCGAGTTGTTTAAATTGAGCAGCTCCAAGACGAAGATGCACAAGCGGGACAGATGTTGCCAATGTACGGTATCGTAGGGCTGCAAGTGCAAAATTTATGCAGGCAGTTGGCAAGCTACTCCGTACTCTCAATGCGTTTCATTCTGCGAGGTTATGGAATTGCTTTTCGGTCTAATTTGCACTTATTTCGAAACGTTCGATAGCGATCTCAAGAGCAGTAGATGTCGTAGATTGCATTTCCACCATGCGGTTGTCACATCGAATTGCTTCCCACGTGCACGAAGTTGGTGACAGCACAAAGTTCAGTGACAACACAAAGGTTTCAACAGTGACAGCACGAAGTTGGTGATAGCACGGACTTGGTAATTGGACGAAGTTGGTTGAATGGATACGCGATGAGAAAGGAGACCGACGACAGAGGATAGCCGCAGAGAGAGTACAGCCAACGTAGAGGAAACCCAGCTTGAAAGCCATGGGGCCCGAAACCGGTCATGTAACCCCCCGGCGTATTGGAATACCCGCTGTGCTGGGATAGTAGTAGCATACTAGCTCATTAAAGGATGTCGAGGGGATAGATTGTTGAAGGCGAAATGTCCTTGGCGCTCAGCTCTCCCTGAAGCTGAAGCATCAATCCACAGCGATTGCAAAAGAGAAGTTGGAAACAATTTCCTATGCATCTTTGCGCGTCATGTCGGAGCATTAAACTCCAGCTTCTACCCGATCCTGATGAAAGAGTTGGATCCATTGAAGAATCTGCGGGCTTCCGTCACTCAACTGCAAAAGAGCTTTTGGCCTGCTCTCAAACGTGTTCTCTCTGCGCCTTGATCAAAACATCTTTCCTAAGGGTCGGCGCATATCATACCCCAGATCATTTAGTTGACGAGCATCTCAGAAATAAATCGTCTTCCCTAGTGCTTTTGAGAGCTGGTCGAAAAGATGCCAAACGATCATCAAACGGTGGAGCAAATTTGAACTCGATTGAAGTCTTGGTGCACGATGAGAAAAATTGGCTTCGAGGCCAGTTTCACTTGTATGCTCCACAAGGTAAAATGATCCAGTTCTTTCGTGATGATGCTAATACTGACCAATGCAGGCAGTATCGCCGTTCAATCTAACGACGTTGCTGAAAAGCCATTCACAGGTGATCCATGGCGAATGAAGCCAAGTGAACTGATCAAAAATTGGTTGGAAATTTGTATTTCAGACCACGATCTCTGTCAGATATCCTTTACGGGTGAACCCTTAAACAAACGAAAGTTAACCATTGTACCCCGACGATTGATTCAAACATTCACGAGAACGAAAGAGGGAATGGTCGAGAAACAGATTCAGTTGGTCCAAACGAGTCCAGAGTTCTCAAGCAGTTATGTCGCTTTGAGTCACTGTTGGGGTCCGCCAAATAAACGCCCAATTCGTACGACAAAATCAAATCTTGATCAGCATTTGGTGGGAATTGCTCTTCAGAACCTACCACAGACGTTCCGCGACTCAGTCTCTCTGTGTGTTGAACTTGGCATTCAATATCTCTGGATTGATTCCCTTTGTATCGTTCAAGACGATGAAGATGAGTGGAAACAAGAATCCACGGTTATGGGAAGCATTTACGAGAATGCCTTGTTCACAATTGCTGCGTCATCCGCCGTTGATTCTAGTCAAGGGCTCTTTGGAGTGAAGTCGAAGATGGATTTGGTCGAAATTCCCTATTCAAATGTTGGTGACGTCAAAGAGAGTGTCTTCGCCTACATCGAACCAGACTTGCAGAAGATTTTATCATCAGCACCGCTGGCTGCAAGGGCTTGGGTAATGCAAGAATATGTACTCTCACGAAGGATTGTTCATTTTACATCTCATGGCATGATATGGTCATGTCATAACGATGAGAATCCAGGGATACGATATATGTCTAGTGAATTCAGCAACCATTGGAAATCTCCATTCGAATATGAGTGGAACTTGTTGGTGTCAAACTACAGTAGACGACAGTTGACATACAAATCTGACAAACTCGTTGCTATCAATGGATTGGCCAATAGATTTCAGCAGAAACACGGAAAGACTTACTGTTGTGGGCTTTGGATTGAGAATCTACCTCACGATCTTCTTTGGTTTAGTGATGAACGATTGTTTTGGCATACTGGGAGCGACATTCCATCATGGAGTTGGGCATCCGTAACGGGTCCTATTTCGTTCAAGTCAGCCGTCTTCGATTCTCCCGAGTCCGTCTGTGGAAAAGTTCTACCCATTCAAGGCTCTCCAGGATATTTGACGATTGAATCAAGTCTCAAACTTGTCGATTGTCTTCACGGACCATTGCAATGTCAAGCGTTTTGCTTCGAGGATTTGAGAGATATGGATTTCACAGGGAGAATGCAAGACGATTATCGAAATGGACATATCAAGGTGTCACCAACATATCTTCTTCTTTCAGGCGCGGATAAGATTGGATGGGGAGTATTCGATGAGTACAATGAACCCAATTGTCCCGTGTTCTGTTGTCCATTGCTGAAGCAACAAGTCTGGGAAGGGTTTGCTCTATCCAAGGAGAAGCAATTTCTGTGGACGTTGTTAGTTTGTACTGTAGATGGCTTGAATAAGTTTAGACGTGTGGGATGGGGACTTATTCTGGTTCCATCATGGCTGGACGGAATCGTTATGAAAGACATCTGTCTTGTGTGAATGAACACAGAGAGCGCGCTTATTGAAAGTAGATTTCGCTTATTGACTCAGATCTCATGCAAAGCAAACATTTAGTTGCATTAGCAGTGTGACATGCAGCACGACCTTGGACCACAACTCGTGGTGAGGTTCAAAATCGGAATGTTGAAGCTCATTCCCAGTTCTAAAACTCATTGAGATATTGTTCATGCCGATCGAGTTAAGGTACCTAGTATCTAGCAAAATGATTGGAGAAAATGTTACCATTTCGGCGGAGCGCCCGACTGGATGTTCACCGTGCAGGTAGGATTCAACTTCGTTCATTCTGGCATGCAGCTACCATGATGTCGGCCTTGGCTTACGCCGAAGCACAGCACTCGATGTCTCTCCAGGGACTAGGCTAGGAAATGCTTCCTGTGGTTATCCCAGATGCATGATGGTGGTCACGTTTAGGATCCAAAGTGAGCTACGAATGAACCATAGCACTTAATGGGGAATTACTGACATTGAGCGTATTGCCATTACTGTACTAAGTTATAGAAAGGAGAACTTTCAAGTTACCCACGAAGGTGGAAACATCGCGCCACCTTAATGGCTTCGGGTTGGCGGGGTGAGGCAGACTGTAGCGGGCGAATAGAGTGAAGAAGCTAAGCTGTAACTGGATGGCTCCTACGCCAAAGCCTACCGTTCAGCTTGGTTTCTTGACCGCCCGGAATGACGGCGTGAAAGTTGGTTGGAGTGCGGATCAGAAAGACCCTCTGTACTCGTGCATTGTAAGCGGCTTGCTTGGAGAGATGACTAGGCTATAGGTCATCGATAATGCATGTTGCAAGTGGAATGCCGAGGAACGGCTGATGCTTGCTAAGTTCTGGGCTGAGATCCTAGGCTGTGAGCTCATTCGAGGAGAGGTAATTAATCTGACCGGTCCGTTGGCTAGAGAGATGTGACAGCTGCACTCTGAAGTGCTTTGCTTGTTTTTTTTTCTCGGAACTAGCAGATGATGCAACAGACTTATGCCATGGTATGATAGTGCTCTTTGAGAAGAAAGCCGGGCTAAATTTGCCATTGTTAGGTTGATCAGTGACAAGAAATTGCCTTCCTGAGCTAACGGGATCCAAAGATTTCGAATCGATTCTTTCCTCCTTGTATACCCGTATCACCGAGAAAGCTGAAGGCTGGCTGACACAGCAAATCGGAAATGCTGCCGCACGGAGTAATGCGAAGCTCGTTTCTTCAACCGACATAAATGGGGTATTAAACCGTGTTCACATGATCCACAGTCCTCTGCGACGTGCCGTGAAAATACCCACATACCCGCCCCTCCATTAGCGTAAGGATTAGCGCTGGATGCCCAAAAAACTCCAGATCTTCAACGCCCTGGGTAAGTTGAGCGAGTGATGCCATATGTGCTTCAAGACTCCCTTCCCTATGCCATGATATAGCAAAGTTGCGGTGCCGATAAGAAAGATGGCTGTTGATGTTCCTAATCCAGTTCCGACAGCAAAGATTGGTACAAATGTACTTCCACTTCTTGAGAATAGTCGCATGCAAGTGGTAGGGCTAAGGGAAGACCAAATGGCGCTAAGAAAGCAATGCCAAAGGACACCAAATCGAAGTCCTTCCATTCGTAGCGTTACTGATAGCTTCCGCTTGCATATCCGGAGTCTGAAAGCTTGCTAGGTGGGCAGGGACAGTGTGTCTGCTGGGTCGAATGCGTTGGGCACGTGTAGCCGACATAGACGGTCTTCTCCGTGGGAACGTGGCCTTTCTGACCGAAATATCCGCAAACGTCAACCGCGTGTTTGTGGTACAGGCATCTGGAAAGGCAGCCGTCAGTACAGAAAGTTAGACAGGGGGTTTGAAGACCGCTGTATGAGTGTCAGGAATGTGTGGCAAATTGTCGTCACCTACTTGCAAACAGCGTATCGCTCCACCACTTGAAGGCACATTTTTTTGGTCCTACCAGTCGCGAGGTGACCGGTCTCAGGTTTGGAGGAGTTGAAGAAGACAAGAAATCAACTAGATGCCCAACAGCAAAGGTTGAAATGGCATGGCGAATATATGAACAGACTAGAGAAAAGAAGCAAGGAGTAAACGGCGGTGGCGCATATCTATATGTGATCTGGGCACTGCCATCCTTTTGGAATCCCAGAAGTTTACGGTAACTCTCGGCGAAGCTTGCAAATCATGCAGGCATCAAACAAAGAAATGAGTTGCTTTATGACGCGACGGCATGACAGAGGTAAGGGTCCAATAAGGCGACTTGCCGCATGGTCTTCGACGTGGGATCGTGTTTCCTGATTCACCTATCCAAAAGGCACCACAGCAAACAGCGGTGCCAGCGAATGGGAAACAGTGGTCGGGCGTGATGTGAGGCCGGGTGTGGCTTTGGTCATTGGATACGATCTCACCCTACTAGACCGAGAAGCCGGTGCCTGTACAGCAGATTACACCATTACCATGGGCTTGGTGTCTGCAATCACATTCGATTCTAACCTGGAACGTTTCCGGATCCAGGTTGTTGTCGCAATTCGAAGCCCGCTTTGACTTTAGCATCGTGGCAACCCTGTCGTAAACATTTAGGATAATGCTTCGCCGGGTGACATCCAATGAAGAGTGTAGGGCTCAGGAACGGCTTGCGGTACCATGCCATGGTGGTATCGGTTGTAAAGTCCGTCAGCACTCAGTAGTGGGATCTACGTTGCCGCCTTTTTTCCGAGTGTGTGTCTCGGGAAGTAATTCTGAGATAATATGAGCTGAATGAACACGCCACGAAGGTGTTGCTCTCAAACCTCGTATGACTGGCGGGGAGTATGGACAACGAAATGCTCCGGGAATATCACACTTCCCGTCCCTGCATAGGAAGGGCTTGGGCATAACAACGAGTAGAGGGAGCGTAGAGTATTCCGAATTGAAGAGTCTTTGCGAACACTTTGTGCTGCGCGCTTGTCGTGGCTAAAATGACTGCTAAATTTGGAGGGACCCGCACCCAGGTTACAGAGGCGAACTCGTGTTCAAGCCACTGCCAAGGACATCTTCAAGCGATTCATCTTGTCTTCTCATTCATCAATCGACCATTGTCGTTCAGAATTCCATGACAGTGATACTTGCTTGGACATGGCTGAATCACCATGAGCTGCACTTTCGGTCCATCAAGCAGCCTTTAGGCTGGAACCTCCGCAATATTGGAGGCCGCACAACGCCACCATTTCTACCAAACGCAAGTGCCTCGCAAAGCTCCAAGAACTTCAAGGCAAGGAAGCTGAAATGCCTCCATTCCATGAAAAACAATCTTCACAATTGTAGTCAATGTGACCCTAGTTCAATCGCTAATCACATAGTCAAATAGTCTAAATGTGAGGTGATACGATGACTGGTACAATCAATGGCTACAAATCAATGGCTACAATCAATGTCTCGGAGTTACCGTCATGTTCTATTCGGCGACGTCCGAACCAACCTGGCTATTACGATGCAAGACAATGTCAGATGTGTAAATTCACCGAAACGAAGATACAAGCTCGGAATCATATAACCGAGGAAGTTCAATGCAAGTTTGAGGAATAGTCACAACGTTTTCTGCAGGTGCTTAAGGTTACTGAGATTCCAAACGAGCGGCGAACCCGAGAACATGGAAACAAAATTCGACATTGGCTTTCACAAAAGAATGACCCATGAACGGAACATGTCTTTCCCGCGCTTATATCATCAACTACATCCTAGCCCATTGTGGAAGAAATGGGCTTTTGATCATGAGAACTTACGGCGACTCCGAATTTGCAATGTGAATAGCTTGCTTCTGGCTTTGATTTGTCTGTCATGTATTCTTTGAGCTATCCATGACGTAGGTTGCCTACTTTATGATCACACATGCCAGTCGGCTTTGTAAACGAGCCAAAGTTTTCAGGATCATTCTTGTCACCTGTTGGCTCTACGTGGTGTAATTCAGCGTCCTTTTCACATTCCTCGTTTCACGGCTTGATCGTTGGTCTCCGGATGATGTTGTCGGCAGATGAAAGTCTGTATCTGCGGAGTACGACCATTTTTCATGGTATGTCGACAGTCGATTGCTGAAAGTCTCCTTTGTCATGACTGTCGGCGTTTGTTGAGAGAAGGGTTGCCAAAGGCATTTCTCAAATTGTCCCGAATCGCAGGTCTTCACCACCGCCAGCCAGCGAGCGGTGTCAAAGATGCGATTACTTGTCTTCAGGGGTAGCATGGCAGTAATCCCAGAGCCGTAT
>Ga0335073_10014601_pt1 | contig 11005 bp, 9 predicted proteins | sample Lox_Sample_22_FD_207093 | JGI IMG/M metagenome (GOLD analysis project Ga0335073, IMG submission 207093) | Soil microbial communities from Loxahatchee National Wildlife Refuge, Florida, United States - Lox_Sample_2.2 | ecosystem: Environmental > Terrestrial > Soil > Wetlands | place: USA: Florida... | reverse complement strand
GCTCCTTGGCGGCGTCCGGCCAGCGGCCGCCGTGACGCGCGAGCGCTTCCGCCACCAGGGCGCGCTCGTACGAGCGCACGCGCTCCGGCCCGTTGCGCAAGGTCGGCTCGGCGCCCGCCGCGGGCGCGGTGGTGCGCTCGGCGAGGAGCGCGCGCACGGTGCTCTCCTCGATCTCGGCGCCTTCGCTGCGGAAGGCGGAGATCTCGAGCACGCGCAGGAGCTCGCGCACGTTGCCGGGCCAGTCGTGCTCCACGAGCGCGAAGGCGGCGCCGCGCGACAGCGTGGGCAGGTTGGGCGCCTCGCGGGTGCCCAGGAAGTGCTTCGCGATGGGCAGGATGTCTTCCTTGCGCTCGCGCAGCGGGGGGATCCGCAGCGCGCAGCCCTGCAAGCGCTCGTACAGGTCCTGGCGGAAGCGCCCCTCGGCCACCATCTGCGGGAGGTTCCGGTGCGTGGCGGCGACCACGCGGCAGTTCACCTCCACGTACTTGTTCGAGCCCTGCCGCCGGAAGGTCTTCTCTTGCAGGAAGCGCAGCAGCTTCGCCTGCAGCGCCAGCGGCAGCTCGCCGATCTCGTCGAGGAAGAGCACGCCGCCCTCGGCCTCCTCCACGAGGCCGGCCCGGTCGACGCCGTCGGTGAACGCGCCCGCCACGGTGCCGAACAGCTCGGCCTCGAGCAGCGTCTCGGTGAGGGTGGTGCAGTCCACCACGGTGAGCCGCTTGCGCGGGTTGTGCAGCCGGGCGATCTCGGCGGCGAGCACCTCCTTGCCGGTGCCGGTCTCGCCGAACAGCAGGATGGGGAACTTGCCGTCCTTGAGCCGGTAGATCTGCGCGTAGATGTCCTTGATGGCGGCGCTCTCGCCCACGAGGCCTCCGGCGGCGGCGCCCTGCAGCAGGTCGGCGGCGGCGAGCACCTCTATCTTCGGCACCTGGTTCTGGCGCGAGAGCTGGATCACCATGCCCGCCTCGAGCCGCAGCTCGACGCCCGGGGCGAGGCGCACGCCGTTCACGAAGGTGCCGTGCGTGCTGCCCGCGTCCACGAGGTGGTAGCCGTCGCGCCGCTCGTAGACCACGGCGTGCTGGGCCGACACGGCGGGGCTCTGGAAGCGGATGCCGTTGTCGTGGCAGCGCGCGTCGCGGCCGAGGCGGAAGCCGTTCTTCACCGCCACGAGCCGGCGCCCGCGCGCGCCGAGCACCTGGAACACCAGGGTCTCCTTCGGCGGCGGGAGGATGCCGTCGGCGGGCGCGGTGGGCGAGAGCTCCTCGCCCGGCTGCCCCTCGAAGAAGTCGGGCGGCCGCAGCTCCTCGAGCGCGCCGAGCTGGAAGGGGCCGGCGGTGAGGCTGTCGAAGCTGCGCAGCGCCACGAGCGGCGCCGGGCCCTTCGGCCCCACGAGGGAGATGCCCTCGCCGATCTCGGAGACCAGCAGCCGGTCGCGCTGGGCCTCCACCTGGCAGAGGATCTCCTGGGGGCAATCGCGCGGGTCGAGCACCCGGTCGCAGCGCGGGCCGCTGCCCACGAGGTAGACGCCGGGGGAAAGCTCCCAGGCGCGGAGGACGCTGCCGTTCCGAAGGACGTAGAGTTTCATGCCCGGGCGAAAGAGCACGGGCAGTGCCAGCGCCAAGCCCCCGATATCTCGATGGCGCGCGAGTGTTCAGGAGTCGTGAAACGAGACCACGGTCGAGAATCCAGACCATGGGACCGGCGATCGAGCGACAGAATGAATGCTCATAGGGATTCAAACAGGCAGATTATTGATGCCTATAGGAATGCGTATGACTTGAATATGGATTCCTATAGGGTACCATTAGCTCATGCGACAGAGCCCACGGCGACTTCACCGGCAGAGAGCGCAGCTGGATGCGCGGCTGGCGCCACTGCACGCGCTCCTCGAGAGCGAGCTCACGCCTCCGCGCCGCGGGTGGCTGAAGGCCGTTCGGGAGAGCCTGGGCATGTCCGCCGCCCAGCTGGGCAAGCGACTCGGCATGGGCGCCGCCAACGTCCTCAAGCTGGAAGCGAACGAAGTTCGGCGGTCCCTGACGCTCGCTTCCCTCGAGCGGGCCGCCGAGGCCATGGGCTGCCGCCTCGTCTATGCCTTGATCCCCGAGAAGTCGCTGGAAGCGCGCGTCGAGGAGCAGGCGGCCCGCGTGGCCCGGGCGAAGCTCGAGCGCACGGAACACTCCATGCTTCTGGAAGACCAGTCCGTGCCCGGCAACCTGCAAGAGCTGCAGACGGTCGAGCTGGCGAAGGAGATCAAGGAGAAGCTGGGGCCCGAGCTGTGGGGTGACCCCTGAGGCTCACCTATTCTCCCGGCGCTACGCCGCTCGACCCCAACGAGATCGAAGGGCTCATTCCGACCTCGATCGCCACGCAGGGGGAGCTCAACGATTTCGAGCAGAGGAACATCCGCGAAGCCGAGGCCTGGGCACTGAAGGCCAACCGCCCGGACGCTCTCAGCGATGCCTTCATCCGCGACCTGCACCGACGGATGTTCAACCAGGTCTGGCGCTGGGCGGGACGGTACCGGACCACGGACAAGAACCTCGGAAGACCGTGGCCACAGGTGCCAGAAAGCGTGCGGCAGCTCTGCGAGGACGCCGCCTTCTGGATAGAGCACCAGACGTACGCATGGGACGAGCTCGGCGCTCGCGTTCACCACCGCCTGGTATCCATTCACCCCTTCGCGAACGGGAACGGGCGGCACGCCCGCCTGCTGACCGACGTCTTGCTCCAGAGCCACGGTGTTCCGCTTTTCACCTGGGGAAGCGAGACGATGGTCGAGACGGAGAAGACGCGAGAGGCCTACCTGACGGCGCTGAGGGCGGCCGACGGGCAAGACCTCGGTCCGCTCATGGCCTTCGTTCGGTCGTGAGCCAAGGGCCGGCTCGTCGGCCGCTGCCCTCGCGCTGGGAGCCGCTGGAGACTGCGGTACCAGCCGCGCGATCGAAGTAGCGCCCGACCGCCGCGTCCCTGAGGCCTTCGAGCCCCGTCCAACTTGGACAGCGCTGTCCATTTTGGACAAGGGATTCTGTCCAACTTGGACAAGCCACGGCTTGGCTCCCCGCGGCCGGCGGCGGTGCTTTCCCGAACGACACCACGAGCTTGAACGCGAAACGCGGCCCCCGCGGCGCTGCGGGCCGCTCCACCTGGCACGGCTGCAACAAGGGTTCTTAGAGGGTCGCGAAAGACGGCTCCTCTGGCCGGGCAAACAGGCCCGGCCTTCCCGATGGAGCGAGGCCATGTCGAAGCGCAACGTGACGGTGGAGCTGGTGGAGCAGTTCGAGGTGAACGAGGCGGAGCTGTCGCGGGCGGTGCGCGACCCGGACCCGCCGCGGCTGGTGCGGGAGAGCGAGGTGAACCGGCTGGTGCAGGAGGGCCGGGAGGCCCGCGACGCGCGCGAGGTGGAGCGGGACATGCGGCTCGGGCTGCGCACGATGTCGTGCCCGGCGCGCGTCGCGGAAGACATGAAGCGCCGCAGCGACTTCCTGCGCAGCCGGCCGCTGATGCCGCGCACGGCGAGGCGGGAGCTCGCGATGCTGGGCGAGCTGGACGCGCTCGAGGCGCAGGCGCGGGCGCTGTCGGTGGCCCAGGCGCTGGGCGGGGCGGTGGACGTGATGGAGGTGGAGTTGCTCTCGCTCGCGGCGTTCGCGGCACGGGGGCGCTTCCACGATCTGCTCGACGCGCAGGGCGACCGCTTCCCCTCGCGGGCGCGGCCGGAGGACCCGGCGCTCCGGAAGCGGGAGCTGCAGGAGATCGAGGCGTTCATGAGGCGCAAGCGGAAGGAGGAGTAGGGGCGATGGAGGCCCCCTCACCCTGCCCTCTCCCCCTTTGGGGGAGAGGGTTTCGAGAAAGGAGGTGATGCGGCAGCACGGCACGGCGGCAGGCAGTGAGCGCAGGTGCAGTTCGACCAAGGGCGGCCGAGGCCTCGCGGCCGGAGCCGTCCACACCAAGGAGCGTGGGCGATGGCAACCATCGCGAGCAACCCGAAGGCAGTGAGCGCAACGAAGCTGGAACAGGAGCTCAAGGAGATGGACGCGGGCGTGTTGAAGGACATTCCCGCCAAGACCTCGTTGACCCTGAACGGAAAGGCCATGACCGGCGCGCAGATCGACACCCAGATCCAGCAGTACCTGGAAACGATCGATGCGGCCGACGCGGCCAAGGCGCAGTACCAAACGGCGGTGGTGGCCCGCCGCGGCGAGGCGGTCGAGGCGCGGGACTTCTTCTTGCAGTTGAAGAAGGCGGTCATCGCGTACTTCGGCACCCAGAGTCCGCAACTGGTCGACTTCGGCTTGACGCCGGCGAAGCCCAAGGCGGCGAAGACGAGCGCGGAGCAGGCGGTGATCGAGGCCAAGAAGACGCAGACGAAGAAGGCCCGCGGCACCCAGAGCAAGAAGGCCAAGGCGCAGATCCAGCCGGGGGTGGCAACACCCGCCGTCATGATCGGCCCCGACGGGAAGCCAGTCGTGATCCCGGGCACGGCGCAGAACGCGTCGCTGCCCACGGTTGACGGCACGGCCACCCCGAGTCCGGCGGCGAGCAGCGCGCCGCCTCCCAGCACGGGCACGAGCGCACCGGTGGTTCCGGCCGGCAGCTCACCCGGCAGCACGACCACGCAGAGCTAGCGTGATCGAGGCCCTCTCCCCGCGGGGAGCGCGACGACCGGCCCCGGCGCCGGACCGCGCGAAAGCCGCGTGGGCGAGGGTGGACAGGAAGGAAAGCACCGGAGCCCCCGGGCGTGCCGCACGCGCCCGGGGGTTTCGTGTGTGGTGCGCCGGCCTCAGCCGCCGTCGAGCGTGGGGCAGGCGCCGGCGTCGGTGGGCGACGCGCACAGGTCGTTGCCGGCGGCGCCGGGGCAGCAGAGCTGGCCGTTGCAGCACGTTGCCCCTGGCGTGCACGCGCCGTTCGCCGGGACGCAGCCGCCGCCCGTGCTGCCGCCGCTCGTGCCGCCGGCGGCGCAGTTGCCGGTTTGATCGTCGCAGTAGCCCGAGCAGCACGCGAGCGAGCCGCCGGCGCAGAAGGCGCCGATGGCCTGGCAGTTGCCGCCGCCCGACGACGAGCCGCCCGAGGCCCCGCCGGAGGTGGCGAGCGGCTCGAGGTCGCACTCGCCGACCTTCGTGTTGCAGTAGCCGGTGCAGCAGGGCGAGGGGCCGGGACAGTCGGTGCCGATGGCGAGGCAGCCCGGGCCGCTCCCGCCGCTGGTGCCGCCGTCGGCGCCCGCGATGCCGGGGTTGCAGGCGGCCAGCGCGAGGGCCCCGGCGACGACTGCTTCGAGGGCGAAACGTCGGGTCATGGTGGCGGGAGCATGCCAGAGCCGCGGCGGCGCCGCCACGCCGCTTTCTCAGGGGAACAGCTGGACGGGGCAGAGGCCGGCGGCCGTCGGGTCGACGCAGTCGTAGCCCTGCGCCCCGCTGCACACCCCGGCGTCGTTGCAGCGGGCGGCGCCGCCCTCCCAGGGGCAGCAGATCTGGCTGCCGGTGCAGGGGCCGGCGTCGTCGTAGCAGCCGCCGTCCGGGACGACCTGGCAGCCCTGCTGGGGATCGCAGGTGAGCCCCTGGCAGCACGGGTTGCCGGCGCCGCACGAGGCGGCGGTCTGGCCGCAGCCGCCGTCGCCGCTGCTGGAGCCGCCGCTGCTGCTGCCGGCGGTGGTGCCGTTGCCGCCGGTGGAGCTGCCGCCCGCGCTCGTTCCGCTCCCGCCGCTCGTGCCGCCGGCGCCCGACGTCGACGCGCCGCCGCTCGTGCCGCCGGAGGTGGCGCACTCGCAGCAGGTGGGGCCGGCGACCATGGTGCATCCGGACGGACAGCCGTGGCAGTAGCCGTTGCAGGAGCCCCCGCCCCCGTCGGCGTCCTGGCCGAGGCACCAGAAGCCGTCTTCGCAGGGGGACGCCCCGGGACAGCAGGGGGCTCCGAACCCGCCGCAGGCGCCCGTGGTTCCACCGCCGCTGGACGTGCCGCTGGAGCTGCCCTGCGGGCAGATACCGGCGCCGCCCAGGCACAGGTGGCACGCGTTGGCGCAGAACAGGAGCTGGCTCGCGCAGCACACGGATCCCGCGGCCGAGCAGTCGGCGCCCTCGCCGAGGCAGCTGCCGCCGCTCGACGCCCCGCCGCTGCTGCTGGCCGCGCTCGTGCTGCCGCCGCCGGAGCTGCCGCCGTCGGCGCCGGCCGGGGTGGAGCTGCAGCCCGCGGCGAGGGCGCAGGCGGATGCGAGTCCAATCCAGGTCCTGGTGATCATGGCCCCTCGCATAGCCCGGACGCCGGCCGCCGGAAAGGGTCGCGGGCCGGCGCTGTGCCGCGATCGTCAGGGGCAGCCGAGGTGGGCGAAGCCCACCTCCGAGCCGAAGGTCGCGAGCAGGAAGCCGTCCGGGACCGAGGAGAGAAGGATGGCCGTGTCTCCGAGGTCGTCGGGCAACGGCGCGCCGCCCAGCCACTGCCCGCCGAAACCGGCCTGCGAGACGCAGAGGCTGCCGAAGGTCGCCCCGGCGGCCGGCGCGAACAGATCGAGCCCTCCGGCCGCAGCGCAGGAGGCGTCGGACGCGACCGGCCCGGAGCTGTCGTGAAGGCCGCCCGGGCTCGCGAGGATCCCGCCGGAGAGCGCGAGGGACGAACCGCTGCCGAAGCCATTCGCCAGCACGACGGGGGCGCCCTGCGGGGTGCCGCTGGCCGAGAGGAACTGGGCGAAGCCCTCCCCCTCCGCGGTGCCCGTGACCAGCGCGTAGCCGGTCGACGACGCCGCCAGGCCGACCGCGTCGGCGGTGAGGCCGGCCACCACGGTGGGCGCGCCGGCCGAGCGGGCGGAGCAATCGAGCGGCTGCACGGTGACGCTGCCGTCCGTGGCCACGTAGGCAAAGAGAAAGCCGGCCGGGCCGTAGGCCACCGCGGGCAGCTGGCCTCCCACGGTGAGGCCCGGGTAGACGGGGCCGCCGCCGACGGGCATCGCGGCGCAGGCGATGGTCGTCGAGCTGTCCTCCCAGCAGAGCACGTGGGAGACCGGGCTCGCGGCGAGGGCCACCAGCGGGCCCCACTCGGGCAGGTCGATCTCGTTCAAGGGCCCGAGCAGCGCGCCCCGGGGCGAGAGGCGCTGCAGGTACACGCGCCAGGGGAGCGAGTCCGTGGTCACGCCCAGGATGAAGGCGAACGACGCCTCGCCCGCGCCGTCCGTCGCGAGCGCCCACGAGGACACCGGCTGCGCCGTGGGCAACGCCAGGCTGCCGCCGGCGGCGACGCTGGGCGAAGGGCAGGCCGTGGGGAGCGGCGGGGCCGCGTAGGCCGTGCAGGCGATGGGGGGCGCGCCGGCGTCGCTGCCGATGGGGGCGATGATCAGGCTGGCGTCGGGCTGGAAGCCGGGGCCGGCGTCGGGGAGGGCCTGCTCTTCCTGGAGCGCGTCGAGGCAGCAGCCGGTGCCCGCGACGAAGGCCAGCAGGAGAGCGGCGCGCACGCGGGCTCAGTCGAAGGGGATGACGTGGACGCGATCGCCGGCCGCGGCGCCGAGCGCCTCGCGGGCCTCGGTGGGGATGGCGGCCTCGTCGCCGTCGATGCGGCAGGGGGCGCGCACGGCGCGGAAGCGGTTCTTGCCGGCGGGGCGCTCGTGGGCCACCAGGCGCGGCTCGAAGTCGATGCCGAGGTCCTGCTCGGCGAGGCGCACGGTGCGGTAGTCGCGCACGAGCGACACGTCCTTGACCTCGGCCTCGAAGTGCGGGCCGCCGTCGAAGGGGTCGATGCGCTCCACGTACTTGAAGCCGATGCGCTCGAGCATGCGCTGCACCGGCTCGGTGTCCTGGCCGACCTTGCCGATCACCTTCTGCACGCGGCCGTGGAAGAGCGTGGCGTAGATGTCGGTCTGCGGGAAGAGCTCCTTGATGAACTCCTTGTTCTGCCGCGAGAGCGAGTCGGCCTCGTGGTAGGTGAGGCCGGTGAACTTGCGGCCGCAGGCCTCCCACAGGAGCGACCGGCCGTCCGGGAGGAGCGGGGGCAACAGCTCGGCGAGCACGCGCTCGCGGAACTTGCGGCGGTGCATGGCGATGAAGAGGAAGCGCGCGTAGGAGAGCTGCTTGCCGGGCTTGCCCTGGCCGCGGTAGCTCGGGTCGACGACCAGGCCGCCGATCTCGGTGGGGCCCTCGTAGTTGTAGCCGATGGAGAGCACCACGTGCTTGAAGTGCTTGTCGAGCGTGGCGCTGTAGTGCTCGCGCGAGCCCACCTCGAAGTAGGCGTGCGGCGCCTCGCGCGTGCCGTGCTGCGCGATGATCATCGAGGTGCCCACGAGCCGGCCGGTGCGGGTCTCCTCGAGCACGAACAGGTACTGCCGCTCGAGCGGCAGGCGGATGCGCGAGGAGAAGCTCTTGATCGACTTGTCGACGATGGCCTCGAGGACCTTCTCGTCGTCGGGCAGGTTCACGCTGTTGAGCACCGCGGCGAGCTTCTTCAGCCCGTCGAGGTCCTGCCGCTGCACGTCCCGGATGACGAACACGGATCCCCTCCGCTAGCTGCACAGCTCGACGGCCAGGCGCTCGTACCAGTCCACGGCCTTGCGGACCTCGGGCAGGAGCGTGCGCTCGTTCGGGCAGTGGGCGTTGCCCCGGCTCGGGCCCGCGCCGAAGACGATGGCCTCGCAGCTGCCGGCGAACGCGGCGGCCTCGGTGTTGGTGGCCTTGGTCTCCGGCAGCGTGGGGAGCCCGAGGCTCTCGCTGGCGCGCTTGGCCGCGCTGACGAGCGGCCCCGCGGGGTCGGTCCAGACGGCCGGGTTGTCGCGCTCGAAGACGACCTCGCCGCCGAGGCGGCGGATGCTCGCGCCGTAGTCGGCCATCACGAAGGCGGGGTCGTGGCCCGGGAGCAGGCGGCCATCGAGCAGGAGCTCGGCGCGGCCGTCCGCGGCGTCGATCCAGCCCACGTTGCCCACGGCGCGCTTGGGCTCGAAGCGGTCGTCGCGGCGCGGCTCGAGCCGGTCCATGAGGGCCAGCCAGGCGGCCACCGCGCGGCGCATCTGGGTGACCGGCAGGGTGCCCTCGCCCTCGGCGTACTCCACGACGCACTCGGCCGGCACGCTGTTGGCGCCCTGGCCGCCGCGCATGGTCACCGCGCCCGCGAGCGGATCGTGCAGCGCCTTCTCGATGGCGTTCTCCCCGAGCGAGGGCGTCGAGCTGTGGGCGGCCTTGCCGGCGAACGAGGCCCGGCGCACCACGGGCTTCGCGGGCTTCGGCTGGCCCAGCTTCACCCGCGCCACCATGTAGCCCTTGTGCGCGTGGACGATGTGCAGGGAGGAGGGCTCGCCGCAGACGGCGGCGCGCGGCTGGAGCCGCCCGGAGGCCACGAAGGCCTTGGCGCCCAGCAGGCCGACCTCTTCCCCGTAGGTGCCGAGCCAGTGGACGCCGCGCGCGAGGGGACGGCTGGCGAGCCGCTCCAGGGCGAGGAGCTTGGCGCAGAGATCGACCTTCACGTCGGCGCTGCCGAGGCCCACGAGCTCGTCGCCGTCGGCGAGCGCTTTCCAGGGGCTGGTGCGCGTCCAGGCCTCGAGCGGCCCCGGGGGCACGGTGTCGGTGTGGGTGACGAAGAGCAGGGGCTCGGGGCGGGGGGCGCCCGGCAGGCTCACGAGGAGGTTCGCGTCCTTGGGCGACCCGGCGGCGGGGAGGACCTCGAGCCCGAGGCCGCAGGCCTGGGCGAGCCCCCGCACCACGGGCACGATCCCGGCGTTTCCGCGCTCGGAGACGGTATCCACGGCGATGAGGTCGCTCGCCGCCTGGAGGAGGTCGAAGGGCATCGGGAACCCGGGGCCCGGGCTTCTACCACGCCCCCGTGGCGGCTGGCCAGCCGCGGGGACGGGCGTTTGACTTGGGGGCGCGGCGTGGACTAGCTTTCCGCCCTTGCCGATGCCGATGTCCACGAAAGCGCTCGCAATTCTTGCAGGGCTCAGCCTGGGCGGCTGTGCCGAGAACCTCGCGGTGCCCGCGGCCAGCCAGACCTACCAGATGGTCGCGGAGGGCACGCCGAACTGGACGGCGGAAGAGCGTGCGCTGGCCGAGCAGATGAACGAGCGGCTGGCGAAGGAAGGCTTTCCGAAGGCGGAGCCCGGCGCCTCGGAGAGCAGCCTCGCCGCTCTGGAGGTTGCGATCCTGCGGAGCAAGCGCTGGAGCACGGCGCACCGGCGAGGCGATGCCAGCCTTTCCCTGGATACCGATGAACAGGAGGGGACGGAGTACCCGAAGGCGCACATGCTTCACCGCTTGCTCGCTCGAGGCACGCTGTGGGGCGGCGGTGAGAGCTGGGGCTTCGCCCACGTCGACGATTTCGTCAAGCGCACCCTGTGGCCGAGCGATCTGGACAAGCTGTGGCCGTGGGCGCGCCCTTCGCAGCTGCCCGTCGGGACGTTGCGCATCGGGGTCGCCGTGCTGGGCGACGGACCGGACGGCAGGCGTTACTTCGCGGTCGTCTTGAGGGACGATCGCGTCGACCTCACCCAGGGCCCTCCCCGGACGGCGGAGCCCGGCTCGAAGTTCGTGGTGAGCGGGCAGGTTCACGACGACGAGCTGAAACCCCTCAAGCTGGCCGTCTGGCGCCCCGACGGAACCGTGGACCAGCAGGTCGTGGACATCGGCTCCGACGGACGCTTCGAGGCCAGCTACCAGCTCCCGAAGGACACGGGACGGTACGTGGTGGCCTTGGGGGGCCGGCGATCGATCCCGTTCGAGGTTCCGGTCTTCGTGGGCGTGGCGCCGGAGCCATGGCCGCCCGTCGCCGCCCCCGACGCGATCGACCCGCAAACCACGCGCGATTCGGCGAAGGAGCTGGCGAGGGCGCTGTTCGCTTGGCGCAAGGCGCAGAAGCTCCCCGCCGTGACGCTGCCCGAGGCGCTCTGCGCGTTTGCGAAGGCGGAAGCCAAGCGGTACGTCGAGGAAGACGCGAACCCGGCTAAGGCAGAACGAGCCCACAAGGACTGGGCGCTGCGTGTGCGGGCAGCCGGCCTCGACCCCGACAAGGTCTTCGTCTATCACGCCCGGATGCCTCTCAGCCCCTCGGACGA
>Ga0335073_10014600_pt1 | contig 11005 bp, 10 predicted proteins | sample Lox_Sample_22_FD_207093 | JGI IMG/M metagenome (GOLD analysis project Ga0335073, IMG submission 207093) | Soil microbial communities from Loxahatchee National Wildlife Refuge, Florida, United States - Lox_Sample_2.2 | ecosystem: Environmental > Terrestrial > Soil > Wetlands | place: USA... | reverse complement strand
GCCGTAGGGGAAGTTCCAGTACAGGTGGTTGTAGGACGCGCCGTGCACGAGCAGCTGGACTGTGGCCGGCTCGCGGCTGCCGCGGTAGCACAGCTGCCCCCACATGGTCTGGTCGGCGGGCCCGGGGTCGGCGATACTCACCGCCAGGGTGTGATCCGAGCAGGTCAGCGCGGGTATCGCGGAGGCCCGTCCGATCCCGGCGGGCGAAAAGGCAATGACGGCTAGCGCTGCCGTGCTGATGGCAAGAATCCGTGGCTTCATGACCTGGCTCCTGTTGTGGATCGACGTGCGGTGAGGTGAGTGGCGGCGGTAGTAGGCGCCTGGGCCTCGGGCGTGATGCAGCGCTCTGCCACGGTGAGGTATTCGATAGGCCCGTTGAACCAGTGGCCGCGCGGGCAGCAGACCTTTGCGCTCTCCAGCGGCCCGTCCGTTGACTGGACCGTGTACCGGTATTCCACTTCGGCGGGAAGCGCGCATCTGGTGGTGCCTTCGTCACCGCCATAGGCCGGGCAGTCAAGGAACATCATCGTGGTCTCCTGGCCGGTTCGAGTCCATGCCGTTACCTTCCTGGCGCGTCTGCTTCCTAGCGGCCATCCGTGGCATGCATCATCTCCGCGGCGTGCTGCTGGCCGCGTCACGGTGGGCACCACAGTGTTTTGGCGCGCTGTCGCCAGTCCCGTACGAAGACCGCGAAAGAAGGCACTAAGCCCACCGTCCGGGCAATTTTGTGACTGGCGGCAATGGTGCCGTTACGTCTCCCGCTTTACGATCGGCGGCATGGACCGGGGTGGGGTGTCCGCCGGCGCGCTGCTGGAGCGGGCGGCGGAGTTCGACGCGATCGCGTCAGCGATCAAGGCAGTGCAGGCCGGCTCCGGGTCGGCACTGCTAGTCGAGGGCGCGGCGGGGCTCGGCAAGACCCGGCTGCTGCGACATGCCTGCGAGCAGGGGGTCGTGGCGGGAATGACCGTCCTGACGGCGCGGGCGGCCGAGTTCGAGGACGGCTTCGTCTGGGGCGTGGTCAGGCAGCTCTTCGAGGCGGAGGTACGAACCGACCGCTGGCACTGGGTCGCGGGAGACGCCGTGGCGCTGACGGTGCCCGTGCTGACCCGCGGCACCCGGATGGAGACGGAGGACACGTTCGCGGTCTTGCATGGCCTGTACTGGCTGACCGCCGACATCGCGGAGCGGGCGCCGCTGCTGCTGGCGATCGACGATCTGCACTGGGCCGACCCGCCGTCACAACGGTTCGTCGCCCACCTGGTCCACCGGCTCGAAGGGCTGCCGGTGCTACTGGTGTTAACGGTGCGCGAGCCGCGGGCGGCCACCGCGCAGGAAAAGGCGCTGATCGCCGGGCTGAGCGCGGAGCCGCGCGTCACTACCATCCGTCCGGCACCGCTGAGCGCAACGGCCTGCTCGCGACTGGTCGGCTCGACCCTGGGCGGCGATGCCTCGCCCACCTTCCTGGATGCCTGCCACGAGCTGACCGGCGGTAATCCGCTGCTGCTGCACGGCCTGCTCTCTGATCTGGCGGCCGAAGGCCTGACAGGGAAAGCCGCCGAGGTGCCGCACGTGCGGCGGCTGACCCTGGGCGCGGTTTCCCGCAATGTGCTGCTGCGGCTCGGCCGGATGTCGGCCACGGTCCTGCTGGCCGCCAGGGCCGTGGCCGTGCTGGGCACTGCCGCGACCGCGGAACGAGCCAGGCGGCTCGCTGGTATTGACAGCGCGGTGTTCGCGGAGGCGATCGGCTCGCTCATGGAAGAGGGAATCCTTGACGGCGAGCTGAGGCTGCGGTTCGTGCATCCGCTGGTCCGGTCAGCGGTCTACCAGGACCTCGCGCCGCCGATCCGGCGGCGCTGGCACAAGGAGGCTGCGGTCATGCTCGACGCGGCGGACGCCGAGCCCTCAGAGGTGACCGTGCATCTGCTAGCGGCCGAAATGACGGGCGACGCGTGGGTAGTGGACCGGCTCCGCCGGGCCGCCGGCGACGCTCGCGGTCGCGGGGCACCGGAAGTGGCGATCCAGTGCCTGGAACGTGCCCTTGCCGAGCCGCCGGCGGCCGACGTTCGCGCCGAGGTGCTGTTCGAGCTGGGCACCGCCGAGCTCCAGCACACGCCTGCTGCCGCGATCGCCCATCTCACCGAGGCCCTGGCCCGGCGTTCCGGCGGTCACCGGCACGGCGAGATCGCGCTCGCGCTCAGCGAGGCGCTGCAGCTATCGGGGCGCTTCGCCGAGGCCGTCGAGATCCTGCAAGCCGCGCTGCAGCATGCCGCCCCCGATTCCGCGGTCGCCACATCGTTGCAGGCCACCCTGCTGAACCTGGCGCGCTGGGACCTGGGCGCCCGTGCCATCACGTGGCCGATTTTGCAGCGACTGGAGGCGCAAGCAGATGGCGATGCCGAGCTCGACCCGCAGGTGAACGCCAACTTGGCGATCGAGCTCGTTTACGCGGGCGCCGACCGAGCGCGAGCTGCCCGCCATGCGCAGGAAGCGACCCGTGCGGCAGCACGGCTGATCACGCTGACGTCAACGGCGATGCCCGAAGCAGTGGTGGCGTTGCTGTGGTCGGACCATAGCGGCGAGGCCTGGGATGTGGCACAGGAATACCTACGGCTGGCGCAGCAGCGAGGCAGGCCGCTGGTCTCCGCGATCGCCGCCGCGGTGGCGGCTGTGGTGGCGTACCACGACGGCGACGTCCAGCAGACACTGGCGTACGCGCAGCAGGCCATGACCACCGGTGGTGACGGCTGGATCTCGGTCATACCGATAGCTTTCACCGTTCATGCGCTGATCGATCGGGGAGCGATCACCCAGGCCCGTACTGTGCTCACCGAACACGGCTTGACCGGTGACCTCATTCCCCTGCAGCCGTATAACGTGGTGCAGCATGCTCGGGGCTGCCTGCACGCGGCGGCCGGGGACCATAGGTCGGCGGTCGCTGACCTGCGCACCGTCGGCGAGCTGGCGATGCGCTGGGGTGTCCGCAACCCTGCGTCGCTGGCATGGCGCTCCAACGCGGCGTTGTCGCTGGCGGCCCTCGGGGACCGGCAGGCCGCGACGCAGCTGGCCGGGGAGGAAGTGGATCTCGCCCGCACCTGGGGCGACCGGCGGGCCCTGGGGGTGGCATTGCGCGCCGCCGGCCTGGTCGCGGGCGGCAATGACGGCACTGCCCTGCTCGCCGAGGCAGTCAGCGTGCTGCGGCCATCGCCGGCCAGGCTGGAGCTGGCCCGCGCGCTGCTCGATCTCGGGACTGCCCGCCGCAGGGCCGGCGCCCGTGACGCCGCCCGTGAACTCCTGCGCGAGAGCCTGGACTTGGCCCATGCGCTCGGCGGCCTGCCCATCGCCCAGCGTGCCCGCGAGGAACTCGTCGCCGCCGGCGGACGACCGCGCCGAGACGCCGTCCGAGGAGTCGATGCGCTCACCCCTAGCGAGTTGCGGGTCGCGCAGCTTGCCGCCACGGGCCAGACCAACCGGCAGATCGCGCAGGCGCTGTTCGTGACCCAGCGCACCGTGGAATCCCATCTCACTAGCGCCTACGCCAAGCTCGGTATCGGCGCTAGGCCAGAGCTCGCCACAGCGCTTACCGTCTCGCCCGGAATCTAGGCCACGGCCTGGTCATCCGTGCCGAGACGGGCTTCATGTGCCTGCCTCCTGTCGGGCGTCGCCGCCGGGCTCGCCTGTCAGCACTTGAAGCGCCGCGAACATCTCAGACCAGCCACTGAAGGCTTGTGCGCGGCCGTCCTCGGCCAGCACGACGCCGTTGATCGGCACCTGATCTCCGATGGTCACCTCAAGCCGCAAGATCACCCGGCGGGGTTCATCCATCCCCTGAGCATCCGCGCAAGGCGGCCTCGGGCACATTACGGTGCCCCCCACAGATTTTCCGGCTGACGCGCGCCAAATGACTGTGGTGCCGACCGTAATGCCGCGGCCTGCTCAGGGCGCTCGAGCCGGGCTCTTGACCGTCGCAGCAATCTCGGCAGATCATCTGCTAGCGGGCATCGGCCGTACCGGATGGCCAGGAGGTGGCGCCGTGGCAGCGCAAATCGGTCGCAGGCTCCGCCCGCACGGCCATCCTGGGCTGGGTTTGACCACGAGAGTTCGGGTGCGCATATGGCGAGTAACTGCCGCTCTCGGACTGTTGCGAGGCACCGCATTTCCGGACGGAGTTTCCGGCGAACCACAGTGCCAGCACGATGGGAGTCCGCCGCTCTGTGCTCGCTGTAGCTGGGTCTTCGGCCTGCTGTGAACGCTGCTGCGGCCAACCGCGGTTAGCTGCATGACGCACCGTCCGAGCTTGGTTTGAGCAGGCCTCGCGCCTACTGCAGGACGCGAACACACCGCCCTATGCGCCGCAGCCATTTTCTGCCAACCTTCAAGCGTTTACCTGAAATGATCTTTGACCGATCGGGTTCGGAGGATCAAGGATGACCGAGCATGCCGGAGCTCAGGCATTAGAAGCACCCCAGAGCCCAGCCACGGGACTGGAACCGAACGCAATCGGTGTTACGCAGGACACTGTTATCGGCATGGCTTCGTCAGCTCCGGCGGCCTCGGTAGGACTGACGCTGGCGGCGCTTGCCGCGGTCTCGGCCTACGGCAGCGTGCCGATCATCATTGTCACGGCTATCCCCATGCTGATCATCGCCAACGCCTACCGGCGGCTTAACTTGTGGAACGCCAACTGCGGCGCCTCGTTTGAGTGGGTAGGCCGTGCTATCAGCCCGGACCTGGGCTTCATGACCGGCTGGCTGATGATCGCGGCGTACATCATCGCGACCGTCAGTGGCGTGGAGGTCCTCGGGCCATCAGTGATCGCCGTTTTCAGCTCAGGCTCGACTAGTACCTGGGGGAATATCGGCATCGCGACCGGCGTCGGACTCGTGATGCTGATCATCGCGGTCGTCGGCATCAAAATCACCGCCAGAACGCAGGTCGGGATGGCAGCCGTCGAGTACGCCATCCTCATCGGGTTCGCGGTAGTCGGGCTGGTCGCTGTGCTTGGCCATCACCACGGCACGTTTGCCGTTGCCAGTGGCTGGTTCAGCCTTAGCGGAATCGGCGGCAAGGGCAGCGTAGTCGCGGGTTTCCTGAGCGCGGTGTTTATTTTCACCGGGTGGGACGGCACCGTCTACGTGAACGAGGAAGTGAAGCGGGCGGCGGACTAACCCTGGCCGGGCGGCGGTCATGGCGGTATTGCTGCTTGCGGTCATCTACGTCCTGTCCCAGCTGGGCCTGCAGGGTGCGATTTCGCCTGGCAAGCTGGCGACTGCAGGCAATAATGGCGTCGCGCTGACGGCCGTGGCGCAGGCGCTTGGCGGGAGTGGCTGGGCCAAGGTCATGGCGCTCGCCCTTGCGCTGTCGGTGATCGCGACGACTGGAGCCGGGATAGTCCTGACTGCGCGCCTGGTCTACGGGATGGCCAGCTACCGCACTCTGCCGACGTTCCTGGCAAACGTGTCCCGCAGGTTTTCCACGCCAGTTGCGGCAAGCGTGATCGTCGGCTTTCTCATCGTCGGGCTGGCGTGGGTCTACTTGCTGACCACGTCTGTCCAGGGCGCATTCAACGACGTAGTTGCCGTGACAGGCTTGTTGTTCGCGGTGTTCTATGTCCTCACGGCGCTGGCAACCATGACCTACTACCGGCGCCGGATTCTGCGAACCGCCTGGGACGCGCTCACTCTTGGCGTCCTTCCGCTCGGCGCTGCAGGCTTCCTGGTCTGGATGGTGGAGCAGTACCTGCAGACGGTCGCGACAGCCTCGCAGGACTGGTCACTGATCGGGGTTGTCGCGCTGGGCCTGATCTTGCTGTTCGTCGCACGATTTGTGCTGCGCTCCGAGTTCTTCGCCCTGCCCAGAGAGAGTTACCGGAGCGACGCGGATACCGCCGACTAGGTGCTGGCTGACTGCTAAGCGACCGGGGCCGCCTCAGCGGCTCCGGTGATTGCGCATATCTCCTCGGGCGGCTGATGATTGGCTCGCTGTCATCTGTTGACAGTTGGCGATTGACTGTGTTTCTATCTCACCATCCCGAGGAGGTGTAGGCGTGACGATCGACTCGCATATGCACGTTGGGGACTTCCCGATGTTCGGTGTGAGCCTCGATCCGGCCGGGCTAGCCGAGGTGTTCAAGAAGCACGACATCGCCGCTGGCATGGTCTTCTACCCCGACAACGCACTGACCAGGGACGTCGTCGAGAGCATCGATCCGGCGTTCGGCTTCTACTGGGCGAACCCCCGGCAGGCGAACTACGTGGCAGAGGCGGCGGGTTACCTCGACCATCCGAAGTTCCGCGGCGTCAAGATGCATCCGCTGATCGATGGATACCACCCGAACGACCCGGCGGTGTACCCGCTGATCGAGTTGCTGATCGAGCGCGACATGCCCGTGCTGATTCATTGCGGGCACCCGATCTTCACATTGCCATGGAGCATCGAAGAGCTAATCATTCGCTATCCCGACGCGAAGGTAATTCTCGGCCATATGGGCCACGGGAACATCGTCTACATCAATGCAGCCATTGACGTAGCCGCCCGGCACCCCAATGTCTACCTGGAGACGTCCGGGATGCCGATGCACTCAAAAATCGCTGAGGCGGTGCAGCGAGTTGGCAACCGCGTGCTTTATGGCTCGGACGTGCCGTTCCACGACCCGGCCGTAGAGATGCTCAAGGTCAGGGTCAGCGGTCTCGATGACGCCGGAGTCCGCGCGGTCTTGCACGACAACGCTCAGCAGCTTTTTTTCGGTTAGGACGTCCCAGCCCTCGGGCGGAGCGCTGGACGGGAGGAGAGGTTCCTATGGACGAGGCTCAGTCGGCGCTCCTGGACATAGAAGAGCACCACATCGACATCATTCCCGATGACGAGCGCCACGGGCGGGTGTGGCACCAGTTCACGCTGTGGCTCGGCGGCAACACCAACGTATTCAACGTAGTGCTCGGCGGCGTCGTCGTCAGCTTCGGCCTGAGCTTCTGGTGGGCGCTCATCGCGATCATCGTCGGGACCGGCATCGGCGCGCTGCTGATCGCGCTCCATGCGACACAGGGCCCGAAGCTGGGCGTGCCGCAGATGCTGCAGAGCCGTGGCCAATTCGGCTTCTACGGCTCCTCGTTCCTGTTCCTTGCTGTGTTCTTGCTGAATTTCGGGTTCATTGCAGCGCAGTTCGTCATCCAGGCGCAGTCGTTCAACTATGTCGTCTCGGGCATATCCATCCCGGCGTGGATCCTGATCCTGGCAGTGCCGGCCATTGTCATTGGCATTTACGGCTACAAGTGGGTGCACCGCGCTGCTCAGGTGACAGCCGTGGTAGTCGGCATCACGATCGTGGTGATGTTCATCCAGGCGCTGGCCTTCAGCTCGCTCCCGCATAGCGAGACGAGCTGGTCGCCGCCGACGCTCGGGCTGTTCGTGGCGGGTGTGGCGCTGCTCGTCATCGACATGCTGAGCTTCGGGCCATTCGTCTCGGATTACTCGCGTTACCTGCCCAAGAACGTCAAGTCAACCCGCGTCTTCTCGAGCATTTACTTCGGCAATATCATCGCGACGGTGGCCGCCTGCGCAGTGGGCGCCTACATGGCGGCGCTGCTGCCGAAGGATTCGTCGATACAGGCGATCGGCAAGATCTCCGGGTCTTGGGCGCTGGTCATCATGGGACTCAGCCTGGTCAACGCCGACACGTTTAATGCCTACACCGGCGCGTTCCAGATCCTGTCGCTCGGGAACATGTTCAGGAAGCTAAAGCAGTCCGCCTGGCTGCGGATCTGGCCGTTCCTGTTCACCATGGCAGTCGGCGTGGTCGTCGCCCTGCTTGGCTACAAGTCGTTCGTCAACAACCTGTCGAATTTCCTCGACGTGCTGCTGGTGATCTTCATCCCGTGGTCGGCTGTCAACCTGACCGACTACTTCCTGATCCGGCACGCCGACTACGACGTCCCGTCGTTCCTGCGCCCAGACGGCATCTATGGCAAGTTCGCATGGCGCGGGCTACTCGCCTACGCAATCGGCTTGGGCATCGAGTTCCCGTTCGTCAGCCAGACGTACTACACCGGACCGTTCGTCAAGGACCTGGGCGGCGCGGACATCTCCTGGCTGGTCGGCTTCTTCGTGGCCGCGGGCTGCTACCTGCTGCTCAACCGGCTGGCGCCGATCAGCACCACGGAAGTACCTGTTTCGGCGTCGGTGAGCGGCGCCGCACCCGAGACCAGCGGGTAACGGTGTCGCCCTGCGCGGGCAACTAATCAACCCCGGCAAGGAAGGAGCGCCGCTGTGCGCGATCCCGACTTCACGCTCTCAGCTGGCCCGACATCCGCCACGTTCCGCACGCTGGCTGCTCTCGGCAGTCCCATTACCTACCACTACGATCCGGCATTCATCGACGCCTTCCGGCGCACCGAGGGAATGGTCGGCGAGCTGCTGCGGACGTCCAACGAGATCATCCTCATGCAAGGTGAGGCTGTCCTCGGACTCGAGGCGGCAGCTCGCTCGCTGGTTCAGCCCGGTACGCAAGTGCTGAACCTGGTGTCCGGTGTGTTCGGCAAGGGCATGGGCTACTGGCTGAAAGACTTCGGGGCCGAACTCCACGAGCTGGAAGTGCCATATAACGAGTCGGTGGACCCCGGCGAGGTCGAGCGGTATCTGGACGAGCACCCGGAGATCGAATTGCTCACGGTCGTGCACTCGGAGACACCGTCAGGGACGCTGAATGACTGCGCCCGGATCGGCCCCATTGCCAGGGCGCACGGAGTGGTGACGCTGGTGGACTGCGTGTCCTCGCTCGGCGGAATACCGTTCGACGCCGACGGCTGGCAGCTAGACGTGTGCGTCGCCGGGCCGCAGAAATGCCTCGGCGGCCCGCCAGGGATGTCCCTCATGTCCGTCAGCGAGCAAGCCTGGGCGGTGATCGAGCGGAATCCCGCAGCGCCGCGAGCCTCGTTCCTGTCGCTGCTCGACTGGCGGGAAAAGTGGCACGCGAAGGGGCAGTTCCCGTATACCCCGTCAGTGTCCGACGTGCATGGCGTAGCTGCTGCGTGCGAGCAGGCACTGGCCGAGGGCCTGGACAACTGCATCGCGCGGCACGCGGCCGCGGCGAAGGCATGCCGGGCGGGGGTCGTTCAGATGGGCCTGCAGCTATGGCCGCGCAGCGAGGACATCACCGCGGACTGCGTCACAGCGATCGCCGTTCCAGCCGGGCTGGAGCACGAGCAAGTGCGCGATCACGCACGGCGGCGCTACGGGGTCATGCTGTCGTCAGGTCAGGGAGCGGGAAACCTTGTCAGGATCGGCCACATGGGCCCGACAGCGAACGGCCTGTATCCCGAGGTCGGGCTGATGGCGCTCGGCCGGACCCTGGCCGATCTCGGAGCCGCAGTGCGGATAGGAGATGGCCTGGAGGCTGCGCTTGCCGTCACCTCAGCCCAGCAAGAGTCGTCGGACTGGCAGGTGACTAGGGAAGAACCACGACTTTGGTGGCCTCGCGGCTGTCGAACAACTGATAGCCCGCAGGTGCGTCGGCGAGCGGCAGGCGATGCGTTATCACCTGCTCGGGCTTGAGGCCGCGATCAATCACCAGCTGCATTAGCCGGACGCGGTCGGCGAGCGGATCGCCGATGCTGAACCTGAGTGTGAGTTCGTGCTCGAACATCAGCCCGGCATTGAGCTTGTAGTCCGGCTCGAAATGTGCGCCTACTACAGAGACGGTGCCGCGCCCGCGGGCTAGCCGCAGCGCCGCGTCGAGCGCGCCCGGCGTGCCAGCCGCCTCGATGACCACGTCGGCACCTCGCCCGTCGGTGCGCGCCAGGATCACCGACTCGGCCTCGTCTGGCGTGACTGCGACGGCGCCGAAGGCCGAGGCGAGTTCGCGTCGTGCGTCAACCCCGTCTACGGCAATCACTCCGCCGCCGAATCCGGACGCGCACATCACCGCCATCAACCCCACCGGACCGCAGCCGAGAACGACGACCGTATCGGTCAATCCGGCGCCGGATCGATGCACCGCGGCATACCCCGTCGGCAGGATGTCGGCCAGAAACAGGGCTTGCTCGTCGCTGAAGCTGTCGGGCAGAGGGAGCAGGCATCGATCTGCCATCGGGACGCGGACGAACTCCGCCTGGCCGCCATCCAGCCGGGGATAGACGCCGGAATAGCCGAACAGCGCCCGCTGCCCGCACTGCGTTGCCTGTCCGGCCTTGCAGTAGGCGCAGGTTCCGTCGGACGTCATGCTGGCCGCCACCACGCGCTGGCCGGGCTGGACGAACTCGACGGCGGATCCGGTCTCGGTGACGATACCGACGAACTCGTGGCCGAGAACCGTGCCGGGATCGAACCCTGGCGTCATGCCGTGCAGCGGGAACAGGTCGGCTCCGCAGATGGCCGCGGCCTTGACCGCGACGACCGCGTCCCGCGGATCCTGGAGTTCCGGATCCGGCACATCGGAAACCTTGGCGGTTCCCGGCTCGCCGACCTGCACGCCCTTCATGCTGGCTCCTCTATCTCCACCAGATAGCCGTCCGGGTCCACGCAGAAAAACCGGCACCCGCCCCAAGGCGGGCGGTAGCTGTCGGCCAGGAACTCCACCCCGCGGCTGGCCAGCTCACGGCGAGCAGCCTCCGCGTCAACGACCTCCAGTACGAGGACGACGTTCGCGATAGTCCTGTCGGCCGGCGCCAGCAGTTGTACGTTCGGCCGGTCGGGCGCCGGGTGGCCCTGCTCGGCCAGCGAGATCCGGGCACCCGCCGCGGTGAGAGTCGCGTACGGCGGGTCGTCATAGACCGCCACCTCGGTAAGCCCGAGCTGATCACGGTAGAAGCGAAGCGAGGCAGCGAAATCGGACACGGCGATGATGGCGCCCGCACGGTTCACGCCGATGGCCGTCATCACAGGTCCTGACCCGGCTCGCGCCCCGCGGGCTGAGCTTCCGGCTCGTCCCAGCCAGGCAAGCCTTCGTTGAGCATGGCCTGAAGCCGCTGGGCGGGCACGCGCACGTGCGCCGCAGCGAGCTCCGCGGCCTTGT
>Ga0335073_10014599_pt1 | contig 11005 bp, 9 predicted proteins | sample Lox_Sample_22_FD_207093 | JGI IMG/M metagenome (GOLD analysis project Ga0335073, IMG submission 207093) | Soil microbial communities from Loxahatchee National Wildlife Refuge, Florida, United States - Lox_Sample_2.2 | ecosystem: Environmental > Terrestrial > Soil > Wetlands | place: USA: Florida... | reverse complement strand
CGCACGATGGTCCCCAACGCGGACCAACTCAAAAGCGATCTTCGGCGGACGAACCAGCGGTGCGGGCCATTTTTCAAAATCGCCGACGACCCGCGCGTCACGCGGGTTGGACGCCTCCTGCGGCGATACAGCCTCGACGAACTGCCTCAACTCTGGAATGTGCTGCGGGGCGAGATGAGCCTAGTGGGGCCCAGGCCCCACCCGCTTGACGATTTCGCCGGCTATCACACCGAAGATCTGTCGCGGCTTGATATGACTCCGGGAATCACTGGACTGTGGCAGGTCACCGCCCGACGCGACCCCTCCTTTGAACGCGGAATGGAATTGGACCGGGAATACATCCAGAGGTGGAGTCTTGGACTCGATCTGCAGATTCTCTTCAAGACGATGTTCGCTGTGGTGCGGGGAGGCGGCGAGTGATGCAGCCGGCGATGGTCAGTTCCGAAAGGTGGGGGCCGGGACTAGTCGATTTCGCCACGGGTAGGCTAACGAGAGCGGCACTGCGCCCCATGCAGGCGCTCATGGCCGAGCCTTCCCTGCTCTTCCTGATCGCGTTGAGCGCGATGCTTTTGCACCATCCGGATGTGCCGTCGTACGAAATCGATCGCATCGCATTGCTTCTTTTGCTGGCGGCTGTAGGCGGCCGGTTGGTTTTGCAGCGCCGTCCAGCGAACGTTTTCACGCGAGCCTCGTGGCCGATGCTCGGCTTGACTCTGCTCGCCCTCGGCGGCGCTCTCCGCCAACCCTTTGATCCGGAGGTCTGGAGTGTTCTAGCGTCGAAACTTCTTGTGCCTTTCGTATTGTTTCATCTGGCCCAAATTGTGTTTACGGAAGAACGGGAGTTCCGGCGATTCGAAATGTATGCCGTTCTCGTTCTTGCGTACCTGAGCTTCACGGCGATTGCGTCTCTGGCTGGAGCGAAGTCGCTGATTTTCCCTCGGTTCATTCTGGATGAGAGCATCGGTTTTCACGTGGATCGAGCGCGCGGGCCGTTCCTGCAGGCCGTGGCCAATGGAGTTTCGCTGAACATGCTGGGCATATTGGCGCTGCACGCGTACCGGCGGGAAAGGTTCCGGGGCGCGAAGATTCTGCTGGTGCTGGCCTCAGTTCCATTAGCTATTGTCGCCACGATGACGCGCGCAGTTTGGCTGTCATTCGCCGCAACTCTGGTTCTTTTGCTGTGGCAATGCAGCAACCGGCGAGTGCGGCGCGCTTCTGTTCTTGTTGGGATTATTGCCTCGATCGGATTCGCTGCAATCATCAGCTTCAGCCAATTTGGAGATTCCCTCTCCGATCGCTTCGAGGAGCGCGGCCCGGTTGATTTTCGGCAGGCCGTCTATGCCGGATCCTGGCAAATGTTTCTGGAGCGGCCGATCGCCGGATGGGGCTTTCATGAGATGCCGCTGGAGCTGCCACGGTACGTGAGCGGCTACACCGCAAGAACCATGTACCCGCATAACACTTATCTGGAACTCCTCGTCGAGCACGGAGCAATCGGCTTCGGCTTGTACATCTGGCTCATGTGGGAACTCTGGCGGCTGGGCCGAGGGGCGATCCCGCCTGGCGAGGGCAAAGGATTTCTCAATCGAGGATTCCACAGTTTGTGGCCGATTCTGCTGGCTGTGTACTGGGTCAACGCAGCGGTGGTGGTTATGACCTATCAGTTCGTGAACGGTCTGCTTTTCGCGATCGCCGGAATGCTGGCCGCGCAACGGAGGCGAGCCGAAGCTCTCACCCAATGCTGACGGTTGCGAATCTCGCGAATCTCTTTCCTTCCCCGATCGAACCCTATGTCGTCGATCAGATTGAAGAACTGCGCAGGCGCGGCGTGCGCGTGATCGCGGCCAGCGTGAGGCGGCCAAAGCCAACAACGAACGCCATTGCGCCAGAGATCGTTCTGCAATCGATTTCGCTCATGATTCTCCTGCGGGCCGTCTGGCTATGCCTGAGCAGGTGGCAGCACATTTCGGATCTGGTATGGAGGATCGTTTTTCGCGGAACCGAAGGGCCGCTGCAACGGCTGAAAGCTCTGCTGCACACCTGGCTAGGAGCGTGCTTTGCCGTCTTGCTGGAGGGGCAGCGGGTCGATCACATCCACGTGCATCACGGTTATTTCGGCTCATGGGTCGGAATGGTTGCCGCTCGACTGCTCCATGTCGGTTTCAGCTTAACGCTGCATGGCTCGGATTTATTGGTGCGCAACGCTTATGTGGACGTGAAGCTGGAAGATTGCAGCTTCTGCCTGACGATTTCGGAGTTCAATCGGCGCTACATCCTTGAACGGTTTCCCGCCGTCACCGCAAAAAAGGTGCTGGTATCGCGGCTGGGAGTTAAGGTCCCGCCCCCGGGTGTAGTTGAACGCCCGCAAACGCCGTACACAGGCAGATTACGGTTGCTCGCGGTCGGCCGCTTGCAGCCGGTCAAGAACCACGCTTTCCTGATACGAGCCTGCGCAGAACTGGCCAGAAGCGACATCGGTTTCGAATGCGCGATAGCCGGAGTGGGGCCAGAACGGCAGAACCTTGCTCAGCTGATTTGCAACTGCGGCTTGGTTGGCAAAGTGGATCTGCTCGGCTACGTACCGCAGGGACAGATGGAAGCACTCTACTCTCACACCGATGTGGTCGTGCTCACCAGCCATAGTGAAGGTATCCCGCTGGTGCTGATGGAGGCCATGGCGCGGCGCAAAATCGTGCTGGCCCCTGCGATTACTGGAATTCCGGAACTTGTGCTTCCGGGCAAGACCGGTTTCCTCTACCAACCGGGATCCATGCCCGACTTTATCGAGCGGCTGCTCTTCATTCGCTTACTGCTGCAGGCGCGATTTGGTCGTTATCCTTCTCATCTTGTTTCGGCGGGCCAGCAACTGGAATGGATGCAACATGCGGCCCAAGTGCAGGTCCGCCAAAATTTCGAACGTGAGAAAAATCTGAAGTCATTCGCCGATTTATTCCTATCGCGGGTCGCGCCGCCCACTGAGAAACTCCCCCATGCGAATCTTGTTCTGCAACAAATATAACTATCCCTTCAGCGGCACCGAAGTTTACCTGTTCGAACTCATGGAGCGATTGCGCGCTTTGGGTCACGAAGTGGCCTTGTTCTCCATGGCTGATTCGCGCGGAGAGCCCACACCGTACGACCGCCATTTCGTTCCGCATATCGACTTCAAAGAGAACTGCGGATGGCGGCAGAGAGTCAGCCGGGCTGCGCATGCGATTTATTCCCGCGAGGCGCGGCGGCGAATCCGAACGATGATTCAGGAATTTCGTCCGGACGTGGCGCATGTACGCAATATTTATCATCACCTCTCACCTTCAATTCTCTGGGAATTGAAAGCTCAGCGCATTCCCGTTGTGTATCACCTGAACGATTTCAAATTGCTATGCCCCAGCTACAACCTGGTGTCACAGGGGGAGCCATGCGAGGCGTGCAAGGGCGGAGCTTATTGGCATGCCCTCCGCCCAGAGTGCTATCCGGGGCTGGGCGCGCGCATCACGCTCGCGCTGGAAGCCTACGTTCACCGCTGGCTGGGAACGTATCGAAAATGCGTGGACTTGTTTCTTGCTCCCAGCCAATTTGTGCGGGACAAATTCGTCGAGCATGGATGGGAGAAATCGAAATTTGAAGTGCTGCCCCATTTCCAGGAGATTCCCCAGCAACAGGAACAGGTTCCCGAGCGAGCGCCATTGCTATATGTCGGGCGGCTGTCGGCGGAGAAGGGAGTTGAGGATTTGCTGCGCGCCATGCAGAAAGTTCCGGAAGAACAGTTAGTGATTGCAGGGGATGGCCCGCAGCGCGAGAAGTTGAAGGAGACAGCAACCTCACTGGGTCTCACCAACGCGAAATTTGTGGGACAGGTCGGTCCAGCAGAGCGGGATTTGCTCATTGCGACGTCGCGTTTCACGGTGTTTCCATCCCATGCGTACGAGACTCTGGGGAAGACGATTCTGGAGTCGTACGCGCAAGCGCGTGCGGTGATTGCTTCGGATACGGGGTCGCGGCGGGAGTTGGTTCGTGATGGTGAGACGGGGCTGCTTTATCCGATGGGAAATGTCGATGCGCTCGCGGCGGGGATTCGAATGCTGGGCACGCGGCTGGAATTCGCGGAGAGCATGGGCCGTAGCGGATTACGGCTTGTCCGTTCTCGCCATCGGCCGGAAGCACATTGCGCAAAGCTCGTCGGCATCTACGAAGGGTTGATCGCGGCCAAGAGCAACGGTGCATTGATTCCTACGGCGCAGGATCCGCCCTGGCAGACGCGCAGGTCTAAGGCTGTACGTCCACTGCCGCCGCGGCGCGGTTTGCGGGTGGCGTTCATCGGAGGCCGTGGCGTTGTCTCAAAATACAGCGGCATTGAAACCTACTACGAAGAAGTCGGCAAGCGCCTCGCGGATCGAGGACACGAAGTCACAATTTATTGCCGAAGCTACTTCACTCCGCCGCAGTCTGGACGGTACAACGGCATACGGCTGGTAAGGCTGCCCACGATCCGCTCGAAACATCTCGAGACTGTCGTGCATACGATCCTCAGCACCGCACATGCCCTGACGCAACGGTATGACATCGTCCACTACCACGCGCTCGGGCCGGCGCTGTTTTCGTGCATTCCACGAATCTTGGGAACGAAGACTGCTGTCACCGTGCAAGGTCTGGATTGGCAGAGAAAAAAATGGGGACGTGTAGCAGCGACCGTGCTGCGCTGGGGGGAGCTTGCCTCGGTCAACTTTCCGGACGCGACCATGGTGGTTTCCCAAGCGCTGTGCGCCAGATATGCAGGGGCTCACGCATCGAAGGCATTCTATGTGCCGAATGGCGGAGTGTTACGAAACCGGCGCGAGCCGCAGATCATTCTCGAATGGGGAGTCGATCCCGGGCGCTACATTCTGTTTCTGGGCAGATTCTCACCGGAAAAAGGATGTCATCTGCTAGTGGACGCCTTTGAGCGACTCCAGACGGATGTGCAGCTTGTGATGGCTGGCACCTCGAGTTACTGCGACGAATATAGTCGCGAGTTGCGGAGGCATGCTTCTGATCGCATCCGCATGCTGGACTGGGTTTCGGGCGAAACGCTGGATGAGCTGCTCACCAACGCGATGATTTTTGTGCTTCCCTCGGACCTGGAGGGCTTATCACTGGCCCTGCTGGACGCGATGGGAGCTGGGCTTTGCGTGCTGACGAGCGATGTTCCTGAGAACCGCGAGGTCGTTGATGAAGCGGGATTCACTTTTAAACGCGGGGACTCGGCCGATCTCGCAGAACGGCTGAAATTCCTGATCGCCAATCCGGCGGTGCGCGAAGCCGCGGGGAAAGCCGCCAAACGGCGCATTCGCGAGCAATATTTGTGGGACAACATCACAGCCGACATCGAAGGGGTCTATTTCGACGTGCTGGGCTGGAAGCAGCCGCCGCTTGGGGCGAAAAGGCTCGTTGCGAAAGTGCCGCTTGCGCCGGAAATCTCGACGACAGAACGGCGAGTCGGGTAGAACTCGCCATGCGCCATCCAGACTCATTGTACCGGTGAGTGCCTGACTTGTTAGCCCTCCGGACGGGCTTTGCCCGTCCTTTTTTATTACAATCAACAATCAGTTCTCGCGTCGAGAGATTCAGCGCGGCGCGCGCGAGATCCCTCGGCCCCCGCTAAAAGCGGGGCCTTGGGGGATGACGCCGCTATTTTCAGGGCACCGTAACTTTTATTTTTCATGCGAGAAACACTCCTGGTAACGGGCGGGGCGGGATTTATCGGCTCGAATTTTGTTCTGCAAAGAATCGAGCAGGACTCGTGTCGCATCATGAGTCTCGACAAGCTCACCTATGCGGGGAACCTGCGGAATCTCGAGAGCGTGGCCGGCAATCCGCGATACGAGTTTGTGCATGGGGACATTGGCGATGGGCGGTTGGTCCGAGAGTTGCTCGAGAAGCATCAGCCCGCGGCAGTCGTGCATTTTGCCGCGGAGAGCCATGTTGACCGTTCGATTCGCGGCCCTGCGGATTTCATCACGACCAATATCAACGGAACATTTGCGCTTATCGAAGAAAGTCGGTGCTACTGGGCTGGCTTGAACGAGAGCGAAAAAATGCGCTTTCGATTCCTGCATGTTTCGACCGATGAAGTCTATGGCTCGCTTGGCCCTGACGATCCGCCGTTCACGGAAAACTCGCCTTATGCTCCGAACAGTCCGTATGCGGCATCCAAAGCGGCTTCCGATCATTTGGTGCGTGCCTATCATCACACGTACGGATTGCCCACTCTGACCACGAATTGTTCGAATAATTATGGGCGTTTTCAATTTCCTGAGAAGCTGATCCCGCTGATGATCCTGAACGCGCGCGACGGCAAGCCGCTGCCCGTGTATGGCGATGGGAAAAATGTTCGCGACTGGCTCTACGTGGAAGATCACTGCACCGCCATTGCCACTGTTTTGCGAAAAGGGAGAACGGGCGAGACGTATAACATCGGCGGGTGGAATGAAAAGCCCAACCTCGAAATTGTCGAGACGATCTGCGATTTGATCGATGAAATGGCACCGGGGCGGGCAGGTTCGCGGCGGGAACTGATCACGTTTGTGAAAGATCGTCCGGGGCACGATCGCCGCTACGCTATGGACGCGCGCAAGATCGAGCGCGAACTTGGCTGGCGCCCGAAAGAGACGTTCGAGAGCGGGATTCGCAAAACTGTTCGCTGGTACCTGGAACATGAAGAGTGGGTGCGCGACGTGACCAGTGGCAGTTATCGGCAGTGGATCGAAACGCATTATTCAGTCTGAAATTTGACAAAATTCAAAGTCCATGGCGGAAACCAAACGATACAAAGGCATCATCCTGGCAGGAGGGTCGGGCACTCGCCTTTACCCAGTGACGCAGGCGATGGGCAAGAGCCTGCTGCCGGTCTACAACAAGCCAATGATCTATTACCCGCTGTGCACACTGATGCTGGCGGGAATTCGCGACATTCTCATTATCTCCACTCCAGAAGATGTACCCCGGTTTAAAACCCTGCTGCGCGATGGAAATCAATATGGAATCTGCCTGGAATATTGCGCGCAGCCAAAACCGGAAGGAATCGCGCAGGCATTTCTGCTGGGAGAGACATTTATTGCCGGGAGTCCCTGCGCGCTGGTACTCGGGGACAATATTTTCTACGGCCACGACTTGGCAAAAGATCTGCGAGAAGCGGCGACAAAAGATCGTGGTGCGCGCGTGTTCGCTTACCCAGTGCATGACCCGGAGCGATATGGAGTAGTCGAGTTTGATGGCTCGGGGCGTGCGCTGAGCATCGAAGAAAAACCCAGGCAGCCGAAGTCGCGTTACGCTGTTACCGGGCTTTATTTCTACGATGCGCAGGTAGTGCAGATCGCCAAGTCGCTCAAGCCAAGCGCGCGCGGCGAACTGGAGATCACCGACGTCAATAAAGCGTACCTCAAGAAAAATGAACTCGAAGTCGTCGTTATGGGACGCGGCATGGCCTGGCTCGATACCGGGACGCACGAGTCGCTGATGGAAGCTGCGCTCTACATTCAGGCGATCGAGAAACGGCAGGGCTTGATGGTCGCTTGCCCCGAGGAGATCGCGTATCGCTCGGGGTACATAACGGCGGAAGACGTTGAGCGAGTTGCGGGGTCGATGAAAAATAATGGCTACGGCGCGTATCTGCTGCAATTGCTGAAAGAGCGAGTGTTCTGAGGAACTCTATTCCTCTTGAGAAGCCTGCCATGAGCGCATTCCAGAAGATTGCGACTTCGCTGCCGGGAGTTTTCATTCTCGAGCCGCGCGTATTCGGCGACGAACGCGGGTTTTTCCTCGAAAGCTTCAACGAGCGGGCCATGCGGGAACTCGGGATCGAAGAGCACTTTGTGCAGGACAATCACTCGTGTTCCTCGCGCAATGTGCTGCGCGGATTGCACTATCAGATGAGACAGACACAGGGAAAACTGGTGCGCGTCGCCGAAGGAGAGATTCTCGATGTAGCCGTCGATTTGCGCCGCAGTTCGCCGATGTTCGGCCGGTCGGAAGCTGTGCAACTGTCTGGAGACAATAAGCGCATGCTGTGGATCCCGCGAGGGTTCGCCCACGGCTTTCGCGTCATTTCAGAAAAGGCCCACGTCTTGTACAAGGCCACGGATTACTACGCTCCGGAACATGAGCGCACGCTCGCCTGGAACGATCCGGAACTGAAGATCGATTGGGGCTTGAATGGCGACCCGATCGTTTCCGCCAAAGACCAGCGCGGCGTACCTCTCACGGATGCTGAGACATTCGAATAAGAACGGAATTCCAAGCATGCGAGTGATGATTCTGGGCGCGACTGGACTTCTGGGGCAGGCGCTGATGCGCGAGTGGACCGAGGACGAAGTCATCGGGCTCAGTTCGCGCCAGGTCGATATTCGCGATCAAAGAAAAGTTCGCGAAAGGGTGGAAAGCATTCGTCCGGATTGGATTGTTCTTGCCGCGGCCTACGCCGATGTCGACGGCTGCGAAACTAACCAAGAGTCAGCGTTCGCCGTGAATCGAGATGGAGCGGCACATGTGGCCGAGGCCGCGAGCGCACTTGGCGCGAAATTGTTATTTATCAGTTCCGACTACGTGTTTGACGGAACGAAGACGTCTCCTTACGAAGCTGGCGACAGCCGCAATCCGCTGGGTGTCTATGGGCGATCGAAAGCCGAAGCGGAAATGCGTTTGCTGGACTTGATGCCGGAGTGCTGCATTGCGCGCACTTCATGGCTGTTCGGAACGGGTGGGAAATGTTTTCCCGATACAATTTTGAAGCTTGCCGCGACCCAGCCCGCACTTGACGTGGTGAACGATCAGCATGGATGCCCGACTTATTCGATCGACCTGGCGAGGGCGATTATCCAGTTATGCCGCAAAGGTGCGAAGGGAATCGTTCACGTCACGAATGCGGAAAGCTGCACCTGGTTTGAATTTGCGCAGGAGATCGTGAAACAGTCCGGTCTGGGAACGGAAGTCCGAAACATCACGACTCAGCAAATGCCGCGACCGGCGCGACGTCCCGCGTACTCGGTTTTGTCATCCGCAAGTCTCGAACCATTCGGCATAAAGATGCCCCGCTGGCAAGATGCGCTGGCGCGTTATCTGCGTGAACGAACCCTCTGAACTATGTTTGGGAATTTCGTTGCGCCCTTTCAAGAAGTTCGCAAAATCAGGGTTTTGCGAAACTGGTTTCTTCAATCGTATTGCCGGCGATTGTGATATTCCGACTCAATCGGCTGTCTCGGAGCATCGATCTCTCCTCCCTCGACTGAAATATCGTAGGACGATACTTCAGGCGGATTCCAGGACTGCTTCGGACGGTTAAACGACAAGCCGTTGGCGTTCCCTCATTTCGATTGCTCGATCAGACATCTCCCGCGCCTTCATAATCCAGCGCCAAGGGGCGCACTACGCCGACGAAACGGCTTGTTTGCTTAGATCTGACCCAGCAGCTTCCGCCCGAAGGGGCACCATCGCAATAACTACAGCGCCGTTGCAGTTATTTTCGAGCAACAGGCGACCTCCTACCTCATGAAGCCGTTCCTTCATTCCACCTAATCCCACGCCCACGCCGCCGCCCGTCTCAGCAAAGGCTTTGAGCTTTTCGGGTGGAAAGCCGCGACCGAAGTCCGTCACTGTAAGCATCGCGTTCGGACTATCCGAGTAAAGCCGAACTCCCGCCAATTTGCTATCGGAGTGCCGCACAACATTGGTGAGACTTTCCTGCAAAACTCGAAATAGCACCAGTTCACAGTCTTTGCTCATGGGCAAAGGCGAAATTTCCAGTGTGGTTTCGATTCCGCTGCGTGTGCTGAAACCGTCCACATACCAACGGGCGGCTGAGGCGAACCCAACCTCATCCAGCATGGGCGGATGCAGCAAATGCGAAGTCGTGCGGATGTCCTTCAGCGCTTCGTCTGCAAGAGCCTCAAGGTTTTTCAGAAGTGACTGAGCACCAGCCATTCCGCCAACGAGGTAGCTCAATTCCGCCAAGGCGAGTTTGACGGCGACGAGCGTTTGCCCAGTGCTGTCATGCAAATCGCGGGCCACACGCCGCCGCTCTTCATCCTGAAGACGGATCAAACGAGCAGAAAGATCGCGCAGTCCCTGCTCTGCTGCTTGGCGGGTTCGCACTTCAGCTACCAGATTGTTAACCGAGGCAGCAAGTTCACTGGTTCGGTCCTCAACTGTTTGCTCAAGTCTTGCATGCGCGCTTCGCAGCTCGGTTTCGGCAATCATTCTCTTGGCGATTGATCGCCGATTCGTTTCCCCGAGAGCAACGATGAACCCGGAAAGACAGAGGAAACAGGCGATCCCGGTGACCTCCAACTTGAAACCCCGCACGATGACCGAATGCAAATGCGGAAGGAAGAACCACCAAACTCCCAAGCAAGAGACAAGCGTCGTGAGAATGGAGGGGACAAGACCGCAATACCACGAGGAAAAAACCACGGCCGCCCACACCGTGAAATACGGGAGTGCGTTGCCCAGCAGAGGATCAAGCGCCTTTCGCAAGGCGAGGGCGAGGACTGCTGCCAGCAAAGCAATCCCATACCTGCGGGCGCGGGGCTTAGCAGCGAAGACCAAGCGGTCACGTATGGGGGAAAACCTGTATTTTTGGATGGGAGTTACCTGTATTTCTGAACGGAGTTAACTGTAGAAATAAGGCAGCGAGCTCTAAGTGTCAAGCCTAGAAGGGGCAAGGTGAGCCATTGGCGCATCATGGCGCTTCATTTTCTTCTGTAGCGTTCCTTGCGATGGAGCGCAAACAGAGTGCGTCCACAACAGACAGCCAAGACCGTCTGAATGAGTTGCGACGCCAACTCATGATCGAAGATCCGACCCTCAACAAGTGCTCAAGCGCGTGGCCTCGCGATGGTTTTGCGCTGTTTCTGTTTCAACGGATCCAGGGCGCGAAAAGCCGTCAACTGCATCTTCGGCATACTGTCCAATACCCGCTTTCCGAGCCATAGCCTTCGACTTTTGGGACAAATTTGGGACGAGCGCTTCGGCA
>Ga0335073_10014598_pt1 | contig 11006 bp, 13 predicted proteins | sample Lox_Sample_22_FD_207093 | JGI IMG/M metagenome (GOLD analysis project Ga0335073, IMG submission 207093) | Soil microbial communities from Loxahatchee National Wildlife Refuge, Florida, United States - Lox_Sample_2.2 | ecosystem: Environmental > Terrestrial > Soil > Wetlands | place: USA... | reverse complement strand
ATGGTGGGTCCGCCGCTGCCCGAGTCGACCGACGGGTAGCCGGTGAGTGTGCACGACTCGCCACCCACCAGGCTGAAGGTCAGGACGACCCTCCGGTGGCCCGCCGCGCTGTCCGTCGGCGATCCGTTCACGGCGACCTGCTCCCCCCAGCAGGGCGTCCCCGGATCGCCGATCGGAATCGGCACCGCACGGGCGGGTGGCCCCAGCAGGGTGCTGACTACGACGCTTGCGGCGGCCGCAGCAACTGCGACCAGAGGAGATCCGGGCACACCGGGATTATCCGGCAAACCGATGCGACATATCTGCAGATTGGCCCGAGCATCCACATCTTCGCGGAGTTAGGCTCACACCCGTGACCGAGACCACAACCGAACATTCCTCGTCGTACCCGCCGCCGGACGACTTCGCCAAGCAGGCCAATGCTCTTGCCGAGCATTACCGGGAGGCCGAGGATGACCGGCTGGCGTTCTGGGCCAAGCAGGCCAACCGGCTGTCGTGGGCAACCCCGTTCACCGAAGTGCTGGACTGGTCGGAGGCGCCGTTCGCCAAGTGGTTCGTAGGCGGCAAGCTCAACGTCGCCTACAACTGCGTCGACCGCCACGTCGAGGCCGGCCACGGAGACCGGGTCGCCATTTACTGGGAAGGCGAGCCGGAAGGAGACCAGCGCGCGCTGACCTACGCCGATCTGCAGGCCGAGGTCTGCAAGGCCGCCAACGCCCTCACCAGCCTGGGTCTGGTAGCCGGCGACCGCGTCGCCATCTACATGCCGTTGATCCCCGAAGCGGTGGTCGCGATGCTGGCCTGCGCGCGGCTGGGCTTGATGCACAGTGTGGTCTTCGCTGGTTTCACCTCCAAGGCGTTGCGGGCCCGGATCGCCGACGCCGAGGCGAAGCTGCTGATCACCTGCGACGGGCAGTTCCGCCGCGGTCAGCCGGCACCGCTCAAGGACGGCGCCGACGAGGCGGTGGCAGACCCGGACAGCCCGGTCGAACACGTTCTGGTGGTGCGGCGCACCGGAATTGACGTGTCCTGGAACGACGACCGCGACCTCTGGTGGCACGACGTGGTCGACTCGGCATCACCCGAGCACACCCCGGAGGCGTTCGACGCCGAGCACCCGCTCTTTTTGCTGTACACGTCGGGCACCACCGGCAAGCCCAAGGGCATCATGCACACCAGCGGCGGTTATCTCACTCAGGCCTCGTACACGGTGCATGCCATCTTCGACGTCAAGCCCGAGTGCGACGTGTTCTGGTGCACCGCCGACATCGGCTGGGTTACCGGGCACACCTACGGCGTCTACGGCCCGCTGTCCAACGGTGTCACCGAGGTGCTCTACGAGGGCACACCCAATTCCCCCGACGAGCACCGGCACTTCCAGATCATCGAAAAGTACGGTGTCACAATCTATTACACCGCCCCCACGTTGATCCGCACCTTCATGAAGTGGGGCCGTGAGATACCCGATGCCCACGACCTGTCGAGCCTGCGGCTGCTGGGATCCGTCGGCGAACCGATAAACCCCGAGGCATGGCGCTGGTACCGCGAGGTGTTCGGTGCGGGCCGCACCCCGGTAGTCGACACCTGGTGGCAGACCGAGACCGGCTCCGCGATGATCTCGCCGCTGCCCGGGGTCACCTCGGCCAAGCCGGGCTCGGCGATGAAACCACTGCCCGGGATTTCGGCGAAGATCGTGGACGACCACGGCGACCCGTTACCACCCGACGTCGAGGGCAAAGAGCACGTCACCGGATACCTCGTGCTCGACCAGCCGTGGCCCTCGATGTTGCGCGGCATCTGGGGTGACCCCGACCGCTATCGCGACACCTACTGGTCGAAGTTCGCCGCGCAGGGCTACTACTTCGCCGGTGACGGCGCGCGCTTCGATCCGGACGGCGCGATCTGGGTGCTGGGCCGCATCGACGACGTGATGAACGTGTCCGGGCATCGCATCTCCACCGCCGAGGTGGAGTCGGCGCTCGTCGGCCACGCCGCGGTCGCCGAGGCGGCGGTCGTCGGAGTGACCGACGAGCTCACCGGGCAGGCGATCTGCGCGTTCGTCGTCTTACGCGGCAACTACCAGCTCCACGACGGCACCCACGACGAGTTGCGGGGAGAGGTGGCCCGGGAGATCTCGCCGATCGCCAAGCCGCGCGAGATCCACATCGTGCCGGAGCTGCCCAAGACCCGCAGCGGCAAGATCATGCGACGGCTGTTGCGCGATGTCGCCGAAAAGCGTGATCTGGGCGACACCTCGACGCTGGTCGACGCCAGCGTGTTCGACGCGATCCGCGACGCGAAATAGGGGCGCGTCAGCCGGCGACCGGGACGAAACCGGCGCCGGGCCGGTTCTTGGCGTTGATGTCGGCCAGGATCGCATTGAAGTCCATCACGACCGCCGGGGTGTGCAGCGGGATGTACTTGATGATGCAGTCCGGTAGGGCGTCGCTGAACGCGCCGTGGATCATGCCGACCAGCAGATTGTTGACGGTCACCGGTGCGCCGGAATCGCCGGGCCGCCCACACACCTGCATCACGATGGTGCCCGGATCCTGGCCCATCCCCCAGGTGACGCCGCACGAGTTGCCGGTGGTGCGGCCCTGTTTGCAGGCAACCTGGCCGAAGGTGGGATCCGGGCCGATGCCACTGATCACAAAGCCGTTGTAGGTCGCCACCGGCGCCACCCTGGCCGGGTCGAACTTGATCACCGCATAGTCGAGTTTGTCGTTGCCCGCGACCATGACGCCCAGGACGCCCAGGCGTTCGGCACCCTCGGCGGATATCTGTGCCCCCGGCCCTCCGCAGTGTGCCGAGGTGAAGCCGATGAGTTCGCCGGCCCGATCCGAGCCGATGGTCGTCAAGGTGCACATCGTGTCCCCGTTGATGACGATGCCCGCGCCGCCGCCCATCGGGAGCCTCACGTCGGCCGCCGCGGGCCGGCCGGGCATCCCCGCCAGGGCCAAGAGCGCGGTCACCATCGCCACAACGATGCATCGATGTGCCGTGCGCAACGCAACACTCCCATCAAACGACATCCCCAGCGGCCCGGTCAGTCTAGTGGCTGGTCTGTCGCGTTCGACCAGGTCGACGCGGCGTGGCGCGTCGTCACCCCACTTCTTGATTCGCTTCCCGCTCAAGGGAATCGAGCACCACAGCTAACGCACTGGTCGGATGGCTTGCAGAAGGTTATGTCCGGCCTCGTCTGCAAAGGCGGCGCATGGCAACATGAACCGCGACGACGCCCGCCGGGCAAACAAACCGAGAGGACCGTCTGTGAGCCCCAAAGCCGACCGCAACAGTGGTGTGCCCAGCACGCTGACCACGATTCCACTGGCAGACCCGCATGCCAGGCCCGCTGAGCCGTCGATCGGCGATCTGATCAAAGACGCGACCACCCAGGTGTCCACCCTGGTGCGCGCGGAGGTCGAACTGGCCCGCGCCGAGATCACCCGCGACGTGAAAAAAGGGCTGACCGGCAGCGTTTTCTTCATCGCCGCGATGGTGGTGCTGTTCTACTCCACCTTCTTTTTCTTCTTCTTCCTGGCCGAGGTGCTCAACATCTGGCTGTGGCGCTGGGTGGCGTTCCTGATCGTCTTCGGCGCGATGGTCTTCACCGGGTCCGTGCTGGCCCTGTTTGGTTTCCTGAAGGTTCGCCGAATCCGCGGACCACAGCAGACCATCGAGTCGGTCAAGGAGACGCGTACCGCGCTCACGCCGGGCCATGACAAAGCCCCGGCACGCGAACTGACCGGGCCCGAGGCGCCCGCTGATACCACCGGCTGGTAAGGGCTGGTAAATGCCGGCACCGGATCCGTCGGTAATCCGCATCGCGGGGCCATGGCGTCATCTGGACGTACACGCGAACGGCATCCGTTTCCACGTCGTAGAAGCCGTCTCCGACCAGGACGTGGGCACGCCCGCCACGGCTCGGCCATTGGTCATGCTGCTGCACGGTTTCGGTTCGTTCTGGTGGTCCTGGCGCCATCAGCTGCGCGGGCTGAGCGGAGCGCGGGTGGTCGCGGTGGACCTGCGGGGCTACGGCGGCAGCGACAAGCCGCCGCGCGGCTATGACGGCTGGACACTGGCCGGCGACACGGCCGGGCTGATCCGTGCGCTAGGGCACTCGTCGGCGACGTTGGTCGGCCACGCCGATGGCGGGCTGGCCTGTTGGAGCACCGCGCTGCTGCATTCGCGGCTGGTGCGCGCCATCGCGCTGATCAGCTCGCCGCACCCGGCCGCGCTGCGGCGATCGACGCTGACCCGGCGCGACCAGGGCTACGCGCTACTGCCGCAGCTGCTGCGCTACCAGGTGCCGATCTGGCCCGAGCGCCTGCTGACCAGACACAACGCAGCCGAGATCGAGCGTCTGGTCCGTAGCCGAAGCAGCCCCAAATGGGTTGCGTCAGAAGACTTTTCCCAGACGATCGGCCATCTGCGCCAGGCGATCCGAATTCCCGCGGCGGCGCACTGCGCGCTCGAATACCAGCGGTGGGCGCTGCGCAGCCAGCTGCGCGACGAGGGCCACCGCTTCATGAAATCGATGTCCGAACGACTCGCCATACCCGTGCTGCACCTGCGCGGCGACGCGGATCCCTACGTGTTGGCCGATCCCGTCGACCGCACGCGGCGCTACGCGCCGCACGGACGCTACATATCCATTGCCGGCGCAGGGCATTTCAGCCATGAGGAAGCGCCCGAACAAACCAACGGCTACCTGACGAGGTTTCTCGAGCAGGCGCACGGTTAGCTGACGCAGGCCCCCGTCGGCACCGGTTGAGTGTCGCCGATCCTGTCGAGCTGGCTGGCCACTTCACCGGCCGTCAACACGAAACCGGTGTCGGCGTCGTCGACCGCGGCGCCGAAAACCACGCCGAGCACATGGCCATTGAGGTCGATCAACGGACCGCCCGAATTGCCTTGCTCCACATTTGCTCTGATCGTGTAGACATCGCGGGTGACCGGCGCCGGATCGCGATAGATGTCGGGCCCGCTGAGCTTGATGGCCTCGCGGATCCGGGCCGGTGTGGCCGTGAAGTTACCGCCGCCCGGATAGCCCAGCACCACGACGCTGCTGCCCGATTTCGCCTCGGCTTGGGCAAAGGGCAGCGGCGGTGGCGGCAGGTTCGGCACGGCGAGGATGGCGATGTCGACCGACGGATCGTAGGACACCACGGTGGCGTCGAGCGGGTTGCCGCTGGCGTACACCTGGATGCTGCTGGACCCGGCCACCACGTGCGCGTTGGTCATCACCCGGTCGGGCGATATCACGAATCCGCTGCCCTCCAACACTTTTTGGCAGCTGGGCGCAAGGCTGCGGACTTTGACCACGCTCGGCTGGGCGGAGAGCACCACCGGATTGTTGATCAGCGCCGGGTCCGGTGACGCGACCGGAATCACCGGGGTGCGACTGAACGGCTCCAGCACCGCGGGCAAACCGGAAGTGTTCAACAGCGCTGACAACCGTTTCGGCACCGACTTCAGCCACGGTGGCGCCACCTCGTTGACCGTCGCGAGCACGCGCGAACCCTTGACCGCAGAAGCCAATTCGGGTTGGTCCTTCGACTGTGTCAGCGGCGTCGCCAACAACCAGGCCGCGGTCAGCACCACGACGAGCTGCACGCCGACGCCGATGCACGAGTCGACCAATCGCACTGTGCTGCTACGGATCGCGCCGCGGACCGCGCGGCCCAGCACCACACCGGCGACCTCGCCGACGACGACCAGCGCCAGGATCAGGAACAGGGCGGCGAACAGCTTGGCCCGCGGCGCGGCGATATGGGCGACGATGTGCGGCGCCAGCAGCACACCCGCGATCGCACCCAGCAGCACGCCGACGAACGACAGCAGCGAGCCGAGCGCCCCCGACCGCCAACCCGAGATCGCCGCAATGAAGGCCACCGCCAGGACGGCGACGTCCAGCCACTGCGACGGAGTCATCGAATTCATCGCGGGTCACCCTGCCCGCCGACCAGCACCATCGCCTCGTCGAGCTCACGCATGTCTTCGGTGTCCCAGGGTTTGGCCCAGCCGGCCACGTCGAGCACCGCGGAGATCACCTGGCCAGTGAACCCCCACACCAGCATCTGGTTCAGTAGAAACGCCGGGCCCGCCCAGCGACGGCCAAGGTCGCCGCGATAGACCATCAGCCGGTTCTCCGGATTTGTGAAGGCGCGCACCGGAACCCGCGATACGATCGCCGTCTCGGTCTCGTCGACGACGGCCACCGGCCCCGGATCGGGCGAGTAGGCCAACACCGGAACGACGTGAAACTGCGACGGCGCGATGAACGTCCGCTCCATGGTGACCAACGGATGCAACCGGCTGACGTCGATACCGGTCTCTTCGCGGGCCTCACGCAGGGCGGTGGCCACCGGCCCGTCGTCGGTGGGATCCGATGCGCCGCCGGGGAAAGCCGCCTGGCCCGCATGATGACGCAGACTCGAGGCACGAACCGTCAACAGCAGGTCGGCATCGTCGGGAAGTGTGCCGTCGGACGGGCCTGTCTCCGGACCCGAGAACAACACCAGGACCGCGGCCTCACGGCTGTTGCGACCGACCGACGAGACCGCTCTGGCGGCGGTCACCATCGCCAGCACATCAGCAGGCAGCCGGCGCCGGTATGCCTCCGGTATCTGCCCGATGTTGTCGACGAGCGGACGCAACCAGGACGGGCCAACGTCTGGCGTCAGCGGAACCGCTGCAGTCACCGGCGCCTCCGTTTATCCCGTCTAGTTTCCGACCGCCGCGGCGATCTCGTCGGCACTGGCGAAAGCCCGCGGCAGCGTCTGGGCAACGCTACCGTCCAGCCGCAGCACTACCGTCGCGGGCATCACATTTGCGACCCGCAATGCCGTCGCGACCAGACGCCGACCGTCCTGCAAAGTCGGCAGCCGAACACCGAGCTCCGCCAGCCGCAGCAACGCCGCCGTCTCGTTCTCGTCCTGGTGCACCGTCACCACCATCACGTCGGGGCCCACGCGTCGCTGGTACTCGGCCATCGCGGGCAGTTCGCGCATGCACGGCCCGCACCAGTGCGCCCACAGGTTCAGGACCACCCGGTGTCCGGCCAAGGCTTGCGCGACGTCGACCGGTGAGCCGTCCGCAGCGCACTCCACCACGACCCCGTGCAGGGCCGCCGGGCCCGGACCGCCGCCGGGGGCGGGACACGGCGGAAGGTTCGCCCGCGCCCGCGGCCCGGCCAGTGCGGCGGGCGTGTCCGCGTCGCGGTGTTCTCGGCCGGCCACGGCCTGGGGCGTCGCCGTCGTGGCCCGGTCGTCGCGCAGCTGGGCCGCCAGCGCGACAATCAGCGCTGCCACCACCGCCAGGACTGCGACGGTCCAACGGGTTCGTACGGTCACGCTGATTAGAGACCGGCCAGCGCCAGCAGGTGCTCGGTTTCCGGGCCCTGCACCAGGGGGGCGGCGAGCAACGGTTCGATGGGTCCCAGGCCGAAGGACGGGCAGTCTTTAGCGAGCACGCAAACCCCGCATGCCGGTTTCCGCGCGTGGCACACCCGACGGCCGTGGAAGATCACGCGGTGACTCAGCAGGGTCCACTCGCTGCGTTCGATCAGCTCGCCGACCGCATGCTCCACCTTGACCGGGTCCTCTTCGGCGGTCCATCGCCAGCGCCGCACCAGACGCCCGAAGTGGGTGTCGACGGTGATTCCCGGGATATCGAAGGCGTTACCCAGAACCACGTTGGCGGTCTTGCGTCCCACTCCGGGCAGCGTGACCAGCTCGTCCATGGTCGACGGCACCTGCCCGTCGAACCGCTCGACCAGCGCTTGCCCGAGGCCGATGAGCGACGTCGCCTTATTGCGATAGAAACCAGTGGGACGGATGAGGCTCTCGAGTTCGGTGCGGTCGGCCTGCGCGTAGTCCAGAGCCGTCCGGTATCTCGCGAACAGCGCGGGCGTCGTCAAGTTCACCCGCTTGTCGGTGCTCTGCGCCGAAAGAATCGTGGCCACCGTCAGCTCCAGCGGCGAGGTGAAATCAAGCTCGCAGTACACATGCGGAAAGGCTTGCGAGAGCGCGCGATTCATGCGCCGGGCCCGTCGCACCAAACCGACACGGGTTTCGTCTTTCCAGCGCCGGGCCAACTCGGCCGCGGGCTTGGCTGGCTTAGAGACCGACACTGGCTTGGAGCCCCGGGACGACTTAGCCGCTGTCACCTACGACAGAGTACTGATTTCGTGATCTCGCCGAGACCTCGTGTTGATGCAAGGCCATGTTTACTCTCCTAGTGTCATGGTTGCTGGCCGCCCTCGTTCCGGGGCTGCTAATGCTCGCGACGTTGGGGCTCGGGCGCCTCGAACGGGAGCTGGCCCGGGACAGTGTCACCGCGACCGATGTCGACGAGTTCGCGGAGAACGCCAACGCCGTCGACGTGCACACGCTGGCTCGAGAAGGCATGCCTGAGGCGCTGGATTATCTGCACCGACGCCAGGCCCAGCGGGCGCTCGATTCCCCGCCGTCCGGCCGCCATGCCAGGCCAGACGACAGCGGGCCGCTCTTTGCCCGCGACCTCGACATCTACGAGGAGGCGACGTTGCCGACGCAGATGCACAAGCATTCTGGAGCCAATCCAGAAGTTACCGGCACCCGACACGTCAATCGTGTGTAGCGTTGGCAGGTCGAACCGATTGGCCTAACCTCTGATTCAGGCCAGTCGCAAGAGGTTGGCCTGCACCTATCACTTCGTTGGAGAGCTGAAGAGGCAACGTGGACGAGATCCTGGCAAGGGCAGGAATCTTCCAAGGGGTAGAACCGACAGCGGTCGCCGCACTGACCAAACAGCTGCAACCCGTCGACTTTCCCCGTGGACACACTGTTTTCGCCGAGGGGGAGCCGGGCGATCGGCTCTACATCATTGTCTCGGGGAAGGTGAAGATCGGTCGCCGCTCGCCGGACGGCCGGGAGAATCTGCTGACGATCATGGGCCCGTCGGACATGTTCGGCGAGTTGTCGATCTTCGACCCGGGCCCGCGGACGTCCAGCGCCACCACCATCACCGAGGTGCGGGCGGTGTCGATGGACCGCGACGCGCTGCGGGCATGGATCGCCGACCGCCCCGAAATCGCCGAGCAGCTGTTGCGGGTGTTGGCCCGGCGACTGCGCCGGACCAACAACAATCTGGCCGACCTGATCTTCACCGACGTGCCCGGCCGGGTCGCCAAGCAGTTGCTGCAGCTCGCCCAGCGTTTCGGCACCCAGGAGGGTGGCGCGATGCGGGTCACCCACGACCTGACTCAAGAGGAGATCGCCCAACTCGTCGGCGCCTCCCGGGAGACGGTGAACAAAGCACTGGCCGATTTCGCCCACCGCGGCTGGATCCGGCTGGAGGGCAAGAGCGTGCTGATCTCCGATTCCGAACGGCTGGCCCGCCGAGCGCGCTAGCTACGCAAATAATCGAGCTGCACCTGCACGGACCATTCGGCCGCGTCCCAGAGTTTCTCGTCGACGTCGGTATAGACGTGCTCAACGATCTGACGGGCGCCGACGTCCTCTCCTAGTTCGCGGAGCGCGGAGCGCACCTGCTCCAACCGCTCGTGCCGGTGTGCGATGTATCCCGAAGCGACGGCTTCCAGGTCGGGTAGGTCCGGCCCGTGCCCGGGCAGCACGATGCGCCGACCCAGACCGCGCAGCCGGTGCAGTGATTCCAGATAGTCGGTCAGGCTGCCGTCTTCCTTGTCCATGACGGTGGTGCCGCGCCCCAGCACCGTGTCGGCCGTCAGGACCGCGTCGTCGAGCACAAACGACAACGAGTCGGCGGTGTGGCCGGGGGTCGCCATCACGGTGATCTTCAGGCCGGCCGCATCGATCACTTCGCCGTCGACCAGATGGCCGCCGAGCCCGCGCAAGAACCCGCTGCCCGCCGATCGCACGGTAGCGCCCGTCGCGTCGACCAGTTTGTCGATGGCGTCGGTGTGGTCGGGGTGGCGGTGGCTGATCAGCACCAGGGCGATGCGCCCCAGCGCGACCAGGCGCGCGATGTGCTCGTCGTCGTCCGGCCCGGGATCGATAACAATCAGCTCGTTGCTGCCCCGGCCACTCAGCACCCAGGTGTTGGTGCCCTCCAGGGTCAGCAAACCGGGATTGTCGGCCAGGAGTACCGAGGCGGTATCCGTCACCGCGCGCAGCCGGCCATATGCCGGATGCGCGAGCGACTCAGGGGACTCGGCTACCTCGGACATCAGGTGTCAACCGACCTCCACGATCAGCTCCACCTCCACCGGAGCGTCCAGCGGCAATTCGGCCACCCCGACCGCCGAGCGCGCGTGCGCGCCGTTGTCGCCGAACACCTCGGCGAACAGCTCGGAAGCCCCGTTGATGACGCTGGGCTGACCGTTGAAACCCGGCGCGGAGGCGACGAACCCGACGACCTTGACCACCCGGGTGACCGCGTCGATATCCACCACCGAGCCCACCGCCGCGAGCGCGTTGAGCGCGCATATCCGCGCCAGAGCCTTGCCCTCCTCGGGGCTGACCCCGCCGCCGACCTTGCCGGTGCCGGCCAGCTTTCCGTCCTCCATCGGCAGCTGCCCGGAGGTGTAGACGAGATTGCCCGTACGAACCGCCGGAATATAAGAGGCCAACGGCGCTACCACTTGCGGTAGGACTACGCCCAGCTGCTCGAGCCGGGCCCGGGCGGAGTCACCGGTCACTTCGGTCGTTTCAGGTACGCGACGTGTTGCTCACCCGTCGGCCCGGGCAGCACCGCCACCAACTCCCAGCCATCGGCACCCCACTGGTCGAGGATCTGTTTCGTGGCGTGTGTGAGCAGCGGAACGGTGGCGTACTCCCATGTGGTGGGTTGGCTCATGACGGCAGCTTATCGGTCGAAACAGCGCGGGCTAGCATGCGATGGTGGCAAAGACATCTAGCGCCGGTACTTCAGTCGGCTGGCCGGCCCGCTTGTCGAAGGCGCGCTTGCATTTTGTGACTGGCAAAGGCGGCACCGGCAAGTCGACGATCGCGGCGGCGCTCGCACTGACCCTGGCAGCG
>Ga0335073_10014597_pt1 | contig 11006 bp, 9 predicted proteins | sample Lox_Sample_22_FD_207093 | JGI IMG/M metagenome (GOLD analysis project Ga0335073, IMG submission 207093) | Soil microbial communities from Loxahatchee National Wildlife Refuge, Florida, United States - Lox_Sample_2.2 | ecosystem: Environmental > Terrestrial > Soil > Wetlands | place: USA: Florida... | reverse complement strand
ACCAGCGGCGGGCACAATACCTGCTTAGAGTGTCGTAGACTGTTGCGGCACCAGCGCTCGTAGCTCAACGGATAGAGCATCTGACTACGGATCAGAAGGTTGGGGGTTCGAGTCCCTCCGAGCGCGCCCAGCTCAGAGCTCCTTTCCGAAATCCGCAAGGGCTCTTTTGCTAACGCTGTTGCTAACAGCGCGGGTTCAGCCGGTGCTTGCTATGGCGCGAGCGAAGATGTCGGCGGCCTCTGTGAGCTGGTCGCTGATGACGTGGGCGTACACCCGCAGCGTGATCGAGGGGTCGGCGTGGCCGAGCCGGGCAGCGACCACATGGACGGGGACGCCAGCCAGCAGCAAGGTCGTGGCGTGAACATGCCTCAGATCGTGTAAACGAGCGTGAGGTAGCGGCTCGCTCTGCTGGTCGCGCAGTTCGTCCCTGCTTGTCTGCTGCACTGCCGAATTTGGCCGTATTGGATCAAGGCGGCGCCGCTGCGCGGCGCCGCTGGCCCGGCGTCAGCGCCCGGGCTCTACCTTGGGAGGCCCGCCCGGGCGCACGCCGGGCCGACACCGGCCGAAGACCGTGGGTCACTACAGCTCTATCCGACAGCGGAGCGGTGGAGTCCGGCGCCGGGCCATCTTCCAGGCGCCGATTGTCCAGCTCGTGCCCGCGCGTCCCAAAGGCGGCAGCCGCTCGCAGAGTGACGCTCAGACACGGCAGCTGTAGATCGTGATCTTTGTCATTGGCGCCATGTAGTGGCGGCTGCGGTGATCTCGTTCCAGCGGCGGTGGCAGGCCGCGGCGCAGTGTTGGTGACGGCGCCGCCAGCGTGACCAGTGCAGGGTGTGGGCCAGGTCGCGGCGGGGTGCGAGGAGGAGGGCGGCTTGCAGGAGGGCAAGCAGTTCGGGCCTGGTGAGAGGGATCAGCCCGGCCGCGGTCGGCGGGCCGACTGACCGGGTGCGGGCGAGGGCGACGGCCAGCAGAGCGGCGGCGATCAGGCTGATCAGGCTCCAGCGCATCCAGGAGTTCCAGCAGGTCACCTGGCCGTGGTCGAGTCCGGTCAGGGACTTCGCGGCACGGATGTCCTCCTCGATCCGCCACCTGGTGCAGACCACCGCCACGAAGTCGGCCAGGCTGGCGGGGGCGGCGGAGTGGCAGCGGTAGAAAGACAGCTCGCCGGTGTAGCGGTGGCGGCGGACGAGCAGGACGCTGTGCCCGGGGTCATGACCGGGCGGGGTGTCGTCCGGGTCTGCCTCGATCATGGCCCAGTCGTAGTGGCGGTCGCCCTTGGTGCCGTGGCCGGCCCGCAGCCGCTGCCAGGCCTTGCGGGGCAGCCTGGCCAGGAGCGAGGTGGCGGTGAAGCGGCCCGCCGGGGTGATCACCCGGTGGCTCGCGGGGACGGCGACCGCGTAGTCATAGCCCAGCTCGCGTATCCGGACACGCAGGTCATGCCCGCAGTAGACCTCGTCGGCCGCTACCCAGCGGGCCGGCATGCCCGTCTGGCAGGCGCGTTCCAGCATCGTGGCGGCCAGCTGGGGCTTGGTCGCGAAGACCAGCTCGTCCGGGACTCCGGTCAGCTCGCGGCGCTCGTCGTCGGCTGCCCAGTCCCGCGGCAGGTACAGGGCCCGGTCAACGAGAGCCTGCCCTGACCTGCTCGCATAGGTCAGGTGCACGGCAACCTGGCACAGGCCGACGCCGCCTAGCGCGCCGGAGTACTGGCGTGCGGCACCGACAGCATCCGTGGACGACTTCTCGTCACCGGTTTCGTCCACCACCAGTACAGCCTGGTCATCGGCGAGCTGACGGGCGACCCAGCGGGCCGCCAGGTCGCGCACAGCATCGTGATCCCACACCGCGCGGGCCAGGAAGTGCTGCAGGCGGTGCGGCCCGCCGTGACCGAGAGCCTCAGCCAGCGTCCAGCAGTTCGCCCGCGCCAGGCCCATCAGCATCGCATCGGTCATCTCCCGGAACGTCTGCCGCGTCTCGCGACGGGAAAGCATCCCGCCACCAGGCCCGCCATCTCCCCGACGCTGTCCTGCCACACTTGCTGCGCTACGGTTGCCTCCACGGCCGCCGCGTCTTGCTTTGTTGTCACAGACGATCATGATCGCGGCGGCCGCTTCCATGCCACCTGCCACCCGCCTGCTGATCAGCGAGGACGCTCCAACAGATCACGATCTACAGCTGCCGTGTCAGAGGAACCCTGGTCCGGGCATTGATCAGACTTCCGGCTTTCCGAGCTGATCCCACGCTTCTCGGTAGATATCCAGCCAACCGTTACCGAACTGCCCAGCAGGTTCGTACCTCGTCCGCCAAGGGTCCATCAGGTTTCGTATCGAAGTCTCTCGAAGGTCGGGACTCACCTCCTCGAAGCGTCGGCGGTAGGCATCAGTGGCATCTCGAACGATCTGACTCGGCACGACGTACACGGTTCCGGTGTCACCACGCTCGAAGTCGACCAGGCAGTAGATAAGCGTGGGCTCCGGCCGAACTTGCCCGACCAGCCAGTTGCAACCCTTCCGGCTGGCTTTGACCTGTATTCGCATTCCCTTGTCCGTGAACAGGTCGAAGGTGGAGTAGCGGCGCGGTGCCTGGGCCGCCACGTATCCGTGCCGCATGAGCCGACTCAGTACGAGGTGTTCAGCGGCTTCGCCGAGACGGATCTTGTCGTCCTGGGAACTTTTGGGCATGGCCAGAGCATGCCATGTCGGCGGGGATGCGAACTGGGGGCGGCCTGGTCAATGGCGTCACATGAGCAGCACGGCGGTGCACCGCTGCGCTGTCGGCGGGTAGTCCTCGCCTGCAGCGTCGAGCTAAAGTCCTGTACATCGACCGGATCAGGCGATAGCGTCCTGGTCGTGGCGCTATCCCAGCTTGATGATGAAATCAAGTCCGTTCGCAGTGGCCTACGCAAGGCAGGCGTCCCGAGTAGGCTAATCAGCAGCATCAGCACACGAGCGACAAGATCCGGCCGACGACAGGCTGGTCAATTCCGTAGCAACAGAGAACCGCGGTGGAAGCTGAGCCCTAATGATCCGCAATATGGTACCGAGGATGACTGCAAGGTCATCGAGCTGCAGCTCCTTGGCATGATGTGCGAGTTCGTTAACGCTCCCGATATAGACGAACAAACGCGAAATGTCCTAGCAGCATACATCGGTCATCCTCCCGTACCAGGTACCTATCGTGATGCCTTGACCAATGAAAGGCTTGACTACAACGATTTCCTAGATGCAACCCTCAACCTCGGGAGCGGTCGCCCTAAGTTCTATGTCGGCTACGATGATCCGAGCAAGCAGCCTAAACATACTCCGGATAACGTCAGTTGGCGATCCGGCCGAAGCAACGCGTTCCAGGGAGATATGACTCTGAGTGAGGCGCGCACGCAGCTGATCGAGGCAGTGCCTTCTGCGGATTCGGACCCTCAAGATGGCCTAGATCAAACAGATCTTCTCTTCCGTATTTACGTCCCCTCCGAGCGTCTTTACGCGGCAGAGGCGGACCGGCTACTATCTCTCTTCCGTGACTGGCTCATAGCAACCCGCGGGCATGGTATCCGGCAGTCAGGGTATAGTACCGCATCCGGCAAGATGTACGAATTCTTTACCGATACGTCAGCGGTTCAGGCGGCGGACCTGGGTGAGGAGCTTGACGGCTTTGCGAACTTCCTTGCGCTCAGCACTGAGGACCCCTCGGCGGCGATCGATCTTCTTGCTGCAATGGGACTTGGACGAAGATCAAGCTCCGACCTTGTTGCGTGGTTCGGTAAAGAAGTACGTCGGCTACAGCTGGATCTGAGGCATGAGCGAGAACGACGGGTCTTGAATATACGACACGACCTTGAGGAACAGCTTGTGACAAACGGTGTCGCCTTGCGGGAGATACCTACCGCTCAAATCAATGCCATGCTTGACCGCCTCGTCCCTGGCCCATCGGCCCCTGCCTCGCTGGCTCTCCTTGCCACACCATGGAGCGTCCAACCTGCAGCGTCCCTGACCGTGAACATTAATCCTCAGATAACTAATGCCATGCAGAGCACGATTATTCAGAACGTGCAGGGTACGGTGCATCTCGGAGTCCAGGCTAAGGAGCTACTGGCTCTCATCGAGCGCTTTGGCGGGAATGAGACAGCCACATTGGAATCGGCGCTGCATGAATTGGAAGATACGGATGCGCCGGCAGCCGCCAAGTCGGCTGCCAGACGTCGACTGCAGAAATTCCTCAGCCGCCTTACCGGACCGGTACGCGATGTCGCAATAGACCTGTTTGAAAAGTATCTGGAATCTAAGCTGGGCTTGTAGTGAGCTACTTGACAAGTATCTAGCGGATCACACGATCTCCTTAGCAGCAGGTCACTCCCGTGGCAGGAGTATGCCAGCCGGTGGTGAAGCACCCTCAGCGGGTAGCCGCGGCCGCTTGCCTGTGAGCTGCCTCCGAGCGGCCTCTCAACAGCCAGTCAAGGCAGATAGCCCGGGCGGGGGCTGGTCAACCGAGGCAATTAGCGCCAATCGCGAGCCACAAAGACGCTAGAGTCGTCGTCCGTGGCGGAACTTGAAGAACTTGACCATGGCCTACTGGTGGTCCGGGCGGGTCTGCGCGCCGCGGGCGTGCCCAGTAATCTACTCAGCGGCATCAGTACTCGGGCGCAAAGGTCGGGGCGGCGACAAACCGGTGAATTTCAGAGCAATAGAGAAGCTCGGTGGAAGCTAAAACCGAATGATCCACAATATGGGACTGAGAAAGACTGTAAGACAATCGAATTGCGTCTGCTGGGAATGATGTGCGAGTTTGTAAACGCGCCTGTGCCAGATGAAGCTGTCCGGGAGATACTATCCAAGTATATAGGTCACATGCCAGTGCCGGGTACTTATCGTGATGCCCTGACGCTGGAAAGGCTTGACTATAACGACTTTCTCGACGAGGCGGGCAACCCTATTTGGGGACGCTCCAAGTTTCATATCGGTCATATTGACCCGAATCAGATGCCTCGTCACACCCCTGAGAATATAAGCTGGCGGACGATGAGAAGTAATCTGATCCAAGGTGACCAGACTCTCCGAGAAGCCCGGGCGAAGTTCGTTGAGCTGATAGGTCGGTATTTTGATCTTGGAGAGGTAACCATACACCCCGACGAGATCGCTTAGACGGGCTCATCGGCGAGGTCGCCTTCGGCAAGCGGCGCACCAACCAGGTCTACACACGCTTGCCGCGCGAGTTCGCGTGCTTCCATCCGGTCAGAAATCGCCGACCGTACTTTCTCGATCACTTGAGTGCGCAGCGCCAGGTCCTTTGGTATAGGCAGCTTGATCTCTACAACCCTGCTGCCGAGAGAGTCGATAATGTCCGCAGTAAACCGTTTGGCCGTGACCTGGCGCTTTACCGGTACGGACGTCAGCGCGGCGAGCAGTAGGAAGGGGGAAATGACTTCGGGCTCGAGCACCCGTAGCTTAAGGATGTGGCTTTGATATACGATCCTCTGATCGTACTTGGTTACGTATGCGCATGTCCCAATTAGATAGGTGCCATCTCGCACCATGAGTATGTCGCCTTCGCGGACATCTTGCTTAGGCGCCAGAGATGCGTAGACTTCTTCAGAAACGCCGTGCTTTGGGTCTAGCTTGATTTCCCAGTTGGATATGTCAGATGTCCGCACAAAGGGTATCGCACCCGACCCGTAGCTGAGGCGGCCAATTTCATCTCCTGTCCGCATATCGAGAACCCCGTCTTTAATAAGAGATTCGATGCTTACCAGGTCGTGGGTCGGCTTAAGCGCATCAAGCAGGCGTGACACCTCAGGATCATGGTAGCGCGGGACGAGAATATTCGCCGCAGCGCTAGCTGCACTGATTTCGTAGCTCAGGTGATCAACCGGACGCTGGGATGATGGCATATGATAGCGATCGGCTACCTCCGGAAGCTCATCTGGCCCTCCTCTGCGACCGCGGCTATCGTTTCCGCACCACTTGACTTCGGCCATGAAAATCCGGCCTTGGCTCCAATGCGAAGTTTCCTGCTTTTTGTGTGCGACAAGCAAGCACGTCTTTGTGTGTGTGCCCCCTGAGCCGGACGTCTTAAAGAGGTTCTCCGGCATGCCGATTACGGCTTTAATTTCCATGTAATCTTGGATAAATTGCACCACATGGCGGTAGCCTGCTCCGGATAGGAGGCTCTCTGGTATTACGATTCCTAGCCTTCCCCCAGGCTGGAGCAGCTCTACGCATTTTTGGATGAAGGCTACCTGCGGACTAAGAGAGCCCTGGAGTATGTCAGTCTTCTGATATCGTCCGGAGGCCTTATCCAGCCGCCACTTATAGCCAAGCGAGAAGCTGCGTTGTACGTCGACGCTGGTGGCTACTATCTTCGAGCCGAATGGCGGATTGGTCAAGATTACAGCCGGGCAGCCATAGTTGCTTAGAGCCTTACCCTTGGCTGAGCGCCACGATAGAGAATCCCCGCAGGTGATATTGGCCTCATGCCCTATGAGCAATGCTAGCCTTAGAGCAGCTAGATTACTCAGATACTCGTCTTTATCGATCCCCCACAGATTGTTCGCTGTCGTCTCCGGAGCTTCACCGGCGTGGGCCAGTCGTGATGCGCAGGCGGCAAGAAAGCTGCCCGCTCCGCACGCAGGATCTAGAACTGTCTCCCCCGGCTGTGGATTTACCAAGTCCACGAGCAATTGAACGGCATTGGCCGGAGTGAAGAACTGGCCCTGCTGGCCGCGCGCCAAGGATCCCATGAAGATCTCGTAAAGATCGCCCCACGGATCGTGATCAGGATCACGTAGATCAATGGGGGAGAGCAGCACATCGACATATTCGAGCACTGCATCCTCGAAGGCCGGGGGAGACATCTCGCCCAGCAGGCGTGGCATGGTGCCGCGGACGCGGCCCCAGGCTCGCCTGTAGTCTGTGGCATCCGCCCTACTGCGCGCTAGCCCTCCCGACGAGTCCAGTTCGGCCTTACAGAGGAGAGTTTTCACGACCTCCTGCAAGAGAGCTTCGTCCCGTGTTGAGCCAAGATGCTGCCCTGCCACGTAGTTCCGAAGCTCACGGTATAGCGATCGGTAGTCAGGCAACTGCAGATCCTCACGACTGTTCGCACGCATGCCGCACCTTCTCATCAAAGCAGAGACCCACACCGGACGGTGGGACGTTTGGAGCGCGGCCTGGCGGGCCGAGAGCAGGACAGGCGCCTGTAACCCGGGCATACCTGTGCCCCACCGCAAGAGTCGTGGTCGGGCTCTGATCCGGGGATGGCCCGCTGAGTGTATGTGTCCGCCCCTCCAGCCTCAAGCGTGACTCTGACCGCAGGGCAACGAGCACAGGCGACAAGTGCGTGGTGAATGTACACGCAAAGTCGCGCTTGACCCCGGAGCCTCTGCGAACACTCCGGTCAGAAACCGAGGGCCAGGCCGGAGCCTGCCCGGACCGGACGCGGGCCATCCCCTGCGCAGTGCAGGCGGTCACAGGGTCGTCCCGTCGCGACTGCTGCCATGATGACGGACTTACGGCTAGAGTTCGGCAGTAACTGAAACAGGCAGGGATGGCATGACCTACTATCAGGCTGCGCTTGAGGTATTGAGGTCCGCTCAGCATCCGCTGACGCTGCGAGAAATCACGAACGAGGCTATAGAAAGAGGGCTGATCGCGCCGCACGGCAGCAGTCCCGAGAACACTATGGGGGCAGTACTGTACGTGCAAGGTCGTAAGAATCCTGAGTTGATCAAGACCGGGGATCCCGGAAAACGGGGATCGAAGCCAGGCTCCGTGCGTTGGATGCTGCGCGAGACAGCCTGATCTAGCCGTAGCCTTGACGGCCGCAGGGTTCAACTGGTCGGCCGAGCCGAGCTGAGCTGACAGCAACCACCGACTAGCAGCAGCGACCTGCGACAGCGCATAACACTCGCACAATCCGCGCCAACTAGGGATATGTCCGGCGTGAAAAGCAGACGGTCGGGGATCGAAGCCAGGCGACTCCAGGTACCTGGCCCCCTCCTGCTTACCGCACCGGCCCAGTTCATCCTTGGCTCGCATGGCTATCACCTCCGGCTCTGACGATCGCCTCGGGCGAGATGGCCCGCGGGACGGCCTTCGCGGGTGTGGAAAACCTGGCCAGGCAGCACGGTTCCTGTGGACGATGAGCCGAAAATGTCGGTCGTAGATGGTTAAATCCTGTGGGGATCTCCGCGATCGGCCGCTGCGGCAGGCGTCTCAACGCACCAGCCGGGTGACCGGGTGACCGCGTGCTGCCGGTCCGCCGCGACTGCTGCCAATACTGCTGCCAAGCCGCTGGACAACGCTGGCCCCGGGTGGACGACTCTGGAATCTCGGCCCAGCCCACGACCGGTGACGGACGGTCCTGGACGATGTGCCCACTCCTACGGATCAGAAGGTTGGGGGTTCGAGTCCCTCCGAGCGCGCCCAGCTCAGAGCCCCTTTCCGAATTCGCAAGGGCTCTTTTGCTAACGCTGTTGCTAACAGCGCGGGTTCAGCCGGTGCTTGCTATGGCGCGAGCGAAGATGTCGGCGGCCTCTGTGAGCTGGTCGCTGATGACGTGGGCGTACACCCGCAGCGTGATCGAGGGGTCGGCGTGGCCGAGCCGGGCAGCGACCACATGGACGGGGACGCCAGCCAGCAGCAAGGTCGTGGCGTGAGCATGCCTCAGATCGTGTAGACGAGCGTGAGGTAGCGGCTCGCTCTGCTGGTCGCGCAGTTCGTCCCTGCTTGTCTGCTGCACTGCCGAATTTGGCCATATTGGATCAAGTGCGGCGCCTGCGGCGCTGCGTCCGGCGCTCCTCGCGCCGGGCTCTGGCCTTGGGAGGCCCCGCCCGGCGCGCCCGCGCCGGACCAGCCGGGCGGCAGCACGGATCTGACCGGCATATTGTCATGTCCGGGCGGTTCACCATGCAGCCGACTTGCCTCGTGTCCGATGCTCCCAGTCGCGGTCACCGCGTCAACAGCGTGGATGCCAAGGGTGTCGGGGTGTCCGTGCCAGCCGGTGACGACGCGTTGTGCGGGGCCTCAGGTCGCTCCCACGGGTCAAAGTTGCGGACGTCCTTGGTGCAGCGTTGATATATGTTTTGGAGGTCATCGGGGGATGATGCGGGCCACGCCCTTGGTGTCGAGTATGAGGTTCCGGTCGAGGGTCTTTGCCTTGAAGTCCCACCCTGCGGGTAGGTTCAGCCGCTGCCCCAGGCCGGGCAGGGTGGCCTGGCTCAGGCCGGAATCGATGTGGTTGCCATAACACTGCATGACCCAGGTCACCCCGTCCGGGGACTGCAGCAGGAAGACAGACTTTCCGCTCAGGTACTCGTACGTGCTGGTACGGCGACTGTACTCGGGGTGGTAGGGGAGCCCGAATTGAACCTTGGCCGGGTCGAAGCTGGCGGGCATCCGCATCTGGGCCACGCAGTTGAACGCCAGGGCACCGGACACAACCACGTCACCCGTCGGGGCGAGAGTCAGCCGGTCCATGATCCAGAAGCGCCGGGAGCTCTTCCACGCCAGATCGCAGCCGGCTTCAGCGCACAGCACGCCGACGTCGACCGCATCGAATTGCTCGGGCGGGCACCGGCTCAGTCCGATCGTGCTGTAGACCAGCGCCTGCCACTTGCCGGGCTCACCCCGGATGCAGAAGATCTCTCCGTACGGGTAGCCACGAGCATCGCCGACGTAGAACGGCGGTCCAGCCATGGTCATCTCCTCAGGTGGCGATCGGCTTTCGCGTTCCTGGTGCCGCCATCGGCCCCGCCACTCGCGTGACTCGCGACCAGGCTTGTCAAAACCAGTCTGCGCCCCGTGGTTCCCTGCCGCATCACCGGCGCGGAGAAATCTGGACGGAGCCCCGATGGCTGCCGCTCGTCTCCCGGCGACGCGTGGACCCGGCAGCTACTGGAACGACGGGGGCCGATCCAAGGTCCGGACAGAGGTTAAGACCCCTGACGGGTGTGCTTCTGTTCGTTCGGGGGATGACGGACTGTGCGCAGACGCTAGTAGGCTAACACTGTGCGTGCGCTGCGGGCGTCGGTCGCGGCTGGGGAATCCGGGCCGGTGATCATGCTATCCGGCGAGGCGGACATTACCTCCGCCGTGCAGTTGACCGCGCTGATTGGCGGCCAGCTGAATGCGGGGGCGCTGCATCTGACGATCAACGCGTCCGGGTTGAGCTACGTCGATTCCATGGCGGTACAGGTGCTGGTGGTCGCGGCCAAGATCTTGCGGGCGCGCGGCGGCGACCTGGTGCTGTTCCGCCCGCAAAGACAGGTGGCCAGGACGCTGACCCTGATGGGCGCAGACCAGGTGATCACGATCCGGAGAGCACTCGAGGTCGCGCCCCAACCAGGGAGTGACGCAGAGTTAGCCCCGGGCCGCCGGGTCCGGAGCCCATTGTGCGCCGTACCGGCCGGACGGGCAGCATTGATCTACGGATCTGATGCTCATGGCCGGGGGTGCCGACAGCCGGTATGCGGGTGGAAGTGTGGGTGGCCTCCCCCCAACCCGCCGTAGGAGGATACGGGGCTCCCGGAACCTGTCAAGACCCTCTGTGACCGCAGGGCAACGACTGGCGGTGAAGATGCCTGGTAAACGTACGCGCGAAGAGGATCTTGACAGAACCCGTCCGCCGCCTGGAGTTTGGCAGCGGTCGGGTTGGGGAGAGGAGTGGGCGAGTCCACAAGGGCGCTCATGCGCCCGGTGAGGCCAATCGATGTCGTCACGGGATATACGCGGGATGATCTTGGACGACGCAGAGGGTCGACACGCTGAAAGCCCACGTAGTGGCCATGTCGAACGACGAACCGCGGATGCTCTTGAAAACCATTGGCTGACTGCAGAGGATCAACGTCGTCCGCGGCGACTGTAGCCAACGCTGTAGCCAAGCCGCTGGACAGCGGCCAACGCAGGTGGACAACTCTGGAATATCGGCCCAGCCCACGACCGGTGACGGACGGTCCTGGACGATGTGCCCACTCCTACGGATCAGAAGGTTGGGGGTTCGAGTCCCTCCGAGCGCGCCCA
>Ga0335073_10014596_pt1 | contig 11007 bp, 12 predicted proteins | sample Lox_Sample_22_FD_207093 | JGI IMG/M metagenome (GOLD analysis project Ga0335073, IMG submission 207093) | Soil microbial communities from Loxahatchee National Wildlife Refuge, Florida, United States - Lox_Sample_2.2 | ecosystem: Environmental > Terrestrial > Soil > Wetlands | place: USA... | reverse complement strand
TGATAGTTATCAGAATTCAGTCTTCCTTGTTACAGCTATACGCCTAAGGAGGAAGCCTTCAAAGTAGTCTTCGTTCAGTTATTAGTCAAAGATGGTTTCAATTTCCCAAAATAAAAATGTTACTTCAACGTGACAAACAGAAATTCGACAGAGTATGGCCTGATATCGTGGTCATTTAAAATGACAAGGATGATGTCATTTGAGTGCAAAGTATAGAAATCTTCCAAACAAACGCGAGAGGCCCGGATGGCTTTTGAAATGGAAAGAGTTCACCGGACCGGCGGACTCAGGATGTACAGCGTCGGAAGATTGCCCACAGCGAGACATCAATTGTTCGTTCGAGAACAAACATCCAACTCAGAATGGCAATTTGGATTGTGCAGCTTCACTGCTCATTTTTTGTCTCGTAATTGTTTGACTTTGGATGGGAATGTCGGTGAAAACAATGAACAGATATCGCAATCCACGTTTAGTAATGGCTCATGACCATTGTCTTACAATTGAAGAAATGATTGCGGCAATTGATAATCGCATTGTTTAGGTTATCTAGTTATCTCTGGGAATTGAAGTTGCCATTATACATCTCGGACGATCCTCTGGATAATATGAAGGACAATATCGTGAGGAGACCGCAACACCCGCTGTTACTATAAAGGCGTGGAGATTCTCAAAAGTTGAGCAAAGACAGCGTAGCGGAGATATCTCCCATCAGCTCGATCAGAGGACAAATTTCAATTGAAGCGATCATACCGCCCGTAAGCTGATACCGACGGAACGCATTATGACATTATTTTCTTCTATATACAGATCTCCCTGTGATAAACCATTGAAGCAAGCGTTTGCATCGATTCAACGGCACCTTGTCCTTCCTAAAAACAGCCCCGACGAACCATTTAACAACGATTTCCGGAAAGCATTCAAAGACTATTCGAAGGTAAGTGGCGTCAAAGGATGTGAACTGAATTGGAAAGGCTAGGGATACCCTCCTGAAATCAATTACTTCGAATAACAACGTCGCCACTGCCCACATGTCTCAGGCGGATAAATCGGAAATTATCGCGGGCATTAGTCGATTTGAGAGTGAAGTAACCTTAATATTGGTGTCGATACAAAAAGAAGTAAACAGAATCACTGAGCTTCGAGGGACACGGTCCGATCTCTCTTTGGTGCTTCAAGATTTGTTACGAAGGGTGATCCAAGGCTTCACCAGTTTGGCTGAGAATATGAATCATGGTATTGTCGGTATTAAATTTGCTAACCGAATGTAGAACACTGGTACGCTGTTCTCAACGAACCGAGACATTCAACAGAAATGTTCAAACTGTTAAAGAAGATTGTATCCTTGATTTTGTGCGATCATACGGCAATTCAATTGGATAAATCGTTGGAAATGCAACTTCGCATAAATTTGGCGGCGATAAAGGCAGAGTTAAAGAAACTAGGTGGAGGAGAGGCTATCACCAAGTACTGGGCTACTGTACTTACCTTGTCATGGGTCAGGCGGGTCAGTCCTCTCGATGGCTTACCCGATAATGCACTGGATAAGGTAAAAGAAAACCTCAACAAACTTCTTGATGCCCTCTCCGACGACGATTATAATCGATCGGTGAAAGCATCGGATGAATTCATTGAGTACAATTTGGGGAGAAAGCAAATGAGGGGGGATATGGAAGATTCTGAATATCCCAGTTAGTGATTGCCAATGTTAGCTCGACTTCGTGTATCTATCTCCACAGAATTATGCCGCAGCACAATTCCCACAGAATTACGATGTATGTACCATAATCACCACAGAATTACGGCGCACCACAATTACCAAAGAACTACCGCGCAGCACCCGAATGATATCGTGACTTTTTATGATAATTAATCCTTGGCGTGCTTTGAGCTTCGGATAGAAATTTATGTGGAACGATTATGTATCAAGTTGACCCAGAATCGCTTCATATCTCCGATGAAATGGCTCCAAGCGGACAAAGCCCGAAAAGTCATCCCGCAATAGGCATAGGCAGACAATTTCTTCAAGAAGGGATGTGGACTATGTGGCGGAGCAGAACCCCCGAGAGATAACTGACGTCACGTTGGATAAAAGGCGCCTCCTTTACCATTCACCGTAAATCGTCTTTGAGGACATACCCCATTTAATGGACGCCAACCCGCATCTGAGCGGCACTGGAGGAACACAGGATTTCATGCTCTCCCCTCGATTATAAAGAGCATGGAAAAACGCTAAATTGTCAGGGAGAAATGGGCTGTCAAGAGATCATTGTTACAAACGCCTGCGGACATAACATGAGGTTTTGTTATCCATACTGCGGAGGAAATCATCTTAATAATCCCAACACAAACCGCGTTTGCTACGAAATCACCAAGCCGATAATATCCTTCAAAAGTATACGTCGATACGCCGCCGGAAGGGAATATTGTAGTCAAGGATGCTGTGCGTTGCTTTTAGGATGGTTCTGTTGCACATGCAACTATCGGCTTGTCCGAGGGTACGTTGACGACCAAGCTCACCTTCTCGTACATAAAACCTCTACAGGAATGATCCACACATTCTGTACTGGCTGCCTCATTTGGGTATGATATCCGTCAGTTGATTGCTAATGTTATTCAGAGTGGGACGGCATTTGAGCGGATTGGACCGTAAAAGAATCGATTTGCTTAAGAATTGGTTGCATTGTTCTCCTGGACATTCGTCTGGTGTTGTATTTAATGAATCGATGGGTATTGACAGTAAAAGAGGCGCATTGTCCTATTGCCTTTGATAATGAAGAGTCATAATTGCTGTGGCGGCCAATGACTGCATCAAGCAGAGACTCTTTAGGACATTGAGGGCTCCGTTTTGGCGGGCGGGCGATTTCCAACCGCTTTCCAAAACGACGTCATCAACGCTGCCAAGCCTTGCCAACGACCAACTTCGTGTGATCGGAATCCGGACCGAGATCTGAACCAAACTGTATCCGAGATAAAGGGCTAGAGCCAAAGTGATGTCACCAATTTCAAACCCGGTTCCCTGAATAATGGCTCGCTCTGGCTAGCCAGAACGAGGGTCTCCTTCTAATGGAGAACGGTCTATCTAATCACAGGATATCAGATCTGGAATATTTGTGAGTGGGACAAACAATACGTTCGAGCATGAAAGGTATTCACGAAAACGTTCGAAGAAGTTTATCAGGTGATAACGAGTGTTGTGACAGCTTTGCCCAAAGGCATGTTCGAAATATTCCGGTTCAGCTAATTATGAGATGTTCTAGATGATCTATAGCTAAATATCCATCTCATAAGTTGTAAGACAAAAAGGGCCTGACGCGTTCAGGAAGCTTTACCCAAGTCAGATGCAAAGCTTTCGCGGATCTCAAATTCCACTTTCTGCACTTAGTACTAGAAATCAAACAACGAGATCCAGGTCCGTTCTCGAATGAAATGCGCTTCAGATATGAAGCAATCTTAGATTCCTTTTCTTCTGCTCCTCAGCACGGAATATGCCCAAAACAGCGATGGATTGTGGGCAGATACCTTTGTTGATAGCGTCTATGGCGAGGAGATATTCCCCCTGCTCTCCCTTGCAGTGAAGCCATGTACTGGGGCTGGAATCTCGTACGTGTTTCCCGCATCTAACGTCTTCACAGCCACTGCAAATAAATACATCGAGATTATTGCACTTCGAATAAAAAAGATTAGCGACAAACATCCGCGAGTGGAAGGAGAGCATGTACGGTGCATATTCGGCAACGGCGCTCAAGGAGCGAGTAGTACAGCTTCCTATCGAAGGACTGTTAGTAAAGCAAAGAAATCAGGGGAGTACACGACGCAAATCGAACGTTTTGTTGTCAAGTTTCCTCTAGTATCCATATATACTCGACGAGCGTTATTGAGGCTCCATTGCCCTAACAGATATCGCACCTTGGGTTTATAGAATGTCTTTACAGCAGCCTGTAGAATACGAGGATTAAATAAAGACCAATAACGATATTCCCTTACTTTCATGTATTTGCAGGTCAGACCAAGGTGGAGAACCGAACTGGGGTCGCCGTCAAGTTTGGCGATAACGGCAAATAGAAGTTCGCACGGCAATTCACAAATATTTCTCATGGAATGTTGGACTTTCAACAGAGAGGGAGCCTCTCGAATTAAATATTTCTTGTCTGCCCAGTGTCCGCAAAAATGTAAATCGTGTGGCGTAATATGGGCACAATTGTCCTACATATGTTGGATAACTGAGATTTGAAGGACGATTATTCATGGTTTCTCTGGGAGGAATCCGCCAGTTGTCTATAAGTGTAGAATATGGACATCCAACACATGATCCGATGTTTTGTCTTGCTCAATACACCGAGCGAGCTCTCTCGGAGTAGGGCGCCTGCCTTTCAATGTAAAGACTCCTATCACTGTAACACACTCGCTGAATTTTACTATTCTCACTCCTTTCGTTGGGTGGAGCAATAGGTAGCTCCTCAGCTCCTTGCTGAATGCATCGTCCGGTGAGCAGTAATCGTGGGGTTCTTCCACAGGTTCATCGACGACAAGTTCTGAAAGAATACCTTGAAGGGTCATTTGGAAAACCGTGATACATACGCTTTGCGTTCTGTTCCATTGTGGACAACATGCAACAGCCCTGGCTCTCCACCCTTACCACACTTCCACTAGGGAAGATGAAATAAAGTCCAGAGAAAACATGGCAAGAAGTGATAGCCTTAAACGCTTCTTTGAGTGTCGATCCGGTGGTATCATCATCCTCCCGGGCGCATAGTTTCTTATAGCATCGTCTGCTGACTGTACACCCCATGGATTGTGGTTTGTTCAACGAGTTGCAGTTTTGTAAGTTTCGTTACGCGAAGATATATGCAATGTAACTCTGACCCTGGAGCGAGAATTACGCGACATAAAATGCCGAGGCTCGCCCGTGCGTCTAAGGTTAGAACAATTGAACAATCAATTCAAGGGAACCCATTGAGATCCGGGTTCCAAATCTGCAGATTGTTCGATTCCTCCATCTCCCTCGATCGATTGCGACCGATTGAAAGGCAAGGCGGATTGGAATTGCTCCGATTCTAAGCCTTCAATATATCAAATGCCTGAAACAAGATCTTGCAAGTCATTTTCAAGAGTGTATTACTGTTCAATGAGATTGATTAGGGCGATTGATTATTTTAGATAAATGCGTATTCATCATTATCCTTTGACGAATTATACTTCTCTAACTTGCAAAACCTCTAGTGCGTCAACAAATATAATGTCAATTGGTTTAACAGACAACCTTGCTCATTACCGCAGGGAGATCGTTGGGAATTGGCAAAAGGTGCAGTATCCCACACGAACTTTAGGAGGTATTGTTCTGAATAATATTCCACAACCACCACTTCAAACGATGAGCACAAAATCAGGAATGTACCATTTTTGAAAGCGCTCCTTGTACTGATCTCGATACTAGAGTGCCGAGGTGTATTCGTGGCTTTGGTCCGATTTAATGGGACAGGACGTCTCGGCGACAGAATGTTGGACACACACAGTGTTAATAGCATTCTGGCCATCGTGGATTCACGAGGTAAAGGGGTGTAATAACATCAACATCGTTATGTAATGTTTTCTTGCGGCGTGATGGGGAGGGCATCGTAGACTCGATGCCATCAGTCCAGTTTACCGTTGCCATGGTGATATAAATTTCGGGGTTTTGTCCCTTATCAAAATCCGTCCTAAAACCTGTAGACGTCTGCGCCCGCACATTCTGCGAGATTGAATGTTTCCGATGAAATTATTTGCCCATTGAACGCTAAACATCTTAGCGTCGTAAATTTTATTCGAAGGAAGACGCCGGTATTGCCATTGTTGCAAGCAGGGTTAGCTACTTGGCCGCGTGCCTCAATAGTCAAGCCGAGAGGTGACGTAGATCATATCGGTTAATATCGCTCTTAAGGTGGTGGCAATTAAACTGAACAATTGTTGTGGAGAATGACGTCATCGACACATTATAGCATTGTCGAATTGGATGGCGTTCACCATTGAGATCGGCATTTCATGCACCGGTGAGGCGTCAACACAACAATACAATGTCAATGAGAACATCTTATCGCTCGCAAGTTTTAATCAACTGATCAACCCCCCATCTCGACGGCGAGGCGCATTGTAATGTAGAAAGACAGGAATAATGTGCGGCGAAGTGAATTTCACATGCCCGCCGATCCAGATCGTCATTGATGCAAGACCGAATAATTTATAATGGGAGGGCGTTGAACTTTCCTTTGTAGTTCTAGAGGCAATCCAATACACAGATCATGCAGCGACGGCAAACCAACCCACCTGAACAAGACGGAGAAGGCTTGGTGAGCCCGATTGTCGGCCGAGCATTTCCAGTCGAAGCCCAGATTCGAATGTTATGCTACTTGCTTGCACAGTGTTTCCATGAAGATCAAACAGTCAAAGAAATGATCAAGGAAATTGAAGCAGAGCTTGGAGCTGTTGTTGAGACGCTGGTGCCGAAATTACGGCTTGTTGACCTGGAGACTCCACGACGCAGGACGCTACAGAAGGACGACCACGAGAAGGTGAGAAAATTTGTCGAAACGCTTGCCCGGGCTTACCAGATTCTTCCGGACGATTCAGTGGACAATGATCTCGATTGGGAAGATGATTTCGTTCACATATCCACAGTTTCGACGGAACCCTTGACCCCCTCAGGGAATGATTTGGATGGAAAGAAACGTGAGATTTGAGTTCCAAAGCATTGACTGACACTTAGCGCGTACAAGGCAACACTCCAGATCGAAATCGAGACATGAATCGAGACATGAATCGAGAGCACAATCGAGACACGAACTAAGACAGGAATCGGGATGTGAATCGAGCCGACAGTCGAGACAGCTAGCGCGAAATGAATCGAAATACGAATCGAGACTCCAAGCCCGGCGACAATCGGCCACAACGAAGACACACTCCCCTAAGGATGACCAGCCGCTGTTTGTGGAAGATTCGTCGAGCTCCAGGCAACTGAAGAGGGCGAATTCACGTTTGGAGCGTCGAAAAGATTCTTTGGAATCGAGAGAGCCTTTTGTACCTATACCCGCTCGTAGGGTGCGTTTCCAAGGCTCCAGTACACATCCGATCGAAAAACCAAAAGATATAGAGAATATCGCGGTCGACGATGACCAACCGCTGTTTGTGCTAGATTGGTCAGCTCCCAGGCAACCGACGAGGACGAGTTCACGTTTGGAAGATCGTTTGGAATCGACAGAGCCTTTTGTACCTATCGCCGATCGTAGGGTGCGTTCCCAAGATTCTAGTACACATACTATCGAAAAATCAAAAGATACGGAGAATACCTTGGTCGACAATGATGGTAGCATGGGCAGAAAAGACGTGAAAGGAAAGTCTGTTGAAACGAGGATCACGGAATCCGACGAGATCGGACTGGATGTGCATGCGGATGTCCTGATGAGGGACGTAGAGATGACGGAAATTGAGCCGGAAGAAGTCGAGATATCGGATGTGCCGAGAAGCGACGTCCTGCTCCCTTACCGCGTAAGAAAGGGTTACTCGATCGAGATGGGAAAAGGCAATGAGGAGAATGATGAGGGACCTTCGGAGATCGTTGAGCCCCTAAGCAGTGGAACGGACGAACCTAGTTTGAATGATAGGCAAAGAGGCGTCAGAGTTCCGGGAGAGAGTCATAGCGGCAGAGTTACGCGGATGTCCATTGCAACTAATATCACTCATCGGCATCATGTTGCAACGATTCAGACTGAGGAGGTCAATAGAGGTCTACAGAAGCCCCGCACATCTGATCGTACCTCATTGCGATTTTCGTCAAATGGATCGAGTGTCGCTGTCTCGCCCGATGTGACTGCTGCTCTCAAACGCAAATTGCAAAGCGTAGTCAATGCGCAACCAAGTATAAACCTCTGTCGAAATTCTAATAGACTAGGGGTCACGTTTGCCGATAAATACTTTCCCAAGGACGAAATCACTCGAGATATACAAATTCAATTTTCCCTTTGGCAGGCTGGAAAGTTATCGTCCTCATTGCCACGATTCGAATGTTACGAGCTTCACAAAGCGTGGAATAATTCCTTCGAATTCGAGATACGGTATAATTTGGATGGATATAACTATCGAATACAAATGGCATTCCTCGGGCTAGAGTTTGAAAGGCAGTTGAGGTATCCGACCCTCATGAAGGTTATCTTTAACAGACCGATAGAGCTCGGATGACCGACCACCGGAGGCAACAACAGCAGAGAACAGAAGCCTTTGTACGGGTTCAGTTATATGAGGAGATATGGAAAGGCACGCTGCCGGGATTCCGTCGGGTTCTCGCTCAATTTTCGCATGTCGAGTTTGAACCGGACAACAGCAACGACAAATGGTGGCGTGTTCGCCGATGGATCACGTTGGCCCTTCGATTCCTAGAAATGGTGCGTCGGAGTGGATGGGGTACACTTGTGTTCATGAGAAACTGGTTTAAACGGACTTGGCTTACTAGAACAAGTCGTGACGAATGGACTATAATCATGAACGTCTTGGAGGAAGGTCGCAGTTGGTTTCACGATGAGATCGCGCGAGTGTTCGGAGATTCAGCCCCAACATTTCTGGCTACATTGACAGGTATCAGCCACGTCGGGAGTTGAGATTGATTTAGAAACAGCTGGGACGGATGGGAGAGTGGTCCCGCCCTGCAACGAGCTCAGGACCATGTCTACCCCGTCGGAGATCATGTGTCTGCGACCGGATCAACTTCCTATCTGGAACATGGGGGGCGAAACCCAAAGTTTGGATGTTTTGCTATTGATGGCGGCACGGATGGCGTACATTTTTCCTGATGTATATGAGGCGGGAATACACTACGGCAGCCAAGTCCTTCAGGAACTCGGCGATAATATGTTGAGATATGTGCGGTCAGATCCCAACCGGAACGAAGGAGCATATTGGTTTCAGGTCACAGTGGAAGCTTTGAAAGAGTTCAGGGACAAGGTGCGGAGAGATTTATGCACGGAACATTTGGTCGGTGGAAGGAAGATTGTCCTCAATTCTCAGACTTGCCTCGACTCAATCGAGAGACATATCATTCCCCAGCAATTGATCGAACATAGCTTCCTGTTCCAGGCGCACTGCGATGCATGCGGGGAGGAGTTCGTGGGGGCCCAACCCACCCGGACACGAGGTTTGTCCGTTGAGTTGACTTCCAATATCGAGACGGTTGACGAAGGTGGACTCCAAGAAATTATCGATCATCTGGTAGAATCATGTCAAATAAAATCCAGACTAATTTCATAGACTGCATCAGGATATCACGCGAACCCTCGAAAATTGGCATGCCCCTCTTGCAAGAAGAAATCGATGTCCAACAAAGTCAAAATCGACACCGATCACTTGCCTCCGGTGCTTGAGATCCGACTTTCAACCCCAATTCGGCCCGTTACGACGGAGATATCGGCGCAAAAATCGATCAAGATCCCTCCGCGCATAGAATGGTGCCGCGTCTGGTACAATTGTATGGGTGTAATACTTCAGGGTAAAGCGGATGGAGACAATAAAAGCTGGCGCAGCACTCGCGTGGTCATCGAAGGAACCACGTATTCGTATCGACAGGATAGTTCGAACGACGGTTCCATGAATCCAGTCGACCCGAATTTGTGTAACCAAAATTGGGTTATTGATCGCGATCCTCCTGCTACTCCTCCCTCGCTTTCACCAGAACAAATTGCCGTTAACCGGGATTGCTTTTTCTACACAATGGAGGACATGGGGGCCGAAAATCACCCGGTCAGTCGATGGGTCGATCACGGTAACGCCGAGGCTGCGGAGGAAACCTCTGATCCCGATTACGAAACAATTCGGACCCCTTTACAAAAGAAACCGAGACGGTCGCCCGCAGGGACATCTGGAAAGCACAGGTAGACCGTGGATTGTATGAGAACGTTGGAGTAAGACAACGGCAAGATTGAAAACTGAAATGTGAGTAGCAAGGGGACATACGTTCTTTCAACGATTGAATTATTTCGTATTAGTATACTAGCTAAAGTAACACCGGTTCTACCCTCTTTATGTCAAGCCCCGGGCCGATAAGGGGGCCGGAGTGGTCTACATAGATACGTACATTTCGGATTATATTCCAATGCCATGATATCCTCAAAATGCAAATCCTCTTCAGCATAAATCGTCCACACTGTTCTCGTGATGCCATGATATCCTCAAAATGCAAATCCTTCTTCAGCATAAATCCCGTCCATCAAAATCATCAATGTCGGACACCATCAACGTGAGCGCAATTCTCGCGACTTAAATCCCTTGGACGTCCTCATCCGTACATATGACCATACTAAACTTTGCGAGAGTTTAAAACTGCCATAAGATCCCGCTACCACTTTCTAGATTCCCCACCGCATTCATCCATGAATTCCCTACTCTTATCGTCTTGACAGTATCTTGATATATAGCAGGATGCTGGGGTTGCGAAGAATGTTGCGTAAGGAGGCTTTGACGATGACGACGTTTCGATTCTTGGGATTGTCGGGACCATCTCCCCCATCCATGTCTTGATAATTAGCTTGATGTAAAAGGCGGCAATACCTTTTCCGGCCCGGTTTTCTGTGAGGTTAATACTGCATGAGTAGAAGTAGAGACTTCGAGTCACTGTCGGAGTCGCTGCCAGAGGCATCCTCCACCTCGACCCCTCGCCCCCACTTCGGGCTCTACTCAACCTCGAGTCGCAGAAGGCGAGCCTTTCAAAGTAGAGTTGAACGATAAAGTTTACTTCATGTGGATTTTTGAAGGTTTTTCGTGGGTAGCAGAACGAAGAAGGATGAGAATCGGATGGGAAGAAGAGGGGCAGATGCCGGCAGAGTAGAAATTGGAATTGCACGTGATATATTATCGGTAACTATTGTGGGGAGAATAGAATGTACGGTTAAAAGACATACATTGAATTGAATGACGTGAACTATCTGAAGCTAGCTCGAAGAAATCCTTGGTACAACTAACTTACAATAAGATAGATACAATCATAATAGC